>Ga0209367_1002919_pt1 | contig 22927 bp, 19 predicted proteins | sample WorMetLIZISLAND2_FD_187412 | JGI IMG/M metagenome (GOLD analysis project Ga0209367, IMG submission 187412) | Marine gutless worms symbiont microbial communities from Max Planck institute for Marine Microbiology, Germany - Olavius geniculatus... ... | reverse complement strand
TTCGTACCTCATTGCATTTCTGTCGATATTCCCTGTCTGCCAGTTCGCTACTGTCTCTTTTCTTCTTCAAGATTCTCTTTTCTTGAACTAGACTTAGTGTCTCTGGTGTAATCCATTTCTTAGTTAGGTTAACTTAGGTTCTTATCACTGCATCTTCTAATTTACACTAATAACAAGAAACCCAGTGACAACATAAAATGCGGATGTCCACCTGAGCTGTGCGACCCTACTGATGACCATATGAACTTACAACTGACAAGCCAGTTACCCCTGCCATGGGAAATATTTTCAATATTGGTTTCTCCACACATTTCTTTTTTTGAGCTAGGAGATGACACAGGAAGGATGAGCAGACACAGGTTGACAGAGTGACGGATTCATGAGCAAGGCCTGTAATGTGCTTTAATAGAATAGCCATATAAAAATATGTCTTTATGTGACCCAATAATCAACAGAATACCGAATATGAAATGTTTATGAAAGTAAAGTAACGTAAAAACAAAACTACCAATTGTCCACTACAGCTTTCAGCTAACAATCAAGAAAATTGCTCAGTCGTATGCCCGATAAGACTATTCGGTCATTTAACCAGAATTATTTCAAAAACTCAAGTCTGTATTGTCCATGAAAAGAATTACCCAAGGCCATGACCATGATGGGTAGATACAATAATTCTCACTCCCCTGGTCATGCTAAAACCACCTCATCTGGACAGTGTATACTACAGACATATACCAAGATACATGGTATCGGGGTAATCAACAAATTCAAAAATTAACAAAGTATAAACACTCAAGACCTCAGTCAAAAGCTATCAGTAAGACCTATAATCAAACTTTTCAGTTATAGAGCATTCAACATGCTTCTGAAAACCAGTGTTCATTAAACTGTTGACCTTATGAGCTGACATAACGCCAAGTTAAGAGCTATGCGTTATACTGAATTAATACACAAAAAAACTGGTCTACTCACGTGACAAAAATGCCCATTTTACCCGGCAATATAAAACTATAATGGCATCATAATATTTAATATGCTAGCAAAAGAATTATATACCATCGTATACTAACATAAACAATTTTCTTCTTGTGATAAGACAGCATTGTTGCTGAATATAAGCGCAGAAGAACCGTTTATGGTGACGCTGGTCGGCCTTATCGTCTTCCTTGTAGACAGTACTCCGGCAGCCTTGGATACTCTGGCAACGACCGGCGACGTATTATAAGACATTGGATAGCAACTGCGGGTGACAATGATCGTCTGCTGCTGGCAAGCTTTTTGTTTTGTCGAACAAGTAACAACCAGCGCCGTCGGTGAGTGGCTGCTAACTGACGTCAAAGGCTTCAACAGCTGACTGACAGCAGGTAAAGTCTGTGTGCGCGATGACATGATCGGCTCTCCTGACTTATAAATGTCATTTTTGTACAACGTAGAGACTTCCGGTTTAATGTCATCCGTTTGATGGCAACACACTTTGGTGAGGTTAACATGACGGTCGTTTTGCTTCGACGGAGAGACTGTCATTGCAAGATTGGGATTGACCAGGTTCATGGCATCCACGTCACAATCCACATCTGCATTAGCACATTAGCAACACCATATCAACACACTGCCGATCTAATTGCCAAGCTTATAAAAAAAGTAACGACGTGATGATACTCATGATAGTAACAAAAATTCATGGAATCTACACTGTAAAGTAAATGATGTCACCATCTACAAGCAAAACCACTGGCAAAAAGATGCAATCTGCACTCTTCTGACTTTTTGTGATAAAGTTTGAAAGCCAAGGATTCGAAGTCAAAAATGTCAAAAAAATTCAGATTCCATTTCCCAAGAAGTCGAATGTAGCAAAAATCTCTTGCCAAATTCAATCACAACCTCTAAAAAGATAAAAAGATCTCTCATATAACACAAGCAGCAGCAGAACAAGTAGCTAACGCACAACTAGATTGACTCAGTCTAACAGCTGCTATGTAGACCAAAACATACTCTCATCGAGATCAGTCTTGACAACCGTAGCAGTAGACAGTGAATAGTCAACAGCAGCAGCCATGGAATAGCTGTGTTCAGAGCTGACAGGGACCGGCTGTGTGTCGGCCACGCCTGATGATGAAGCGCTGATGCCTGACAGCAACATGCACTCCTCCAGCAGACATCTACCGCTCGCAGTACGGGCGTGGCTGTCTTTCATCAGACAGTAGTCCAGCAAGTCTTGTGTACATCCACTGTACAGCTCACTACACATATCCTGCAATGACAAAAACAAAATTACTTTACGAAGTAAAACTTTGGCTTTAGACAAAAAAAATCTGGTCTTCTTTTTTATTTAAAATTCTTCTTTGGGGCTGAGTGCAAATTTCGATAAGTTGAAGGCTCTAGCACTTGAGTCGGGTGTGCATGGTCAGTGGTGTGCTTAGTTGAGACAGCATGACAGTGTCAGTACAGAACAGCGAACTGCTGCCTCTTCCAGGATTGAATGTGACATCCATTCACTGCACCCAGAGTGCAGAGGAGTTGTTAAACGTTAGCCAGTATACTCAATGAAGAACAGTTTAACACAGTTTATTAGCCTGATCGCCTAGGTGTACCACTACTCATGCGTACCATGGCTAGATAAACGTTAGTTATGTTCAACTATCCAAGGGGAATGTGGATAATGGTAAAAGGCAGATGTGCGGATCTGTGAATGTGGCAACGAGTAAGACAGATGTCGATGCTAAGGACATCCGCATTTTACCAATCGTACTCAGCCATGCCTCTGGACCAAAAAGCGGTGTATAGCCATGCATTAATTTGGGGCCTTTGGGAGCTGGATATTTAGGCACCATGTTCTGTGACTGGCACGTTATTAAAATTACTGTACTTTGCATATTGTTCTAGTTAAAATCATAAGTTGGCAAAATATGAAAGTTATCAAATCTGGTTTACAATAGTAACTTCTTGCTGCACTTAGTAGTCATCGTTGTCGTTATCCGTTGTTGTTTGTCATCGCATAATGTCATTGTAGGCCTATGTCGTCGTTGTGCATTGTCGCACGTCATATATGCACCCTGATTCTTTCTGAGACTTTGGCGCTTTATAAATCATTTACTTACTTACTTACTTACTTATATGTCGTCGTGCGTCGTCATCATCCGTCGTCTTCCCGCGTCATCGTCAACGTATTCATCGTATATCACCTCTGCACATCTTGTCACGCATTGTCGTTGACGTCAACGTCGCACTTCGTCGTGCGTTACTGCGCATTGTCATTGTTGTACCTTGCCGTTGTGCATTGTCGTCGTCAAGTGACAAAGCAGACCATTGTTTTCTGAGTAAATGCCTAGACTAATTCACGATCAGGAATTAGGCTATTGTCTAGCCCTATGCAGAGTGTGAACTGTGAAGAAATTCACAGTCCGCTGAGCAGTTTTAATTAATTACGAAGCGAATGATTGAAAAACTCAACAACTTTCATGACTGGTAATCTACTTGACAACTGTTATACGCACATCCGTCTCTTTCCCACACATCCGCACTTAGCATCCACAGATTTTATCCGCCGTTCACCCGTTGCCACATCCGCACATCCGCTTATTACCCATAGCCGGGGAATGTCAGCGACCACGCCGTCAATCACTGGCCGTCATCAACTGTCAGGTGACAGTAATACCGAAGCACCACACAGCTAAATAAACTAACTGATAACAATAACCATCTAGCATCGACCTAAGCAGTCAGCAGAGCTAAAATTAGTGGCATACATTACTGCCAGACAGAAAACATACGTTTTATCGTCTGTCGCACAGGCTGCACAAAATGTCAACCAACAAACGCAATACTCTTACATCATCCAACAGCGAATCCAAGAGCTGCGTATCTTCTTCCTTGGGCGAATTTGCGATATCGAATACCTCCATAAGATCAGAAATAAAGAATCGACAATCAAAGAAATACAACTATACACGAAATTTTGTCATTCAATAAAAACATATCCCCAAAAAATACTCACTACGCTAGAACTAATTTTTCTGATCAATATCACTGCGCGTTTACTACCAGCCAAAAGCCAAGTGGTGGGTCAATTTAAGAATTTTAATTTCGATATGACATCTTACAAGTTACAAGTTAGTTGGCTACCGGTAATACAGACAGTAAAGTACAGAAACAAGACACCGACGGTATTTATGTTTGTATATTAGTTAGAGTCGTGTTATGGTTTAATAGGTTGATAATCTACAGTTAATTATTTTGAGTTTATTTAGTTTTTAACCGTTTTATGCATTTTATTAAGTATATTTTATCTCATATCGTTATACAAAACATAAATTTAAACTAAAATAAAATAGTAATAAAAATGTCGTCCTTAAGAACACAGTTTTAAGTGAAGCAAAGCAAAGTAGTTGAGCTCTGTTGGCTTAACGCTGCAAATTTGCATTAAGGGACGCTTTAAAATTTTTATTAATATTAGTCTGATTTATCAAAATTAGAAAAAAATATTTTAAAACATTAAAATTAATTATAATAAAAAATTATAGTAAACAAGAACCATCAAATCAATCATGTTATTCGAAAATGTTTGGTAATTAGCGATAAAAACGAGTTTTGACAATTTGCCCATCACTATGATACGTTTTAGCAAAGACTTATTACCGTTCCATGACTAAAAAATTCTTGCGCACTGTTGAATGATGCATTTTTGCGCAATCTTTGATTTTATAGAGCAGTTTGAATATTACACTCAAAATTAAACAATATGTATTATTATTGCTTTCAGAGCTATTTGTGCGAATTTATAAAAGTCATGTAGAAAAATGCGTTAAAATAATGCCGCATTCGTTAAACTAACATGCATTCAACACGTAGCAGTGCGCCCATGGCCTATGTCTTTGGTGCAGAGGCGAACAGCTGAGCGACACGCCCATTCATTAGCAACTTAGCATTGAAGTGCTCGCTGGACGTGAGCTCCAGCACGCGGAGAGATGCCCAGAGTTCTTTTTGGTTCAAAGTTTTGTTCCAAATTTTTTTGGGATGATTGTGGCTTAATTTGCTCACAGTATTACACTCTTGTGCCTGTTCCTACCAAAATTGCGGTTATTTTCGTGTGTGCGCCCGAGATGCCCAGGCCCTGCATGCAAGGCTGCATTTTTACGCACGAAAGCAGCTACTGCTTTCAGCGCGTCTTAGCCATCAAAATTCTGTCCATCTGTCCGTTTGTCCGTCACACGGGTGGATCAGTCAAAAACGGTGCAAGCTAGAATCTTCAAATCTTCACCATCGGCTGCATGCCTGGAAGACTCTATAGTTTCAGGAACCGTAAAGCTTTTCGATAAATTCGAAGGGGGTCACCCCGAACGAGGGCGCTAAATGAGAGGGGTGGGTAAAATTTGTGATTTTTTGGCCAATAAGTCGCTGTACCTCAGTAACGGTGCGAGATAGGGCCTAGGTTACCGGTGCTATTAATCACTAATAGGAAGTCGTACACTGGCTCTGGATTGGCGCCGAATTCAATGACCTTGAATGACCTTGAACGCCAAAATAGGGGGTTTATGGATTTTTTGGCGATTTCAGGCTGCGAGACACATTTCAAGAGCGAATTGCGCCGAAACCAATTGAGATAGACATATGGACAAGCTGCATGCGTATGAAATTTTCAGCATTAAACGTAGATTTTGGCGATCTAAGTCTCGATTATCTAGGTTCAAGAAAACTTGCGCACGAGGGCATCAAAGAGCGGTACTCCCGTAAAAGTCGTTATTTTACTGTTCCAGTAACTGTTATAGGCTTTCGCGCGTCTCGTGAGCATTAGCTTAAATTCCTTGTTAGTATTGTGGCGAGTGTCGCCACTTAGGTCTATATGTTTTCCTTTTATTCTTTTTCAATTGTTTCATTGATAAAATTTGCGCTTTTAGTTGTGGCCAGTTTAGTCTGGCATGCCGACACTTTATACGCGCGAAAGCAGCTACTGCTTTCAGCGTCTTAGCCATCGCAATTCTGTCTCTGTCTGTCCGTCCGTCCGTCTGTCTGTCTGTCACACGGATGGATCAGTCAAAAAACGGTGCAAGCTAGGATTACCAAATCTTACCGTCGGCTGCCTGGAAGTATAGTTTCAAAAACCGTTCAGCTTTTCCATAAATTCGAAGGGAGTCACCCCGAACGAGGGTGCTAAATGAGAGGGGGTGGGCAAAATTTGCGATTTTGGGCCAATAAGTCGCTTTATCTCAGTAACGGTGTGAGATAAGGCCTAGGTTACTATTAATCACTAATAGGAAGTCGTACACTGGCTCTCGATTGGCGCCGAATTCAATGACCTTGAATGATCTTGAACGCCAAAATAGGGGGTTTATGGATTTTTTGGCGATTTCGGGCTGCGACACAAGTCTATATCGTTCACAAGATGGCGCCACACTACTATCGTTATGCGATCCAGATAGAGAATTTGCCACTCAACGAAGCGTCTGTACGCCCTACGACCCAGTGGTTGCCCAACAACCGACAACATTAGGGCGTCACGTTACAGTATTGCATCCGTCTCGATGCGTAGGCTTATTAGGCTATTTAGGCATGTTCAAGCATGTTCGGCAGGGCCCTGTTCCACTTCCAGCCGACCATAGTCCATGCTGAATATTTCTGTCACAAGCTCTTATGCCAGACTGGGCGAATTTTTAAAGGTTCGTAAGTATATAAAATGCATGTGTAGGGACTAGGGTATGATGACAGGGGACTCCTTACTGTTTTTGCAGATTCTCGAAGCAAAGTCCTTCAAGAAGCAGGCAGCGAAGATTCCGTGATAGGCCTAGGATTAGGATTATAGGGTGTTTGCACGATCCAGCAAACGTCCAGCATTAGCACGTGTATGGGGCCTATTTTGAACACATTTGCTGGAAGTTTGCTGGACGTTTGCTGGATCGTGTAAACACCCCATTACTCGATTTAACACAATCAGTAACAGGTGACAAACGGACAGACACGTGCTGTGCCGTACGTGTCTGCATAGCATGCTGACAAGCAATTTGAGCTATGCTCACGTGACGCGCGTAAGCGTCGATGCTGCCGTCTGGGGAATCAGTATACAACGTTCAAAAAATCATAGTGCGTTTTGAAGGGGTACTCAAATTTGACACCCACGTGTACGGAGGATTTCTGGAAATAAACGGGTTGAATTAAACAATTAAGCCCAATTTAAGTGAGACATTTTTATTTCTCTGCATGCGATGCATGGGCTGACATGTCCGTTCAAACGATCGAACGTGTGACCCTTCTTACGTACGTGGTCTTTAAGGCCAGAGTTGCCAGAATTCCTGACGGTTCTGTCACGCGTTAGCTTAATTTCTGTAATCCGTATATTAGTCGATAATTCTTGACATTCGTCTGGATATTTGTGAACAAAAAATCACATTATAGGGGTCTATATTTTCTCCGGGACATTTTTCTTGCAAAGTACGTAGGGGCCTACGTTCCGTTACTGTCCGTGCATAGAAGCCATGCAAACGGGTCGAGAGACCAAGTCTGAGAATGAATCGGGCCCCTGTTTCTCCCCTCCGAGCCGTCATCGGGATGGCATGGAATGGGCATTGGGCACGTACTGGTGTATTGTGACGTAGGCCTATGACGTCAGTGCCATGCGACAGACTGTTGCTGCTGCAGTTGCTGCTGCCTGGGCAGATGAGTACTGTTGACACGGAACTTAGGCCACTAGCATGCTGCCGGTGATATGCCTATAGGCCTGTATAGTTACGTTAGTCATAACTCGTTCACAGCCTATCAGGATTTCAGCTTCCGGGTAGGCCTACGTTCCTGTACACTGCACGCATCATCGTCGCGTCAGTGATGATTGAGTCGTTCACGTTTTTGTAGAACAGTTTGTTATGTTCAGTATAAGCGTACTCAGCTTTAGAACTGTGATTATCAGTATATCGGTTTTGCATGATCAGATTATTATATAGCCTATAGGATAAGAGTTTGATGATGTCATATCACTGACGACTGTCGTCGTCACTAACTCTGGCAGAGTGAAGCAGTTTAGTTTCATTGACACGAATGATATGAAGATCTCTGTAGGCCTAGTGTTGTGCTCGTCTATGCTGTGCAGAAGCAGAGCGGTCGTAGTTTATCTGTGTTTGCTCCACGTTCTGCTACCAACTCTCGCCGATTCAGTGCTGACGGTAGGCCTAATCGCTTAATCAGCGGCGTCGTTACTTCCAAAAAGTTGGACCGGAGTGGGGGGAGCCAAGAAGTTGCAATTATCCGACAGACAGATACAGATTGTCGACAGATCATGACACGGATGCTCACAAAATTTTGTCCCTAAATTTCCTGAGAAATGGGAGATTTCTACTTCCGTTTTTTTGTTTTTGTTTTTGTTTTTCTGGAAGAAAATTTTCCGACAGTCTAAAATCCAGGGGGTATAATTGCACCCTGCCCTCTGTCCTACAGGCCACGACGCCGCTGACGGTGACTGTTAAATTTAAATGTGCCAAGTCCGTTGCTGTCGCGCGCGTCACGTGAGCTTTGCTCAGATTACTTGTGTTGTATTGTACCTCTGTTGTTGGAATTTCGTTTAGATTATTTACGTAGAAATGCACAGTCTCAGAAATGTTTCAGCCTGCTGGTGTAATAGGCGACGTACAGCTCGCGACGGCTGCAATAGGCAATAACCGCGCAGACAGGCACGCAGACGGAGTCGAATCTACAGACACGTTGTCTGGCAATAAAGGTTGCTTATAATAATGTAGCTTGCAGGGTCCTGATCCAAGGAACGAGTGATAGCTTACCGGTTTTTATACAGATTGTTTGGTGCCTGTGTTTTGAAGGCAAATGAACACGGAAACGGGACGACTTCATACACAGCGCCGACTTCGCACGACGAACAGAAAACCACGCTTCCCGTGGCGGACACTGCACATACGACAGGTTACACTGTATTAATTTGGTAGGCTAGTCGTCATTGATCTTATTATTTCTTTATTATTTTTTTTATTATACACCGTGGGCCATAAAAACGTGGCACTGTACTTCTGTCCATATCTTTACCAATTATGAACCGATTTATAAATTTTTTTAACTCGCACACTGTGGACAATTCGCAATAATGTGATTATTATATATCCCACCACACTGTAAATGCGTCTCTACACTACGCACTATTATGCTAAACAGTACGGCGTATCTCAGAAATAGATTGCTACTGAGCACTAATAGGAAGTCGCATAAGCCCTTTCCTATGACGCGCGAATCATTTGCTGGCCTTCCGACACCCGCCTACTGTCGGCCCTCTCTTGAGACAGCTGGGCTTCATGTTGCATTCAAAGTTTAATATCGTTCTACTCAGCACACTAACGGTATGTGCTTGTTCAACGCCTAGAAATCGCATTGTTTTTTTCCCGGCAATTTCCAGTAGCGGTGCAATACTAGATTAGTGAATTGCTACAAAACATGGGCGGCGCCAGAGGGGGAGCAGGGGAGCAACTGCCCCCTTGTCCTTGCCCATGCCCTCACTGTCCCCAGGAGAAATTTTGATTGTGATTAAGTGCCCTGTGGTAACCATACACATGCTAAGATGTGACTTATTAGACATCATTTTTGCAAGGCAACACTGATATCTGTGATTTTTGCATTTCTAGCCTAAATATCAAATTGGAAATTTGCGGCTTCCACTGAATGTCGAAAAGCTGAAAATGTTTCAGCTTCATGGGGCTTCGCCCTCTGACCCCCTGACCAGGGGCTCTGCTCCTGGACCCCGCAATACGCTTTGTTGATGCACACAACTGAATAAGGTTGACATTAGGCCCGCACACAAAAAATATTGCCTCCTGTTCCCTGGCTCTTCACCTCGTTGCCTCTCTTCAGCTTCAGATTCCTAGCGCCGCCCATGATAAAGAATGGCTACAGATACACCACGACAACTGGAACAGGCACTGATATAGGGTGTGATGCGTCTCGTGATCATTAGGTCAAATTTCTTGTTTCTACATATTGTGTAATAATTTTATGTTGAAGCAGCAGTCATTTTGTCTATGAATTATCCGTTTGTTCACATGGGCGGCGCTAGGAATTTGAAGCTAGAGGGCAACGGGGGGCAAGGGCCAAAGCACAGGGCAATATTTTTTTGTGTGTGGGCCAAATGTCGACCCTATTTTAGACTAGTTGTTGTGTGCATCAACAATACGTGGTGGGGTGGGGTCCAAGGGCAGAGCCTCTGGTGGGGGGTCATGTGGCGCAACCCCCTGAAGCTGAAACACTTTTTGCTGTTGTACTTTCAACGGAATCCGCAAATTTGTCTGCTTTTTAATATTTTGGCACGCAAAAAATCTCAGATAAACCTGTCAGTGTTGTCTTGCAAAAGTGACGTAGCGTACATGTAGGCCTATAATAAGTTACACGTTGGCATGTGTATGATTGGCACTTTATCACCATCAAAATTTTTCCTGGGAGTAGTCGGGGGGCAAGGGCAAGGCACGGGGACAGCTGCCCCTCCCCTTTTTGCTTTCCTCTGGCGCCGCCCATGTTTGTTCATTCACTGGTGCATTTATTGTTAAGGTATCAAGGTCGAGGCGGTGGATGACGCTAATATGACGTCAATGACGACTGACCAACGCGTCACCGGTGTGCGCAGTAACTTCACGTTCACGACAGCAGCTCTCCCTATGAATACGACAACAGGCAGCACCACAGTAGTCAATGTGACGTCATCGCTAACGTCAGCCAGCATGACACCGGGTAATTCTCGAATCCCGACAGTCTGCTTTTGTTTTCAGCAAAGAAAGTGAAAGTCGTTTTTTTCTGTAATTCTGTTAATACGCCTGGCTATAGGATAACCGCTGACAGCAAGTCGTTTGAGTAATTGTTAATTTCAGCATTTATGTAAATTTTAATATAACCCATGCTGTGCATTGCTGGTCTGCAGAATCTCTAGATTTTATCATACCACCTTTGATCTTGGATTATTTGTGCCGCGAGAGGGCACCGATACACACGTTTCAAGCACGTCTTTTAGGTTGCAGATCTAACTTTTTTGCTGAACGTGTCATTGATCTCATGGAATAGCTTAAAGCTAAAATGAGCGGACAGTTAAAATTCCCTGTTGAGAGACCGAATTGAGTTTGGTTCTTCAACTTATTTTGCACGGTTCAAACGTACTATAAATGATCAGTTCACTTTCTCTTAGACTTATGCAATAACCTTTTTTATTTTTGAACCAACTCGTGTTTAATGTTGTGTGCTTTGCACTGATTGTTGGTTCTGTTGTATGCTATTTTTGGTGCTGTATGTCAAATGTACATAGTGCAGTGTCTGCCTTCATGGTTGTTCCGGCCACATTAGCCTACTCTTTCGTCAATCTGTTGTTATTTCTACTTGCTTTGGAGAATTTCAATGATGATGATGGCGGTGGTGGCGGTTATCACAGGCAATCAGACGACAACGGTCGAGAGAGACGTAAACGTAACCGGTACGATGACAACAGGTCGTGAAGCGACCGATATGACCTCAGCGCCACCTGGTGAATGGACGAGCGACATCAGTGTTCCAACCACCATCAGCCGTCCTATCACTAAGCTTGATGTCACGACTAGCCTCTCGACCACGCTTACTCGCAGAATGACGTCACCCACGTCACATAAACCTACCGACTACGCTGGTATAGAGTCACAGTATATAGACTATCTTTCACACTGGTAGGCGACGTGGTTTGCAACTGCTATACACGATAGCCGAGTTGCCGACAGACAGACACGGTTGTACGCAGAGTCGGATACAGACACGGTGCCTGACAATAAGGGTCGCTCATAGCAGTCGCGAGCCAGTTATGTGGCCGTTTTATACCATGGTCTTTCATCTGTCTGTCTTCATTTGTTCCATTCGGGTTTATATAAACTTGAATACAATAGGCCTAAAAGCGTACACAAATCAAAAATTGATTCGACTTTGAACGTTTTGTAAGCTGTGCCAATGGGTGCTGTCGCATGTATCCCTTGTCAAGTAAAATTTTTGAACAAGCTAGGCCTAAATCTAACGTACAGAATAAACAGCCAGATCCTTTTAAAAAGTAGCATCGCGATGAAACGAAATGCAGGCAACTGCATGACGCCCCGTTTCCTAAGCGCTCGCTGAGCATTTTGTTTTACATTTAAATCTGTTAGAATTCTTAGAATTCTTAGTTACGACGAAACGTCTGTATAGTTTAGACGCTTGCGCTTCCATGTGCTTATGCTAGCAAAATCTGTCTCTAGCATTAGGAACTTTCTCTCTGTTTTTTTCAGTTTACAACATGTACATGGTGGGCTAAAAAGTCAGTCTTCAACTTGTGTCCATATTTTTGCCAAATTTTGACTTATTTTGAAATTCGTTTAGCCTACTGGTAGATTTTGTGGAAAATTTAGGAAAATCTTTTATTTTACAACGTAGTGCAGCTACGTAGTTAAGTAGTGGTGAAAACGTGGGATTGGATAATTAGTAGGCCTAATCACTCATTGCAAATTTTCCGCACAATTTGCCTGTGAAAGAATTCTGAAAGTCAGTCAATGTTTGGCGAAAATATGGACAAAACTTGGATGATTACTTTTTTGGTCCACCCTGTATAGTACAAAAGTATGGCATCGTTTTGGTGACGTGTGAGTGTAGATCTAATGTGTGAGTGACGCTGTTGGTTTTATATAGAATCTAAGACGTCGGTCGCTGCGATTATAGCGATCGTGATACTGCTCATTCTATTCGTGCTTGTCGCCAGCGCTGGAGTAGTCTTCTACGTCAGATTCTATTGTCAACGGCCGCTGCCTCAGCGCACGTTGGCTACGGTCCGCTCTCCAAAACAGGTAAGATAACAACTTGGTGGCATAGGACGTAAACTTGCGATCACGAGGTGGTGGGGTTTGACTCGTGTCGAGTCGCTATCAAGTGGTTACTACCTTGTTTTGAGTTAGGCTACTCATCGCGCGCTACAAGTGCTGACTACTTACTTATTTACTTACCAGGATGGGTGACTGTCTCTGGACACGTGAACTATTTCGGTATACCAACCAGAACCATCCAAGTCATTTCAGCCCCCACCCCCGTCTCTCCGGGCTAGGTCAGTCGGGTACTGACGGGCGACGGCTTGTCTGGCGGGGCGCGTTCACCTGTATCGGGCGGCAGGAACTGTGTGATCCCATATGGCAGGCGACGCTCCGTAACTCCGAAATGGATTACCATTACGAGTTATAGACAACCTTTAACCTTTTAACCTCGATGCAGTACCGCAGAGACTTGGTCATGGTCATTTTTCGCACTAGTTTTTTGCTCAGAAAGTTATCGCGTTGGCGTTGTAATAAGTCGCATTACAGGTCATGTCCGTCCGTGCGTCGGTCCGTCGCGTACGAGCTCCTAACTCGAAAACAGAACGGCTTATAAAAACAAAAATTGGCGTGAACGTTTTCCAAGACAGGCATACATGTTAGCTAAAGTTCTTTCGGCTCAAAATGTCAAAGCTTAGGGTCAGAATCATGGTTAGGCTACGCATTGCAGCGATTGCGTTACTGGGTAGACGACCGCATATTATGTCGGTCCTTGCCGGACATTCATGCTTGTTAATTTGAGTTAAGTTTAAAGTTGTCTGTGGCAGCATTTTCCAGGTTTCCCTGGCACATTCTATACTTTCGGATATAATTATTAACTGGATATAGTCTTTGGAGCTTGATGGAGTCATTTTTGACATGTGATTATTTTTGGACTGAAGGAGGAGGCCGTATGAAATTCTGCTTTGTTTGTAACGAGTACAACTTTTACAGCGTTTCTCGTTAGGCGCGTACAGAGCGATGTAACTGAACTAAAATGGACTGACAGGGTTTAGTTGTCGACGAACTGACCTAGACTAACTGTCTCTCCGTAGTGGACCTGGCAGTAATTTACATTACGTATAGGCCACTTTGAAAATGGCAGATTGATTGATTCCAGATTGATTGATTGGCCAGTGGGAAAGCAGGGCGAGCCCATTGGTCATTGGTTGACGCGTATGTGAGCGTAGTCACGTAGGCCACTGACGCCGTTAGACGGTGCATAATACATTACTGCTTGCCAATTGGTTAGTTCGTCACAAACTAAACCATGTCATTTCATTTCGGTTTAGTTACGTCGCTCTGTACGCGCCTTTATGTCAAGCTCACATATTGGTGGTGCATGTTATTTTTTTTAGAAAGCAGTGCGGTTATCAACATTTCATCCAGTTCGCTCGTGAGTACTTCATTCATACGTGATATGTTCATTTTTGCGTTTTGGTTCGTGCAATAGCAGTAATAGGCTTATAGTATTCGTTCAACGACAGAGTGGTGTTTTTTGAACAAAACGTGTTTTTCTATCAGTAGAATTTAATAGCACAGGGTCACCTGTGTATTGCGTATCATCATTGCACCGCATTTTTGTATATATAGCTAAGGTGTTGTCACATTGCTCGATTATGTTGTGCAGAAAACCAGTGAAGTCTGCGGAATTTCACAGCTACGTTACGGATTTAGAGCGTGACAGCGGTCTTCTGTTTGCCGTGCAATACGAGGTATCACCGTTCAACTGTAGTTTTGTCTAACAGTTTAGTGTCAATTAGTGAATTCGTGCATGTACTTATTGCATTAACCCCGTTACAAATTCTGATTGCCGTGATTACACATTTTATTGACAGGGTGGCTGGTTATATACTGACGGTCACAAATGCATGGTTAACATCGTTGATCGTACACAGCGTGTTAACCACTAAAGTCTAAGCCGTCATGCACCGAGTAAGTACTCGTATGTATGTACAAGTAATTTGAGCAAAGCTTATGAAACGCGCGACAGCTTAGCAGTTTTTTTCGCAGATTCTCTTGGTCTATCTCCAGCCATTTCATTGCAATTCACGCTTGAAGTGTGCACCGCAGCCGAAAATCGCCTTAAAAACACTAAAACCCCTTATTTTGGGGGTTTACGGTCATTTAAGGTCATCGATGTTAATACCGCTAAAAAGCTCGTAGCCAATGCTTGTTATGATAAGCAGCATGTCTGTACCTATCTGCAGCCGTTTTTACACTATACGAGCCAATGGCGGCAAAAAAGACGTTTTAAGAGGGTACATCTCTTTGATGCCTTCGTTCAGGGGGAACTCCATCCAGATTCACGAAATTTTGTGACTATAAACTAGAGTCCTTGGGGCAGCCAACAGTGAAACGTTTGTGATCCTAGCTTGCACCGTTTTGATACAATACAGCAGTGTGACAGACGGACGAACAGACACCTCGACGATGGCTAAGACGCTCGAAGCATTTTTATTCATTCTGTCACGCTTAAAGATCGTCAGTTTGTGTAAAGCGGCGCATCGATGGCTGCAGTTGTAGTGGCAATGTTGTTGTCGTGGACAGGAGCTGAAGTTCGTGGGTCGAGATCAGAGCTGGGACGACGCGGAATTGCAGTGCAATCGCCCCAAGAACCGCTTCACAAACATCCTGCCGTACGACCGGACACGAGTGAAACTTCTGCCGCTTGATGATGACGACGGATCAGATTATATCAACGCCAACTGGATACCAGTACGACAACAGACCATGCACTCATCTGATGCTAATTTTTGCTAGTTCTCGTTTTAAGCAAGTGAGTGAGTGTAGTTTCTACAGCTTGCTGGCGCAATTGAACAAAAAGGTTAAGGCGCGTACAGTGCGACGTAAGTGAACTGAACTGTAAACTAAACTAAACTGAAATGAGATAACGTTTTAGTTACGATTAGTTCGGTTCAGTTACGTCGCTCGGTATGTGCATTTACAATGTTTTGCGGCCTCAGTTGAACAAAAACGTCTTCAGTATAGTCGTTTGAAATGTTCAAAACCGATGTTTGAAGTTCGACATGGTATTCATTGTTTATTCTTTGTTTATTTCTTGTCTATCGAATATGGTAAATAAAAGATGTGTGTGTCCTACGCCTACTTTGAATTACGTCTGGAATGTAGCCCGAAAAACAGAAACCGAAACTATTAACTTTAGTAGTAAGAGGCTCGTTTTGACAAAATTATAAGTATAATGTTTATCGCCTCAACGATTAGCAGCCTTTTAACGTGTCTTGAGAATTTAGTGGCGGTTCTAGCATGCAGCTGGGTGTACTGCTGCAGCACTACCAGATTTTGGTTCAGCAACTCTAGCTTAGTATACATAAGCCTAATGACCGATCATCGATGGGAAGTTTTATTGGTGATACCGGTATAAGTAAAGGTCAGCGGGGTTCGGGGTTGAATTACAGCGCCGCCGGGTTTTGGGGCTAGAACCGTCACTGTCTGAGCTTTATTTGCATTGCCGTCGTAACTGCATGGAAACGGAAATACCGGTACCGGTATGTTATTATGTTGACTGTTGAGTCGTTTTGTCTGTTTGCAGGGCTACAGTTCGAAGCGCGAGTTTATAGCTACTCAGGGTCCACTTCCATCGACGAAAGACGACTTCTGGCGAATGGTCTGGGAGTACAATTGTCAGGCCGTCGTTATGCTCACGTTATGCGCCGAAAACGGGCGGGTATGTGCTGCAGGGAGGGCCAAAAAGTGACTGACTTTTGGTATTTTAGTTTTACTCTCTTGTTAGATGCATTATAAAATTAAGTTTTTTTTGCTTTCACACGTATCATTTTTATTAAACGACGTCGTCATTATGCAGTTCTTTGTCTGACGATGTAAACAGCTTCTGTTTTTATGCGAATAAATCTTAATTTTGTCCGAGTGGCTGGATTAGTGGCCTAACTAAAGACGAACGCAGTTTGATTCGCAACCTAGTTCTACGCGTGGAAAACAATTTTTCGCTAAATTTCCACAAAATGGTAGACTACCAGCCCCAGATTTGGATTTTGGAAAAAAATTCCGATAGTAAAAAATCACTTTAAGCCTGAAATTTAGGGCTGGAGAAGGGAAGGGGGGCAATTGCTACCGTTGGTGATGATGATAGTGATGATGATTGGTTGTAGATGAAGTGCGACCAGTACTGGCCAGCCGACTCGGAGCCTCTGTTTTACGGAGACTTACAGGTCAAGATACTCAACGAAAACATCTCGACTGACTGGCACGTCAGAGAAATGCACATCTCACTGGTTAGTATATAGCTGACCGTGTGTAGGCCTACTGCTGCTTCTGCTAGCTATTATTACGCTATTACATTACTACTACTAGTGGTAGCCTATAGTTATTGCTACTTATATACTACTATTTTGTTTAACTGGTTTTTGGAGTTATTTTGAATTGATACATTACTGTAGTGCGTCCAACGATTGTTTTAAAAAATGTAATTATTGTCTTTAGGCCTATCGCACGGGTAATTACGTTAATCGTACGTTAATTGCACGGTTTGAACGCTGGTTTGTGTTGCTGGAATCATCAAACGGCAGAAGAAGGTCGCCTCCAGCTTAATTGTTGCTGGCCTACATTCTGTCGTCAAAAACTAGATTAATTTGCAGAACCTAAAAACTTTACCGAGTAACTAGGCTTAGCGTACACATCATGCTGGCACAGCAGAAATTCCACTTCAGCAATATTGTTCTGAGTGATAAGTTTGCTGGTTTGCTCTGGCATTGTTTTGTTATTTTAGGTGATTCGAATATTTCGCAAATATAAATTTCTAGCTGCTAATTCCCTGGCGATGTAATTTGCTGTGTTGTTCTTAAAGCGCGTACAGAGCGACGTAACTAAACTGGCGAGGCCATTGGTCATTGGTTGACGCGTGCATAAGTTGTGTAGTCACGTCAGCCGCTGACGCCGTTAGACGGTGCCTACTGTAAGGCATTATTGTTGCCATTGGCAGGTTCGTCCAAAACTAAACCATGTCAGTTCAGTTCAGTTCAGTTACGTCGCTCTGTACGCGCCATTACGTACTACGTTTGCTGGCGGCCAATGCAGGGCGAACAGGCGCGTCGAGTGAAGCACTTTCACTACATCAAGTGGCCTGACATGAAGGTGCCCGACAAGCTATCGATGCTGACGTTCGTACAACTCGTGCGCAGTTACGTCGATGACAGGAAGGGATGCCCTATCATCGTCCACTGCAGGTCTGAACGTCGCTTTATCTTATACCCCGTTTACACGATCAAGCAAACGTCGAGCAATCATCGAGCAAACATCCAGCAAATGCATTCAGAATACACTTGCGCAACGTGTGCTCTTATCGCTCGACGTTTGCTTGACGTTTGCTTGATGTTTGCTTGGTGTAGGTTATGCTTTATGTATGCTTGATATTTGCTCGATGTTTGCTCGATGATTGCTTGATCGTGTAAACGGGGTATTAGTCATCAGCTTTCAGCCACACAGATTTTATAGTTCCGCCAAGCGTCGGTCGGGTGATCGGGTCGTCCGGAGTGGAATACGCCTATGATACGACATGATACGATATGGGTTTTGCTAGTTTAATAGCTTTTTCTCAGTTTATGTGTTGTTTTTGTGTACTTCGTGTACAATTTTAATTCGAATAACATAAATGCTGAATTCCTGGCATTGGCGGATCAAGAATTTTGGAATAAGGGGGCGGAAGAGTAGAATGTGGGTTCTGGGGTCTCCCCAGAAAATTGTTCAAAAATGTATGCTAAAATAATGATTTTTTTGTGCAGAAATTTCACTTGCTTTGAGATGCAACCAGTCAATGGGGAAGGCGGCCGTCTCTCTCCGCTCCTCCCTTTTGAATCTGTCACTGATTACTGATGGATGTGTAAGCTTAATGTTGTTCCAGCGCTGGCGTCGGTCGCACGGGGACGTTCATAGCAATGGATGTTTTAATTCAGCAGCTGCAGAACGAAGATGCCGTCGACATCTTTGCCGCCGTCTATCAGATGAGGATGAGTCGTGTGCTGACGGTTCAGACCGAGGTATACATTCATATACAGTGTACTTTAATCTAATACTATACCGCCTGGATCATGAACAAGTAATGTGAGCAATGCTCACGTGACGCGCGACAGCATCGGTGCTGCCGCCTGGGAAATCAGTGTACAACGTAAATCTCAACTTTCCTACGTTTATAGCGTCATCAAATATTTAGCGATTTTTGCTAGCTTACGTGACGGACGCAGCACAAATCGTTTAAGATGTGACGGTTAGTGCATTTCAAATTAGCATAAGTGTAGCGCGTCAATAACAAGATCGTCAAGTCTTGTTGAAGACTAAGTACTGCCCGTAGCCTGTGGACATTTCGTGAATTCAAGCCAACTTTACGACGGTTACAGGAACATAACCGCCACTAGCGTAGCGTCGCTAATAACTTTTACTTTTGATTTATGGCATTGATACTTTAGACAAAGTTTGCGATGATGCTGAAAACAATACTACCGTCGCTTCCGCGAGCAGTAATAATAATCATCACCATATTATGCGCGTTGCTTGATGTTTGCGCGTGCATGACCGTGTGTGCAGCAACAGTACGTGTTCATCCACGAATGCATCAAACACATCTTGAACGAGCAACAGAATGAACTCAGCATGAGACAGAACGAAAACGTTGGTACGCAACTTGCATGATAGTTAATCATTTTTTCATACAACTTGATTTTCTCTCGACGTACACTGTGCAATAGTACATGCATTTGGCATGACAAAAATGTATTAAAAACTTTGCGAATCAACAGGATCATGAATTATACACGTTAATTCCTACTTGTTATAAGTTGGGGTAAGAAGAACATATTTCAGTACACATTTTTTGTATTTCGCTGTTGAAACATAGGCCTAATGTAATGTTTCATCGCATTATGATTTCAGTATTCGTGAACGCCTTGGATATGGAAAGTCCAACTTCGGACGTCACGAGTACAGAAAACATTGAAGACAGCCGTAAGTTTTGTTTTTTTCTCTCTTTCCTTGGGGAGATTTTACAGCTGAATTATGTATTTGTGGAAGAAAATTTTCTGACAATAAGAAAAATTTTCCGACAGGCTAAAATTTAGGGGGACTGCTTCCCCCTGCCAGGACGCTATTGAATGTATATATAGACATATACACCGTGAGTCGAATAAAACGTCGAGTGAAAGGGACTTTAATGATAGTATTGTCTCAAGTTTTTTGTGGATTGTGCCAGTGAAATAATTTTTTTAAAAACTGATCAGTATTTGACGAAGATACGGACAAACTTTTAGTGCCATGTATTTTAAAATTTACGGTGTATTTGCAATTGTAATTACCTCCGCCAAGGAGGTTATGTTTTTGCCAGAGTTTGTTTGTCTGTCTGTGTGTTAGCAAGATAACTCAAAAGGCAATGGAAGGATCTTTCCGAAATTTTCAGGGAATGTCGGGAATGTCAAAAACTACAAGTGATTCAATTTTGAGGTGATCCGGAAAGAATGCTGGATTCTGGATCACTTTGAAATTTTCGTTAACATTGCTTTAAATGCTTGTCGGAGGTCTGCGCTCTTCGAATGCTTTTCTAGTTTGTAAATCTAATGTCCTTGTGGTATTTGCAGTGTCGGACGAAGGCATTGAGGACGAACTAAGCGTTGATGTCAGATGAACAAATTGCACGTCTGCAGCGTTGCCATAGGATTGTTTAGTTTTTTAAGTTTATCCGATTTCCTACGATGTTTTGTCTCAACATATTTTTACACGCTGGTGCTGCTGCTGTTTGTGCTTTTCAAACTGTCAGGGGCTTCTGTTCCCTTCAAATTTGGAGTCAAAATCACGCTCAAGTTCTCCCATTTTTCTGCCCGTTTTCCTTTCCCCCTTTCTCGCCACTTTCCTCCTGTCTTTTATCCCATTTTCTACACTGTTTTTTTTCTTTCCCTTCTTGTCGCCTTTTCTCCTTTTCTTGCTTTTTCATTCTCTTCTCACCTTTCTCTCTCATGGGGCCCCACAGTCCCACATCCTTTGTCCAGCTAAAAAGTCTGGGGGGAGCGCTGTAAGCTCCCCAGTGGGTCGATCTGATCAGCAAACGGTTTTTGTGGTGCATTTTGAGCAAAAAACAGCACTTCTGATGATAGCAATTTGTAGTGTGTACACCGTAACAAAACTTCCCCTCCGCTATTTGTCTCTCAGCGCAAGCTGCGCGCTCACCGGGTATAGGGATGAAACCCATGAAAACCGTTAATTCTTTCGCTCACTGACGAAAAACGATTTCTTCGCATCTGCCGCATAACGTTGGGGTAACTGTGTCACATTTTGTACGGTTCTGTGCACACCAAAGTCAAATGAGATAGTCTTGATGATGATGTTGGAAAATTGTAACTCTAATTCTGACTCTCCTACTTTTTTTAACTCCACGTCTGTCATCATGTCTGTGCATTTTGCAAGCAGTCTGGGCGAATTTAGAATGTGAAAAGGGGCCCCAGATGTGTCTGTCACAGAAACATTTTGTTTGGCCTAGCAAACTGTTTCTTATGATGTCATCTCTTGTTGTCATTTTTACGCGCGAAAGCAGCTACTGCTTTCAGCGCGTCTTAGCCATCGCAATTCTGTCCGTCCGTCTGTCCGTCCGTCTGTCACACGGGTGGATCAGTCAAAAGCGGTGCAAGCTAGAATCTCCAAATCTTCACCATCGGCTGCCCAGAAGACTCTAGTTTCAGGAACCGTAAAGCTTTTCTATAAATTCGAAGGGGGTCACCCCGAACAAGGGCGCTAAATGAGAGAATGAGAGGGGGTGAGAAAAATTTGCGATTTTTAGCTAATAAGTCGCTGTATCTCAGTAACGGTGCCAGATAGGGCCTAGGTTACTATTAATCACTAATAGGAAGTCGTACACTGGCTCTGGATTGGCGCCGAATTCAATGACCTTGAATGACCTTGAACGCCAAAATAAGGGGTCTTATGGATTTTTTGGCGATTTCGGGCTGTGACACAAGTCTATATCATTCATAAGGTGGCGCCACGGAACTATCGTTATGCGATCCAGATAGAGAATTTGGTATTTGTATATTAACTTAGCGTGAACACCTCAATTTTCAGCTAAACTACTGAATCGGAACTGCTATAGGCTTTCGCACGTCTCCTGAGCATTAGCTCAAATTTCTTGTTCACTTTCAAAACAGGGGGCCCCGGCACAAGGCCGCCTAAATACGCGCTGGCTGCAAGAGAACTGTGCCATAGTGAGCTGTGTATTCAGACATTCCGATTTCAGAATGAGTCACTATTAAATGACTCCACAAGGCTAATTGCTTTAAAATGGCCAACAGTATTAGACCGCATAAGCCAGCTAGCCAGAGAGCTAGCGCGTATATTAGCTACGGTAATTCTGTCTTGGCGTCTGTCACGTCCCGGTACCGTGCCAAAACCAGGTGAGATAAAACTTCGGGTTTTCACCATAGGCCCCCTATGATAGCTCTGTGTCTCTAGTATTTCGTAACAAAATTTTTATGCCATTGGGTGAAGGGGGTCCCCACGAACAAGGGGAGAAATAGGGGCATCCCCCTTAAAAGGCGTTATTCTACCGTTATTGGCTCGTCTAACGTGAAAATGGTTGCAGATAGGCACAGACATGCTGCTTAACATAACAAGCACTGGCGACGAGCTCCTTAAGATTGTCAACATTGATGACTTTGATTAACCTTGAACCCTAAAAATAGGGGTTTTGGTGATTTTTGGCTGTAAAAGAATGAATTGCGATAAAATAGATAGAGATAGACTCAAGATTACCTTCAAACAGGAACTGCTATGGCTCTCGCGCGTCTCATGAGCATTAGCTCAGATTTCGTTTCTTTTAGTTTCGAGTGACAGTGCAATTAAGACTGAAATAGTGGTTGGTTCTTGTGCCATGGGCCCCAAAGGCCAGTCTGACTGTGTACTGTTTGTTCAGATATTTTACGTAATTTGTTTTTACAAACTGGTAGGCCTACATATGACGTTTGTAATTTCGTATTGTTAATGCGTATTCAGCTATAGGTGTAAATAAATGTACAAAACATCAGTTTATACACTTGTTAACGGCAACATTTAAGGACTTGCACATCGAAAACAGCAAAAATTACAAAAGGTGATATTGCCTGCATCACACTGACTGTGTGTCAATG
>Ga0209367_1002918_pt1 | contig 22935 bp, 18 predicted proteins | sample WorMetLIZISLAND2_FD_187412 | JGI IMG/M metagenome (GOLD analysis project Ga0209367, IMG submission 187412) | Marine gutless worms symbiont microbial communities from Max Planck institute for Marine Microbiology, Germany - Olavius geniculatus... ... | reverse complement strand
TGATGCCGGGAAAATTTTACCCCCCCCCTCTAATTTCCCCCAATCGGACTTAGGGCGCCGGGCGGACTCACGTTGGGCTTTGCCCCAAATTTCTAGTTGGTTCAGTTTTGTTGTTGTACTGTAGCACATGATTTTATGTCAATAACTTCATCGATTGAGTGATTGATTGACAGTATAAATTACAGGACAGAAACACCAGTTACTCGAACTAATTTCAATTAAACGCTCAAGTTCATTTCAAAAATACGGCAGCACAAGAGCTGGTTAGGCCCCTAGAATAATCCGTTTACAGTTAAATTAATGATTTGGCTAGCACAAAATACATAACAGATAAAACATAATTAATATCAAAATTACAGTAATATAGCTGAACATAAAATATTTTCGACTGATTATTATTTAGAGCAAATAAGATACATCAACAATTACATCTCAAAGTTTGGGGGTTTCTGTGAAGTAAACTAGGTGATAGAGTAAACTCCGTCCGTTCCTGCAGCTACCAGAACGTGTTTAATTAACATAATAAAAAATATAGCCTATTTGGCGTGTTAGAAAATTATTAATAATTTAATTTATTTAATTAGTTTTTACCATAATATTACTCAACATTGCAATATGCTCTCCCGTATTTGATTTGTGATTTTGAAATTCGACGCTTTTATAAAGTTAAATGTAAACAGTTAACACAGTTTGTACTGAAAGAAGGCAAGTTAACAGGCACTGAGTCTCTGCGATGCGGCATTTAATCTCTTTATTGCAAATTGTCTGCAAAATGTGCCAGTAAAAAATTGTGAAAATCCGTCAATATTTGGTGAAAAATAAAAATTAAAATAAATAAAACGCTAGAATAAAAAAATAAGCCTATGGACAATGACAAAAATAAAAAGTTTTTTTCCAGACACATAAACAATTAGCAAACATATCGGCCAGTATTTTGTTTTTATCAAATCATTTTAGCATTTGCGATACACGTAGGCTTACGTTTCAGCTAGACCCTATAGTCAGGCTATATGATTGATCATACTATGACTTGGGTATAGTACGTACTAGGTCACTTTGATGCTGCTATCATCTTTTGTGTTTTATATTTACTGATTCAATTTTTACCAATAAATGCTGTGTGCTGTAAATACTAGGAGTAAATATGCACATGTATGCCTACGTGTTGAAGTTACCTCTCTGGGTGCAGCGTTTATCAGTCGAACAATGGGAACAAAACAGACTTTTGCGTTCAGACTGATCCTATTATAGCCTATATAGGGCCTAATCGTAGCAGCAAGGCTCAAATGAAAGCTATCATTATTATCGTGCTGTACTTCGTCATCATTGCAGAATAATAACCAGAACACCGCCATGGCCTAAACGCAACTAGAAATTCGGGACAGAACCCAACGCCTATCGTCGTAAGTTCGACCAAAAAGGGAGGGGCAATTAGTGAATTAAAATTCCGCTCATAGCAACGTCACGTGGCCTTAACGCAAACACATTAGCCAACGCAGCAAGCACAGTGTGGATTTCGGGTGGGTCGGAATTCAACAACGAAACATTTTTGCAGTGTTTGAATTGGGCAAAAATTAGCCGGGCGTCTGAACTTTTCAAGTGTCGGAGCCCGACCAAAATTATGATGTAAATCCTATGTATATAGTATATAGCTGACCCCCCAAAACATAATTTGACAGTGTTAGGGGATTGAGAAAACAGTTGGGGGGTTCAACTCCCACCCCTCCCCCGGGAAATTTAAACACTGCATTTTTGTTAGGGAATTAAAGTTCATCAATTTTTGCCGAACGCAGGAGGGATCGCAGTCGATCAAGTTTGTTTCCGATTGTGGATACCCGTATCTTGATCAATTTCGGAGATAGTTGCAATCAAAGTCCAAAGTTGTCCAAAATAGCGCCGAATTGGAGACATATTTGTTCTTCAAAATTTTCCAGGGGTGCCGGCTCCAAACGTTGTAGGCCTACTCAAAATGTCATGCGTGCCTCACGGCACTTCACCTGAGAAAGTTTTATGAAGTTACTTTCCAGGTGCCCAAACTTATCTATGCTAATACGCTAAATTTAAAGACAGTTTTGTAATGTTTATTGTTAAAACTTGTTAAATGGACCCCCGTTTCCAGTGGAATGTGTGTTTTACCATTATTAGTGAGATGGCAGCTGTATTAAGTCTGTTGTGTTTGCCAGGTGTTAGCTCCTTTCTGAGTGAAAGGCTGAGACCTCTGATCGCTTCTAGGAAAATGGACGTTGTTGATGCGTCGAACGTCACCAGCCGTTGCCATAGTAACAACAAACAACAATACGACGGTTATCAGTTTCGCACGGTGTTGTCACAGCGGCGGTCAGGTCACGTGACGGCTGGATCACGTGACTGATGACGATGAACACAGGTGCGAGGAGGAACAATGCGTGACTTCTGATGGCTCCGACTTCCGGTTTGTCGTGACGTCACAGAAGCTAAACTTCCTGGTTCTAGCGCCAAGCTGGTGCTCAGCTCGACGCAGCTGAGTCTGTCAGCAGATTGTGGTCTGGAGTTAGAGATGCTGATGTCCGGTTGTGCGTCAGGTGGGCTCATAACCGATGACGACATTGCTGCTTCATCCGCCTCTGACACCACACGCAAAATTATACAGCCGTCACCAGTCAGTATTTTCTCCGTCAGGCAAAAAGGTTGTTTTAGGTCTGCCTGTTTGTCAGCTGGATTACTGAAACAAGCTATGAACAAATTTTGCTGAAATTTTGTGAAGGGATTGGGCATAACTCAAAGAGACAGTGTCTAGATTTTGGTTGGCTATCCAATCTCTTTTGTGGATTCCGTATTACCATGAGACTTGACAGATGTAATTAATCGATTGTATTCGCTAGGAGGTGGTAAAATTTTCAGTAAAGGTTTAAGATCTTTGATTGCTTCGAGTTTAGAATACTTGATCGACTAATTAATCGCATTCTAGCGTTGATTACTAGTCAGCCGATTTTGATCATTCCGACATAAACGCATGGACCTGTTGTCTGATATCATACTGGGTGAAGTACGGTCATTTGATGGCTAGTTGTGTCAAAAATAGTCGTGTCGAAAACTACTAAAATCTGATGATCATTTTTACAGTTACAATTGACAATGCCGAGATGGTTTTGCGACAAAATGCATATGCCAGCGAAGCATTACTGTGCGGCAATCATAACAGGTCCGGTCGCATTGCTCGTCCATTTGTCTGTCTATCTGATTAACCCGTACGGTCTCCTAATTGAAGAACAAAAAGCGCAGCAAAATTAAAATTGATGTGAACGTTGACCATGGTAAGAGTAAAGCAGGAGTGACCGGTGCGACAATTTTCACTTCAAAAGGTCAAAGATAGTTGCGCAGACTAGTAGACGGTATACCACGTGCACATTATGTCGGCACATGGGCCAACATCATCGCTTGTTTCATTGTGCACGTACGTTTTTTTACTTTTAGCCTGATATATTTTTTACTCTTTTATGTTTTAATCCAGCCACATTGACTGCACACAAAACAAAGTAAAGATGTTTTGTTTATTTGCCGTATCAAAAACATACCGTGTCTCGCTGGCACGGCGCTAGCGTCATGGACCTGTTGTCTGATATCATACTGGGTGAAGTACGGTCATTTGATGGCTAGTTGTGTCAAAAATAGTCGTGTCGAAAACTACTAAAATCTGATGATCATTTTTACAGTTACAATTGACAATGCCGAGATGGTTTTGCGACAAAATGCATATGCCAGCGAAGCATTACTGTGCGGCAATCATAACAGGTCCGGTCGCATTGCTCGTCCATTTGTCTGTCTATCTGATTAACCCGTACGGTCTCCTAATTGAAGAACAAAAAGCGCAGCAAAATTAAAATTGATGTGAACGTTGACCATGGTAAGAGTAAAGCAGGAGTGACCGGTGCGACAATTTTCACTTCAAAAGGTCAAAGATAGTTGCGCAGACTAGTAGACGGTATACCACGTGCACATTATGTCGGCACATGGGCCAACATCATCGCTTGTTTCATTGTGCACGTACGTTTTTTTACTTTTAGCCTGATATATTTTTTACTCTTTTATGTTTTAATCCAGCCACATTGACTGCACACAAAACAAAGTAAAGATGTTTTGTTTATTTGCCGTATCAAAAACATACCGTGTCTCGCTGGCACGGCGCTAGTGTCAGCTGCAGAGGCGGCGTCATTACTTTGATGTCGGTGTGGTCGTGCAACGATCGTCTTGGGTGGTCTCAAATGACTCGCCTTCGCCTTGCCCTTCGCCATAGCTTGCTTTGTCGCAGCTTGCTCGCCGTCCAGCCGTGTGTTAGCCGTAACGGCGGGGGGCATGTCGGCGGATATGACGTCGGCGTCAATGACGGTTGATGACGTCAACGGATCACGTGACGTGTCTGGGTGCGACCTACCGCAGTGTGTGTCTACAGATCTGCCGCCGTGCTGCTGCTGCTGCTGTTGCTGCTGCTTTACGAGCGTCGTGGCAGTCGTCGTGATGACTGGCTTGCGATCAGTCGACTGTGTACGATTCACAGCGTTACGACTGCTTGTAACGGCCGCTGAATAGCCAGGCAACCTACTCGCTCTAATCCGACTCACCTGCAACTCCATATAACAGTCGTTTAATGCAAACCACATGTTTTTATGACGTTGCCATGAAATCTGAAAAGATGAATATAAGGTTTTTTACCCTTTTATGTTTCGTAAGCAAGTAAATAAGTAAAACGTGAATTTGTGTAGCGCGTAACGTTAAAATTAACCTCTTATTTAAATCGTACGTATTACGTATAGTATAGACAATTTAAATAAAATAGCATTTACACTGATCTGAAGAAAGCAGCTAAAGAAAAGAGCATTTGGCGAACATTAAAAATAATAACTGTCACAAACCTGCCAAATAACCATATCAGTGAAATAAGACGTACTGTACACCGTATCTCAGGAAAAAAAACAGTCAAAATTGTTTTTGTCATAACTTTGTCAAACTATTACAAAATTTGATAATTTTCAGCAAGAACGTGGCCAAGACAATAAAATTATACAAAGTGTACTCACTTTATACCTCTCCTAATTTATGTTAACGCACTACCAAGTGAAACATAGATGTTCCAAATTGTTGCATAAGGCTGAGTTATTTTCCAAGAAAACGCTGTGACGACTTAATTAAGCACAAAATAATACTCAATGTAAATTATTTAACAAATGTTTGCATAACAACTTGCTTGCAAATCATCAAAATTTATGTCCAAAGTGGGCCCCGCATACAAAGACAATGGTTTAGATACAACGCCACTGGCTGATAGCGGGATCAACAAACGACTAATCAAACGGCATTCACTATTCATTAAACGTGTTTTAAGCTCAGCAGTCGGCTATTTTATTGTCTGCTATTTTCACCATAAATATACCACAAAATTATTAAATCGTGTAGCACCTTCTGTCGAATTGATGATGCAAAAGTGAACAATCTGATACAAATAATCACCACGTAATATAACAATTTGAAGCATCTGTGTTTTACAAGGTAGTGCGTTGACGTAAATTAGCTGAAGTGGTAACTGAGTGCACCGTACATAATAATATCATCTTAGTCATTTTTGTGCCAAAAATAATTTTAGTTGGTTGAAATTTGACAAAGTTACGATGAAAACAATTCTGACTGCTTTTTTTCGGACACGGTGTATATTGTTTTAACTGCCTCTTATAGGTGTCCATGCAAAAGTTACGTTTTTTCTACTGTACATTAACTGAATCTATTGCGTCATGATTCAACTTGTTTACTCATCAAATGTTTGCCGTTTTACTTAAGTAGTTAAAACTAAAGACAAACTATGCTATTATTTTATTAGAAGCACGTAGACTTTTGGTATATACATACTTCAAAACATTGTTATTTTTACATTAACCGTTCAACGTTTATTAAGAATAAAAGCCTTACGCACAAAAGCTTTATGAAACGCAAAACGTTATGAACGTTTCTTACAACTGAATGTAATGAATAAATGTTTTTTTATTACAATTACCATAAGCTTACTTCATCATTCGTCAGACTTCAACTGCTTGATTCTTAAAACTGCCACATGATTTAATTGTGAGTTAGCTGTTTTACTTAGACAATTTATAATTGATCAATTGATGCTAGTGTTCGACCTGGTCTGGCCGATGCACTGGTGGGCCTATCGCAGAGGTCGGTGAACCGGTGCCGTCAGTGAGGGGCTGAGGTGCTGGTGCTGTGTCTGCAGTGGCAGGGACTATGGAACTCGACGAATCAACCGAGGCCACGCAGCTGCTACCGTTGATGCCGAGAACACTGTGACGCCAATGTCCCGCGGACCTGCAGCCTGGTCCCTGGACTGGACCTGCGGCACGCTCGTGATGATGTTCTACGTCCGATGACCTCTCTGACGCGCAGTCGACGCCAGACGGGCGACAACAACTAGACGTCGTCGTGACGACCGAATAACTACGCACCAACCAACCGATCACCACACACTGCAGTCTCACTAATACCCCGTTTACACGATCGAGCAAACATCGAGCCAGCTCGTCGAGCCAGCTTCATCGTGTAAACGGGGCATAACTGAACTTTACCTATTTCTCCATACGTGTTAATCGGACTTTCTCTTACATTATGCGGCCGTCCGAAAACGGCGCGAAATCTTACACCTGCCATATGTTATATGATGTGATATTAATGATTTGCACTGAAAAAAGTGCAGCCCATTTGTAGCACATAAGGTAAAACTGTTTTAAACAAAACTGAAAAAAAAGAAAAAAAATACTTTTATGCAAAAAGCATAAAATCAGTAAGTAAGGAAAACAAATAACGACAATTTTAACTAAAAAGCTGAAACAAAAAAACCGCAAAGAAGGAAAATCGTTAGCAGTCGGCATATCCTGAAATCAGTCAGAAGAGTGTCAAATGTTTGTAGGATTTGATGCAACCTTGCCGTGGATATAGAATTTCCCATCCATATCCATATCCATATCCACAGATTTTCCGTGGATATCCATGGATATATATCGATAGCTATATCCATATCCACACTCCACAGACGCCTAACCTGTATACATGCAGCCCCCAATTTTTGCAAAATACAGCAGTACAAGAGCGTTTATCCCCCCGTAAAACAAGATACAGATATTCCCCACTTTGAATGGTTAAAAATATATAAAAATAAAAAACAAACACACATTAGCATTATCTTAGTTTATTATTTCCCTACATAATTTTATTGCCCCTGTTTCTGGGGTACGATATGTCGTGTGTCTGTTGTCTGTCTGTCCGTAACGCATGTACTATGGCTAAACGGTACGTCGTAGGGGGTCGGCGATAGTATTATTGGATAGGGCGACGGTGACTTTACATAGGCTGTCAAATGACCATGTTTATATCTGCAGCGGTTTGGCTGCAATTTTGAATGCAACATTGCTGCCTGCAGCCGTCACCCACCGTATCGTATTCCGACGTTAATTCTAGCGTTCACTAAAACAGTGTCACCATGGCGTGAATAAGACTGTAGTCACTCTGGAAAATTGCTTTCTTTCCGCGACCTGAAGTTGGACGCTGGTCTTCGGATATAAGGGAGAGCCTACGGTCGGCATACCCCAGCAACAGCTGGGATTCTTGTTTTTCAAAACGCAGGTTGCATTCATGTACGACTACAGATATAGGGTGGAATGGACGCCTTTGAAGTGTTCTTGGTTTGTACTTCTATACTAGCATTAAATATGTTAGTAAGCAGAAAAACGTCTGACAAAAATTATAAATAAACTCTCAAATGGATAAACCTTTTGTTGTTTAACGAACAGTATTAAAGCACCGAAAATTAAAATTTGTTGCTGTTATAGTACTGATAAATAAATTTAGGCTGATTAAATAATAGCCTGCTGATGTCGCTAATTATTCATTTGACTAAGTAACGTAAATAAAGGGGAAAATGCAGAGTAAAAACAACAGACAAAAAATATTATAGAAACACGAAGCATATAAGTATTCAGTTTAATTAGCAAGTGCACCAGCATAATATCCATAGATATATTTACAAAACGGTTTAAATCTCATATCCACACATGAATATCTCCATGGATAATCCGTGGATATCCATATCCACGGCAAGCATTTTGATGTCGTGTTTCCTGTTTTTTTAATTTTTGCATATCTCTGTGTAGTCTGTATCATAAATATGTCAAATGTATTAACAGATTGCTGTGAACTGCGTTGTCGGTAAACGTACCATACTATACCATACTAATCAAATTTTATATAGGGCCATATGCGGAGGTAGAGAAGCGTACGTATGTGCTAGGTCGGGGACGATGCGCGGTCCACACGACTGAATGCGGCATGCAGCACGTATCTCCGCCATGCGAACGCCGCAACACGGACTCATGAACGGCGACGAATTCACCAGCCGCCGTCTGCCACGTCGCCTTACTTCACCGTCAGACTGTACTGCCGACGACTCACAGCGTGGCGACCTACTGCCTGTGAATGTGACAGACAGACTGCTGCGTAGGCGAATTTGAATTTCATATGAATTAGAGTAACGACCAACAACAGTATTTTTATCATTTTATGACAGAGACCGGCAAATTAAGACTCAATTCAGCCGTCCGAGTCTGCCCGCTAAACTGTACTAATGTTCACATTCAAGTAAATCACACCATCATAGAACATTGTAAAAGCCTGTCAACGAACCATTTCTCGAACAACTTTTGGACAAGAAACCAGAGTTCATGTAAAGAAGTAATAGAAATTTGTTTAGCTAACGCCAAAACAAATACACCGTAAGCCAGCTAGTTGTTTACAAAAAAACATTCGTCAAATTGTCATAGCACACCTGCAGGAATAGATGAGAGATGACATCGCACGTCGTCGGGCGACACGTAGAAATAATCCGCACGCGTTACACCCGTGAAATTTTCACCCCGCCACGACGTCGCATGGCAAGACGGCGAAGTACTACCGGAAGTGGCCGAGTCGGGCGGTGACGTCACTGCGGCGCGACCGGAAGTAAAAACAGCGAGTGCTCCCTGGTGTTGGTGGGCGGTCGACGTGGCAGCGGTACGACGAGGTAGTCGCAGTCGTGAGAACAAAGTCCACTTGCACGAGCCAGCAGCGGCTGCAGAAGTGTCATTGGTTGCCCTGCCATCACAGCAGGACGGCAACAGCGGCACACCGCACGGCGTACTGATCGTGGTAGTAGTGGTCGTCGTGGCGACCAAGTGGTTGAATGAGTTTGCTGAACCGGATGCGCGCAGCTGGATGAGCTCGCGACGCACGTCAACGATGCTCTGGTAGTCGTGGTACGAAGACTGCAGCGGCGGCTCGGCGGCCACGATCACTGGGTCCAACTCGTGGTAGATCGGACTGTTCTCTCCGGCGCTATCATGTCCGTCGTCTCCCGCGCAGTCGGCGGCCGTGCTGCCGGCGTCTGCAGGAGTCTTGCGGCGGTCGTCGTCGTTCTGATGATGTCTGGTTCCGTGACCGGCTGCATCCAGAGCTGGTGTGGCTCGCCGCGCCTGTCTCATTGTGCACGTGCCGTCATTGCCTCAGACACCAAAGTCACCACAGCTCATCAGACTATGACACCTGTCAATCAAGTAGCAAGCAAAGCACATTTATATAGTGTCCAATGTCGCCTATGTCGTGAACAAATCCGAGGCACTGTACAATGACGGGGAGACTAAGCTGAGAATATTTAATTCATGTTTACTATAGGCAATCTCAAACAGTACGATGGCCACATTACGTTTAAAAGCACACTGAATCTCGGCAGATATACAGTGTGCTGTTATTTATGGCAGTGAGTTTCAGACAAAAATGCGCTAACGATGACAGCTTTCGCCGACAACATTAGCGCCATTCCAGGTGCACAGACTGACAATTTTTATTTCGCTAACGGTTTAAATTTAACTAATTATGCGCTATTTGACTGATGCACGGTACACATAAAACACAAAATAAAACACAAACGAAACATTTAAGGACGTTTTCTGTAATTCTTTTATCAAGCGGTCAATGGTACGTTTGGAAAATAGGGAGAATTGCTTCTGAAGAAATAACCTTGCAGAAACATTGATAACAGTTAAATCCCCGTAAGGTAAACGGATACACTAGTCTGTTAATCATTCGATCAATTAATCTATCAGACAAATAGTCCACAAAGAGAAAAAGCAAAAAAGATTTAAAAATGTGCGTTTTTGCATCTAGTTAATATAAGTCGTTTTCCCAGAATTACTAAGTCGGTCACGACGATTTGTCGGTCAAGGCTGACAGGTCGTCTAAGCGTGGAAGCCAGACGGGCGGACAGGTGCTTCAAGCTGGGCGACGCCACGCCGATCAATACAGGTAACCGCCAGCCCGCCGTCTAGTCCTACCTGGCCAACTGACCGATCAACCGCCATTGACTGTACGAGTGCTCGACAAACTCCCGATCATAAAACCCCTTTTCATTAAAAGAGACGCCTGTTTTCAAAAAAACACGTTAGATATTGGCTGGAGCTGCAAAGGTTTGTCCAAAGTTCAATTGAGAAGGTTTAACATCGGAAGTCGAATTTCTGTGCGGTAGAAGTACGAGATAGTGTACAGAAATATTGGGCAAATAAAATAGTTTTGTCGCAGTGGGGTTGTAAGGGGGAGTTGTGTCTGTAGCCATCATTTACAAAGACAGACACAGATAAACAGACGTGCAGACAGACAGACATACAGAGTAGCCTACCGTGGCTGCAGGGGCAGGTTTGTCAGCTGCAGCAGCGACGCAGTCTCATTAGCATGCGATGACGTCACTCCAGCATGATGTAAAGCTCCTATATCGCACAGCAGAACGTAATGTCATTGCACACACTATCTATGATAACTACAGCTCACTTTAGATTGGGCTTTTCTCTGTGATTTTTTTTATCAATTTTTCTGTCGTTTATACTGTTCTCCTGCTGTTTAGTCCTTCTATTGTGTTTTATGCGTGAATAAATTGTTGTGTGATCTGCGTTAGTCGAGTTTCAGAGAACACGACACCATAGGCGGATCCAGAAGTAAAAGTTGGGGGGCAAGCTCGAGCGCCGAAGGCGCGAGCCGAGTCGAGGCGCCAAAGGCGCCAAGAGGAGGTGGAAGGGGGCTGGGGAGGGTGCAGTCCCCCCCGCTCCAAAAGAATTTTTTTTAAATCTAAAGGTTAAAATGGCGTATTTTCGTGGACTCTGTGCTAAATTTCGTTTTTTTCTATCACCATAACAGTATAGAAATACAGCAGGAATGCAAAGACTGCCATGGAGATTGAGTTGCATGCGATAAAAAGCGTTATTCAAGGGCGTTTACCTCCTAAATCCTTGGAGCAATCCCCCCAAACTCAAAATGAGGCGCCGCTGGCGTCGACCATGAGGAGAATGGGGAGAGAGTATCCCTCTCCCCAGCCGACTAGGAACTCAGGGGGAGCGTCATGAGCTCCCCCAGCAGCGTCCAGGGCGGAACCCAGGCGAAAAACGAATTTAGTGCATTTTAAGCGTCACAGAACCCTTCTAATTGCAAAATATCGTAAACATACGAAAAATGCAAAATAATAATAATATTCAACTCTCCCCGAATTTTCCAAAAAAACCCTTTCCTGGTTTTTTTGTAGTGTTCGCTTCAATTAGGTTTATATGGTTTAAACTCTCCTGGCGTTATTTATTGTTTATTGTTACTTACTCTTACGTAGGCATAGCCAAAAATTGGAGTCACAAAAGGCGAACTAGCCCCCAAGAGCCAAAAATTGAGGCCGAAAGCGAAAGCAAAAAACAAAAGTGGACTTTTGGGGGAGAAGTTTGTCGCCGGGGCGTAGCCCCGGAAGCAAACGCTTTTTTGGGCATGAAAACCCCCTAAAATGCATACATTGAGTATAAATTTTCTTATTTTTACTGCAAAAATGCACTGCATATGCTAGGCAAAAAAGGTGACTTTGGCATTTTTGGCCCTTTTGCCCCCCCCCTAAATCGGCCTATGCACGACACTACAGGCGCCAATAGCGCATTGCCATTAACAGCACAATTATAGCGAAGCTCTATTTATACGTCAGGAAATAGTGAATACCGTAAACGAATGGCCCCGAAGATAAAGTTATATGCGGTACACACATAGCGCGGTTATGTGCGGAATGCAGTTAGGCCCAACAAGATATTCATTCCAGTGCATCATAAGAACCTACACGAGCCTAGATGCTGACGACTGACACAAGAGAGAACATATATCTTGGAACACCTGCAGGTACTATTCGTTTTCACCTATAAAGATGTATAATGGCTGCTGAGTGGCACGCGAGTGCTGATGCTACTGCTGCTGACTAACTTATCTGACGTCACATAGGCTACTCAGCCATCAGCAGCATTCTTCACGACAAAGTAGCTGCGTCTATAATTATATCATCTGCTTAATCATATACGCAGCCATGACCTCTCGCTAGCAAACCGACAAATAGTCCAGAGTTCCATTACCGGCAAAATAGTTGCAAAGGCTCTGTTGATGATCAATATTATTAAAAATACTGAGCTATAATTCCTATAATATAGGCCTAATGCTGTCGTCAGCTACACAGATCTGTAAAAGCGCGTGCAGAGCGACGTAACTGAACTGACACGGTATAGTTTTTTTGATAAACTGATCAATAGGCGAGCACGGCGAGTCCATTGGTCATTAGTTTACGCGTACGTGCCCGTAGTAACGTAGACACGGACGCCGCTAGACGGTGCCTACTGCAATGCATTAGTTCTTGCCCATTAATCAGTTCGTCAAAAACTAAACCATGTCAGTTCAGTTCAATTCACTTGAGCCTACGTCGCTCTGTACGCGAATTAATAGGTCTACACCGTGTTTAAAATAGGCCTACTGCTTTTTACGCGCGAAAGCAGCTACTGCTTTAACGCGACTTAGCCATCGCAATTCTGTCTGTCTGTCCGTCCGTCTGTTTGTCCGTCTGTAACACGGGTGGATCAGTCAAAAACGGTGCAAGCTAGGATCACCAAATCTTTACCGTCGGCTGCCCGGAAGACTCTAGTTTTAGGAACCGTAAAGCTTTTCCGTAAATTCAAAGGGGGTCACCCCGAATGAGGGCGCTGAATAAAGGGGGGGGTAAAAAAATTTGCGATTTTTGGCCAATAAGTCGGTGTATCTCAATAAGAATGCCAAATAGGGCCTAGGTTACTATAAATCACTAATAGAAAGTCGTACACTGGCTCTCGATTGCTACCGAATTCAATGACCTTGGATGACCATGAACACTAAAATAGGGGCTTTTATGGATTTTTTGGCGATGTCGGTCTGCGAGACACATTTCAAGAGCGAATTGTGCCGAAACCAATTAAGATAAACATGGACAATGGCGTATGAAATTTTCAGCATTAAACGTAGATTTCGACAACCCAAGTCTCGATTTTTTTGGTTCAAGGAAACCTGCGCACAAGGGCATCAAAGAACGGCACCCCCGTAAAAGTCGTTATTTTACCGTTGTTGGCTAGTAACTGCTATAGGCTTTCGTGCGTCTCCTGAGCATTAGCTCAAATTTCTTGTATCTCTAATTAGTCGAAGTTCTAAAGACTAAAACCAGCACGTCAGCAGCGTCGTGTACAGCTGTGTGACAAATTCGTATGCATTTGGATGACGATTGCTGTATTTCTCGGAACGCTGATTATAAATTCAGCGCGAATTTATTAGCACGATGACAACAACCGCACATACAGTATATTGAATGAACAACGCCGGCGGTATATTACACCGAACACTGCAGCGTTTATCATCATCATCATCATCGTCGTCACTATGAATAATGCATCATCAGACCTGCTGTAATATACTGCACACAATGCACGTGACAATATATAATGATACGACAATCCTTGTTGACTCGCAAAATATAAAACAACAAATTCGATTTTTCCGGCAGACGTTTAATCATGTGCTTGATGACCACGATCTCAAAGTGAAGAGTTAACCTATTCTACATGTAGATTGCAGTTCTGTAATGCAACTCTACGGAATGTGTGATTACATGCTGTTCCAACCGAGAAACGATCATAAGTCTCAAACCTCTGACGCGAATGGGTGCTGCCATACGGATTTAAATTACAAATGCTATCTTTTAATGGTTAAGAATACTGAATAACAATCCAGAATTCACAAAAAAATCCGGATCGGCACCAAAATTTGATTATTTTTTTCGTCGAAATTACAATTTTTGAGTAATTCAGTTGAGCAAAATTAGGCCTATAACCTCTAACGTCGCTTCCATTCGGCTGAGGTACGTACGAGAAACAGACACAATCATTCTGTTCACATGTCATGCTGACATGCTGACATTAACTGCATGCAGTGCATTATGTTTGCTGCGTTGAATCTACTTCTCAGCTATTTCCAGTCGGTCAGTGGGCGATGTGACACATTGACCCAGATTTCTCGGCCCGGTTTTTTGAGTGCAGCGCCAGCAGACGGCGCCACGCAGCAGCTGGTACTGACACCCGTTTTAATATTAATTATTACTGCATTGTGCTCGGGTGCCACTGCCATCTGGTTCTGGCGGTCGGGAAATGGGATGAATGGAGGCGAGTGTGGCAGAGCCAAGTGGGCGCAATGCGGGGTCCGTCCGGCGTGCAATACTGATATGATTATGGTGCCGCCGCCGCTGGTGTGTCTATGTGGTGTGAGATCGATAGGAGTAATGCTGTAGCGTGGCGAGCAGCGCGGTGCGAGGAGCGGCAATTTGTCCGTCGGTCGGTCGACCGGCGCTGCCGTCAACTCCCTATGCACTATACAGCGCGTCAACGCCGTAGAGTAGACGGATATTATATAGCTAGCTCATTGCCGACTGACGTATTGCGCTCGACATCGTCAACATCTCTTAATGACCGGATCTACAGAGAACATGACTTCTGATGTCACTGAAGACTCGACACATCTAGCCGGACTCAAACAGTTTAACTTGAAATTAACAAGACATGCTAATGAAACCATCAGCGGTGGACGAGACCGTGACAGACGCCAATTTTACAAGAATAACAATCATACAAAAGTTATAACTATAGCACAATCACATGATATCTACAATTAAGACAGCAGACTGTTGAACAGCTATACACGTTAGGCCTACATTAGATATAATCACACAGTTCATTACAGTACCGTCTTTTAGATTGTCGCCAATCGCCATGAACGATATAATGATGTCGCCACAATCTTAGTAGTTGGCGGCGACAGAAAATATCGTTTCCTCTTTGTATGGCCGTCGTTTGGGTCTTAGCCTCAGTCTGACCTCGGTCTCGGAGATCTTGACTTTCTTGAAAATAGTTGTTTTCGCAAGTCAGAGTGTAGGGGCCTACAGCAAAATTAACGATACTGAAGATCAAAAAATCCCTAATTTAACTGTGCTGAACAATAAAAACGCATACTTGCGTTCTAAACTATGACTGTCCACACGTAAGGGGTAAAACGAAAATCGGAATAAAACTGACTGGAATTAATTGCGTTTTATTTTTGTTCCTGATTTACTGCACACGTGCGGACAGCCACAGACGTCGAAGATTAAAATTAAGTGAAGCTAACTCAGCGACTACTTACCGCGGTGTCGTTGGCGTCTAAACAAATGAAGCCACGCTACCACCGTTCGTGGCACTCGCTGTCTATCTGACGCTGCACACATAGAGAGCGAATGCAGATAGTAGGCTATAGTTGTACATCGATACTATACGCACGCGACCGACGGCAGTCGTGCGCTGCTGACGCCACAAACCGGAAGAAGCGAATGCTGACAGTATATAGCCACTAAGACGCACGTCCGTCGAGAGGGTGGGGTAACGGGGGGTTAGCTACCCCGGGCCCCGCGACGTTTGGGGCCCCGCCGTCGGCCAGAAATATAAAGTACGCCAGAATGTATCATTTTGAAAAAAAACAACAATTTTCTCCCCAGAGAGGCCCGGTGAAAGTGTTTGAGGGGCCGGCGAGAATGTTTCCCTGGGCCCCGCTGTGGCTCTCGACGGGCCTGCTAAGACGCGACTTCGGTCATCGCGCTGGCCACCGAACTGTTTTCTGAGCTCCGATTTTGTGTCCGCGTTTCAGTTTTTCTCCAATTTTAAGTTATAGTTCGCCTTATATTATCTAAGGTTTACAATTTCCTCTAGGCCTATTACTTTATGAATTTCTACATTTCGGCATCTACATCGCCTAGCGTGCTGCGCCATACGTTTGTTCAACTACGTTACGTTGCTGTTCGTATTGATCTTATCGACCTGATAAGTACTGTAGCGACGCCCGCCCTTAAACTGCTCCGAGGAAGTAAATCTAGAGACCAGGCCGCTTGTTATGCGCTCGTCCTATGCGCCGCATTACGCGAAATGTCCGCCCGCCCGCCCGCCTGTCCTGTACGGGATCTCGAGTTGAAAACAAAAGGCCTACAGTCTGGATCAAAAAAGTAGCCCCTAAAGTTTTTCGCTGTTTTCTCAGCAATCGTTCGAAATTTTAATTTAAAATTTCACAGAATTGTTTAGTGCCGTGCACAATAAATGACAATAAAAGAAGAACTGGAATCCTGGAAACATGAAAAAACTGCAAGCCGTGCGTTTTATTGTAGACAAGCGGACAGGAAACGTACCGCTTGATCTTTGCCATATTATCGGCCTGCGGCCTCCATTTTCGGCCCTTCGAGCCTCAACTCGGCCTTCGGCTTTGATTTCAATTTTAGAAAAAGTGAAATTTTCTCAAACGGACGACCCCTCAGCGATATCTGACCTAGCCTATAGCACGGCCACGTACGACACGGGTCTGCATGCAAAATTTCAGCCTTAGCCTTGAAAGCTCTGGCCTTGGCCTTGGCCTTGTACCCTGTGGCCTTGTTAATATCCCTGAATTTCATCGCCGTACGTAGTGCCGTTTGGGAGTCAACTCCCATGATAACTCTCAATCCTTATATAGATTCTTGACTCTACTCTTTGAATTAAAAAACTGTGTTTGAAATGTAGGCATTTTTGTAAGTATGTGTTGTTGTTCTTATGCAATACGACAACGGTTTTATAATTTACTAGCCACATATTATATAATCAATCCGAAATGAACATGCACCACACTGAAGAGTGGACTAAAAGAAATGCTAAAATAAAGAAAAAGTCTGTATACAGACGCAGCACGCATTGCAGACATAATAGGTATTATTAAGCAGATAAACGACAATATACAAATACAATGAACGTATATTACAAATGCAAAGATAATGCAACTAATGTTGCAAACTGCACACAGATTTAGCAAAATTTCGGTCGTTAGAAGACGTAAATGCCTGCCACATCGCTGCACGCTGCTAAGTTGTAATTACATACTTATTTATTTACTACACATAGCAAATCTAAACACTCACTCAGTGCCAGTTTACGTTTATTAATAGTTTATAAACAATGACCACATGATTGATTTTTTTTGAAAATTTCACACACAAAACTGCGATCATTATGCACATCATGGAGTACGAGTTTCCAAAATTAATTTTTAAAGAAACTGAAAGTCATGCAGTAATGTTTTTAATAAAACAACAAATCATTAAGCTAACTAACTGAATAACTGAATGTCTAACTGACAGACCGATTGAATTCTTTATTTATTGATTGACTAGGTGTTCGTATCATCTAAATGAAACAAAGAAAACATGTGAAAGGGATAACTAACAGTATTTAACTGAACTGTATTTTTATATGACATCAACGTCCAAGTATACCTAATAATAAAAAAGGCTTATAATACTGGAAAACTGAAAACAATGTTTACAGCAGTGATATCATCATCATCACGATCATCATCATCAGCAGCAGAGGCTGCTGCAACAATAACCACAGAAACAACTATTGCCCGTGAACACACGGCACAGCATAAAGTAGAGCTGAGTATTTCAGAATAAATCCGCCGATATGCCCAGTAGACGAAAGCGCATTCACTCGTGAGTGACGGAAAAGATGTTAAAACTGTAGACGTCTCAAGCCTTGTGGGCGTCACTGCAAAACACGTTATTGACAAATGTGAAATAAAGGTGAGAGATAAACAAATTCTAACATTGTTATTGTCATAAAGTATGCAAATTCCTAGAAAACCCATTCATCTAGGGTCCTCGTTTGCTTCAAGTTGATTTGATTGCCAGATAAAGTTGTCAAACAAAGCCCTAAATTATGATACTGCGGAAAACAAGTTGCACAAAAACGTTTAACGAAAAACGTTTAACAATGCCAGCAAAAATGAGAAAATTTTACGAAACAACCTATGCACACATCTGTTTGGTCGTTGATCGAACTGAATTTGTTTTTAAAATCTTTTTTTCAATTTAATTCAGTTAAAGGTAAAAATTTAACAGAGTTTGCGCAAACCTGTGGTTGAGACTTTTTTCGTCGTTTCAGTCCTCCGCCGTGAGTCATGATCGTCGCCAAGCAGTCGCCGTTGATGCGTCGCGTTGTACGCAGCTTGATGTTCGGCAAACGATCTGCAGCAGTAGCAGCATCGCAATGACTACAAACGGCAATTAAAATACTTTTACTGCACAGATTCATTAGCAAGACGACTAAAATGAACGGTCTCTGTCTCGTTGGCAAACGATGCGCTTACACTTCTAGTTTGTTTATCTGTCGTCCGTTGGGTGCAGCAAGCCTGTAAATGCAAAAATTTCTCTTTTTGACTTTTTTCACACTTTTCGGCATCTTTACACCGTGAAACACATTCTTGTGCAGAAATCACGTCGATATCTGGCTTAGTTTTCGAGTTATTTGCTGGGAAACATTCCTGTAGGTGCACTTTCGTCAAAACGTCGCATGCAGCAAACCTGTAACTGCAGTTGACAAAACTTCGCATGCAGCAACACGGCATCTGGCAGTTGCCGGGTTCATTTCTACAGCAATGTTTCTAGAATATTGACTTGTGTTGTTTTTTAGACCCAGTGTCAAAAATATATTTATTGTTGTGCATTTAAGCATAAACTGTATAAAATCTGCTAGCTGCAAACATCATTTAAATACAGAAAACACGAGCAACCAGAGAATGATAAAGGGTCGTTTCAGCACAGCTGCTGCTTGTCAGCCAACGGCCCTTCTGCAGTGCAGCAAACCTGTAACTTCAATACTGATAAAAAATCGGTAATATTTCCTAAACTTTTGCGCCTCGGGAACTGAAATTTACATGACAGTACTGGACATCCAAGACAAGCATATTCTATCGAACGGTATCAACAAGAATGGCGCTGGGCATGTACAGGAATAAAAAAATGCATGATATCTGTTTTTCGCGTTTTTCTCGAAATCTTCTGCAGCGCACTTACAGGGTTGCTGTACCCAACAGACGCTGTGATTATTTTATTTCGTACTAGGAGATGTGCTGTCATCGAATGATGAACAATTGATTGAATTGAATATAATGCCTCCAACCGCTACTTAGAACAAATCTATCACTGTTAACCAAAAACAGCATTTTTGGTTTAAATGCAAAATATCAGTTTACGATCTATCTTCTAATGGTAAAAAATCCTTGAATCCAGAATCGACAAAAGAATCCGTATCGGCACAGTGGGCGATTCACCGCGGTCTTGCACTGTAAACTAGTGACTGGCTGAGAGATAAACAAGTAATCTGAACAAAGCTCACGTGACGCGCGATAGCAGCGGTCCTGCCACCGGGGCAATCGTGCACAGCATGCAATAAAATAATATTGCATCTTGCAGAAATACCAAAATTTAAGGTCTCCGTATGGAAGACTCCTTGAACCCAAGAAGTCGGAACTCAGATGGTTAAAAATGTACGTTCAATGCTAAAAATTTCATACGCAGGTTGTCCAGGTCTATCTTCAGCCATTTCGGCACAATTCACTCTTGAAATGTGCGATGCAACCAAAAATTGCAAAAAAAACACTAAAGCTCTCTATTTTTGGGGTTCAATGTCATTCAAAGTCGTTGATGTGGACACCATTGAAAAGCTTATCACTAATGCTTGTTATAATGAGCAGTATATCTGTGCCCATCTCCAATTGTTTTACGTTAAACGAGTCAATAGCGGCAAAACACTTTTTACGGGGGTAGCCGTCTCTGACGCCCGCCTGCGCAAGCCTCCTTGAACCTAAAGAGTCGGGACCTCGACTGTTAAAATCTGCGTTTAATGCTTAAAATTTCATACGCAGGTGGTCTTGGTCTATCTCCAGCCATTTGGTCGCAATTCGCTGTTGAAATGTGCGCTGCAGTCAGAAATTGCGAAAAATTTATCACAAAGCCCTCTTTTGCAGGTTCAAGGTCGTTCAAGGTCATCGATATTGATAAATCTAAAAATCCTGTCACCATTGCTTGTTACGATACGCATGCAACATGTCTGTACCTATCTGCAACCGTTTTCACAGTAGAGGAGCCAATAACGGCAAAATAACGTCTTTTTAGAGGGGATACCCCTCTTTGGCGCCCTCGTTCGAGGAAAATCCCCTAACTCAGAGAGACGAAATTTTGTCACGAAAAACGACAGTCCTTGGGGCAGCCCACAGTGAAGATTCCGTGATCCTGACGCGCACCGTTTTGATAGAGCTTACGACTGTGAAGGACAGACAGACAGACGGACGGATGGACGCCTAGACGATGGCTAAGACGTGCGAAGCAAAAATGGAGATCGGCGCGTCTTGGCCATCGCAATTCTGTCCGTCTGTCTATCCGTCTGTCACACGGGTGGATCAGTCAAAACGGTGCAAAATAGGATCACCACATCTTCACCGTCGAAAGCAAGGAAGACTCTAGTTTCAGGAACCATAAAGCTTTTCCATAAATTCGAAGGGGGTCACCCCGAACAAGGACGCTAAATGAGAGGGGGTGGGCAACATTTGTGATTTTTGGCCAATAAGTCGCTGTATCTCAGTAACGGTGCGAGATAGGGCCTAGGTTACTATTAATCACTAATAGGAAGTCGTACACTGGCTCTCGATTGGCGCCGAATTCAATGACCTTGAATGACCTTAAATGCCAAAATAGGGGGTTTTATGGATTTTTTGGCCATTTCGGCTGCAACAGAAGTCTATATCATTCACAAGGTGGCGCCACGTTACTATCGTTAGGCCTATGCAATCCAGATAGAGAATTTGGTATTTGTATATTAACTTAGTGTGAACACTTCAATTTTCAGCTAAACTACTGAATCGAAACTGCTATAGGCTTTTGCACGTCTCGTGAGCATTAGCTCAAATTTTTTGTCCCATGGGTCATATGGTTCAGGAAGGACCTTAGGTTACGTTTTACGCATATCCAATCCATCGGTGAATCCATCGGATAGAAACGGGCAGATCCAGAAACATAACCTTTTCCTTCAGCGAAGGTATAATTGCAATAACGGGTCAAAAACTGCTGTAGTGCAGAGAGTATTAGTCAGAGACATTACGTTGTTCACGCTTGGTCAGTGCTCGCATGATCTCAAATCCACCAAGTTCACCGATCAAGTTGCCCTCTAAGTCCAACTGACGAAAGCATTTCGAGTACATCACCAATCTACGAAATATACACAGCCAACGACACGACACTAAAGCACTGTTATGTACTGCCACATTGTACAGCATAATGGTACTATCGTACAGGCCACATTACGAGCCTTGCCCGTCCGTCTTTCAGTCTGTCCGTCTGTCCCATATAGGCCTACGCCCTCCCAACCTCGATAACAAAAAAGGCGTAGAAAAACCAAACGTTTGCCAAGGCAGTAGTAGGCTAACTGGGGTGCTAATTTTCTGTTTAAATATCTCTTTCATATGACGGCCAAAAATAGGAAACAATATGAAAAAATCACCTCAGTTTCAACAGTTTTCTGCCATACATATCTCACTGACAGTAAAGTAGACTTGGCGCCTAAAGCCCTTGGCAACTGTACGGACGGCGGCATTCACGTGGGTACTATAGGCACCGACATCTTCGCTTTTTTATTAGGCCTACTGCATGCTCACAGCAGCTATTAACGTGAGTCGCAAAGTAATACGAGCAACAGTTCGAATGTAGGGTTGCCAACCCTCCGGGTTTGACCCGGAGTCTCCGGGTTTTGACCTCTGGCCTCCGGGCTCCGGGTTTAGTGCTGCAATCTCCGGGTTGTCAAATAAACTGAAGCAGAATGTGTTGTTTCAAACAAAATTCAAAAGAAAGCGGTAATAAAATATTCCTGCTACGTTCAAATCGTAAAATTCAGATCATCACCAGTGAGGCAGTGAGTGACCAGCATGTTCATCGATAATCCATACTGTCAAAAATGCTGTCGATGTTTCGGCAGTTACAACACTTACCAGTATCTGTATTCGGTAAAAATTCAGCATGGCTCCCAGCACTAGCACGCAATTAAACCGGAAGTGATTCGTGAGTCGTGACGTAAATTCATTACGCGATAAAAATCGTAAAATATATTGTAATATGGAGACTGGAGTCTGGAGTAGCTGCAATTTACTGGGTGTTGGTGGTAAAACAGCAAAAGATTATAAAGATACCGTATGCCTACTGCTGTCAAAATCAATCAATTGAATCAAGTAATAAGCGTAAGCCCCATGATCTCGATTCTCGAGACTCGACTACGATGACTGACTAACACTAGCAGACTAGCCGTAATTTACTACTACTAGAAATAACGTAGATGTTTTGGCAGTTACCGATATCAGCGATATACTGCTGGTGATAGTCAGCCTGCCTAGTCGATTTTGTAGAACAATAGAAGTAAACACATTAATGCTGGCCCTGTGAGGCTGTTCACCATTCGCCGATCCCGCACCGCCACCGCAGCATCCACATTTTTCTGTAAGTATTTGGCCTCTTGTTTAAGTAAATTAATTCAAACAGAATCAAACTTCGGTAAAGTTTGATTCTGTTTGAATTAGTTAGGCCTATAGTTACATTTGGTCACTGCGCCGTGCTGTTACTGTAGACTCACCAGTCCCACCCAGTAAGTTGCAGGTTTACAT
>Ga0209367_1002917_pt1 | contig 22937 bp, 11 predicted proteins | sample WorMetLIZISLAND2_FD_187412 | JGI IMG/M metagenome (GOLD analysis project Ga0209367, IMG submission 187412) | Marine gutless worms symbiont microbial communities from Max Planck institute for Marine Microbiology, Germany - Olavius geniculatus... ... | reverse complement strand
AACCCTGCAGGAGTTGAGCCACGCTGCCCTAGATAGGCAGCGGTGGGCAGCGATAGTAAGAATGGCGTCAGACACCAACGGGCATTGAGCCCACGGTTGTCGATGATGATGATGATGATGATGATGTATGTACCTATCTGCAACCGTTTTCACATTATTTGAGCCAATAACGGCAAAATGACGTCTTTTTTAGGGGGGTACCCCTCTTTGACGCCCTCGTTCCAGGAGAACCCCTGCACCCAGTGGCACGAAATTTTGTCACGATAACTAGACACCTTGGGGCAGCCCACGGTGAAGATTTCGTGATCGTAGCTTGCACCGTTTTGATACAGATCACGAGTGTGACGGACGGACGGACGGACGGACAGACGGACAGACGGACGGACGCCCAGACGATGGCAAAGACGCGCGAAGCATTCTGCTGTCGCGCGTAAAAATCCAATAATGCTTACAACTGGCCGTCCACGTGTAACAATGATAATACAAACAGCTACAATAATCAATATAACCAGTGCTGTAGGTAACTGACTAATACAAGAAATTTGAGCTAATGCTCACGAGACGCGCGAAAGCATATAGCAGTTTTGGTTTAGTAGTTCAGCTAAAAATTGGGGTGTTCACGCTAAGTTAATATACAAATACCAAATTCTCTATCTGGATCGCATAACGATAGTTCCGTGGCGCCACCTTGTAAATCATATAGACTTGTGTCGCAGCCCGAAATCGCCAAAACTTCCATAAAACTCCTTATTTTGGCGTTCAAGATCATTCAAGGTCATTAATTTCGGCGCCAAAGGAAAGCCAGTATACGACTTCCTATTAGTGATTAATAGTAATTTAAACCCTATCTCGCACCGTTACTGAGATACAGCGACTTATTGGCCAAAAATCGCAAATCTTGCCCACCCCCCTTCTCATTTAGCGCCCTCTTTCCGAGCGACCTTCTTCGAATTTATGCAAAAGCGTTACGGTTCCTAAAACTAGAGTCTTCCAGGCAGCCGACGGTGAAGATTTGCTTGCACCGCTTTTAACTGATCCACCCGTGTGACAGACAAACGGACAGACAGACGGACGGACAGAATTGCGATGGCTAAGACGCGCTGAGAGCAGTAGTTGCTTTCGCGCGTAAAAACAGAAGATGCACCAACATATCACGCTGCTTTGGACTTGCCTTTAGTTGGAATTTATTTTATGTGTCGTACCGGTATTCCCAAAAGTATAGCTATCTAGCAGATCGCATTCGACTTATCGATATCATGTTATCGCCGGTTTGTTCCGCAGTCTGTATATCGTTAATTAATAATCCGTTCACTTTTATCCCCATGTGGTAAAGTAAACTGCATTATTCTATAGGTCATCCAAAATTTATATTTATGTAAAACAGGAGTCTGCGAGCGCAATGGAGTTGACGGTGATCAAACGACATCTACCCAAGTTTCAGACTCCAAGTTGCAACGAAGGTTGCATCTACCGCACCAAAATACGCAAAATCATGTCTCCTGTGAGCATATTATGACATTGTGTGCTATAATCGTATAATGATAATGCTAGCAGTAATACACCGTGTTTCAATAGACAAAAAATTTGAGCTAATGCTCATGAGACGCGCGTGAGCTTATGGCAGTTCCTGTTCGTAGACAATCTTAGTCAATCTTCAACCATTTCGTCGCAGTTCACTTTTTGCAGCCGAAAATGGCCAAAAAATCCCACAAATTTAATATTTTTAGGGTTCAAGGTCATTTAAGGTAATAGATGTTGACATTTCTAAGAAGCTTGTCGTCAGTGCTTGTTATGATAAGCAGCATGTCTGTGCCTATCTGCAACCAATTACACGCTAGACAAGCCATCAGCGGATAAATAACCACTTTTTAGAAAGGTAACCCTCTTTGACACCCGCGTGCTCAGGCCTCCTTGAATATAGAAGGTCCGGACTCATGCGCAGGTTGTCTTGGTCTATCTCCAGCCATTTCGGCGCAATTTACTTTTGAAATGCGTGTCGCAGCCCAAAATTGCGAAAAATTTACTAAAACCCCCTATTTTGGGGGTTCAAGGTCATTCAAGGTCATCGATGTTGACATTTCTAAGAAGCTCGTCGCCAGTGCTTGTTATGATAAGCAGCATGGCTGTGCCTATTTGCAGCCATTTTCACGTTGGAGGAGCCAATAGCAGCAGAAAAACGCATTTTGAGGGGGTACCCCTGTTTCGCCCCCTCGTTCGTGGGGACCGCCTTTACCCAAGGGCACTAAATGTTGTCACGAAATACTAGAGACTCTAAGCTATCATATGGTAAAAACCTGAAATCTTTTTCTCACCTGGTCTGGGAACGGTACCGGGACGTGACGGACGCGCGTAAAAATGTGCTATTTTTATTTTTTGAATAACTCTGTCAAACATTGGCCGATTTTGATAATTTTTGACAAGCAACATCAGAAAAGAAACTTGACGTAAAAACATGTCATGCTCACCTCACCTTATAACTGTTTCTATACTACCTTGTGAAATGCAGAAGTCGTAATTTAGCTGTTTACAACAATTCATGCTGAGGAGCGCATGTGTCGGCTCAGAAAATTACTGAAACCACAAAATTATTGAGAATTTTTTTACACATTCAACATTAATCGTATTTATTTTAAGATCGTAGGTCGTAGAACTGAAATGGTGCATAAACTGCGAATGAGCCACTCTGAGTCAGCGGTTATTGAACGTGCTGTTGGCGAGTCGCGTCAAAGTCCACCACTTGCGTTCGTGCTGGAGGAGGACATTTTAAGCACATGCAGTAATAAAGATGATGTGATGTGACACGTGTAACTTTTTAAAGAGACACTTTTGCCAGCCGTGTTTGTCGCTGGTCAATCAATCATTTCTGAGCCGACGCATCCGCGACCCAGTATGAATTCATTGTTGTAAGCGGCTAAACTACGACTCATAATTTCACAAGGTAATGTAGCAACAGTATTAAAGTAAGGTGGGCTAAACTATACTCGTTTACGTCAATTTTCTGATACTGCATGCCAAAAATTATCAAAGTCGGCCAATGTTTCACGGAGTTATTCAAAAAATTTATATAAAAGTGGCACGTTTTTATTGAGACACGGTGTAGTATAGAAGTAGTAGTAGATTATTACACCAGTTGATTAAAAAATAACACTGCGATATAATACAAAATCTCACAGTAATTCTCAATGATTTACATAACTATATAAGTAATCCGCTAGGACCTAAGCAACGGCAACCGAATGAAACGAATTTATCTTTTATATAGGCCTATTTTGTGCTCACGTACGTTGACTCTGTACTAACGATTTGTCGCGCCATCCGCAATAATCATCGACCGATAGGCCTAGCAGCACTAAAGGCCATAATGTGAATTGAATAAATCTGTTATTGTATTTATACTGAAATATCGGATGGTTCGGGTAGTTTGAAAATTGAGCCATAATGTGTAATAAATTGGTCTAATATTAACCGATTTCTAATTTTTTTCGTGAAACATTCTGCAGTATTTGCGATAAAATATTTTCAATAAGACGATAAACTACCTTGTAAATATAAATATTTAATAACTGGCAATAATATTTGTTAAAACCTTATAACGACAAAATAAGAATGGAGAAAAATAATTAACATAATAATGGAGAAAAATAATTAACATTTTGTGTAATTTTTAGCCGACCGTATACTTCAGTAACGGTCGAGCTATTGGCATGGTTGTCGTCCGTCTGTCCGTCTGTCCGTTTTCTGTCTGTCGACCATAACGGATGTACATCTATTGTGGTTAAACGGTAGGTCTTAGAGGAAAACTTTTAAACGAAGAATTAGCCCTGTGCCTTAAACCTAAACTTGCAAAATTTTTAAAATGTAGTTCTAGGGGAACATTTTCAAAGTGGTGATTGAATGGAAATGGTACGAAATTCAATAAAAAAAACCCGGCCATATCTCGAAAACAAATTTGTACGCACGTTATCAGCCCCACTTAGCACTACATCACGTGGCAAAGTTTCATTAGGCTACTCCATTTGGCTTTAAAATTATAGTGGCTAATTCGCTACAATTAAGGCCCATTTTGGACCCCCTTTAAAAAATTGTAAGAGTGACCCAGATCCCCAATGGGGAGCGCTAGCAAGACTTGGTCATTTTATAGCGCGTGTAAAAATTTGGGGGCGCAGCACCCCCTAGGGGCCGAAATATGGTTTTCCGAAAAAGTCGTTTTGGGTGTGTACGATCTCACCGCTTAATCTCCGTGATTAGTAGACCAATGTTCACCAAACTTTTATCACCCAACGCGGGTGGAATCGCGGTACAAAACCTCTTAGTCCGATTTCGAATATCTTTATCCGTTCCGAAGACCGCTGAACTTTAATGTCGACCGAAATCGGGCCAAATTTTGCATGTTTTTGGCCCTTAAAATGTTATTGGGAAGGCTTTCCAGAAATTTTGGACCAGGATTATAAAAATTAACACAGCTCCGAGCATCATGCAAAATTTTGCGGCGATCGGCTCACGGAGCTCGGAGATTACGTGCGGGGAAAAAGAATAAATGCCAGCAAAACATAAGCCCCCCCCCCCGAAAAATATCGTTTCCGGGCGGACTAATTAACGCTTATAATGAATTAATCTTTAAGTTTTAAAAAGCAGAAAAGCTAATTGTGACATTTCTCAGTTACTAGAATCTGAGAAATAATTAGTTGCGAGTGGGTTGTTGCTGGTGCACTGCAGCCGATCATGAACCGTGAAAGCGTCAAGAAGATCAAAGGCTACGACGAGAAGATATTCAGTGTGGACGAGGAAAACCTGGCTAAACGCGAACCGTTTCTGGCAATGATTTGCGACAAAGGACTTCAGCTACAGAACTACCGCTGTCGTCAGTTATTTTGTTGTATCACAGTATATGCAATCCCTTGCAACGAAATGTAGATTTTTTGCACGTTTGCAGAGCAACGTTCTGTTCTGTGATAGACACGTTGTCAGGTAAACGATTCCATGTGGCAGATGACGCTCCGTAACTTTGAGATGAGTTCCAATAAAGAGCTATGAACATTTCTAACTTTTTTATCTTTAGCTGGAAACATATTGGTAATTTCAATGGACGATTTCGTCGATTCCACTTTTGGCATTATCCAGAATCTTTCAGCAAGAAGCCAGTGTAGCCTACGTAAAACAAATATCTAAAGTAGGATACGAACTTATACACGGTCATACAGCGTTTTAACGCACTTATTTTACGCTAGTCGACAGCCGGTCGTGTGGCCTATTCTGTGGTCATGCATAAATGCACCCGTGGGTTATCGACACATTTTCCCACTGCAGACAATTTAATAATGGTAGACATGGTAAACGAGTGCCTAGGTGGAATAAGTATGGTAAATAATTTAAGTTGCGCCTTAATTACATGTATGTTTTTAACTTTACGAGCTTAACATAACCAGTTGGCTTGGTAATTAGGTGGCTTGTAACTATTATGACGTTAGAATTGCGATCGCGAGGTCGTAGGTTCAACTCCCCGTCGGCTCACAATCAACTGATTATTACATGGATAGGCGACTGTCTGTGGACAGATAAACCATTTCGGTATAACCAGCACTGAGATCAACTCAGCCTTCTATCCCTTCTGGGTAAATACCAGCCTGTCAGGCTGGGTTATGACAGGACGTGTTCACATGTGTCAAGTGGCAGGTAGCACTGTTTTTGATCCTATATGGCAGAGATGACGCTCGGTAGCTCTAAGATGGGTTCCCATGATGAGCGATACCGTTTAAGCTGGCGCGTCGGACGCTGTGAGATTGAAGTTGTTATATATGCGGCGTTTAATATGTACAGTGAGCTGTTTTGCCGGGACATACCAAGCATCGCGTGACGGCACGGCTGAAATGTGTTCGCCTTGTCCTGTCGGGACGTATCAGTCACACCCACACAGTGACCACTGCAAGCCGTGTCCACAGGGTAAGACGACCACTGCAGAACGAGCCTCATCCGAGGATCAGTGCCAGTCTGACTACCTGGAGATGATCAAGTCCAGTACGTATTAATACAATAGACCCGAAATGTTTTCGAATATTGAAATTTAAGGTTGCTAATCTTGCATGTTGGGGAATTTTTATGCAAAATTGAACACCCATAATTTCCTTTGCTGGAAATTTGCAGCTGTCTGTGGGAAAATTGCAACTTTTTGCCCCCCTTCTTTCTTGACCCTTGACGACGCTGACAACAAACAAACGACGGACCACACGCTAGCCTACAGAAAAATGAGTGGCTATAGGCGAAATCGTTTGCGCTACAGAAATTTCGCTTAATAATAGTCTACATCTTGGTCTATAGTTAAGCTTATTATAGCAAATGTGTAAAAGTAAGGTATGTTGAAGGCATTCTCTGTGTATTTTTACTGCGTTTCAGTGACTGGTAACCGAGTGTTTCTCGTGGTATTCCTGGCTATTGCCATCCTGCTGATCATCATTTGCACGTCAGTACTCACTTAGTTTGTTTAGGCGCAAAATTTAAATTTAATTTTGGCATATCATCACCACTGCCAAATTGCCGGCAGTTGCGAATTAATATTCATTGACATTACAGTTAGGAGGCAGTGCTGGAACCATGCATCAGCGATGGTATTCTGCAATGCCGCCTATTGCGACAGATGCAGTCGTAGCGTGGTCTTGCACTCTGCTAAAACCATTGAACGGAATAAGATGTTATTTGACAGGGACAATAGTGTGACCCCAACTAGCATTGTGTTAAATAGGGGAGCAGAGAATTGGGGTCATTTCAAATAGGAGCGGAATAGTTGGTACAGATAATCTATAAGAAGTCAGCAACGTCTCATTTAACCGTATTATCGCTGACCCCATACGACTTTTTTGTGAAACATGTTCGCAGAGATGCCGCCTGGTACTAAATTACTTCGGACTTTAAAATTTTGGGATTCAGATCCGCGTGTATGTTTGTGTTGCTGGCTCCATGGCAAAATAAAATTTACAGGTTTTCATCAAAGTTTAGTCAGTTGGCGACGCTCCAGTGTTTCAGAAATATAATCAAAATTTTTCCAAAAATTTTTAATAAGCTCACCGACTGATGTGAAAACAGAACGACGAAGGGAGAAAACTGGTTGAAAGTAATCTCGCTTCTTCTGGAGATGTAGTTAGCAGTTTTTTTAGCAACTGTACATCACTAATCTAAATATGGTGCTAAATATGTGGACTGCAGAATCATAGCTTGGGTCAAGAGATGGTGGTGCTTCGCTGTTCCCAAGTCGACTGATTACGGCGCCGATCCCAGCGTAAGAACCAACGCTTTCACTTCTCTGTAAAACTTTGTCCACTTCAAGTCAACAGCCTACAGTAGCGGCAATGCAAAAGTTAAACAACCATGTAATTGCTGGCACCTGATTGACACCAGCTAATGATACCACAGAGCACTATGCGGCCATCCATTGCTGGCGCCAACAAGCAGTTGGACCCGCGGTGCAGCGTGCAGAGATACCACCGCCCCAATCAGCCACACTAGGCCTTCACCCGTATTTACTAAGCTTATTCATTTCCCATCCGCAAGGAAGTATCGGTGAGTTGGCTTGACCGCTTGAGTACACAATTAGTTAGCAACTTGATCAAGTTAAACATTGAACCAGAATCTAAACTGTAAACAGTTATCTACTTTATATGATTTAGTGGTAGACTACGTTAACCTCTATTTTCGTTAAATCAGCATGATAAGTAATTTTTTTATTATTTACTATTTCTTACATAGCTTTTACAGTTGGAACGGATTCCCTTTTTTCACAAGTCTTTTTTCCAGGAACTGCGATTTGCTTTTTTAAAACACAGAAACGTCAAAAAATGCAAAAAAATACCAGTCTACGTGTACTCTACATTTTACTGGCGCCGGACATCATTTTACTTCATTTTCATTTCTTTACATTTATGTAAAGAAAACTGTTCAGTTTATATACAGTGTATGGGTGACATCGTGGTTGTAGATATAAAACTGCACAAATCACAATTTAATAATTCAAACTTTACCATTACACAGTAAGCAAAGTTTTTCTGACATTGTATAATAATGATGTTTGAATTACTAAGGAGATATGCCGGACCTAATCATCTGTGCAAATTTTGGTTCGGAAAAATTAAGGCGTTTGGGATATACGGTGGGTCAAATTTTGGGTTCTCCCATTGAAATGGCTGGTCACCCTTACAACAGTGCTGCACTACCGCGCAGCCTGTGATTACGCGGGCAACGTGTAATGTTTGATGCTGATATTGTTGCTTCTTTTGTTGCAGTCAAAAAGTCCGCTGCTCAAGTCTGGAACACCCCAGTACTTTGACCGTCTGTCGACAGTCCGTCCTGGCCGCGGGGGCGCTGGTCCTGCGCTTGGCCGTGCGTCATCAGTCGGTGCCGGTCCCGTACCTCGTGCTGACGCGTCCAACATCGCCGCATCCCCTCCACCGCCGCCCTCCACCCCATCCCGTCGACTCCAGCTGGCACAGACCAGGGCGGCAGTCGGCGCCGGCGGGCAGCAGCACATGCAGAAGACGCTCGAACAACAGGTATGCTTTTCCGTCGGTCTGGATTCTAGAACATCTCCAATTTCATAATCAGTTTTATCACTAATTAAGGCCTTTCTTCATCACAAGAAGTCCTAGGGTATTTACGGGTATTGTTTTGCCTTTATATGACATTGTTACTGCATTATCTGTGTATTATGCTGTGCTTGGCTGTATGACTGATTCCATGTCATGCTTGTTTGATTTCCTCTTTCTTTTTCTTTCAGGCTGTGGATTCATCGGACAGCTTCTCCGTCTCCACTAGGCTCTATTGTCCACGTCCACCAAGTGGAGCCGCAAGTCTTCCATGTTGTATTTCACGACGTCGATCCACCTTTTTCTCTGTCTTTCCCTGCTCTGTTGTTCACAGACGTCTGCCTCCAGGATTCGCTCGACACAATCATCATTTTCTCGCAGTTGTACGAGCCCAAACTATCTCAGCATGGCCTCCCGTACCCTGTCCGTGATACACGCTACTTCGAGAATGTGACGGATGTCGTCATTCCTTTTCTTGTCTCTCAAGGTAAGGCCAAGGATCCAACATAACATTCTCATTTCAGTTTCCTCTTTCTGTTCGATTGTCACTTGTCAAATGAAGGACATTTACTTACTACTTGTTTGCTTACTCAGGTCGAGATGCTTCAGGCGGAGCTGAAACGGAAGAAGAAGATTGCAGCCGCTGCAACCCTGGCAGCGTTCGCGACCGATGAGACTCGTGGTAGGGGTGACCGATCAACCGCGAGATCAGAGCCACAGCCAGCCACGACTGCGGCCAGACCACCCGTCGGCGTTTAGAACGAACGCCCGGTCTTACGACTTGTGAAACGTTTGCGGAAATGTTTCGGAAACGTTTCGTATTTCGTTTTTACACGAAACCATGTAAATATCGTACACTTTAAACGTGATTTTACATAAAATGTAATGCGAAACACTTGCGGAAATGTTTTGGGAATGTTTTGGTTTTTGTTTTACATGTAACATTTACAGAACGATCTAGAGATGATCTATGCAATAATGCAGCTACGTTTAAAACGTTTTACAAATGTTTTATACGTGATTACATGTAAATTTAAACGAAGTTGTTGCAAAGTAATGTTTTAATTATTTTTTTTCGTGCAATCGCGGTTTTTGTTCCTCATTTGATTTTGATTACATTTTACAGAATGCACCAAAAATTGACTAAACCATCGACTAATTAAATGATAAACTGACTTGTATAAAATAGTCATGACAAATATTAATTTTCAGCTAATCGGTTGGATGCTATAGCTCTCTGCGTCTGTTACACATAGTAATTTTGTTTCTGCAGTTTGAATTACATGGAAATATTGCGCGTTATTTTCATTTCCGCGCAGTGTTGGTGATGACGAAGGTAACAATGGTGGTAATGATGATATAACGTGAATGTGGTTTTTGTTTGAAACTATCAGATGTGTTATGCATAACGGTTTTTTCTGACTGTAGGCCTACGTTTTGTTTCTGACGTCGTTTTACCATTGCATTATTAGTTTTTATTCAGTCTTAAAACGAATCTGGTTTTTAAAAAAAACGACCAAGAAAAATATTAAACAGAGAAACTATTCAGCAATTATGTTTGATATATTCAGTACCTGCAAAGTATTCTGATGCCATTTGTTATCTATCTTTATCATACGAACTATGCCATTTGTGAATTATGAATTATACGAATGTTGAAGGTCGCTAAAATTGTTATCTGTTTTTCGTTTGTAATTGCAAATGTAGTCATGCTTTACATTGTATTGTCGACAGTAATACAAAATTTCATGATAATTTTTGGCCGAACTTGTTATTGAATTTATTAAAAATTTTATTCAAAGTTTTATTAAGCGTTTCGATTACTAAATTTTAAAGTCTACGATATATTTGCAATGAATTATTCAATGATGTGGCAATTAAACTTTGTTATAAAGGTGAAATACAGTTTTTTTTAAATATTGAGCACTTGATAAAATTTTTAACAGTTTCCAACGAAAAATTTTTTTACTGTTTATTGGCATTGTTTATTTCAAACGACTTTTTAATTTTTGAAGTACGTCGTTCGTAAGAAGGTTGTCTTGTTTAGCAGTATTAGTGAATGGAGCTACGTAGTGAAAATTGAAATTTTGTTTTCGGCGCGCCGGTAGATTCAGAGCTTTGAAGCGTGGCTTTCAGAGACAACAGTGTTTAAAGTCAAACTCTGAAAACAAGAAAGCCAACTTTTTGACGCAACTGACGGAGGTGACACGAGAAAAGTACGCAACAAACGCCACGAACGCAGCTCACGCAAACGACACTAAGGGCCAAAACGCAAGTATACAGGGTGGGCCAAAATGGCACAATGTTTTATATGTGCATAACTTCATCAAATACTTTTCAAAATTTGAACTGTTGGAATCAGGAGAAAATTTGTAGTAAAACTATCACTAAAGATTTCACCACACCTCAAGTGTGTCGCTACACTACCTTGTGAAAATTCAGTGTTTTAAAAGCAACAATTGAAAACAAGATGATATCTGAAACAACACATTGTAACAAATTAAGAACGGAAACAACTTGTTTATTGTTTTACATATTTTCCAAGACAACTGTAACATTTCGCAGTTTTCACATTAAATGTTAAATGTGTCCGCCTTGCTGCTAGACGACGCACTCAAGCCGGCGACGCCACTGACCAATTGCGCTATAAACCAAACGCTGCGATGCATGGTTTGCCTCACTCACTGGTGATCGCCTACTTCAGCTGGTTGATTATCGTGAATTGTCGACGTTGATGGACAATCCGTTAAAGGTCCCAAACTGCATAATCAACCGGATTTCAGTCCGGGCTGTTGTATCTGATACTGTTTGATGGACCTGTGAACTTGAAATCTGAATACTGTGGAACGATGCTGGAGATGAACTTACGACTGAATGGGTATGATGATTGAACATTTGGCTGAAGTTCAGAGAACACTACAACCATTCATTTTTAGAAGGTATTTTATTTGAAAAAAATCTGGTTTTTATTATTATTGTTGTAGGTAATTACATGCGCTGGTAAAACAAGATAACTATTAATTTATGTGGCCATTATATTGCATCTAATACATTCTAGGCTTGCTGTGCTGCTGTTATTTATTGTTTGCATATAATATTTTCCTGTTATTTATTAATAAATATAAGTTTTATTTTTGAACAATCTGTGTGTTTTAAAACAGTAAACTACGTACTGTCATTTAGGCAATACATACCGTTCATTTTCCTAGGGACACTGTAATCAAAGACTTTGCACCCTAAGTCTACTACAGAATTTATGGGGCTCGTCCGCTGGATATGTGTATTTAGCCGTAAAGATAGACATAGTGGTTAGTGGTTATTTTTAATATTTGCGCAAATTTTCTAAACAAATCCAGTTTTTTTTGCTGCGTATAAGTGGGTAAATTCGGGCTAAGTATTTTGCTCTAACATTATAATAATATTTGAGCCTTTCCCACTTAACGACTGATTAGTATCAGTACTCATGGATGCCGAAAGTATCGAAAGATACACAGAACTGGCCAGAAGGTTAAACGTCCCACAGTCTGAGATGATCGAATTTTTTCGAAGTCTGCACAAAGATAAGAGAGAGGAACGCAAACTACAGCATGAGCAAGTAAAGAAAAATAAGCTGGAGGAAGAAGAACGATTACAGAGAAGAAGAATTGCAGATGAAGAAAGGGCCCATAAGTTTAAAATGGAGGAAAATGAAAGGAATAAGAGGGCTAAACTCGAAGATGAAGAGCGCAAAGAAAGACAGAGATTAGAAGAGGAAGAGCGTAAAAAACTAAGACTAGAAGAGGAGAGACAGAAACGAGAAGATGAAGAGCGTAGAGAAAGACTGAGACTGGGAAAAGAAAGGTTGAAGCTAGAAGCAGAAGAACGTAAAGAGCGGCTGAGAATAGAAGAGGAAGATAAGATTAGAAAAGCTGAAAGATGAAGAGAAAATGAGACAGTTACACTTGGAAGAAGCAAGAATTTTAAAAAAAACGCTAGACAGCAACAAGCCCAGCATGAGCTTGAACTTCAGAGGTTGAGAGCTGGAGCTGAAATGATACGATGCATAATGCGAATAATAAAGAAAGGAAGAAATACGTGATAGAGATTGGCAAGTGGAAGCCGGATGTAACAGATCTCAACACGTTTCTGTGTAATTTTGAGACAAGCGCAATAGCCATGGATGTAACTGGTGAGATGAAGGCTCTTGAGATTACTCGCTGTCTAGAAGGAGCAGCATTAGAACTTATACAGAACCTTTCGATTGAAGAAAGACTAGATTATGAGACAATAAAGAGTGTTTTGCAGCAGCGTTTCAGATATACTGAAGGCTATTATAGGAAGCAGTTCAAGTCTGCTAGAACCAGACCAGGTGAGAGTCAAAAATCATTGGTTGATAGAATAACGATGTATCTCAAAAAATGGGTTGAGCTGAGCGGACTTGAGATGACAGTTGAAGGTTTGACTGAACTTCTTGTGAAGGATAGTTATTTTCTCAGCCAGAGCAGAGAGATACAAGTATTTCTGAAAGAGGCTGGAAAGCAGAGTTTGGATGATATAATTAAACGCTGTGAGAATTATAGAGAAGCTCATGGTATTCATGGTGATGAACAGATTGTTCATGACAAAAGAAGATTGAATCGAGGCAAGGAGGTGAAAAAGAATACATCAAGCAGTGACAAACCACAACATGATGAGTCTAATTTGAAAACTGCAGATGGCAAAAGTAATCATAATGCAGGAGAATACAAGTCCAACAACTTTAAATACAATCAGGCTGGAGCAGCGTATAATCAGAACAGAGCTAAAGGAGGTTGTTTTGTGTGTGGAAGCATATCCCACAGAGCTTTCTCGTGCCCTCAGAGAGCCACTTTGCAAGATGACAATAAAGAGCACAGAAATGGACAGCAGCATAAAGTGGCAGCTTGCAAAGTGATTGAGGAAACAAATAATGGCAGTGAGTGGAATGAAAGGGAATTTGAAATACCAGGAATAAGGAAAGTGCCAATAATTGCTGCAATGTCAAATAGTCGGCTGGTTGATAAAAGGCACATTCTTAATATGAGAAATAATTATACCAGCTATGGAACAGTGAATGACGAAGAAGTCGAGTTTCTTAGAGATACTGGTAGTTCAGTGAGTATTGTGAGAAGTGCTTTGGTTAAGCCTGAGCAATATGCAGACAAGGAGGTTACTTGTCTGTTAGTGGACCATTGTGTGAAGAAGTGCCCGCAGGCCATAGTTGAAGTTGAAACAAAATTTTATCAGGGAAGTTTGCCCGTTGTCTGCATGGACAGATGCATTTATGACCTGATAATCGAAAATGACATAAATAAACATGGAGTGGAAAGCTATGAATAACAGCAGACCAAACCGAGGTAAGAAGAGAGGTTAGTAGAAGTTATATTTGAAAACTCGAAGCTTGGAGAGAGTGAACCACAACATGTGAGTGACAGTGATGGCGATTATACTGAGATACAGAATACGAGTGCAGCAAGAGAAATGCTAGCAGCAGTGCGGACGAGAGCACAGAAACAAGCAGATCTTAGTGCCCCAAGACCACTGAAGATAAAGAAAGTGGAGGCACTGAATATCAGTTGTGAGAAATTTAAACAACTGCAGAAAGAAGACGAAGGACTGACTAGATACTGGAAATTAGCTGCTGAGGAACAGAGTAGTAAAGATGCCAAGGCAGAGTTCTCTGTTAAAGAAGGGGTTTTGTATAGAAAATACAAGGCTGGACCTCATTCTGATCCTGTTGAGCAGGTTTGCGTACCTGGAAGTCTAGTGGAAAGAGTGATTGAAATGGCACATGAGTCACTACTATCAGGACACCAGGGAATAGCCAGGACTACCAGCAGAATATTACAGGAGTTTTATTTTCCCAGACTGAATGAGAGAATCAGGAGATTTGTGAGAAGCTGTGATTTATGTCAGAGATGTTCTAATAAGAAAGTGGGTGGTCAAGCCCCACTGCAGGCAATGCTGGTTGCTTCAGATGCTTTTGACACAGTATACATAAATATTGTGGGAGAGAATTCCGAGCTCAGCTGAAGGCCATCGGTGGATTTTGACAATAATTGACAGCGCCACACGGTTCTTTATCGCTGTGCCTATGAAGAAGATTGACAGTGTGAGCATAGCTGAAGCCTTAATGAAGCAGTTCACAATCTATGGAACGCCGAGAGTTATCCATCACGACCATGCTTCGAACTTGAGTTCAAAGATGCTGCAGCAGCCGTGGCATTTGTATGGAAGTAAGATGCAGCACAGTTCGATATATCATCCTCAGGGGAACAGTGTGATTGAGAGAAGCCATTCAACAATGAAGAATATCTTGAAGAAGATGATCGTGAAACAGCCAAGGCAGAGCATAGATATATTGATCCATTGCTATTTGCAATGAGAAGCGTACCAAACTCCTCAGGTTATTCACCTTTTGAGCTGATGTTTGAAAGAAGGTGCAGAACACATGTGAGCATTCTGAGAGAGTTGTGGACTGGGCACAATCATGAGCCTGAAGTGAAAACCACATACCAGTATGTGTTGGATCTCAGAGCAAGAATCGAAGAGACATGCAGATAAGCACATGACGAGTTGAACAAAATGCATCAGAAAACAAGAAGTATTTTGACAAGAAAGCCAAGCTGAGAGTGCTAGAGAAAGGTGACAAAGTTTCAGTGTTGTTGCCGACAGCATCAAACAAGCAGTTGTTCCAGTGGAAAGGACCAGGAAAAGTGACGGAGAGGAGAGGATTGGTGAATTACAGAGTAAAATTCAATGCTAGTGAAGAAAAAACTTTCCACATCAACACGCTGAAGGAATACAATAAAAGAAAAGAGTCGAAAAAAATGACAGTGAATGAATTGCCAGAAAGAGAGAAGGAAATTGTTGGTGAAGAGCAGCCAAATAATGAAGTGGATCAAGAAGAACCAGTGATTGGAGTAGTAGAAGACAGTGAAGATGAAGAAGATAAATCAGAAATAATGAGGAATAGAAAAACTGAGACAGTAGCAGCAATGGAAGTAGTTGTAGATAGTGACAGTGAAGAGGAAGAAGTGCAGTGTCAGGAGAAGATAGGAAATAGTGACGTAGGGATCTACTGCACAGAACAAAAGGAAACATGGCGAGATGTGAATATTAATCCAGAACTAAGTCCAGAACAAAGTCGTCAGGTATGGAATCTGGTGGAAGAGTATAAAAAGATATTCTCAGACGTACCTACAACCACACACATATTGAAGCATGACATCAAACTTACGTCACAGGAACCAGTTTACAGCAAGCCATCTAAGCTACCATATAACTTGGTCGAGCCTGTGGAAAAGAAAATCAGAGAGTTGGAGCAACGTGGATGGATTGAACCGTCTAATGCAGCTTATGCATCATCAATACGCATGCTGTATTAATAGCGATATTTTTATAGTTCTACAAGTAATTCGCCGATGCTAATGTAAACAAATTCGACTGATACCTGTGGGATAAGGATCTCGTGTTGCAGCCAAATGTACAGGATGCGGCAAAATAAAGTGGACCCCTAAAGTTTTTTGCTGTTTTCTCAGCAACCGTTGAAAATTTTAATTTGAAATTTTACAAATTTATTTTCTAAAACCTTCTACATTTAAGTGCCAAGTAAAATTTGATTCTGTTAAAAAACGACGAAGTTACAGATTTTTTTAACATGACCGCCTACCAATTTTTTAGCAATCAAAAATGTTCCGGCTACAACACCAATTTGATAACATCGTTGAAACAACACAGTTAAATAATAATCAAATGCCGGAATTTCATTGTCAAAGCAAATGTTCGAAGTGTTCACCACCAGCTCCAACCAACAACACCAGCCTCCAGTCGCCTTATTTGAGAAATCTTTTACAACCTTGTCGATCGGACCCTGTGGCAGGTTGCCACAGATAACCTGAAGCGCTTCCTTGAGTTTGGCGCTTGTTTTCAGCTTTGCTTGCAGTAAGCCTCCAACATAGCACCCCATACGTGATAGATCATTGGGTTTATATTCGACGAATTTGGAGGCCATTGGTCTTTTGTGATGATATTTGGACAGCTGGCCCGCAACCAGTTCTGTGCGCTGCGCGGCGTTGCGCGCTGTGTGTGCTGACGCGCCGTCCTGCTGGAAGATGAATCCGGTGGGCAGACGGCGATTGCTTTAAAGAAACGATAATTTAGTGATAATTTATAAACAATATAAATTGCTGTTTATCAAAACGTCGCTGTGACGCCATCGGCAGTAACGTGTAACCAATTGTTGAAGTATAAATAGCATTTTTGAATGCCGAAAAATCGGTAGGCGGTCATGTTAAAAAATCCATAACTTCGTCGTTTTTCAACAGAATCACATTCTATTTGGCAGTTAGATGTAGAAGGTTTCAGTAAATAAAGCCGTAAAATTTTATATTAAAATTTCAAATGGTTGCTGAGAAAACGGCGAAAAAATTTCAGAGGTCCACTTTTTCTGTCGCACCCTGTTTACACACTGTCACTTGCACCAAAAGCAACAACCAGCAGATACTCCTCATACTGTCTTGTAATGCACGACGGCGTTAGCTAATATGTACACAGATTTTTCTTCGTTTACGTACAAATATTTCGAGAAGCTATAAAAGGATTCTGACGATGTTCCAGCCCAAATCGATTAAAAACCATATATTCTCGAGTATATCTCGATTCTCGAATCTACGATTTTTTAACATTAGCGGATAAAGCGAAAATTATTATTGTTTGCGGTGTATCAAGCAAGCTAAAACAACAATTTTAGCATTTTAACGATTTGCCTAAAATACAAGCCGTCATTGGGTGCTCAATGGACCAATAAAAGCAGATTACAAACAAGAAAGCTCAACAGTCGCTAGGAAAGACGCGCTACAGTTCCTGTTGCAGTACTGCTCTTCAAGGTCATTTTAGGTCAATAACTTTTATGTCATTTGAAAGTCAATGTGCGACATCCTATTAGTGGACACGAGCAACCTAGGCCCTACCTTGCACCGTTTGGCCACAATACATTCGTGACAAACGGACAGACGGACGGACGACCGTACCATTGACGGCTATGCTGCTGTAGCGCGTCAAAAATACACGGATGCGGTTGGCCTGTTGTGACTACGTAAATAGAACTTAACCGCTTGCGAACACTCGTACCATAGCATGATTAATACCATGGTTAGGCTTAGAAAAAATATGAAGCATAATATAACATTGTATTCTGTGTTTTCACCACATAAGGCCCACGTACTGTAATATGCTGGAATAATGCAGGTTGACGATAGGCTAACCAACGTCGTGTTTTGCTCTAAACTCATTAACAGGTAAACATGATAAATATCCGAAAAAAATTGTGTGTGACAAGACTGTATAAAGCAGCCATTATTGAATTTTTGCTGAAGGTGCGAAGTCGGTGGCCTGCTACTTTTTTGACTCACGGTGTACACTGTACGAAATGTACATTAACGTGGCCAAACATGATTATTAACTGTGATGTCACCGAAACGTCATCTCTTTGCTCTATACACGTATAATAATAATTATTATTGTTGACATGTTAAGATTTGTGTGATTGTACGTTTTTGTAAATATAGCCCAAACTAACAAGGCGACATAGATGTAAGGACAGTTGCTTAAAATTAGTTATTTCGCGCACGGAAATTGTGTAATAGATTATTAATTAGCCTAGCTATCATGTCGAATTATGACCAAATCTTCGTAATCGTGGTTTGCAAATATAGCCATCCCAATGTTAGTGCACTCTTACTAGAATAAAATTATTTTCAATAATATCTATAGCCAGTAACATGGACTTGAGAAACAAATTAGTTTATATATCTACATACCGATACAGTTTTTAATAACAATTAGTTTTATTAAGTTTAACTGTTATTTTAAAACATTTAGCTTTTTGCTATGAATTGGTACTTTTTGCCAGCACAAAAAACCCACGTTATCTTAATCTTTGACTTATGGCCTAGATATTAAATAGGCTTTTTTAACTTTTATAGGTCGGCAAAATATATGTTCGTGCTGAATATCATTAATCTAAGTGCAGCTGTTTATGAGTTATGGTGTTGATAGAGAAAACAACTCGCGACAGTAAGAAACGGTACTGTCATCGTTATCACTACCGCGGGCAGACACAATATGAACTCTGTGGCGGTGTTGTTCAAAAATGTCGGATGAAAACGTTGTAAAACAGCCTGTAGTTGAGCCAGTTCATCAGAAAGAACATTCATGGCCACAGAACGTTGCTGAATCTAAAAGTACGTACAACGAAATTATAGAATTATAACTTGTCGGCTGGCGGTATACAGAGTATAAGGTGCGGCAAGAAGTTGCCCCCTAAAGTTTTTCGCCGTTTTCTCAGCAACCGTTAAAAATTTTAATTTGAAATGTTACTTTTTTATATAATAAAACGTTCTACATGTAACTGCCAAGTAAAATATGATTCTGTTGAAAAACGACGAAGTTATAGATTTTTTAACGTGACCGCCTACCGATTTTTCAGTATTCAAAAATGTTCAAGCTACTACACCAATTCAATAACATCGTTGAAATAACACAGTTAACTAATGATCAGATGTCAGAATTTCGTTGTTACTGTAAATGTTCGAAGTGTCCAACGCTAGCTCCAAGCTCTAACACAAGCCTTCAGTTGCTTAATTTGTTAAGTCTTTCACAGCATTGTCGATCGGTCCTTGTGGCAGGTTGCCCAGATAACCTGAAGCCCTTCCTTGACTTCGGCGATTGTTCTCGGCTTTGTTTTAAGCTTGCAGTAAGCCTCCAACATTGCATCCTACACGTGATAGTCCACTGGGTTTATATTCGGCGAATTTGGAGGCCACTGGTCTTTTGTGATGAAATCTGGACAGTTGGCCTGCAGCCAATTCCGTGCGCTGCGCGCTGTGTGTGCTGGCGTGCCGTGCTGCTGGAAGATGAACCCGGTGGGCAGAGAGCGATTGCTTTAAAACAACGATAATTTAGAAATAATGTATAAGCAAAATAAATTACTGTTTATTAAAACGTCAATGTAACGTCATCGGCCGTAACTAAGTAACCGGTTTTTAAAAATTAAACAGCATTTTTAACTTGAACGTTTTTAATGCTGAAAAATCGGTAGTCAGTCATGTTAAAAAGTCTATAAATTCATTGTTTTTTAACGGAATCATATTTTACTTGGCACTTGAACGTATGAGGCTTCAATAAATAAAACTGTAAAATTTCGAATTAAAATTCTAAACGGTTGCTAAGAAAACAGCGACAAAGTTTAGTCGGTTACTTTTCTAGCCGCACCCTGTATATACACTGCGCACTAGAAACATATTTGTAAATTGTCTAGAGACGCTGCGATGTAATTTGATTGTTTTTGCTTCACTGTTGTCATTGCATTGTATTATTTCAGTTTTTCATGTCCGCTTCTAATATATAATTTAATTTTTTTTTGTTTGTGAGCAAGTACGTATCTGTACAGAATTACAATAATCGGCTAAAACCATTTCGGGGCCAGTGGAAATAAAGTTGCCAGTGAAACTATGGGGAAACTTAAGGCCCATTGGTGACGTTTTAGGCACATGTTTAGCAGTGGCAATATACTTCGTTGTCATTGGTGCAGTGATTGCCACATGCCATGCTAGCCAGAGACCCAATGGCAAATGGTTTGCCAAACGTCTACGATTCGAACTTCTGTTTTGACATATGGCGCGTTATAAATGCAGACTACTTACTTACTTACTTAACGTCTCTAATAAAACAATTAAACCAAAGGAGCGTTTGATCGTCCACTAATCTAGTCTAGAAACACTAATTTTAATTTCGTAGTCACTTAACTAAGCTGTTTTATTATAGGCCCAGAAAGATTAAACTAATTGAATGATTCATCATACAGCTGATCAATTTGTTCGTTAATTGATTTAAACGATTGATTAATCGATCAGTTTGTGGTAATTCGGCAACTTTGTGTTTCAGCAATAGAGTCAAAAGCTTCAGCGGACATTCTGGCCATATCTGTCGTTATATTCGTCGCACTTATGTTAGCTTTCGCTTATATGTAAGTGTAAAGCAGTCTTTGTAGATAATTATGAGTCGGTTTTTGTAGAATTTTTCTCGATTTTATTACAGCGATATTAACCGAACAGAGCTCAGCCTCAGGAAGAGGATTCCGTCAATCAACTGTCAGAAAGCCTAGTAGCCTAAAAGTGACGTCAATAGGCGTGGATCTCTCGGGCCTAACTGAACTTAGGTCATAGCGATTTCCTGGCTACACACTGTAGCCACAAAAATGTATACACACTCTTAGGCTCCACTTCCAAGCCAACACGAGACTCAGAGGAAGCCTTTTAATGAGCTACAACGATACCGCTCGTAACCTTAGCCTACTGCTACTTAATATTCAATTTCTTTCCCAGGTTACCACCCAGGAAGCTCAAACAGCTAGGGAAAGTCTAATGTTGATATTTTTTATAAGTAACTGACGTCCCAACAGCCAGGACGCCTCGCTATACCAACCCTCCAGCACCAAACGACCTTTGAGAATACTTTTCATACAATACCAGCAACCGATTAGCTATTCGTTAAATTAGCCTCCTTCCATAAGCATTAAACAAAGCTTATGTCGTTGTTTATATCATTTTTCTTATATTCATAATGGCGCTATGTAGCTGCCATACAGAACTGTGTAGCACAACAATGCGGACATTTTAACATCCCGCATTACCAGTTCTGTTCGTCCGTTTGTCTGTCTGCCTATCCCGTACGTTTCCCGCTGTTTTTTATTTGTTTTTTTGTTGTTTTTTTTCGTATTGTTTATTTTCACTTTTTTAGGTTTTTTACAATTCTGTCGTAAATTTATATTTCTGCAACTACATTAAGTCGGGCGTAGTTGGTTGATGTCTATTCCATTGTCTTTTCAACTGTTTCAAGGTTTGAAAAACGTAACATTTGTCAAAGCGTTTACTTAAACTTATCTGAATTTTGATTTTGTTCGTACGTCGTTAGTATTGTAAAGCTTTTGTTTAAAATCTGAAAAGTGCAGTGAAACATTTTGAATATCAATCAAGAAATTACATTTTGCGTTTTGCGTATTTTGAACCACCTTATAATTGTTTTATTTGGTAGATTTGTGGCAAAGAGAAAGCACTGGTGGCCGTTTAAAGGATCCACCAATGACGTTGTGCAATCTTCGCAGGACAAGGTACTTTAACAGTTTCCAGTTTAGCGAAAAACTAAATCTTATGTCATAACTCATGCATTTGTAGACTGTCAGCGCGTAAGAAAAGCAGAAAAAAAGTTAAAAATAAACGAAGAGAAAAAAACGGAAAAAGACAAATAAACAAAATGCGAAAAACGTAATATAACTTTAAAATCAAGAACAGGAATGCAAAAAAACTGAACAAAAGAAACAAAACACACGAATGCTGCTTAAATAGAAATACATGTAAGCCTAAAACTACAGTGATTTTCGAGGTAACTTTGAAATCGCGTGCAGTAAAAACAATTAATAATGACATTTACTTTGCGTATTATAACATTTAAAATTATATTATTTTTATTTTAGCGTTTTTACTTTTTGCATAATTATGCTACATTTTATACGCTTTGCAAAATTAGTACATGCGAATATTGTTCTACGGAAGAAAATCGTTTCTGTTATTAAATGCACAGGAGCCTTTATTAGCATCTGCAAGTAAGGCGTCGAAAACGAAGTTGTCGAAATCAAAGAAGAAGCTTGAAAGTGTCAGTCCGGAGAAAACAGCAGAGTTTCATCAACGCGCGCAGGAATTTCTCGATCACGTCGCAAAGGTAATTCCGATTTTTCATGTTTCGCATCACTAAAAATTCAATTCGTAACATTGCCTCATGCAGCTTGACAACTCCGCCAATTAATTGTCGAACAACAATTTTACTTGAATATTATTGTTTTGCCAAACATGAAAAATGACGAATATAATCAGGCGAATGAATAGCAGAAATATAAACTTTAATTAGAGATTTTTGGAGCAACATTATAGTGTTTAATTAATTATTTTCTGTGTTGTAAGCTTTAGGTCTGCTTGTTGAGCTGTATCGTTTCAACCGTCACTGGCGTTTCGGGTTCGATGTAGACTTTTTAAAAATTAGTTACTTTGTTGCAAATATTTTAATTAGTGCGTTATTAAAGTTCCTATACCTGGTGGGTGCAGCTTGCGCCAAGCGAAAAATAAAGCGAAACTCCCCCCTATTTTTATTTCGCGATCTATGCCCTTTTAACATGACTTTTCTTTCTATTTTTACTGGGCAGTTAACACCCTTAACGAAGATGCCTTTATTTTTTTACTTTCCCTCTATATTTCACTCGCAAGCTTTAATAAACCTTCCCCTTAAAAGAGAAAGAAGCTCAAAAGGGGCGGGGGG
>Ga0209367_1002915_pt1 | contig 22941 bp, 13 predicted proteins | sample WorMetLIZISLAND2_FD_187412 | JGI IMG/M metagenome (GOLD analysis project Ga0209367, IMG submission 187412) | Marine gutless worms symbiont microbial communities from Max Planck institute for Marine Microbiology, Germany - Olavius geniculatus... ... | reverse complement strand
CCTTATAGGCTCGTGCTCCGCGCGCTTGCCATAGCCCCCTTGATTGCGGCCCGCCAGCTGGTGGAAAATTGACTAGTGGCTCTCGGTGTCAAAAAGGTTGGACAGCACTGCTGTAAATGCATGTGAGCGCCAGTAAGTCAATAAATAAATACTCAAATGCACAATTACACCGATCATCTATGCTAAAGATGCACTGATAACGAATTGATGACTGTTGTATAAAGTCACACAACAAATGCACAGTTTATGAAAACCCACCTGACAAGGATGCTGGCTCATTTTCAACTGTTGCGAAAATTTTCACAATGTTCACCAGAACCGTACAACTATGCCATTTACGAACTGCACATGCGTGCTGGACTTTAGCAGTGAAACGGAACCAAACTGGCCAACGTTGATACGTAAATTGACAGTCGGCCATTACTAATTATTAAGAAAATATCCAAAGATTGGTGCATCTCTAATTAATATGATATCAGTCACATCATACGAATCGGTAATAAGATTCCCGGCCATTCTGTGATTTCATCGCAGGAATCAACGTTGACGCTGCTACCGCCGCCGCTGACTGAATGTCGTTCAGTGGTTCGGAGAGTACTGTCTTTTTCACAGAATCCTCGACGCTCAATGCTGCTGCGCCGTCGATCAAGACGTGAACGCTGCGAGTGCCGTTCATCTGCTGCGCAATCTTCAACAACTTCTCCTGGTGCTGGTCATACTTCACCTGAACAATAGCGGGATATATAACGGTTTTAAATGCCATTTAACAACTTTCTCTTCGCTCTACATCAACTTTAACCAGGCAGACGTCCACCAACTTTTTCCCCATTACATTTGACAGGGATTTACCCTGTCTGGCAACAACAAAGAATCTCTCAATCATGCTCTTGATTTAAATGCTATCTGAGTCACCACCAAAATTTAATCACCTCCAAGTTGGGTCAAGTCTAACCTTTCCTGAAAATTTCAGCCAAATCCACCTGTAAGATTTTGTGTAATCCACTAATCCCACTAACAAACAGACAAATGAATAAATACGAGTAAGTACCTGGTATTACATATAACTATGCCTATGTGCTATATAAATGCAATGTTCAAAGTGTATTAAGCAGTATTAATAAACAAACCGAAGACAGTATAAAATGTGCATTATGGAATAAAATGTGCATGACAAAAGTAAAAAAATCCCTAGAAATCACTAACAAATATGGTAACAAGCAATGATTTTGGGCCAGTGCCAACATACTATGGCCATCCATCTAACTATATACTGTAAAACCCACAATGCTGCCTATTAGGATAACTACATAATAATTATACTGTTGATGAACAGATACAACAAATGAGGAAAAATACTGTAATATGACTAACAAACTATGCATCATTTGAACCACCGATGGCTGCATCTTAAATTTTACGTTATCTTATTTGCGCTCTATGTTTTATTGTTCACTACCATGAGCCGTATTTAAGTGGCAAGAAGTACTTCATTTTTACTTATTTATGCCAATTATATACCAGTACATTTTCCTCAGACTAACAATCTGAACACAAATTGTTAGACCAAACAAAAAAGGACGAAAAATCAGCTACTGCACAATACAGACTGACTTTAGAAAAAATGACCAGTTACACAGAAAAAGAAAATTTATTTTGTTGCAATGAAACTAAGTATACCTTGTTATACAAAAGAACCCCAAAGATGGCTGTCATCATGCCAGCGACATTGACAACTGTGACAGGATTGCGTAGAGCAACAAGTGACACTGTGATGACGGCAATGCGCTTGGTGCAGTTAGCGACAGCATAGCTCAGCGGCGAGATGAGAGCTATAACGGAGAATGCGACAACGTTTTGCGCAAAGTTGCAGAAACCATCAATCAGCAACAGCGCCACCAGACGAGGCGTGTGCGAACTGTGAGACTGCAATTCATGATAATATAACGACGCAGTTAAAAATGGAGTTAAAAACGGATCCGTTTTTTTTTTAAAAAAAAACCCCTACCCTGTGGGTTTTATTTGGTTTTGGGTTTGGTGGGTTACAGTTCCATTTTAAAATAACCTGCAAATCTTAATGTGTTAGGTTCTCATGGGTTCCAGTTTTAACATGTAGAATGAGTACTGCTAGATACCATATTCAAATCAAACAAATGTTTGATTTGAATATATAAGTCTAAGTCTAACCACAAACCAGCTATTATTAAAGTATCCAGATATCATTAGTACCGTACTGCTATAAAGAAAACCACAGTCCAAGCACCTCTTTGAGAAGATATTCTGTAGAGCGAAGCCTAGAGTAGCAGAGAGCGCACTGACAATTATAAGTCTAAAAAATAAACATTAGAAACATCAGTGTAATGAAACGTTCTATAATTAGTGAAACAAGAAACGAAAATTGGATGAAAATAAAACTTTGTGCTTTTTGTGCTGAGATGTCTCAGTCCTCCAGATAATGATCGTTTTCAAGATGACTCAAAAAAAATTATCATGGTCGTGCTCAAACTGAAAATCTGGAGAATTTTGGCTATTAATATCAACTGATATGAAACCTAATAACTACTTCAGCATAGTTTTGGTTTGTGTGCTGAAAAGCATTTACTTGTTACAGTATTTAACAGAATAACACAGCTAATTTTAAATTTTTTTTTGTTTTCAGCCAAATGGTAAGAAGAATGTGTCACTATTCATTAGACCTAATAAAGCAAGTATGCTAGTAATTTTAGAAGAGATAGCCATTTACACAGAAACTAAAAACTTTTGCCAAAAAACTAGCCGCGTAACTGTAAGATAAAATCAAACCAGAATGCAGAGAGATGAAAATATTTACAAGGCTCGAGTCGTTTAAGATGCGACTGAGGTCGTAAATGACCCACAACGGAGCGAAACAGACACCAGAAATTACGGCAAGAATAAACAGCAGTCGAAACTGATGAATCCCCGTGTCTTTCAAACACTGCGCAACACACGCAGGCACGATCGATAAGTCAAAATAGAAACATGTAAACATACACTGCTCTGAAACGATAGTACATCAAGCAGGCTGAAAAACTATATTTACACAAAATGATGCAAAGCAAAAAGTGCAAGGTCCAAGTACTTGCTCTGGTGCTGTGGCACTACAGATGGGTATAGGCAAATCTGCAGCTCAAGCAGATTGGCTTGGTCCAAAAACCAGCAGCTGTCTGGCATTATTCTACATTCATCACATGGTGGTCTTTCACAATTTGGCAGAGCCATGGTAACAGCAGCACATATATTCTTATTAGAAAATGATTACCAGCCATAAATGAAATGGTCAGCTATTATTAAAGTATCCAGATATCATTAGTACCATACTGCTATAAAGAAAACCACAGTCCAAGCACCTTCTTTGAGAAGATATTCTGTAGAGCGAAGCCTAGAGTAGCAGAGAGTGCACTGACAAGACCGACGAAATCGAATGACAGTTCAGTGACAGATGCAATTATGACTCCAGCAACGATTGGTACCAACGAGCAGTATACCTGTGGAACAGAAATCATCACAGTTACATCATCATCATCATCATCAACAAATGCCCAAAGCATATAAACACAACTCCTTGATTTCTGTTAACCTCTCTGTCTCTCAGTAACCATCAAGTATTGCTAGAATGGAATTTATCATCAGTTATAATATGCAACTAAAAAAATCATGACAAAAATCATACTGGTAAATCAACCAATCATAAGCTAAGTAATAATACAAAATTCCAACCAAATCAACTTCATAATTTTTAAAGCTTACTCAGTCGACTAATTTGCTTGATGCACAATCATAAGTTATTGCTGCAGCAGTTCTTGCATCAGCATATATGTGCTACTAATGCTCTGTTATAACGAAGTACAAAAGTTTATGTTACCTTGACTGTTTGTTGTTCGTGCATTATGAGCCGTGAGAGCAGTACTGTGAAGAATGGCATTGTAGCTTTGACTACAAACATTACATGCAATCAATCACATTACTGCACTAATACTTCCAATAACCTCTCACCTCTCACAACCAACCAACCAACCAATCAAAAAAAGGTAAGATATGTTTAGCGATCAGAAAAATAACAACAAGGTACAGTATTTGTTCTGTATAAGATGTCCAATCCATGACTGCTGCATGAGTTGCTGACTTTCATTCAGCAACTTTATTTTTCGTTGTTACTGTTTGATATAAACCTAATGATTATGAGTGAATTCTTAAGAAAACATTCATGCACACCTTAACCTAGAGTAACAGCAGAAATGGGCCACTTACACACAAACTCCAAGCATGCATGCATGTTTCAGCCTGCTAGTTTTCTCAGACTTACTAATGCAAAATTGACTGCATGAAACTCACTGCTATACCACTACACAACTGGCATTCTGTCATCAACTAAAAACAGAACTGCTGTCCAAGGAATTTCTTAAGCCAACTTGTGCCTGTTTTTCACTGTAAGATAGGCAAATATTAACTACACTGATTCACCATGATCATTAAGATAATGACGCCATGTGGCCCCAGCTGCAGTCACACTGGACTATTAGATATTAGAACAGATACCCCAGTTTCAGCAAAAACATCAAAAACAACAAAGAAACATCATCACCAGTTTAATGGCTACTGACATATGACAAGTTGCTGAAACTGGGGTATCCTAACAGTCTGGCACCACTGTAGTCATCAGTCCTTAGGTCCAGGCGGTCATGATTTATTTTCAACTTGGGTACACGGCTCAGATTCATAGATTGAAAGGCTTAAACATTAGGCTACGCCAAGTCACGTTTTTATCCAAGTCGTCGACTTAAGTCGACTTGACGACGTTCCAAGTCGAAGTCAGGTCAGATTTCAAAAGATGGGTGACTCCCGGGTCTAATTAGGCGAAAGGTGAGTAAACAGTCTCATTTATAGGTCTGTGCATATGACCAATCATACCTGTGTGGGCATACGACACTGGAACCTTCCATATGCTGATATGTGACGATACAGACGCGAAGAACTTTCCGAACGCGAGCGGTATGATCATCTGAAACCAGTACTTGAGCGGTATATCAGACGGTTTCGTCGACGGAACCTTCCAAGCCTTCATCACCGGTATCAGATAGAGCGATATCGACGCAAGCTGAACCATACTGACCGTCATAGGATACGGAAAGTCGCTTAATACAATCTTTCCTACTACACCGTTCGCAGAACTGGCGATGTACCAAGCCACACAGAGACACACTATTTGTATCGCTTTTTTATACGTCTGTAATTTGTTGTTATCTTGGCCGACAGCCACACCCCCGCCGGAAGACATCTTGGATCGTCCTCGTGCAAACACAGACAAGTACACTAAATAATAACAACCATTGATAGACACTCTCGAGCTCGCGGCCGTTGCGCTTACAAGCATCATCTTCCAACCATGCTATGATGCTTACAAGTGAAATGTCAATTTGGTGTGAACACTTTAATGCACATGGTTAAATTTTACGGTGTTAATGTGAAATTGCGATACCCAAAGTGTTCATGGCATGACAGTAGCGTGCGAAAGCTTGTAAATGACGACGACATGTTGTAACATTTACTTATTTACTGGGAAACTGACATCATTGTTTACAAATGACGTCACAGAACAGCTGATCGAGACCGATGTACTTGACTGTTCGGAAATATCACGTTTTTGATGAAATTTGTAGGAAAATTATTTTTTTTCATTAAAGAGTGGTGTAGAATTATTATTAAGAAAATGATGCGTGAAATATAATCGGCATCGCTCACTGTCACGTATTCATTTTGTAACTAAACTAAAATTAGTCACATATACAATTAACACGAAACTTTGTCCGGAAATTACGACGATAAACAGCACAAAAAAATGACACAGATTTGTATCTCAAGTATTCGTAGTAAGACTAGCATGGCGCTTTTATAATTGTTATTCATGTTGCAATAGGCCTGCCCTTCTTGATAGCTTGTCTGGATAGTAGCGCCAACTTTTACTTACGCGGGGGGGCGGCTGCGTGGAATCACCTGCCTCAGTCCCAATCTGTCCGCACTCCGCAGAACGTCGGCTCGGGCATGCGTCTTTTCACGCAACATTATTCTGAATCTGTTAACACTGATGTGACTAAATTATTACGATTTTTTCTACATTTGATTGTAACGACACGCGTTATATTGCACCCATGATGCACGTCATGCACTCATGGTCTAACTTGGGGCCAGGCGTCGTGGGAGGAGGCATTGTCCTTTCTAAATTTTAGCCTGCTGGCAATTTTTTATGGAATTTTTTTTCAAAATACGAAATTTGGGGTTGCAGATTGATATTTTGAGTAGGTTACCTATAGTCTCTTTCGTCGGAAATTTGTAGTTGTCTGTTGGAACTTTCTGCCTACTTGTTTATTCCCACGGCGCTGATGGGGGCACTAGGGGCTTATATCATTTGCATAAGCATATGATGTGATATGATATATAGATGGGAGGAGATATGGGCGCAAGTCGTGCTGGTGGCTCAGTTATTGTAGAACGTGCTGCTGGTGACGTGGGTGCAGACGCTAACAGGCCTCCGGTAGTAGCTCGGCCTAGCTACGATGGTTCACCATGGAACCTGTCGTTTGGCGTCTACAACCACCTCGTTCTGCTGACTGCCGTCGCGCTGTTCGTCATCTACCTTATCGCTGCGCTTCTGCTTTTCGTCTGGCGCTGGCGCGGATGTCTTGTACGTATTGCCTATAAATGTTGCTGCTGTAAGACTAAGAATAACAAGAAGCTCAGCTGTCGACAAGGTCGGTCGGGCGACGGTACCACCTGGTAATTTTGATTGAAGGTTAGCGTCCAACTTCTTATTGCGAAAAAGCGATGTCCCAGAGTGAGTACAGCCCCATGCGCTGTGGTGACGTCGCTATATTGAACTCTACAATCAGTATTAGGATACGATATGCTAATTCGGCGAAGGTGGGTGATTGGCTGTAGGCAGCAACTATACGCATTCAAAATTGCGGCCAAACCGCTGAAGATAGATACATGGTTACTAATGACAGCATATGAGAATTCGTCATCACTCTACGGCGCACAGTTTAGCCACAATACATGAGTTACAAACGACGGCAGACAGATGACACATATAGGCCTAGGCTATGTAATGCAATATGTAATGACAAATGACCAACGTAATTCGATAAAAGGCGTAATCGCTGATTGGTGCTACCCCTGCGGTGTGTGAATCATAAGTAGGTAAGTGCAAGTTCTAGCGCGGGGGGGTTCAGTCCCCATGTCTGTTCTCGACTTGGGGATCAATCACGGCCCTGAGACTGAGTTAGGCTATCTATCTACGTGTCACTGCAGGATCTTCACATCACCTGCTAGGGGATCTGGGGGAGCGCTGTGATCAATAATTTAATCACAATAAGTCAAACACGAAAATAGAGTATTTAGGCAGATAGCTCTTTCGGAAAAAATATTGGTTTTTATTTTAGTCTTTTCTCTACATACAAGGTGTCACCATGGTGTAGGCCTAGAGGCCCTACTATTAAATGGGCTTTTTGAAAGTACGGATGGCCATTCGTTTTGCTTTGCCAAAACTGGCATTCAGCTCATTAATGTAATGTTTTTGAGTATTTTAATCTTTTGGGTACAAACAACTCGCAATAATAATTGCCATTTTGCTTGAATGCGTAAGTGTAAATAAACACCCAAAAATAGTATAGCGCCAATAGCTCCGAAACGGCACGACTTGCGGCGGCAAAATTTTGCACGCAGATCCGTTTCTTACTTGGCTGTGCTAGTGCTGTGAACTAGGTCAGATGTTGTTAAGGGTCGTCCGTTTGAGAAAATTTCACTTTTTCCAAGATTTTGCTGCGCAGCGGGCCTGCCAGCTGCAACGAGCCTGAGCGAGGCCTGCCTTACCAGTGTGGGCTGTAACAGTCGTGTGCAGACTGCTGACGCACATGTATAGGTGGACCCAAATCCGCAGTTTTTCTTGCGGACTCGGGAATTGATTCCGAAAGTCGAGATCGAAGCCGCAAGCTGAGGTTCAGCTCCGAAGGACCAAAAATCAAGCGGACAGGGAACGTAGCGACCTGTTCGCATATGTTGGGTAGGCCTTATAGGCCTATATATAGGCATGTAGGCTAGGCCTAACGTTATTGTACATGTGGTGAGGTGTGTATTTGTAGTCTCCACTGTACGTGCTGAGTTGGCCTCCGAAAAACATTCCCACCTCGCACCCGTATCTCGTCACACTTGTCACCGGCTCACGTAAAGGTAACGCGTCTCAACTGTATAGCCTGTAGCCTATTTTGACTACTCTGTTTTCATTCAAAGCTCATTTAGAAGGCCTTTGAAAGTCAAAAGAAATTAGTGACAAGAGAAAAGTTTAACGTGGCAAAAAGGAGTAGGGCCATGTCCGTCACACATGTAGGCCTATTGCGGCTAAACTTTGGCAGATAGGGCCAAAGTTGCTATCACTAATAGAAAATCGCATAAGCCCTTTTACATGAGATGAAAATCATCGACCTTGGATGACCTTGAAGGTCAGTACTGCAACAAGAACTGTACAGGCTGTAACGCGTCTTTTCTAGCGACAGCTGGGCTTTCTTGTTAGCTTTAAGGGCTGTGCGGTTTTGATTAGGCTACTACGACATTTTACTAAATACATGTATTACCACTATTACTGCTACTACAACTGAGCCTACATCAACTATTACTAGTGTGTACGTGATGTGTAGGTGCCGGTACAGCTGGTACGGTGAGTCTGACGTTGAACGGACGTGACGCGGTTTCCGAGGTCCAGATAATTCGCAGTGAAATTCTCACTGAGACTGGAGCCACGCTGCTTGGTCGTAGCGCTTCCATAGACTTCCTTGTCATCGCTGACGGTCTGTTAGTCTAATTATGTATACACCGTTATCGCACGATCGACGTATCGCGTGCAGAACAACGTAACTGAACTGAACTGAACTGACACGGTTTATAGTTTTGACGAACTGACCAATAGGCAAGCAGGCGAGCTTATTGGTTGACGCATTAGGCGTAGTCACGTGCGCGTAGTCACGTAGGCCACCGACGCCGTTAGACGGTGCCCACTGTTATGCATTACTACTTGTTCGATGGTCAGTTGCATCAAAAACTAAAAACCATGTCAGTTCAGTTTAGTTACGTCGCTCTGCTTACGCCTTAACAGCCCCAATGCAAGTGTCGTTCAATAATTAATGAGAATCAATTACATTCTCTGTGTGAATAAAACGTACACTCTCCACGAACGCGTATAAATTTGTTGCGGATGTGAGTCGTTGTGATTTTTGACGTCAGAGCGAGTGAAACGGAAACAATCCAGCTGGAGTGTTAACGCGAACAGCACAGAATTAGGCTCGCTATTGCATGACAGTTTTTGCTTGATGACCGCCTGTTACAGTCTACCAGCACTCTGTTATGGTATAGCGACGGGCTGTTTGTTATTGGTGGAAAATACCAGATCTGTTATCAGTGCGAGCCTGTCACACGGTGTCCCAGTAAAAACAGTCAAAATTGTTTTCGTCACAACTTTATCAACTTTCCACCAACTTTGAAAATGTTTGGCACAAAGATGGCAAAGACGATAAAATTATGTAAGGTGCATTCATGTTCCACCTCATTTATGCAAGACGATGACTAAGATGACGATATTATGTAAGGTGCACTGAGTGTCCCGGTTGTCATTGTCTATGCACTACCGTGTGAAACACAGATGCTCCAAGTTGTTACATTGCATGGTGATTATTTGTATCACGTAGCTCATCTTTGCATCATCAATTCGTTAGAGCGCGCCACGTCATTTATGTAATAATTTTGTGGAAGTGAATATTTTACGGTAAGAATAGCAAACAACAAAATAGCTGACTGATAAGCTTAAATGTGTCCAATCGATGAGTGAATGCCAATTGATCAGTCGATCGTTGATTCCACTTTTAGCCGCTGGCGTTGCATTTAGGCTAAGCCAATGTGTCCGTGTATGCGGGCACACTTTGGGCATAAACTCTGATAATTTGCAAGCGAGTTGTTATTCAAACTTATGATTTTGCTAAATGGTTTACATTTCAGTTTGTTATGTGTTTAATTAAGTCGTCACAACGTTTACTGGAGACAACGACTCAGCGTTATGCAACAATTTTGAACATTATTGTTTCGCATAATAGTGCGTTGACACAAATTAGGTGAGGTGGACATCGAGTGCCCCTTACATAATCTCGTCGTCTTTGTCATTGTCTTTCCAATAATTATTAAAGCTGGTGGAAATTAGGCACAGTTATGACAAAAACAATTTTGACTGTTTTTATTGCTACACGGTGTATAGAGATGCATAGCTTAGTGTAAAATTTATACTTTTTATGTCGTGCGCCAGCTACACGGCCATAGTTCAATTGTACGATAAAGTGGTCAAAACACGGCAGTGATCCATTACTTTTATATCGGCCTTGTCGTGTTTTTTGGCATGAAAGTTTTAATAGACGCCCGGAGATTACGTCATAATTACTTCAACACTGCATACTCATAAGTAAATTTCGAAAGCAAATTTTTCATGTTTTTGGTAAATCGTATCGTCGCACTAATGTGTGCCAAAAATTGTAAAAAGTACTTTTTTCATTTAGTTATTTAGTGAAAATGTAGGCTCTTTTTTCCGGGCGTGGTGTAGAAACATTAGAATAATAGTTATCAACACTGCTGACAATAGTGTTTTATTATAATGGGACCAAAAATTTTATTCCAGATGTGGTTTTTAGGCGAAGGAATTTCCAGAAAGATTTTTAACAGGGGGGATTTATCCCAGGGAAATTTTGTCCGTTCACTGTCTGAAATAAAATTGACTGATTGATAGTGATTATGTGTGCAGAGCCGCTGGGTGCTATTCAGTTTGCAGTTGTCGAACTGTCCACACAGCTCGAATATGAATCTTGGTAATTATTATATAGCATTAGCCTGGAAGTTTCTTGGTGTACTGTTTACGTTTGAAGTTAGTTTGTTTTACAGAGTAAATTGGATGTGTTTCAGTTGCTGTTTTGTGTGTCGTATGGTGGCCGTTTAGCTTAGTTGGTAACGTCGTTGGTGGCATCAACCAAGTTAATCGACGCCGGGCCCGGTTAGTACTTGGATGGGTGACCATCAGTAGACGGGTAAGCTATTTCATAACCAATTATTCAGGATAACTCAGTTTGGCTATCTCTCCGTGGGTAAGCGCAGTGAGTACTTGCGAATGCACTGGCCCCGTATCTGCAGTCTTGCAGTGTAAACTGGTGTCTGGCTAAGGGTTAAGGAAACGCAGATCAGCGCTGCCCTATGGGCCTTGTGGCTTGTAAGGACTTTACCCGGGGGCGCTGAAATCGCGAGACCTGACAACGCGACACCAGATCAGAAGTTGAGCAAAAAGGGTCCCTTCATCAGCGAGCTTAGACAGTACTGTCAGTCTGACCAATGAAGCGTGGCCAGCCGGCCGCAAAGTCACATGTCAGTTAGTAGACCTTGTCATCAACTGATGGCACCAAATGAAAACTGCCAACGTTTTTACATCATATTTTTCTAACTAAACGCGTCTCAGTTTACTCAATGTTGAACTGACTGATTTTGCTATTCTTTATGCCGTTATTTTAGTAACAATTCCGTGTCAAAGTTTATGGAATGTTTTTATGTAATACTGCTGCATTATGCTATTTTGCTGATATTTTCCTAACGAAACGCGCGACAAAGTTTATTTAATGTTTAACTTACTACGGGTTACGTGAAATTAAAGTAAATTTTATGCGTCATTTAGCGTTACTTCGCATTGTCTTGCGATGTCCATCCCTGCTGTTTGGTGCCGCGTTGTCATGTTTCGCGATTTCCACTGTTGTGATCTGGTGCCACGTTGTCCATTCTCGCGATGTCAGGTCTCGCGATTCCAGTCGCCCCCTTTACCCTTTGTGTTCACACTGTGAGTCATAAACACCAAGACACTAACACTGTGTTTGTAGTTTCAGCAAATAGTGCACCATTTCTCTGATTCTGTTACTAGTACATTCTCTAGAAAATTCGCAGCACAGCGATCAGATATGACAGATTTATTGCAACTTTTCTAGGGAGTGAATAAATGCATCAATATTTGGCAAATTTATTGATAAGTGTTCGATGTTTTTTTTGTCTCTTGATGCACATTGTGGGCGGTTTTGCAGTTTTGCTTAGGCCTAATCCAATTTTACTTTTATTTTCAGAAAGAATAAAATGCTTCATTATGGTTAAGTTTTTAAAACTTTGCAGATAGGAATTTTCAATTTTTTGGACATTCAATTGACGTGGACAGTATCTAACAGCGCTATTGTAATATTAACTTAAACCCCCGCGAATTCCCAAAACCCGCCAACTATGGTTTTTAAAAAAACTGGCAAAACTGGCTTTAACAGAAATGCGCAAAAGTCAAGAAAACCGACCGGTTTGTTTTTCCTTAAAAAGCTGGGTTTTTAACCCTCGTTTTGGCTAAGTTGACATGTGTGCATATCCGGGTCGTGCATAGGTATCTAAGCTACATAACGGTGACGGACATACGCGCGGGCACTGCTGCAAACTACCTGCCGCTACATCGCTGGTTGATCGCTACCAACAACGGAGGACAACAGATGGTTTTGCTACCGCCGCGGAATAACAGCAGCGAGTAAGTGTGCTATAATTGCACTTTTATATTATACACTTTCTACGGTTCTTCAACACGAGAAGTCAACATTGTTTTATGTTTCTAACTCTGCATTCTACTATGTGTTATGTATCATGCTGCTTTGTGCTCAATAAATTGATGACGATGATGATGTCAATGGGTTATAAGTTGTCGCTGGCTCTTTGCCGGAATCCGTCTCAGAGCTACGGGGTGACACCTCAGACTTGCCATTTTATGAGATTACACTTTTGTCCTAGTGTCTGTTTTTATTAATTTGGCCCACCCTGTACGTTGACGGTGTGTGGTTTGCATGTAGGCAGTTGATGGACAACGTGTGGCGGGGTCTGCGTGAACTACACGTCTGGACCGCCACGTGGAGTTCAACGCTGATGTCTGGTCGTCTGGATGCGTTCTTCTCTCTGACTCTATGCCACGCTCTCGTAGCCTCGATTCTGTTTGCCGGCGCCCTCTCCTACTACGCACCAGTAGCAGCCAGCTATAATCACCCGGCCTCACTGACCGGCCTGCTGTACTGGGTCCTCGTACTTTTTCTCGCCACCCTGCTCACCGGCTTGATTCAGCTTGTCATGAGGATGGTCCGCGTTGGATCGGGCGAACTGCTGCAGCGCTACCGCCGGGTAGGGGTATTGCTGGCGAACCCAGAGCCCCTTGGGGCAGGAGAACCCCGAAAGAGCGTGAATTACACTAGCAACAACAACAACAACAACAACGACGACGACGACGACGACGACACTGACGTTGCAAGCACCTCACCGCTACTGCCTCTGGGCGCCGGAAAAATTTATAGTTACACCACCCCTGACGTGCATACACCGCCTGCCAGCTCGGCTGATAACAGTAGTAGTAACGCGTTGTCGTCGTGGCTGCAACGACTACGTGGTGTGACTGGTCCTGGCAACAGACAGAACAACAACAACAACGACGACGACGACGACGACGACAACAACAACAACAACAACAGTGTCGTCGCATGCACACCGTGCGATGCTGGCGTCATGTCACGACAAAGTGCCGGTTTATCCTGTGCGCCTTGCGTTCAGTTGCATCGAAACAACAACAACACAAACAACGACAACAGCAGCAACAACGACGACATTATCAGGCTTGTCGCCAAGAACGAGTGTCGGTGCCCGTGCTTGTCACATGGGGATAGTATTTCAACACGAGCACTACTGCCATCGTCATCGTCATCGTCGTCGTTGTCATCACCATCAGTACCAAGCCAAAATGTTGTTGTCGTTATTGATGATAATGTAGAGCTTGATGCAAGAAGTCTTCTGTCGGGACTTTGTACTAGTGGCCCCGGGCAGCCGCCAGCAGTCCATGAGAGTGTTGTAGTCGCCGTGCCTCGGGAGTGTAACAACAATGACAACAACAACAACAACAACGACAACGACAACGACGACAATGAAGGAGACTCGAATGACAAGAAAGATGTTTTTAGTGAAAACAGGAAGAAGGTCGTGTCGGTCACCATTCAGTCAGCACATCAGCGCCACCACAACGCCAACATGTCGTCGAACTTTCACGACCACGAGAACGTCTCATCAAACGCAGGCGCCGAGGACGTGCCCGTGCCTCCCAGAGCGAGCAGACAGGGCAGCTCGACTGAACGACCCAGTCGACGCTTCTCCGGCGTTGACCAGACCGAGGCTCAACGGTCGTCCGCAGAGGCAGGGGCTCGTGGATCAGCCGAGGTGGCTAGGAAGTCATCCGGTGGTGCTGCAGGAGGTAAGGCGTCAGCCGATGAGGCTAAAAAATCATCCAGTGGTGCTGGGGCTCAGAGTGGGTCTGCAGCAGAGCCTAGGAAGTCGTCAGCGGTTAAGAAGTCATCTACGCGGGAGATGTCGATAGCTGATCGCAGGTCGTCGACCGGGCAGTCCAGGTCCGGCGAGACACGTCGCTCTTCGGGGGGCGTTGAATCCAGGCGGTCTACGGGAGGCCTTGATGAGTCCCGGCGTTCATCAGGAGGCGTTGAGGCGAGGCGCTCGTCGGCGTCAGAGAAAGTGCGTAGATCGTCCTCGTACTTCGACGCAAACGGCGGTCAGTCCAGACGCTCGTCGGGCGGCGAGGAACTTCGTCGTCGGTCGAGTCGCGGTCTGGAAGTCTCAGACGAGGCTGCTCGGCGCTCTTATGCTGCTAGTGCGGCTGACACGGGCGGCGCTCGGAGCTCGTACGCCGCCATTGGAGCTGACGGGACCGGCGTGCAGTCGAGCTATGACTTCACGTCAGCGCGTGATTCGGAGCCCGAGGTGCGTCGGTGCTGTGATCGCGTCCCAGCGTCACCGTGTCCGTCCTGCTGCAGACCCGGCGTTCGACCACGCACCTGCTGGTGCCGCTGTCCCTCTGAGATCCACGACCCCGAGCTACTGGACGACTGTTGCGGGGCACGTGATGGACGCCTGCTCAGTCTGCCGGGGTTCCCTAGCAGCAGGCCGTCGTGTAACAGTTGCTTCACGCCATGCAGGCCACTGCCGCCCATCTGTAGTAAGACGCCTGACTGCGAACCCCGCTGCAGGTCTGTGTCGTTTTCGTTTTCGTTAACAAAAATTACCTTATGTTATTATAAAGTTTACGGTATTAACACGTTCTTTCTGAGACCTATCTTTATTTGGTGTCAGCGTTTTAGTCTACTTGTAGTTGTAGTAGTTAACTGACAAAGTCAGCAGGAAAATGTGAACTTTGACCAAAAAGAAACAGATAAAGAATACGTTAACTAACGAAAACTAAAACTAAAACGAAAAAAATGACAATGAAAAATAAAACTAGATTAGAGCTACAAGTTTACAAGATCAGTTGATGCAAACAATCGAATTAGTAACTAATTGATTAAATGAGTAAGAAAACTTAACTGTTAGGCATTAACTGTTAGGTGGCATTAAAAAGTTTTCTTCCAGGCCGAGCTTTTCCTTAATTTTGCCCAACTTATTGATTGATTTGCATGTTGTATTATATTTTAATATTGTTGTCTTGTACTTGCAAATCACTGGTATATTTCAGTCGCTGTAACGTTGCAGTTTCAGTGAATGTCTTATTTTTAATTTGCGCAGTAAAGACTGGAGATGCTTGCCTTGTGAGTGAAATGCGCCATGGTGATGCAGTTTCAATTAGTGCTTTCATTACAATAGTAATCGATCATTTTAATGACTGTATAATCGACTACGATATGAATAATCGAGTAACATGGTCACAAAAATGGCAGCTTAACATATCCTACAAAAAAATGTGCTATTCTCGGAATTGGTAATATTATAACAAACTATGCCTAGCAGCTAATCCTATAAGTAATGTTAATGTTGTTAGAAACTTGGGTATTTTGGTTGATGAATCTTTGTCATTTAGTCGTCATATTATGTCATATTGTTACTCGTGCATTTACCTAACTTGATTCATAAGTGTTTTGTCTCTAAGCACACTCCAATGATGGTCCGAGCATTTATTACTTATGCACGACCGCTGTTGGAGTACGCATCGCCAATGTGGAAACCACATCTCATTACAGATATCAAGCGAATAGAATCCTGCCAGAGACGATTCACCAAATGGCTGTCTGATATGGCTGACTGTAGATATAGGGAACGTCTCTTGGCCACCGGTCTTGACAGTTTGGAACTACGGCGCCTTAGATATGATCTTACTTTTACTTACAAATTAATTTCCAACAAATTGTTCACTGCACTCCACGTACCATACACACCAGAATGGTCTGGTGTGTATGGCATGTGTAAATGCCTAAGCTGTATGGCCGTTTGTATGGCTTCAGTGATGGTAATAAGGTACTTGTGTAGACCCTAAATGTGGAGTTTGATAGATTGGGAGGCCTGTGTGGAACCCTAGTGTGGCGTATCGAGGGGAGGAGACCCCTGTGCGAGCTCTTAAACTCTGCACAGATCATGATATTAAGCCCTTTATATGTGGCTTAGTTACGTGTATATTGCTTGTGGTTGTTTGTCATGTGATATCCGTTCTATTGAGCTATTCGTCAGTTTTATCTGACCTTAGATAGGTCGATGTGATATCTGTGGTTAAACGGTGAAACTGAACAGTCTGTTAATTTGATTAAAATATTTTTATTAGCAGCTGCGACTGCTTGATTGTTTGACTGTCTATTTGTAATTTTCTTCTAGTTTCGTTTATTGGCATTGCACTTACATGATAATCCGCACGCTGTAAATATTCTGCTTATTAAATCATGTTATTTTTTTATTTTCAATTTTGTGTCCAGTTACTTCAGCATTAGGCATAATGTGATATTCTAAATTAAGGTTAGCGGTCGGCCTAGGATCAAACCCACCAAGACAACCTCACAGTCTCTTCATTTAATTTATGCTTTAATAGACGGGGCCACGTTTGCAAGCTGTACAAGACAAGATGTACCAAGAGTATTCGCCAAAACTTTTTTGCATGCAGGATTGTCAATATTTGGAATTCTCTGCCTGACTCGGTCTGCTTCAGTTCTCAGGCTGCTTTCAGCCAATTCCTTAAAGACATTGACTTGCGATGTTACTAGCCATGTTAGTAGCCTAGCTTTTGTGTTTTCAGTGTTGGATTTCTTATGTACCAGCTGGGCAACTGTTAGCGTTCATTTTTGTGCTTGGATGTCCAGCTGTGATGTTACACTGTAATTGTTCTGGACTGCGTCAAGAAATAAATAAATAAATAGTCGTCGCATGCCTTACTGTAGGTTCAGTTCTCAGCGGGTCTGCAGCTGCGCGTGTCCGTGTGAAGAGCAGAAGACAACACCCACTTCAGCAGACTGTGACAGCGATCGTGACAACGAATGTGACAACGAGTGCGATACGTGTGATGATAAATCTAGTGGCGGCGCCAAAGCTGTCATTGGCAACATGCTCAACAGAATCGGTCTGTAACATAGTAGTCGCTCCGACTTAACCCCGGCCAAACAGAGCTGTATACTCGATTTACCTACCCCAGAGGGATGAAGGCTGAATTGGCTTTGGTGACTGGTCATATACTGAGAGGTTTTTTTTACAATATACTAGTACCTGTCCGCAGAAAGTCGCCCATCTAGATAGTAAGTACTTTTTGATAGCGACCTGATCGAGCGAGAGTCGAACCCACGACTTCGTCGTCGTAAGGCCAGCGTCCTAACCGTTAGGCTAGTTGTAGTAGTAGTAGTAGTAGTAGTAGTAGCAACAGTAGTGCATGTCTGGTTTGTAGGTGTATCGCGCTCTAACGATCGGATGACATCACGTGGCAGCGGTGGCGGTGGTAACAGTCGAGCTTCGTTGGGTTCGTCGTTCAAGTTGCCGTTCGGTCGTCGCAGCAGTGCCGGCAACATGTCGCGCAATAACCCCGCCTTCAGGCTGAGCTCCCAACGATACTCGCAGCCTCTCAGCTACTATCAGCGCTCCCCATTCACGTACAGGAAGCCGTCGACGATGACGACCTCCTCGAACTTCAGTCAGTCTACAAAGTTCAGCCACGGCTACAATCAGTCTAACGGCTTGAACCAGTCCACCAACGCCGCGACGGCCTTCGACGTCTACTGGAACAAGGTCTGGGACCTTATTGCGCCGAATCCCGAAGACACCGACCTCGGGCTGCCCGAGGAGCTTTTCCCGTCGACCTTCACGCATATCTCTCTGCCGGAGCTGAAGACGTTCACGGGGCAGTTGATCGAGAACGTCGTCGGTAAACTCAAGGGACAGTACGCCGCGCAGTCTTCTACCACTCACGACCAGTACACTGCCGCTGCTGCTACCGCTCCGTACGTGCCTTGCGCCGGCAAATCGTTCATGTCGACCGGAGGGGGGACTTCCTACAGGGCGACTGGAGAGGGAACTCCCTACGTGCCGTCTGCCGGGCAACCCTACATGTCGAGCGGAGGGGAGACATCGACCCACTACATGGAGGCTGGAGGTGGGAGCTTGTACAGTGGCAGACCGGGGAGCCCCTGCGCGTCATCTGCGCGGCTTACGTACAGCGGCAAACCGTCGACATCGACCCTGCACAGTTTGCAAAGTGCTTTGAGCTCTCTGCAGACTCCGGCCGGCGTACGCGAGGAGGACCTCGAGACACTGTGCCGAGACATTCTCGACGAGATGATGCGAACCAGCAGCCAGAGTTCCACCAGCGCCACGACGACGACGACGAATGCCAGGGCTGCCAGGTCTAGCGCCTGGGACAGTCCGCGGCTGGAGACGGTACCGGAGGATCTTTGCAGCGAGGCAGAAGGCGGAACGACGACGAACAACGAAGACGAGGCGGGTGATGACAACGTTGACGAAGATCTGCTGGATGATTTACGCAACGAGTTGCTGCTGGACGACGGAAATCTGCGAGAGTTCGCTGGCAGCGTGGTCCAACAACTGTACTCCGCCATCCGACACAAGCTGCGCCACGACATCACGGAACAACAAGGCGACGACATCGACGACAACTACAACTGCAGCAACGTCGTCGACGCCGCCGACAACGAAATACGATCCCATGTATGAGCGTAAGATCATTGTCATACTGCTACAACTACTGCTACTACTATAGTTTACTGCTGCTGTTTTGCTGCTGCTGCTACTGATGCTGCTGCTGTAGCAGTTGTAGAAAAAATCCGTCAATATTTGGCGAACCGAATATATGGACAGAAGTTAGGTGGTACATTTTGTGGCCCGCAGTGTACAAGAAGAAACAGTCCATGCACGTAATGATCAATATAGGTCCTGCAGCGTATCCCAACAGAAGAGGAAACAGAAGATCCAAAAAAACTATAAAAATTGTTTTAAACATTTATAAGCACATAAAATAAACATTTTCAACGTCGGTGATTTGTACATGTATAGGTACTGCCGGCAGTAGTGGAGCAGATCGTGTGGATGGTGAAGGAGGAGCTGCGTCGGTCTGGCGGTGACATAAAGCGAGCTGCCGACCAGTACGTCGACACTGTCGTTACAAACGCCGTGCTCAACGTGCGCGGACGTCTGAACGCCCGCCAGTCTGACGCCAGCAAAGCGTTCTTCGTCGTCTCCAACGACCCCTCCAGTCATTTGAATGACAACCGGTCTAACAGCTCGTGGGCGCAGACCGCCAACCGGCTGTCGGCGCAGTACAAGTCCGCCGGAAGACAGCAGGATTGTAGTGACGACGACGACGACGACGATGACGATGACGATGACGATGACAGTGATGGACTGCTATGCGACGACGACGACGATATGTCCGTGTGTCCGTTGTACGACATTACTCAGTTCCCGGGGGCGCCCAGCACCGTCGACATAGGCCCACTGAGTACCAGTAGCTCGTCCACCGCCAGTTGTGGCAACAAACAAAGCCAGGCCGACGACGTCTCTGAGCCCACCCCGTGCTTCAAGAAGGCGTGCAAAGACTGTCGCGGTGATAAGACAACGGGTGACCGGGACAAGACGGCGGGGAAACCGGCCAATAAAAGCAGGTGCGATTGCGAAGCGGAAAAGAAGGAAAAGGAAAAGCCAGAGAGTTATCAGCCATGCGGCCGTGATAAGAAGCGCAAGTGCGACTGCGGACTGAGTAAACAACAACAACAGCAGCAGCGTCAGAGCAACAGGTTGAGAGACCGGAGTCCGAGCAGGGCAGACTGCGGCGGCGACAGAAAACGACAGTCTAAGCGGAAGAAGTCGTGCGACTGCCAGGATCAGGATTCCGCCGAGAACGACGACTTCAATGACCGTAGCAGTTCCAGGTCTGTAATCATCGCGATGTTTATAAACAGTTCTTATTATCGACGTTACATTGTAGCTAGGCTACAGTGTAAAAATAGCAGGGAAAACGTGCACATTTGCGAAATTTGTATGCTGAATGGATGTCGCAAATGAAACTAAGTTAGTGGTGACTTGGTGGCGTAGCGGTTTGGATGTTGAACTTATGATCAGAAAGTTTCGGTTACATATATAGCTACCAAAGTTAACAGCCTGCCCTCCGTCTAGATTAGGTAAATTGAGTACTGGCCTATTCGGCTTGGCTTACGGCACGGCGCGTTCACTTGTGTCTGGGGGTATGTAACAGTCATCCCATGTAGCAGGTGACGCTTCGCAGCTCTGAAATGGTTTGCCAGTAGGATATACAGAAAACCTTTTTGGCCGTTTTAGTATCTACACATACACAGTACGAGTAAGTAGTCGTAGATATGAAGAAGTTAGTAGGAGCTGGCCCTCGTCTCGCAGCGACACCTGGCGAACAGTCGTTCCCGAGAAGGCAGCAGTCAACAATAAACTAAGTAAAGGTTGAAACATCGTATATAACTTATTAGTTATCGTTTCAAGCCAACCATGAGTCTATTCAATGAGTGTTCGTGGTGTATATAGGTGTAAAGATGCATTGTTGGCGGAGTGCGGTTGCAAGTCGGGCGGCAGTCAATCTGGTCGGACGAAGAAAGACCGCAGCGGCAACGACTGCGGCTGCAGCGGCAAAACCACAACGAAGAAGCCGCCGTGCCCCTCCCAGGAGCACAACCAGCGAAGTACCGGCCGCAAAGCGAAGGATGGTAACGGACGACATGGTGGTTATGACTGCGGGTGTGATGGAAAGCCTGCAGAATCGAGTCGCAAGTCAAAGGACTGCGGATGCAACGGAAAGCCTTCTTTAGCGGAGTCGAGTCGGAAGTCAAATGATGAAAAACGACGCGGCGCTTCTGACTGTGGATGTGATGGGAAATCAGAGGCTAGTAGTGTTATAACGCTGAAGAGCGATGGATACGGACTTGGTGGTGCCAGTGTCTGCAGTGATTGTCAGTGCGACAGCAAGCCGGAGACTAGCAACAGAACGTCGAAAGGCGACGGACACAGACGTGCTGGTAATTGCAGATGCAACAACGCGACGTCTGCAGAATCAGTTCCCAGCAGCAGAACGTTGTGCAGCGACTGCGGCACGAAACACTCCGAGCTGACCGACAGCCTGTTCAAGAGCGACTGGCACTCGATGCCGTCGTCTGGTAGTCTACGTAGCCGTCACCGGCGTGACCGTGACTGCGAGCCCTGCCCACGCTCCGCCCCTCCATGCCACGATCACGGCGATGCCGACGACAGCGACCATATGATGAAGTGTCTCCGACGTCGCAACGACGAGTCCATCGAGTCCTACCTCATCCGTAGCATCCTGATGCTGGGCAACTTGGTTAACAGCGTGGCGGGCCGGGAAGCCGGCAAGGTGCTTGTGACGCAGGCAATCTGTGAGACGATGGCGTCTATCGGGCGCAGTAAGAGCGTCAACAACCCCAGCCGCGCGATGGGCGCAGCGATGACGGAGGAAGAGCGTCCATCGTGCCAGAGACAGGTGAGCAGCGAGCCGGAGCCGGAGCCGCAGCCGTGCACGCACTGCAGCCACAAGGACAACAACCGCGGCGGCACTCAGAGACCCCCCACCGCCGAGTCTCTGATGCGAGCTGAGCGCAATCGCTTCATATCGACGATGGGCAATCGCTACACCGGACACAACCGGTCAGATCGAGACACTCACCAGCGCTACTCGGGGGGCGGCTATTCGGGCTATTTGCAGCGTGGTACGTCGTGGCCGGCGCCGTGGTCTACGCTCTCAAACAGCAACTTGTTCAACACGATGCCGCAAACGCACTCTGGCACCACGGACTCCTATAGGTCGCCTAGATACTACCGACACGAGTACGTTCAGTTGGTCGTCGATATTTGTTATGTAGACTTACCTTTGTCACTTATTTATCACTGCAGTGTCTGGAGTGTTACAACTGCCCATACTATCATTCAACTCACGTGTGACCACAGTAACGTGGTTCGGGTCTGTGTACAGCACCCATTTTCAGGCGGAACTCTCCGTCAATCACGGTCATGAAATTAGTACGTTTTAACGCGGTTTCTACAGTGTTCTTCGTTACAAAATAATACACTGTACATGTAGACCGTCTTGTCTTGAAATTTTTACGTAAAGTCATTCCCAAAACATGAAGCCCGTAGGGCGGCGTCGATCTCCATTTCCTTGAACGTTAGCCAGACATCAGTTTACTAATTCTGCCAAACTACGGGTACGAGCTACTGCATTGCACGGTGTGCTTGCTTACGCACTAGCTATAGCACCTATCCAAGGGACCCAAGACTGGCCAGACTGAGTTAACCTGAAAATTATTTAAGATTTTTGTTCTTTGCTGAATCGACTAAAATTGCGGACGTTTGTCTGTGTATAAATGTTCGCATTGACTAATAATAATAAAGAGCCAGCCGGATTATTCCGGTCGGATGGGAAACGTCCAGATGGGGTCTCATTGGTCCCTTGGCAGAGCGGCAAGTCGTTATGTTGGGACGTCACGGTCACTTGCCCATTGGCCG
>Ga0209367_1002914_pt1 | contig 22947 bp, 11 predicted proteins | sample WorMetLIZISLAND2_FD_187412 | JGI IMG/M metagenome (GOLD analysis project Ga0209367, IMG submission 187412) | Marine gutless worms symbiont microbial communities from Max Planck institute for Marine Microbiology, Germany - Olavius geniculatus... ... | reverse complement strand
ACATCGAAAACAGCAAAAATTACAAAAGGTGATATTATTCAGCAGCACATTGACACGCAGTCAGTGTGATGCGGGCAATATCACCTTTTGTAATTTTTGCTGTTTTCGATGTGCAAGTCCTTAAATATTGCCGTTAACAAGTGTGTAATCTAATGTTTTGTACATTTATACCAAATTAAAGATCTGGTTGGTTTAGCCTCTTCTTACGCCCCCGGCCAGGAAACGGAGCGGGCCTATATTCTACAGCTCGATTCAGAGACTAGCACAAGGCTCCATTTGTTGTGGACCAAAATAATCGAAAGCATACAACAAATCTAACACAACTTGTTATCCAACAAGACAACCACAGATCGAATTGAAACAACTAACAACTTCTGAATGTAGCCTACCAGAATCGTTGAGACTGTCAGATAGCTCCCGATTATATCAGCATTTGAGTTGTAGAAACTGACAACTGCAAAGCACACACAAAAGTATCTCAATTCATTTCATCGGACTACTTAGATTAAGTTAACCTAAAACGAAATAACATACATCTATTTGACTTGGTTTGACTAAGTGACTTAAAAGTAAATTATGTAATCGAAACATCGAAAGACTAGCATGAAAAAATAACTTTTTGATGTCATTGTCCAGTGCATATAATCTCTATTATAAAGCTAGAAATTTGCTGAATTTTCAAACTACGAGTAAGCTCCTAGATGTTGCCATTAATTAACAGCACACCAGCTGCACACCGGCGAGCAACTAGCATGTCGTCGTTATAATCAACGCTGTTGTCGTGCCGGTAATTACTAGACGGCAATAATAGTTACGATGTCCTTTCATACTTGTTATCACTTCCACGCCCGTGCGAGGCTGCACAGCATTCGCGCTCATCTGTTGCTCGTTTGCATACGCAATCTTAGCCATCAGACAAACTGGGCTCGGTCTAAGCCCAGTGCCCGCGTAGGCGGATGTGTCTTGCGTCTTCATTGTAGCAACGCGCCTTGCATATCAGGAAATGAGATCGTAAATCTCTCGTTAGCGGGCCAGCCAGCTGTCGTCGCGTTCGCTGTCATTAATCATATTATGCACTGCAGGAGTGGACATCATGCAGCATCAGGGGCATCACTCATCCTTCATCCGTAACCCGCCCGTCGTCCGCCGCCGCAGCAGCAGAAATTACAATCACTGCGACTAGGCCTACACCGTGCGGCGCTACAGTTCAAAGTCAGCTACCTTCCGATCCGTTGGCTGTTGGCTCTTATCTCGTGTCGCCTGTCAGATGTGCGCGCGATCTCGGTATTTTCATTGACGCTGACCTGACGATGCGTAGGCCTACTCAGGTCACTCAGACATGTTCGAAGTGTTTTGCTGCCCTTCGACAACTACGAAGCATACGCCGATCTGTGTCAAACGACGTGATGTAGTCGCTCATCGTGGCGCTGTTGTTGACTACGACTCCGCAACTCTTGCCGGCCTTCCGAAGCAACTCATGGACAGGCTTCAGTCTGTGCAGAACGCCGCTGCACGGCTAATCTTCAAAGCTTGTCGTCAGGACCACATTCAGCCGTTACCGCGCAGATTACACTGGCTTCGGATGCCAGAACGCGTTTCGTTCCGGCTGGCAGTGCTAGTGTATCGCTGCCTCCACGGCTCTGCACCTGCCTACCTGGCTTCAGATCTTCAGCGCGTGTCACACCTCAACGCACGTCAACGACTGCGCTCTTCGATTACATCAGCGCTGGTCGCTGCACGCACTGTGCGTTCTACCATTGGCGACCGCACCTTTCCAGCGACTGCTGCATCGGTCTGGAACAGTTTGCCGGAGTCAGTTCGGTCATCGCCGTCTTTGCAAGTTTTCCGCAGCAGACTGAAAACCGAACTTTTTGCCCGGTCTTACAGACATGACTAAGAACGTCTCATTGCACTGACTACTATTACGTGACTTTACTGTTTAGGCTTATTGTTACGTGTCCTTGTAGTCTTAGGACTTAACGCCACGCTAAAGTTTATTCGTCCTTCATCATCAAGTTTGCGGATTCGAGCATGGCCGCAGTCAGTCCTTATTTTAAAAGATCTGTGGTAGGTCTAATGGTCTATATTGGTACAAAGCCACGAAAAAGCTTCAATATTAGTGGTAAATTGTTCGGTATACGAAAATCGTTTTAATTATGTGGGTCCAGACTACGGGAGCAAAACAGAAACCAAACTGTACACTTGCGCTCCTTTCTTGCTCGTTATGTCCTCGATTCCACAAAATTTGGGCAAAACTTGCAAAAAATTGCTGGCATCGTTTTTGAAGGGGTTGGGTGCACAGCACATCTAACTCTTTAAAGGTTAGAACCGCCAAGCCCTATCTGTTTAGTTGCGTGTTTATGTCTGTCTCTGTCTTCAGACTGACAAGGACTCAAGTCGTTACAGCTGGAGAGCCGCTGTCCATCGCTCGTGAGGCCAATAATACTCGCTGCTGACAGTGACAGGTCTGCTGACAGCACGTGATGCGTTAGTCGCGTGTGAGGTGTCAAACAGACAGCAAATCAACAGCGACAACCATCACTCGAATGCGCATCACACAAGCAGAGAATAATCTTGTATTGCAAAGACGCAATGCACTCGCGCGAACAACATTACGATTACATGCTATTGCAGCGGTGAAATCAACTTCTTCTGTTATAGGGTGTTTAGACGATCCAGCAAACGTCCAGCAATTAGCACGTGTATTTTGAATAGGCCTACATTTGCTGGAAGTTTGCTAGACGTTTGCTGGATCGTGTAAACACCCCATTAGAAACGCTGATGCGTTATGGAGCAAGTCGAGGCGAGGCAAAACAGAAAAGAAAATGAAAGGGCTTTGACTTTCCAGTTTCCAGCTTAGCGCTCTTTTTGTTTGCATTTGATGTTCACAGACGGCAATAAACCTACTTCGCAAGTGCAACGCTGAGAAAATGTCGGTGTGCGTAATATTTTGATCGCTACCAATGACGAGACACTAAGGTTAAGACTGCACAGAATTTTTAAAACTCCGCCTGTGCAAAGTTGATCATGATGTATAAGTAAAATCTTTTGCTAATGCACATTTCCACGCAAATAATAATAATAACTGCAATAAAAGTTTTTCTAGTTAGGCCTAGAGTTTTGCGATAATGACGATATTAACTTGATAAATAAGAATATATTTAAAATTTAGAACAAAAATTAAAAATCATACATTATGCGGTTGCTTATGTATCATGCCTGATCAGCCGCAGCAGCCTAACTGCAACAGAGCAGTGCATAAGCCTAAAAAGAATGAATAGCTTATAAGTGATTCTAGCTGTACAAAGTCGACAGCTAATTAGTGCTGTATCTGAGTGTTTATTCTGCTTAATGGACAGCGCAGCTGGTGCTGCGACTACCAGTGAAGATCAGCAGTAAGTAAGCAAGTAACGCAATTGCGAGTCAGGTAACATGCCGCGCAATTGCATCAGCGAACAGCTGTCTCAACGCACTGCTGTGTTACACACGATCCGGTCTCTTCATGCTAAATCGACTCCTACAGCCTACACGGCGAGCTTCAAAAAAGAAAACATATCTGCATCCAAAGGTCGACGAAAACGATACAAGAACACACTGAAAGCAACGTCAACACTGACCCACATTTCTAGAAAACTATACAACCACCGGCCTAGCGTCATGAGTGGCGCTGTCAATATACAGCCAAAAACACATGAGAAATTTTTAACGAACTGTTTCACTCACTCACTCACTGACAGTGATAGAACCGCAGAGCGCAAGATTTGCGTAAGAGAGAGAACCAATCTTTCTGTGTGCTGCATGCCGTGCGTCACACTCAGTCACAAAACACCGCGAACTTGTGCGCAGTAGGCTATCAATCAACATTTTTTCAGTTAATTTTTAGTATGACATTCTACAGCAAAAGCCCTGAAAAGGCTATCGACACTCGCCGGACCGGTTAGTATACTGGGATGAGTGACAGAAGATAGACAAAAACATCGGTAACTGACCATCCACTCAGGTTAACTCAGCCTGGCCGTCCTAACGCGGGTAGGCGCAGTGAGTATCAACGAAAAATGAAGCATAAACAAACACAGAGCGTGATGCAGTAGTTACGTATGCGTAGTCTCGCAGTGTAAGCCAGTGTCTAACTGAGGGCTAAGGAACGGAAACCAGCGCTACAGCAATGTGGCTCGTGGGGAACTTTAGCCCATATTATACGCTACGCTATTAAATGCACTGTATTGGATTAGAGGGCAATGTCGGTGAATTGGTTCTATAGGTTCTGCTTGTGGTTACTTGGTAGTCGACTCGGTCTGTGAGGTAAATAAACCACAAGCAGAACCTATAGTACAGTGGGTCTCAAATTTTTTAGCGAGATTTTTTTCTGCAGAAATCGCTCGTATAGGCCTGAGTGATTTCGTACCAGAGATTGAGGTACCAGAAACGTGCCTATTAGTGTTCACAGGCTCTCTCGTCTCGAGTGTACCTGCTTAGCCGGCGTCAGAAAGAAAGTACGCGGCAAAAATATCTGCGACTGACATCGTGTCGATATTAGCGGATACACCAGAGCGCTGCTAGTCCGCAACATTTTTCCAGACCTCCTACCATGGAGTACAAAGAAGCACATGAAAGAAACAAAGAACTGAAATAAAGAAAGGGTAAAGGGACAAAATGATCATGGAGATCAAGAACAGAGATGCTCCCACTTTTACGTCTTGCCTTCACCTTAAGCATGAAATCATGATCACACTGGCGCACCTGTCGGTCAGCTGTGTGATGACGAGTGTATCGCCGCGTAGCATCACTTAACTGCTGCCGTCTTGTAAACTCGACCGCGCCACGCCACGTCGACTACACTGTGGGGCATAAAAAACACACCAACATTTTTTCCGTAATAACTTGAAAAAAGTGATCCAATTTTAATAGGTTTTGGTAAGAATATTTCTGATACAACTGGCTATCAAATAACCGTTTAGTTTCCCACCTCACCCATTTTCTGTTTCTGCACTACCTAAGAAAAGAAAACAAAAAAATATTGCATTTTTAAACAATGATATTATTGCTTAATCAAAAAACACACAAAACACACATTTTGTCCATATTTTTATCGTTTTAGCTGATAGCGTATTTAATTGTCCATTTTTAATTGCCTATAAAATGTTTGAAATGTTGGCCCACGAACATGGCTCGGAGACACTTTCTCCATTCGTTGATAGCAGCGTTGATAACGTTCTGCTCCAGACCAACCTAGACTTCACCAGTCGCTTCTTGAATTCATCAATATTCCTGAATGTTAAGCCTATTTAATAAGGGTGCTGCTGCACAACAGTCAAACCTTGTAATTAATTGGCTGTTGGTGGCCACCTATCCGGAAAGATAAAATTTTATAAAGTTTTTTTGTTGATTTTAGTGCATATTTTGTCTGTTCTGTTTTTATCAAGTAGTGCAAAAGCAGATATTAGGTAAGGTGGGAAACTAAACGACCATTTGACGGCCAGTTGTGTCATAAATATGTGTACCCAAAATTATTAAAATTCGATAGCCCTTCTTCAAGTTATGGTAAAAAAATCCTGGTGTGTTTTTATGCTTCATATTGTATATGCTACCGACGTCTCGAGTACCGGTAAGTCAGTCACCGGAGCGTTGCAAATTCACCGCTTAATAACGTTTCTATTCCTTCCAGTAGCAGCAGCAACAGCAGCCTAAGGACACTCGCACATTTGCAGCAAAATGAAATAAAACTGAATACAACTAAATACAAATGCAGTTGTTTTATTGTATCGCATTCTCACGTGTGCAAACGCCTGCTATAGCCTACGTCAGCGATGCAAGTTACACGCAAGTTTGCACAAACTTGCAGAAAACTTGCATTTAATTGCAGAAATTCGTAAAATAGCGATACAGCAAAATAAGCTGTTTTATTGTTGTTTTATCTTGTTTTATTTTAATTAGTTTTTTCCTGGGTCATTTGTTAATGCTAGTTTGCCAGTGCTAATGTGCGTTGGCCACATTTATTAATAAAATACTGTATTACTCAGGGATGTGGTCTCGGTCGAGACGTCTCGCTCTCGAGATCTACGGTCTCGAGACGTACCAACGTCTCGTCGCGGTCTCCGGCCTATGCGTCTCGGGTCTCGTCTCGGTCTCGAAGCAATACGTCTCGGCCTCTGTGCAGTAGGTCTCGTCTCGGGTCTCGGACCATTGCGTCTCGTCGAGACGTTTTGTGCAGGCGCGCGGCGTGCATACCTGCAGTTAGACCGATACTAACTAGCATGACATTATGCCTCAATTTGTATTTGCGACTCAGACATATTTGTCTACAGCGTTTTTTAATTTTTTAGTTATTTCTTTGTCATAAAGCAAAAGTATGTCATGTCAGTTTTTTTCGTCATAAAAAAGATAAAGTGTATGATGTCAGGTTAAATACCTACAGTCAGCCAAATGTAGACTACGTAAGGCGATAATCAGCTGTAGTTTACTAATTTCAGTTGCTTGCAAATTAGGATAAACCTACAGCACTGCAGTTGCAATTTTTACGGTGTAAGCCGTTAATTTATCATTGATAATTTTCAGAATGAGGTGTAAAAACCCACAATATCACAAAATTAAAAAAAAACGCTTACCATGGTGCGAGTTTTATTATACGTCTCGGACAACGTCTCGACGAGACGCTGAAGCTCCCGAGACTATTGAGAGTCAAGGTATCAGCCAGCGTCTCGGAAGCTGCAACGTCTCGTCCTGGTCTCGTCTCGGACAAAATTTTGAACGTCTCGGTCTCATTTCGGTCTCGGCTCAAAAGGTCTCGTGCACATCCCTGGTATTACTGTGTTAGTTGAGTAAGCGCTCTAAAACTACAGAATCCGCCTCAATGCTACAGTAGCTGATCTCCAGCAGCCGGACAGATGGTCAGCTAGCAGGATTGCTGCAGCTGTGCCTCTGAAACTGAGATTTGGCTCAGAAAATAACCAACGAAACGTGGCGGTCAGTTATGTCGCGGTGGACAAGCGGCGTGCAAGCGCGTGGTGTATTAATTGTGTGATTAAGAAAAACATCAGACAGCAACGAGAAGCAAGCAAGCAAGTAAACATCAACTTACGGCGTTACGCGGAGCATCAAACGCCAAGGAAGCCCTAACGCTTTTCATTGCTAACGCGCGAATTGGCTTATGCATATGTACATTAAAGTGCTTGTGTTATTGAACTAAATAATTTAATAAGCTTAAAGTGAAAAAATGAATTGTCGAACTAATGAATATGTTCATTATTATTGGAGCATATTTAGTACAACAGAAACGTTTTAAAAACATTAATTCGTTAATAAGACTTTGGTTGGTCTGAGACTAAAATCTCAGCGAAAGTTAACTTAACTCAATGAGTCATAAGATATATAGCCTAAGCTACTCAACTCAAGGCATTTAGCACAGAGGCGTCGATACTAGGCTACTGTTAGCACAATGCACCCTTCAGGCACCGTGCAGTGCACATAAATCTAAACAGCAAACGTAATAAAAATTATGTAACGGTGACGCCCAGTGCAGTATATAATAGTGAGTCATATAGGAGGTTAACGGCGCTAAAATAGTTTTAGTCATAGGTAATGATACTGATAGCGGCTGTGACTGGCAGAACAAACTATGTATCCGACCTGATCAATCAACTACAACTACTGCATTTCACCAGATAGTGTAGTGACAGTATTAAAGTGAGATGGGCAAAACTGTAGTCATCAACGTCAAGTTTCTTTCTGATTTTGCGTGCCAGAATGCCCAGAAATTATTAAAATCAGTCATTTTTTACGGAGCTATTCAAAAAATAAAACTGGCCTTCTATTTGGAACACAGTGTAGAAGCGTGCACGCATATTAAGAACAGCAAGTGTAATATGTAGGCATGAGTCAGCAGAGGACGTCCCGCAGTGAGTCGCTCACTCCTGTAGGGTCCCGCTGTGTCTGATGGCTGCGAGGATGTCTCGTTAGTGAGTAGAGGTTGTGACATTTCGCGGCTTCCCGTCATCATCTCTACAGAACAAACACTGTAGCCTACTACGTAGGCGATCTCTCGTTGACGGTTTTTAGTACGCGGGCGAGCTCGCCGCGTGGCGCCACCGGCAACAGAGAGACACGTCGCTGAGGCGGTAAAGACTAGCGATAACAGGATTGTTCTCGCAGCCCAGTGCCGACATATTGCGCGGCCGTCCGCCTAACTATACTGTACACTGCACTGCACAAGCCCAACTCTAACATTAACTCTGAAGTTTTGGTGACTACTGCTAGAGATAACGTTCACACTGACTTTGTGTTTTCGACGCTTTTCCATTTTCGAGTATAAAAACCCGTACGGGACAGAGAATTAATCGGACTAACAGACAGACAAACACTTGGACGGACAGACGAACAAAACCCGTAATGATGTCTATTACGATAGCCGCATAACAATAAGCGGCTAAAACTGACCACCAGTGTCTTATGCAGTCTCCATTAAACCATTCATGCATAGCGTCCCAAAAATAGGACACCTAGTTGGACGGCAAACTATAAAATAAGTCATGCAGTAATGGGTTAAAGAAGAAAAGTCTAAAGACTATTGAGTGGACGACATAAGACCCACAGGCTCAATACTGTTCGGTTCTTTTCTGTGATCTGTAGTAGGATTCGTTCTGCTGAAATACCGTACCGACGTGTCTGAACGATTCCAACCTCGTTAAGCTCGATATGTTGACGTAATCTTATGAAAATGACGTACATCTTGCGTCTTTGCCATGTTAGCAGACACGTGCAGTGGTAAGCAAGGTCATAACAGCAGTCGGGCCCAGAGGCGCATTTAGTAAAAAAAGGAAAAGGGGAATGTACTTGATACTAACAAGTTATAGCACAGACACTTTTAGGCCTACGTTAGGCCTGGTTTACTCCTTTCTTCTTATGACTAGTTTTTGTCTCTTCATTATTTTTCATTGACAGGAATTAAGGACCTGGTTACAGCAGTAGTCAAATGCACGTATAGCGGTTTGACCATGACGTGACGCTAATGACGTCGACAGGCTATGACGTCACTGCATGATAGCTACTGATGAAGATGCACTTCAGCCTCAGCAGCCAAGCGTGCAGCGCGCTGCTGTCGAATTATCGCCGCCGGCGTTCACACGGTTTGCACAGTAGTTAGTATGAATAGGCAGGCCTATAGCTGACACTGACAGCCGTAATCTAATGACGTCATGTCGATTTTTGGTCATGGACTCAAGGACGCATAACTTATTTGCGGTTTCTGTCATCACTAAAGTTTTCACCACAACTACGCCTCTAACGCTTCATCATCACCGTCGTCATCATTGCGTAACCAACCAGGGCCGTAGCGTCGCTCCGTGTCCGCGCTTGATGCCAGTAGATCAGCTGGAAGAGTGCCAGAATCCCTCCTAATTTGTATCAGCCAGTTGTTGCGTGGGCGGCCTGGTGGTCTACATGTATGTTTCCATGAGCGTTAGGGTGGTCGGTCAATCGACATGACAGCGCCGAGCTTTTTTGCCAAGAGACTAGCGATGCAGTAGTACACACTTTCTTATGAAATACCGGAGTCACTTCGGCATCAGGCCGGTCCCCCGTATTTTCGCGAAATCCGGGAACACGCGACCTGATCTGTGATCAATGGCGTGTCGATTAACTCCACTGATCCAGAGTTCCGCGGGTGGACTTGAACAGTCGGCGAGATAAGCGACCAGAGTCCGGCAGACCGAGGAAAGGCGAGCGAATGCACGGTGCCAGCATATATACCGAGCATTCATTGGCAGCAGGTCATGACCGCGACATGGCAACTTCGGTATGCTAGATGCTAGTGAGCTATATACAGAGTCCGTATACACCGGCACCGAATCAATCATAGTCTACGGGTCCGACATCATAACGACTTCATAACGACGTCGATGACTTACGTCAGAATAATAATTTACGATCACCGTTTTGATGTCGAGACGTGATGAGAACGTTGTAAGACGTAGCCTAAATACAAGCTAACTTAGAAGTAAGCCTAGGCATATATCACTAGATCTTTAATTTACGCACAGTAATGACGGTGAGACAAGAAATAATAAAAATGTAAACGTAATAGTCAGAAAAAAATGACAGAAAGAGTGTGAAATTCGGTTAACTAATTCTTAGAAATGAACCACGGTAATACAGCACAAATTTTGCCAGTTTCAACACAATTTTTTTTCTTATCACTGATACTTCAAGTTATGGTTTGAGTCAGAGAAAACGCCGCGACTGCACAACACATAACGGCCGCAGCGACGCGGAGGAACGCTGGACAACATCATGCCAATAACCGACGGAGTTAACTCAGTGCTAGAACATCATTTCGACGAGCCTGATCCCATCGCCTTCGTGTTCAAAGAGCCGACAATGACAATCAATTTCCTGAGTGATGCTGGGCTTTCTGAGGTCATCCCGATCGAGCGCCAGAAGAAAGAAGAACAGCATACCAACATCTCCTATAGGCCCTACTTCGGTACAGTTGTAACTGTCTTGACTCTTGATATCCTCGGCGCCAAGCTTTACATAGCCGCACATTCTGCAGCACGACGCGCGGCGGTTTCGGTGATCTAAAAAGACGGTAGCGTAACTAAAAGTCCTTCTGCTTCGCTATAGACTGTTTTATCAACGCGCGGGAAAGGCGGCGCAACAGCGTGATAACGCAAAGTTTCGCTATCAAACTCCAGGCACTCATAAAACTATACTTAAGCCTAAAGCCTACAGGTGTACTTCAGTCTCCGGAATGCAATACTGATAAGTGCAAGCATTTTATCATTTACAGCCATTATGTGAGTCTCCGTCAAAACCCCCAGGACAAAAACCTCTGCAAAATAATTGTATTATTGTATTAATCTATTGTTATCTGCTGCGGCAAAAACAACAACACAACTGATGAAACGTCAGGTATTAATACATATTAGATCAGTATTTGCAGCTTTAGCTGACCTATTAGCTTTGTGATCTGTAGGGGCTAATTAGCTCCGCGGTAGCGGGCCGTAGAAAGTTTAGGGGAAACTGCTGTAAGACACGCTCGACACTGTATACAATCCTGATTAGATTCTGCTTTATTCTACACAAATGTGAAGCGACTGTATTCGCTTCCACGTCACGGCAGCGACTGACAATATAGCAATAGCTGCCGAGTTGCTGCCTGAGTTAATTAGTTGGGTCTGCTCAGCGTTAAACTACGTCATCTCTTACCAATAACATAACGTAGTCCTATCAGACCCATCCGAAGTTGAGTGAAAAGCACCGAACACATAACACTCGAGGTGGTTGGAGGGTTTTCATCATAGAGGAGTTTCGTCGCAGGTGTTCACTGTTCATGTCTGTACCTCAACATATTGCCGTCTACGAGACGAGACACGACGTCGCCACTAGATGTCGATCCATATCACTAACCGGTAGTCTAAAGAAATTATATTTATGTGAACTGTACTTCACTACGAACGGTTGCAAACACTAAATAGGCCTGCCATACAGAAATAAAAAGAAAGGGACGAAGCATAAAACGAAAAATAAGCTATAGGCCTAGCCTACGTCATGACCAGTATATGCTTATACTAACGACTACGCATTTAGGAGAAACAGTGAAATTTGAACCAACGCAACCAGCGCGGATAACGTTATTCTACAATATTATTGCTTTTTCATAACAGTCGCCCATTTTAAAATGCAAACTTTTTTGCGACCGTCGTAATAAGCCACACTGCGGATCTCGCCCATATATTTGCATCTGTCCGTCCGTCCGTCCATTTCTTCCACTCGGAAACTAGGAGACGTAGAAAAAAACGAATGTAAAGTTCTTTAAAATAGGTGTAACCTCTCTGGCAATTTTCAAGTTTGTGAAATCGCAACGCGGAGTATCGCTAAGGAAACAGCCGTATAGTATGTCGGCACTGGGACAGCATCGCCGTTTCTTCCCTAGCGATGGCCGTAAACGTCGCCAGTATACCCACAGAGAGAAGGCCAGGCCGAGTTAGACAGAGTGGCATGGGTGAATACCAAGACGGCGTAGCGTTCACGAAAAGCCAATTCAGTTCAACTACAAACCCGGCTCAGCGTCGATTAACTTCGTCAATGCGACCAATGACGTTATAACTTGGCTAAGCTGCTATCAGCTACAGCAACAGAGCAACTCATACCCACTGGCGTCGCCAGCTATGAAGCATTGAGGCAAGTGCCCCCTCGACTTCCAACTGTTTATTGTTTTAAGTCGTCCCACAGAGATCTTCACAAACTGACATCCGACTACATTTAAGTGCCTATCCAATAAAAGCAATATAGAGTATCCTACTCTTCTACAGCTTTGTCACAGTTTATTGCAATAATTTCATAATACTTTTCTGTTAGTTGATAACCCTAAATTATTATAAACCTATTCTTAGTTTCGTGCCCCTCCTCGCATCAAAATCATTATTTTTCATTTTCCGATAAATAAACATAAGTACTGCCAGTTGCAACTGAAGCAATAGGGCCTACAATCGGAACTTCGGAAGACTGCCGGAGAAGCACGGAGCTCACTGACTGGCCTGGCGACGCCAACGCTCATTTTATAGGCCCACCTGGACTAGTAGCTGCAGTGTCGTTGCTGTGGCCGGCGACCGCACGCAGTGACGACATGGCCAGTAGGACGCTGACGACGACGTTGATAACGTACTTTGTGATTGTAGACAACCTGAGATGCTGTGATGATGACGGTGATACAGATGATGCTCTCGAATGCACTGTTCTGCTGCCACTGAACCTTGTGATTGTCATGATGATGACGTCATGTACTACGTCATCACCGTTTCTCGCACTGTTCACAATGCCACGCAGTAGGCCTACGCTTTAGATCTACAGAACACGTTGCACTCCCATTGTATTAGCTATAGACTGTCAGTACACCAAAAACGTACAATCGCCAAGACCGTGGATGGATTTTGGTGCACCAAAGAACAATCCCCTAGAAAAATGTCTTGACAATGCATTTTTAAGTCCAAATAATTGTAATTTTTGAATCAAGCCAAATATTGCAACAACTTTTGCCGGATATATGGCCCGAATTCTCTTCTATATGACACATGACATTTTGTGTGAATTCGGTGAAAGAATTAATACTGTTCTTGAAATAACCTTTTTTAGGGCAGTGGCGGATCTAGGCTTCAGCCAAGAAGGGAGGGCGGAATATCCCCCTTGCCTCTCCCCTCCTCTCTCCCTTTCCTTGCCCCTCCTTTCCCTTTTCTCCCTTTTCCCCTTTTTCTTTTCCCTTTCCCCTTCCCTTGAATCCAGCTAAGGAACCTGGGGGAGCGCTGTGAGCTCTCCCAGCAGGTCTTAACATATAACATCTGGTGGCAATAATTTTACTAATTTTACCGATACACGATTTTTTTAATTAGCAGTTCGGCAGAGCATATAAAGTGTTTACTTAAGCATAGGAGCTCAAGGGGGCGGCCGGACGTCCGCCCCCCCTCTTGGATCCGCCACTGTTCTAGGGAATTGTTTTTAAAGCATAAAGCAAAAATGCAAAAATACTGTGCAAATGTTTTGAGTTCAGTTAATATTTACGCATACGCCTCTGAAACAAAAAGTTTATTTTTATTCCGCGCACACTTGCAAATCGCTAGAGTAGACCACGTGTTTGCTATCGCCAGCTGTGAAGCTGTAGAAGGCGCCACGAGTGCGGTAATTAAGCTGTCATCAGTTGCAAAGCAGTTTTATTGTAGGATCAATTGTAGGCCAATCTGCACACGGGAAGTGCTGAAACAATCGACTACAGACGGTGCCGAAGGAAGATATGCCAGACGCCAGTCGCAGCACAGCAGCAGCTATGCATGACAAAGCCGCCTCAGTTCGGCAACAAGCAAGTCATTACGGACTCCACATTAGGTCAGGATCTCAAGAATATGAACAGGCTCGCTGTGTTTTGTAAGATTTGAAATCGCTTAAGAATGATTTTACGGTTTTGCCAAACTATGCAAGAGCGTTTTTATAAATGTGTAATAACTTGGCTATAAACTACAGACTACATATTTAACAAGCCTGTACCCTAAGCACACCTGTCAACGACTTACTGGCGGCTTTGGTGTTGTAGTTTTTGGCTGGTTTAGGAACAAATGAAAAAATAGGTAAATGAAATAAAATAATTCGGTTTAAATTAAAAGCATTGAGCGCATATAGGCCTGTATCTCCGCTGATAATATTGCTATACAGACATTGCAATAATACAATTAAAAATATGAAACTACAGCTGAAATAAAATGATTACAGGTTGTTCTCTGTCGACTTGGCTTACTGCAACCTATGCGAGACAAACTGCTGCTTGCTCCTCCAAACGTATGAAATTTATGAAAACGTTGCTAATATATGACCCTGAGATTCAAAGAAAGCATCGCGGACTTCATCATAAAAGCAGAAGGACGTCAGCGTAGCTTACCTGCACCGTTTCATATACGATCACCAAAAAGTGGCGGTCATTGTCAGGCTGTCAATCGTGTTATATGTCCAGACGGAAAACTGTGATCGGTCGAGCCGCAGATTCAGTTTTTTTCAGTCGAACTTCTCAGTGACAAACGCTGGACGGTTATACTTAAGTTAGGCCTACATAACACATAACACAGAAACCATTATTCCAAATTGTGCAATGCAATAATTAATTATAGACGAGTGACACGTCGACGCCAGTAGCCTACCTATCAGCTTCAAGCCGTCAGTCAGCATCATCCGAGAACACGCGCGAACTCGTCGCTTCTGCAGTGACCATCACGCAAGTCAGCAGCAGCAGCAGCGACGTAGCGTCTCGTCTAGGGTTGCACGTGTTTAAATGTTTGAACGATAAGTATCGTTTAAACGTTTTACAAATTAAACGATGATTTAAACGAAAATGGCGGCAATAATAAAAATGTGCTCAGTATTAGTTTTCCTAGATCCATCATGCACTTGTGTGATATTATAGCCTGGTAATAGTATTTTAGTATATGCAGCTCAATACTATTTTTACCGTTTTACGGCCGATCGCATTTCCAAGCTTTCTACCGGCTGTTTATGTATACATTAAGTTTTGGCGATATCTATACCACTCACGCCTGGTGCAGCTGTTTCAGCGCGTGGGCGGATAACGAGAACGTGAAAGCGTCACTTAGGCCTACAGGGCACTAGGTTGCTCAAGCTCATTTACAGCCCAGCAGTCAAGAAGACTCAATGACTCGTCCTCCAACCGTATAATCTACGTGCGGCGTTTTGTGCGCCTGTTTAGCGCGAATATAAACTTGCGCAAAGTGGTCGTCCGTCGTCAGTTGCTGAAACCGTTGTGTATCTGCGCTACTAAACAACTGCAGACTGCGGCGCAGCTGCAGAGATGCGATGGCGTCGTGTATAAGCTTAGCTGCTGCTGCGGCGGCGGCTGGCAGAGCGTCTCGATGTCACATAGTTATGTAAATACAATAGCCCGCTGCACGGAGTCGCTTGACGGCGTCTTGTTTCATCACTGAGTGACTGCCGCCACGCAAACCGACCAACCAATCTTACTGCGCAACAAAAGCTGCATGTCGAGATAAAACAACCCCGATAAAGCCAGCCCCTCTTTACCACCTAAGGGGAGCGCTGTAAGCTCCCCATCGAAGGTTTCCACTATTCTCAGCACTCACTCGACGCTATAACGCGTCTAATGTAGAATCACAAAAAGATCTGTTTATCACTGGTCGTTAAAAAAGGGGAAAGATTCTGCATGGGGATTCCCCCAAGAGATGTTTCGATAAAACACTGGTTTCTGTCTATAACTGGTCCGATCTACGTCAGTAGGCCCAACACGTCAGCTAGCTCGTTCAAGTTGTGGACTTCAACTTTATCCGCAGTAGCATCCCGTCTTCGTGTAGCTGAACTCTAGCACCTACATTTCTGTAAGTTAGATCAACTTTATAGCGCATTTTATAGGATAATATTATCTATTGATTTTCTAATACCATTTGGGCCTACTTCTCATTGTTAATGTACTGCCGACGTCTGCTGCCGTCCAGTGTTGCAGGAGGCACTATGGAAAACTTTGGTGCAATTGTAACAAGTGACCGATGTAATTCGGTAAAAGGCGACATCGCGCCACACGAACTATTGTATCTGAGGGCAATGAACCGTTTCAGCGTATAAAAGCGCCGGCGTGACACAGGCGGCGTCGTTAGTCGTCGCTGTAGGCTAGATCATTGCTTCTACGAACACACAGAGTCAAGACTGACACTTGCACCGACTGCGCTGGACATTCACGTCTATCGTCGAAGCACTGGCGTAGCCAGGAAGTTATTTCGCACGAAGCAAGCCCAGGCTTGTAGTCTTAGAAGAAAAAGTAGCCTGTAGACTAGGGGACGATTGTAACGCGATGATATAAAACAGAATCTTGTTCGAGTTTTAAAATGTTTGCACTTCGTTTTAAAACTAATTCGTTCATAACAAATAAGAACTGTGTCACTTTACCGTTAATCGAAATTATAACGATTTATTTTTTTATAAACTTTTATTCTTAACGACTTATCGTATGATTAATCACTATATTTTTTCCTACTTTCTTGTGTGCTTCATATTTGGTTCATCGTTCATCTCCAAATATTCCTGATCTGTATTTTTCTCTCACAGTTCTGCCCTGCAGACAGCTCTTAGTGCACTATGCGCCTTACTGATCCACCATAGCTATGCAGCTCGCACATGTTTGCTTCGGCAATGAATAAAGAAGCAATAAAAATTTGCGAAAATGTTTGCCTAAATTTTTACACGTAAGTACGGGCTTAAATCGTAGTCTCCAATAAAAATTTGCATAAGCATATTTTATCAAATGCAATTCTAGATGTAAAAGTGTCCCGTTTTCATGAAATTTTGAAGCCTCCGGAACTTAACATCTCTGCTCCCAGGGCAAGTATACAACTGATAGATACGGCAGAGCAAAGTTGACGCGTTGTAGCTAGTACTAGCTACAGCTGCTGCTCATTAGCGCGTAGTTCCTCAGTCCGTCATCGTCCATCAACTGTTGGCGCCATCTTGCTAACTAGCAGTCATTAGCAGTCAACCACAGCCGTGGCGTGACCTAGGATTCTCCTGGTACTGCGACTATACGTACACCGACTTAGATGCTACAGTGGGACGATTTGTGCACTAGGCTGGCCAGGAGCACATATGCTGCATGTCTTAAACTGTGTACTGTGTAAGATACCACGTTCATTGCTATTTCTGTGTTAATAATTCTAAGCCACGAAATTTCCAGCCGTGTGATTCGATCTATCATTTTCCGAACAGCAATGCATCGTGCAACTGTTGCATACCAAATCTAATGGCAGTTTAGTTAATCTTACTTTGCATTGCTAGAAAATTACTGGACAAGCAGTCAAACATCCAAGCAATAAGTTGCGCCATTCAAACTTCTGACTTCCCTGCCTAAAACATGAATCGTCTTAGTCTATAGAAAAAGGTAGCGTGTGGATCGTACCGCAATCGGACTACTGCAGGCTAAATATGTCATCGCAGCTCGCATGAAAAGCACGTAACGTCAACAGTCAGCAGCAGCAGCAATTCATGCCATTAAGCTCATACTCCATTACTTTGATTTCTTTTTGTAAAAACTGACATCAAAATTCCGACTGGTTATTGAAATAATGACAAACACAGTAAGAGGGGGGTCACTTTTTTTGGGAGACACTGCCCTCACTGTATAATATAAAACGAAAACAAACATTACAATGTAGTTACGGACTTCATTTGCAACATTCACAGACAGCACAATTTACAAAAGAAAGTCACTAACATCAAGGTCCATAGAGTTGACCGGGTCATGCCAAGATTACATTTTCGGCTAAAAATTAATCTCTAGTTGGTTGAATGCTACTGTTTACTGTCACACAACTGGTGATCCAAGTTCATACCAGATTTTTTAAATTGCAATATGCAAAGTAAAATAATCTTGTGCCTTCTGTCGATGACCAATACGGTAATACTGACCAACCAACCAACTAACCAACCAACTTGTATAATAGCAATGTCTGCACGTCTAAGTAAATCAGTTACTAAATAAAACACTATTTTTATGCAGCTGCAGCACACTGATCATCGAAAAACCATGGCATGTTTTACAGTACAGTAATTTTTGGGAAATCCGAAATTTCACTTAATTACCAAATTCACAACAAAGTAAAACCAACAATTAAACCTAACAAAAACACAAATTACTGCAGTTTACAACAACAGACCAATTCCATTAAAAAAACAACACCGCAACATATAGAGAATATGTGCATATGGCATGCATCAGTTCACAAAATGCATCAATCATGCGACTACAGGTCAACGTAAGTAAGTAATTTATATATTGGGCCTTTATAATGATTTGCCATGTTTGGCACGTTTGAAATCGCAGTGTCATTATTATTACCTCCGCTAAGGAGGTAATGTTTTTGCCGGACTTTGTTTGTCTGTCTGTTTGTCTGTGTGTTAACAAGATAACTCAAAAAGTTATGGACGGATCTTTCTGAAATTTTGAGGGTATGTCGGGAATGGCACAAACTACCAGTGGTTCAATTTTGGGGGTGATCCGGAAGGAATCCTGGATTCTGGAACACTTTGAAATTTTCGTTACCACTGCTTTCAATGGGGCATAAGGGAAACCGCTGACAAACCAAAGATGGTGCTGCCACCTAGCGAACAACATTGCCTTGGCGGAGGTGTGCGGGCTCTGACTGCTTTCTAGTTTTCATTACTATTATAGTGCATTAACTGTAAAACTGTAAACTGTAACTGTTTCGAATGCCAGCGTGCTAGCAGAATAAGTACAAACGTTTGGGCTGGCATCTAACAGTACACAGACACAGCGTGTGCTACTTTTGAGAGAATGCGGTAGAGTTCCAAGCAGATGAACCAGTGTCAATCCCCCTGACCAAACTAATGAATTGAGATGATACAGTACAACAGAGCAATCTGTACTGATACAGCATGAACGGCTCAAGCAACAAATGTAAACTGAACACAGCACAAGAGTACAATAAGCATGCAAGGTATATGACCTATATATCTCAATGCCAGCAGCAACACAGCACAGCAGCACACACGCCAACAGTGCATACGGTGCTTCAACCCTGTCTTGATAATTTTGGCATCTCCCACCCCCCCTATTCCAAAATTCTGGATCCACCACTGGCAGGAAACAATACGTAATACTGCATCTATAGACACCTTTAACCTTTTTGTTACCAGGCCTACTACTATTATTATTATTCACATGTTCAAGTAGTGCTAGCTAGTATCACAGAGATTCTGATCGATGCTTCACTGTGCCTATGAAAACCAGCATCATTATCAAAATTACTAATATACAATTAATCTACATTAGGGCCTAATATAGTATCTGCATGAACGTCATCATGATTTTACAGCTATCAATATTATCAACAGAATAACGACTATAATAAATAGAACAGAAATAACAAGCATTTTGCGGTTTTTCTTCTGGTGTTTCTCGGCCTTCTGCAACTGTCCGAGACCTTTCTCTACATGAGTTGCTGTCTGCTCCACATTGTAGTCGATCCGGTCCAGTACAGTGCCCTGCAAGCCAACCACACCGTAACGTATGCACAGAGATAAAAACTGTACAGAACAGTTATAACCAATAAACAACCAATAATAGTGCACATTGCAGTCAATTCAATCCAGTAGGTGCTCTGCAGTTCAGCCACAAATCCATCATTTCAACTTCCATATTAAATAATAGTGATTCAGAGAACACACACTGAAGGTATGGAGCTTTGGTAAAAAAAATTTAACTGTCTCGATAATCAAAAAAGATACAATTAGCGATTATAAAAAATTTCACAAAAAACGGTTGAAAATTGCAACTGCAGATGGTAGTGGCATAGCCAGGATTTAGTTGTAGTGGAGGCACTCAAGGGGTGGGATATCAGAAGGGATGTCCCCTCCCCATGGGGAAAGGGTCTGGGAGAAGGGTATCTGCAGAAAATTTTTTTATTTTTGCATAAAATGATGTGTTTTGGTGCATTTTTGGCACTACTTTGAGTAACTGAGTGGGCTACTAAGGAAGCAGGTGCCCCCTATGGCTATGTCCCCACTCCCCCCGTATGGCTATGCCAGTGGCAGATGGACACAATGACACATCGGCATGACTGTGTAAGATACTAGTTTTAGTCTAAAAAAACTGCGTTGAACAGAATGTGAATATAGACTAGTCTCTCTATGAAATTAGAGAGAAAAAACTTACTGATTCTGCCTTAGTGCATTTGTGACATCTACTGGCAAAGCAAGTGATAATGATTCTAAGTTTCTACAACTGTCCTGTTCTTGAGTTAGGAGTCCACACTTGAAGTATAATTAATTATCTCCATATAAGGGATAAATTGTTACACAGTACCAAAAGCAGAAGTAACTTTAGAGCAGCAATAAAAACAACTTAACTGTAAACTGACATAGTCATAGGAATATGAAGCTATAACCTGCTTAATGGAGAAAATGGCTTCAAGCAAAACTAAAGAAACACACCATACCTGGTCAACAACCATGGTAGCGAGATCTTTAAAGATTTCATTGAGATCGTGGATGGATCGGACTATCTGTAATATTTCCTTCTCTCTCTGTTCAACCATGACGGAGTTTTCAGCAAAAAAAGTCTGCAGCTGTGACGAAGCAAATTCCTACAAAAAAATGTAACCAACTGATCAAATCTTCAGTTACAAAAATGTATGAACGTACATGCATTGTTTCAAAGGGCATCTGTTAAAACAAGCTATTATCTCCTTGACATCCAATTGACATCGTAATTGCCAGTGACGTTGTGTTCTATGCTGTGTGATGACAAATAAATTTATTCATTCATCCATTCAGTAAACTAATTTGAGTTCAATGCTGGTTTTACGTAGCTGATTATCATTCGCTGTACAGTAGTGCAAGGACGGCCAAATGGGGTAAAGGCAGCAAAATCTACAATTTCTCGCATTTCCAGCATTATGTATCACAGGCTGAACGGTAGTTCAAGCCCTGTGTTAACGGCGACTTCACTTTCTTATGGGGAATCCAAAAATTCGACCAACCACAGAATCAAAACCCCTGACCCGATTGAGATAAAATTTGGCACGGTTGATTACGTTGGGGAGGCGACCCGTCATGCAAAATTTTATGCAAATTCTTCCAAGGGGGGCTTCTCGGCAAATGGGTGAAATATACGCAAAATTTTTTTATTTATGTATGCCTTTTTTTCCTTGACTCACCCACAGGTCAGACCTTTCAAGGGATTTTTACGCTTAATATGTCAAACGACGCGGTTTTGCACAAGGAAGTGCCATTTTGGGATTAGAAAATTAAAATTTAATATTTAATGTATTTATTTGCAAAAGTCAAAAAAATTACAATGGCGCCTATGGGGAAAATTAAACAATTCTTTAAACGGTCATAACTTTGGCTCTGTATAAGATAAAAGTCGTAATTTTTGGTTCTAGGGTATGGTTTTCGAAGATGGCGAATCTAATGGTGTCATTTAATTTTACCTCGAACCCTCCCTGGTTGCCATGGTAACGAAATTTGGGCCAAAAGTGGCTATAACTCGGCTTGCGCAAGAGATTTTTGTGCCTATAGGGGGGTTTTTGGAGATAAGCCATCGAACGCTGCCAATTGCATTTTTCCCCGACCGACCCCCGTTGCCATGGCAACGAAATTTGGGACAAAATTAACTATAACTCGCCTTGTGTAAGAGATATCTGCGATATTTTTGCGTCTCTAGAGGGGTTTTCGGGGATGGGCTATTGAATGCTGCAAATCGCATTTCCCCCGATCGACCCCCGTTGCCATGGCAACGAAATTTGGGACAAAAAGAGCTATAACTCGGTCTGTGTAAGAGATATCTGCGAGATTTTTGCGTCTAAAGGGGGGGTTTTGTGGATGTGCTGCCGCATGCTGCCAATCAAATTTTTCCCCGACTGACCCTTGTTGTAATGGGAACGAAATTTGGGACAAAATGGGCTGTAACTCCACATATGTACGAGCTATATCCGAGATAATGTATAATGTATTATGCCAATCCAGCCACTGGCAGCCATACACAATAAACCGTATTATTATTATCTAGGCCTAGCAAGGGGGTTTTGAGGGTGGAACAAATAAATAATTTTAGTAAGTCTACCACGGTTGACTTTCGTTGCCTTGGCAACGAAATTTGTACAATTTTTGCCAAAAATTGGCTAGAACTCCGTCAACTACGAGATGAGCTCAGACTTTAGTTTGACTCACAGATTAAATTCTGGTGACGGCACGCCATAGCCAGCGGCCACCATAGCCAAGGGCAGCCATAGCTACAATCCCATAGCCAACCAGGGCCGCCACAGCCAGGGGCCACCATAGTTAGGGTTACGATTATGGTTACGGTTAGAGTGGCTATGGCGGCCCTTGGCTATGGTGGGCCACAATCTAAATTTCTAGATTCTCTACTGTAGCTCCACTCCGTTATAGAAGGCGACCTCTCTATGTTTCTCCTCTAACCCCCAGCATGTTTTGCACAGATACATTTCTTTCGTAGCACGCTTACTTTTTTTGCACTGCAAGCTACATTACGTGACTGTATAACATTCTAAGGACTTTGCGCTGTATTGAAAAAAAATTTATTACGCACATTCACTGTGCGTAATCGTTGCCTAGCAACATGCACACGTGGCATTGCGTAAGCTGATGACTAATGCTATCGTGCATTCACAGTCAGCTGCAACTGAATACCACACAACAAAACGAATTTTAATCATATGCTGCGAATAAGGTAAGTGAACACAAATGAATCGTAGACCTAATCAGTGCTATGTTATACAAAAAATAAACACCCAACTATTTTATAAATGAATCGTCGCAATGCATGCTGGATATTAAGGGAGAAAGTCGAGGGATTGCGATTGGCTGGCAGCGCTGTGTTGACTCGACTTTGTTGTCGGACATTTTATGCAACGG
>Ga0209367_1002913_pt1 | contig 22956 bp, 7 predicted proteins | sample WorMetLIZISLAND2_FD_187412 | JGI IMG/M metagenome (GOLD analysis project Ga0209367, IMG submission 187412) | Marine gutless worms symbiont microbial communities from Max Planck institute for Marine Microbiology, Germany - Olavius geniculatus... ... | reverse complement strand
CGCCGAATGTTGTTATCTGCAATAAAGTTTTAAAGACTTAATTAGCGCACAATAAACAAAAGGTGCTTTATTTAGCAAAATTATAAGTTCCTATAACACCTGTGTTCAAAATTGTCAGATGAACATCGATGAACTCAAAACACATCTTGTCAATGAGTGGGCGCAGTTAGACCAGTCGATCATTGATGCCGCGATCAGCCAATGGCGCCGCCGTCTGAGCGCTTGTGTCCATGCACGTGGGGCACACTTCGAGCACAAGTTATGACAATTTTGAACACAGGTGTTATAGGAACTTATGATTTTGCTAAATAAAGCACCTTTTGTTTATTGTGCGCTAATTAAGTCTTTAAAAGTTTATTGCAGATAATAACATTCGGCGTTATGTAGCAATTTGGAACATTTGTGTTTAACACAGTAAGGTGATGATGCAAATTAGGTGAGGTGGAAAATGAGTGCACCTCGCATATATTTGGATTGTTTGCCATCTTTCTGCCAAAAATTATCAAAATCGGTGGAAATTTGGTGCAGTTCTGACAAAAACAAATCTGCTTAGTTTTTTTGGGGACACGGTGTAGTAGAGTTATACTCCATGAGGCTATGAGCAATGAGCATAGGACTAATAGGTTGGAACCTTGCAAAGAAAATATGAGATATGGCTTCCATTGAAAAGCACACACTTTGCCTACCCTTTCCATTCACTTCCAAATTTTATCTCCTGAATACATTATTACATCCGTTAAAAACAGACAGACCGACAGACATACAACTACTTATACCAATCGGGCCAGACCTTCAAGCTTACACTTAACATTTAGCTTTAAAAAGTACGTGTAAAAGCTATCGTTAGCTATTTTGTACTACATAGGCTTACTGATTGACACCTAAAATTAAACCCATAAACTTGGGTTTTTGTCCGCTCTTAAACTTGGGTTTATGGGTTTGAAACGGCTGGGTTTTCGGGTACCTGGGTACCGAGTTGCAATCCCTACCTACAAGCGTACCTGTCAACTGGCATCTTAATCTGTCAAAAGGTTTTTGAAGGGTGCACGAATATGACAGGTGACAGACAGACAGACCACGTTGTGGAAGAATGTGTAATAGGCGGAGTTGCTTACAGCACTGCTAACGAATACCAAAGTACATGCTGTTGTCTGTCTGTTTGTCTGTTGTTGTAGAGCACAAGTTGGACTGTTTTGGCGTGGCCCTGTGTGTGGTCTCCGCATGTCAGTTGCTTGGTCTCGATGACGTTCATCTTGCCATGTCTGAGGATCATGTCTGGGTTATCTTTGGTGCTGAAGAATCGCCCGAATCCGCTGAAGTCACGTGGCATGGTACTGAAACTGCACGCTTGCTATTAGGTCATATATCATATCATAGCACAGCAACAAAATCAGCACGATGTAAGTGCAGAAAGCACTGCAATTCCGCATTGGTTAAAAACACAAATGAAGGAAACTAGGAAATAAAGAATAGAAAATAAAATGATAAAAAAGCATATAATCTGGATAGCATGGTATGTGTTCACTCGTTAAACCTTCTGACTGAAATGAGAAAGATTTTATCATACATATATACATCATATATGTGGTACGCAGGCACTTATATTTTTTTACGCTCTTTCTAGAATTTGTACTATTTCTTTTATAATGAGTGGTAATTTTCAATTTCCTTTTTTCCATTATTTTTGCATTTTATGTTCAGATTACATGTTGTCAGTTTTCTAATAGACAAAGTGTACTACGGTACTTGATGTATGGATCAGGCAAAGCATTTGAGGATCGGCGTGGTCAGAGCATCACAGCAGCGAAGATGGAGAAGAGCTGGTTGTATCTGAATGGTCATTCGGTCATCTGCAGTCGCCAGATGGAGCTAGCAGCAATGGTGTCCAGCATCAACCCATCGCTGAATAACAACACTGACAACGTCTTACTGTCAACGCTCCAGCAGGTCGGTTAGATGTGGCAACCAAAATTACTATAAAGTCACTCAGTTTTCGACTGCTTCACTTTTGCAATGCTTAGATGTTTCAGACTCAGATTTTCTTAGCAGAAATGTTGTACAAGAATTGTAGGATCTGTTGTTATGCATTTACCAGCATGTAGAGTTAGATTCGGCAACAGTATTCCATGCTGATAGTTCCTTTTAGTGCTGGAATGGAGAACAGTCAACAGCTAAAAGATTTGATACTTCTGAGTAAGAAAACTAAGAAGGCAGTATTTCAAGGATAAATACAATATTTGATAAGTCATTGTTGATGCAATTTGTTTCTGCTGTTGTTTTGTTGTAGAGATTATTGTGGCTTCTCTATGATTCTGGTCATCTTGCTAAGTAAGTTAATTTGGTAAATGCTAATTTTGGCATAATTTTTGCTGTAATACACATAAGTTTTTGCGTGTCAGAATGCACGTTTTTCAAGTCTAGCAGGCACCAGTGAATTATCTTGTTGAGACAGTGGATTTGTAAATATGCTTTGCCGTACTTGGTTAGTTATTGAGGGATTTAGTTAATGCCATTTTAGGTCAACTTCTTGACTGAATCAACCTAATAAGGCCAGTCTTGATGAAATGTGGTGTGTAGGTGGAAGTTGATGAATGCCATGTAACCCAATCCATGTTGCAGATTATGAGACTTTCAAAGTTAGAAATTCTCCGTTTTTTTTCAAAGTCTATTTTCTATGGCATTCACAATCAATGCTAGCTGGCCAGTCACTACTGATTCTTACACTATGGCACAGTGTCTAAATTGATCTGGGCCAGATTCTGAACATCAAGTTAATCGGCGATCAGTAAATCGGAGGTCAAATTTGATTTGATTTGATTGGCGATGGAAAAACCGGACCTTAGTCAACATTGCAAAACTGGTATGGTGGAGTCAATGGCAGTCTTGTACAGGGCTAATTTTTACATGTGTTCTAAGCAGTGCTAACTGTAAAGGAAGTTATTTTCAGGTTTTTACAGTATCTAGCATTACTGGTCGCTTTCATGGTAATACCAGTACTAATGCCAGTGTGATACATTATCCAATAGTGATGAGTTTTATCTGATAAGTCGGACACCGACCTAACCATCTCTACTCAACCTTTATCAAATTATCGAACTTTAATAATACTATTTAATTATTACTAAATTTACTACGAACCAAAAAATAATGCTGTGATACAGGTATCCTATAGCGATGAGCTGCATTGGTGACATGGAGGAGCTAGGCCGCACACCTGGTCGACCATCGCCACTGTATCTCTACCAGTCGGCTGTACTGGCAGCCAAGACCCACTACGCCAACATGCATGTTTACCCCTACACGTACCTTGGTGCTTACTTCTATCGACATCGACAGTTCAAACAGGCGCTCAGTGCATGGGCCGACGCTGCCAGCGTCATCAGGAAGTAAGTAACCACCACGTTTACTGCTGCTTTGTTTTTCCAGCTTCAACAATGATTAGCCGATGTTCACAGTTTTATACAATTACAGTTGGCAAGTGGGCATCATCAGAAATCTTGCTGTTGAACGCTGCCCCACATGCAATGGACTAGGGTTGCACAAGTTACTACAGAGATGTAGCAGTAGCAATGCGTGGGGAACTTGTGGCTTGATTGAAAGTGGCTGATCTGTGACTATCTGAATGCATGTAAAAAGCAACAGACATGAAGTGAACTGAATGCGCTTAGTACACTTTGTAAAATAAACTGAAACTGGAAATTTGGGGCAAAGCCCAATGCGAGTCCACCCAGCGCCCTAGGAAAAATTTTAGGGGTAAAATTCCCCGCAACTCAAAGTCACGTGCCCAAACTCAAATGCCGAATGCAGGAGGAATTGCTGTAGATCAAATACTTTGTTCGATTTTGAATATCTTCATCTATTCCGGAGATATTTGCCACCAAAGTTTGAAATTGTTCGAAATTACACCAAATTTTGCATGTTTTTGGCTCTTAAAATATTTCAGGGAGGGCCCTTTGAAGTTTTGGATCTGAATTATCGAATTGAATACACTTCCCATCATGGTGCAAAATTTTGTGGCGATCTGCCAACGGAGCTCGAAGATCTCGTGGCTAAAAAAATAAATGCCAGCAAAATATAAGTCCGCTTCGAAAACTATCGTTTTCGGCGGACTAATAAAATGACCTGAATCGACAGTTATACAGTTTGAGTAATGCAACTGACATATATCAGTACACTTTAGTTCTGTTCTTTACTACACTAGATGCAGCTGAATTGATCTGAGATCTTATTTCAGTTGGTCTTAAACTTTTAATACGTTGCTTGTCTACCTGTGTGTGTTTGTCAGTTACAATCACAGTCGTGATGACGAGGAGGTCTACAAAGAGTTCCTGGAGATTGCGAATGAGATCATCCCACAGATCCTGCGCATGGACCAGCATGATTGTGTGCTGACCAGTGACCCAGCGGCCTATGCCCAGCTGCTGAGGTTCTATGACGGTCTGTGTTGTTGGGAGGAGGACAGTCAGACCCCAGTGCTACACATCACCTGGGCCACCCACATGCTGTCGTCCATTAGCAAGTTCAGTGTCGAGGCACGCACTTCAGTTGAACTGAAGGCTGATGATGAGAAGACAGCTGCCTCGGACACGTCCTTCATTGTTGACGGAACATCATCAACCACAGTGGTGAACAGCGATGTTAGACCTCACCGGACACGCAGGCGTCACACGATCACAGCGACCAAGTCGGCAGTTGGGGGTAAAACTCACGGTAGCTCTGACAAAGGTAGCCTGCAAGGCTTGCAAGTAGCAACTGTCGAGTATGATGATAGCGGTGGAAGCAGCGAAGTTTCACCCGCCACTATGTTTGGCAGCGCTGGCGGTGTGGACACCAACCAGCTGACGCCATCGAGTGACGACCTCAAGGTGAACCTTGTGGTTGACCAGCTGGCCAGTCAGTCGGACGATGGTAACAATGACGACGACGAGGGAGACTGCAGCTCTGAGATCGTGGCTCTGGCGCACGCCTGCTGCGAGTCACTGCTGAATCCGGACTTCCTGCGTGGCAGCGGTGAGCCTTTTGTGAAGGACTCAGCAAGGCTGGGGCACCAACTGATGAGCAGTGCAACTGCCACGCAGATGGATCTCAATGCGTTCGCAGCTTGCTCTGATACTACCGATCTGTCCTCCGATGTGGTTGGTGCGGTATCTACCGGTGGAGTTGAAGATATTGCTGCAGCGGATGGTTCAAAGAGGGCAACGGAAAGTCAGCCGCCACAGTTGGTGCTGCACAGTGCCAAGATGCTTGCACTAAAGCAGTTGCTGGTTGCATCTAAACTGAACGCGAGTGCCATCAAACTTCACCTCACGGCTCAGTCGCAGGTCACTCGCAAGCCGACACAAATCCGTAGTCCACTGTCAATGCAGTTCTACATGGGTGACTACACAGTCGAGCGACAGCGCCGTGCCATCAAACGACGCTCCAACGAATAACGTGCTCCTGTTTGCCGTCAAAATGTGCCAGATTAAGTTAAGTTAGATTTAAGTGTTTGTAACCGTTGCAATTTTTGGGTTGTGTTCGTCGGAATTAGTAAAGTTAGATTCAAACATTTGTAGATGTTGCATTTTTGGGTTTTGTTTACTGATTAAGATACGTAAGTTAGATTTAAGCATTTATAATCGTTGCAGTTTTCAGTATGGGCTGTGAAGCACTTTGACTCAGTCATCTAGTGCTTTATGTTGTGAATTTTTTTTAGTGTCTGAACAGAAGCAACTTCAGATAGGCCTAAATAGCATCTGCTTAATACCGGTCACTGTTGTACAGTGAATATTATAATACCATTGTGATAATTTTTTATGTGGTGTAATGCTGTAATGTACTTTGTAATACAATAATAAAATTTAACATGGTTAATTATTGTTGGATTTGGTTTATTGTGCTAATTGCTTGGTATATTGTATTAGTCACTTGCCCTGAAATGAAGAGATAATTTTCTGGTCAGGCTGAAGTTTGTGAGTTTTTGTTAATTTTTGGAATTACCACTTTTACCATCTAGAAGTAGCGGCTAATTTTGCACTTTTACTGGCAGGTGTGTGAGTGCCAGAAATAAGAAGCTGCAAGTTTTCTGTATTTGACGAAGAAGTTGGATGTTTTACAGTATTAGCAGTGCGAGTTGAATATTTGATGACCTATGGGTGGCTGCAGAGTAGACTGTGTGATGGTCTATGCGTAACATCTAGCGTGTGACACATTTTGTTCTGCTTGCCATTTTGTTTTGCTGTCGTTTTGCTATGCATGCTTCTATCAATGGTGTGATAACCGTGTCAAATGTCGCATGTCCTTCGCACCACCTGGAAACTCAAGTCGATGCATCATTAATGTCCGTTGTGTTGGCGTCAGTTTTCTGTGAGTCGAGCACTTAATTTTTTTAAGCCACCTGCATTTGTTTGTGTGGCAAATAGTGATTGCAATCCCGGGATTGGATTCTCAGTCCTGGGATCCAGGATTGAGAAATCCGTAATCCATGGATCCCGTTTTGGGATTAGGCTTCACTTATTTTATGCACACGGCCCCTACGAAAGGTATATCCGAACTGTAGAGAATGGCACTGACTGTCAAAATTCAAATTTCCAGCGACAGCACGAAGTAGTACTTTAGCGCTCATAACATATATTTTATTTACCAGATGGCTAAAATTATTATTTCTGTCATTTAATATGCGAAAAAGTACAATTTTAGCTAATTTTTGTAATCTCAAAATCCCGGGATTGAGACACTGCCAATCCCACGATTCGGCATTGGTGAAAACGGCCGGGATCCCACTATTCGGGATCCTGGGATCCTGCTATTCGGTCCTGTGATTGCAGTCTTTAACAGCAAATGATGCTGAGAAAATTATGTTCAAGAGAAAAAATTAAGGGAAACTTTTTCTTACTGCTCTGGCACCGGTTTATAACACACTGCTTTGTGTCAAGTTAAGCATTTATAATTGCAAATGTTCCAAATTTAACGTTTGTCGCTGATGCATGGTGATTTGTTACCATTCAACCAACTCGATCATTTTTGTTGTTGTAAAAAGTCAGACACTTCATTAGTGGCATGACTGGTACTGTATATCTTGAATAAATATTATCTTCTGTCTTATAAGTGTGAAATTCTGTAGAGCAGTCGATTTGTTTCTGTGGTACAGTCTGACTTGGTGAAAGTTGTGGCTGTCTTTTTGCACGGATGTCTGTGACAATCACAGCAGCTTCAGCTTTGGTGTTGTTTCCATTTGTTCACTGTGTAGTCATTGTTAGAATTAGTTTTTACTGTACAGTTTGCTTGCTGCTGTTTGGTGTCTTATGCTGTATAATCTGGTGTATTATAAGAATTATCATTCATTTACATATCCATGCTGCATGACCGGTCACTCCAGAGCATTTGCATCCTATCTGATTGAATAATTCTAATACTATTATTGTTTTTTTGTCGTTATTATTTAATTATTATTATTGCCGTTGTTGTAAGATTGTTGTTATGCAGCCATCGTGTAGACCGCATTAAGCAACGTGCTCGTACGTCTGTCTGTCTGTTTGTCTGTCGTATACAAGTTCAAAACTGAAAGTCATAGTACCCTGGTAACTTTCACGAGTTACCAGTTTTTAGTTCAAGGTCAGCAGATGCCAGAATCCTCTGTAAAGGTTAAACTTTCTGTTTCTTTATCGTAAAGGTTAAACCTACTGTTCCGTTATTGCGTTTGTGTGCATTCTGCCTGAAAAGGCCATCCCCAAAATGACCTATACTGTGTCAGGTGGGACGTTAAACCTCACTCACTCACTCACTCAGAAACCTCATGAAAAATGACATTTCTCACATAAACAAAGCATTGGACGCCCATAGTATGTGTAATTTTCCTATTCAATATCCATCTTTTATATGATTTCTAGACCAGCCATGGATGTATGTACTGCTACCGTGGCTTATTGGTATAAAAAATCTCCAACTGAAATGTTCCTGTGATGATGCTAAACATCTGGCAGTATCTGTGTTATTTAGACAACTGCTGTTATTTTTATATGATGTATTTCTATCAATACGTGTCTGTGGACTTTGTCTTAAAGCATCTGCTTGAGCCTGCTTCAGATTAACTGTTCAACTGAAGATATGAGTGACGTGTGTGTGTCATCTGTGGCTTATACTGATCGAAGTTAATCATCCATTTTTGTCTTGTATAACTGCATGTTTTTCTCAAGTTAACTACCGTACAACTAATTTTGATTTGTGTGATTTTTCCTCACGATTTTGAGCTTATTGTTTTTGCTCATGCAGTTGATTTGCCTGATAAGACTTGTGGCAAAAACTTTTATCTCAGTTTTTTCAGCCATAATTTCACCACAAACTTGAGTCATTCATTCTCTGAATGGTGCACACCACGAAGATGAGATTGTAGATTTGATAATGTTCTGACAAAAGTCACTGGAGGTCAGGGTCTTCTTCGTCGTAAGTTTCCAGAGAAGTTTCCTAAGTCTAAGACATTCCTAAGAAGTTTTGAGGATGTGGCTCTCCAATCATTACTGTTTGCAGAGTGAACGTATTCTATGAAGCTGCAGTCAGGAAAAGCTTGCTGGGGAATTGTTGACTTGTGGACAAGACAGGACTGTGTGGCACCAGTTGTAGTATGTGGATATTGGTCCTTTTATCGGATGTGAGTTTTGCTCATTTGTTTCACTTTTCACTGATAACAACTTGTACATTACTTGGCGTGTGTTGTGACTTGCATCGTTTGATGTTCATCGCTGATGCTGTTTTATCGACTTTCGTGTAATTTATTCAAGTTGTAGTTTATTCGTTGCTGTGTTTGTTGTTCGTTTGTTTATAGACTGTAAGGCACATTGGTTGTTTGCACTTTTATTGTATGCTCATATTGTTATGTATAAAGGTTAGTTTGCTGTGAAAATTTCCATTTTTTGGTAGTAGAGCGTTTGCAGTAGCTTTTTCAAGTAAAAATTAACCAATAATTGTATAAATTCCTGCCACTTTCCAAAGCCACCCACACATCTTTGTATAGATTATTTACCCTGTAATGCACAGGGCTAAAATACTGAGAAAAAATGCAGCAGCCAAGCAAAGGTTTGTACTTGTGAGAAATTGTCTCAGACTCAGTAAAACAAAATTTTAACTGAATTTTGATTGTGCAGAAAACGAAATGTTATTGTATCATTTTCTGTCTTATTGGTATTAGTCAGTTATTTTATCCAAAAAAAGAATATCCCAGTTCTTGCATTCATTTGTATATAGTGGTAGTTGCCTTGTCGTAGCTGTTGCATGTACTTAAGCATTGCTAATGTTTTATCCTACTAAAGCCGAGTTGCGTCATTGTATTAATTAGCTAGACAGTGAGCTTCGCCAGTTGGCACACGTATTAGACTGCTGTTAGTTACTTACTGTTCCACCATCGACCAAGTATTTTTATTCCCGTGAAAAATAATTTGTGACAAAGAGAACAATTTTGAGCAGTTGCTAACTTGCTTTTTCGACGGTGCTAGAGTCATGGTTCCTACAGTCAGGGAAAGTCAGGGAAAAATTAGAAAATCTGAAAGTCAGGGAATTTTTGCATTCCAAAGCCAGGGAAAACTCAGAAGGTCAGAGAAAGTCAGGGATTCAAAAGTACCAGGGTGCAAAAGTTAACAAAGATGCAGAAAAAAAAACAGAACTGTTGCACGCATACTGCATACAACAGTTCAAAATTTTTTCTGCTCGCTTTGCTGGCAGATTATTTGTACTTTCACTTTTAAGTTTGTTTCGCCACCCTTGTTTCTAGTGTGATTACAAGCGATTGAAAATCGACATTGGTATTTCACATGAACAAATTAGTCAGTGAAAACGATTCATTTTGTCCTGGAAAGTCGGGGAAAATGAATTCTGCAGAGCAGTAGGAACCATGTAGAGTATAATGTGCTATAGTAACTATACTCACACTGAGATCAGGACAGTTGTTTACACTTGCTTTGTTGCATGGTTTTTTACCATCCACTGACTGAACATGTCAATTTCCCCACCCCCAGTAAACGGAACAACTAAAAAGGCTTACAGTTGTTTCTTGCAGCCTCAGAAACGATGGTAACTGCACAGATTTATGTGTTTGCTACACGTGTATGTCTCTTGAGCCTGTAAACATCTTGAACAGACACTTGAATCAGTGTGTCGGTCGGTTGGTCATTTGTGCGTGGTACGTTCCAACTACACCAGTGTCTGATTACCATGTGTTGTACTACACGGATCGTATTCTGCCTGTACTTTGCTGCAGCTATGGCTATTTGAATAAATACACAGAGATTTTTCTAGAACGAAATACTTCTGTTTATTGTTTCAAATACTGACAAAACTGTTGATTTGGTACACAGTCACACAGTGAAGCATTCATATGGGACAGAAGCACCATGAACAAGAACAGAAGCAGTATAAGCACAGCATATTCATTTTTCAGTCGGACTAGCAATATAGTGGCACGATGGCGGAATAAACTGTTGCAGACAGATGACTAGTACAAAAGCAACAAATAAACATACATTCGACCAGCTGAGACAAAGCAGGGCTACAAATGGCACAACTGGAAAACAAACAAAAACGAAATAGCAAACTAAAACCAACTGGCTGAGATATTATAATAAACAGACGTGAGTTAATGAGCTGAGATTATCGTTATGGAATAAATGCACGCCACAATACCAAATGAAGACGTGGATTCATCACAAACTACGATGGTACAATGCCGATGGACAAGACTGTAAGCTGACGTGCAGTTATTTCACACACATTTACATGCTGATGAATAGGCAGCAGTAGAAAGTGAGCTCTGCCAAGTTTAGTCAAACTTATTTTAATAACAGGGTGGCCACTCATCTGCAAAACGAAAACTGGGAGAACTGTTGTGGAAAAATCTCAGGTGAAACTGACTTAATTGAAACTTAAGTTTGGTGTTACAAGTTTTGAAGGTAACACTAGTATTTATTACAGGGTTGAAAAATTACAAAAATGGTCATTAAATACCCAACCTAGTTGGTTTTATTTGCTTTTTGTTGGAGTGGGGTTAAACCCTGTTTTTTGCAGGGCCTCACACATATATTGCAGTATGACGAGAAATATGTTACTGTTTTACTGTAGGCCTACTGTGTTACTGACAACACGTGGAAAATTTTGGGAACTCCGTAAGTGGAATGTACATCAAATCCAAAACGAAACAAAATGTACAACACAACTGACAATATCGTTAACATCAACAACAACAAGAAAAACAGGAGTGAAACAGCTGCCACTGTCAGTAGTATAGCCAGGATTTGTAAACAGCGGTACATCAAGTACCCGAGCAATACAGCACAAGACAAGCATTGGTGGCGTGGTGTAGTGGCAATGCGCTTGATCTGATCAACGAAGTTACTGTACGCCGGGCCCGGTTAGTACTGCGATGGGTGACTGCCTGTGGGCAGGTAAACCATCTCAGTATGTAACCAGCCACCTGGGTCAACTCAGCCTTCCATCCCTCCTGGATAGGTAAATCGAGTACCGGCCTATCTGGCTGGGGTTAAGGCGGGGCACGTTCACCTGTGAGATCCCATACGGCAGGTGACGCTCCATAGCTCTGAGATGGGCGTCCCATTAAGGGCTATATCACTACCTTTAACCATTAATAATTAGCATTAACATACGTATGTATACACACATTAAAATTGGCCAGCAGTTATGGGGAGTACTGTATAAAACCCATGACTAGTGTACAAAATACTGAAGACAATAAAACAACAATAATGCAACATTAACAGGGAGAGTAATTGAGTGATCTCTGAATATTTAATGTTCCAACTGATTCTCAGTTTGTACATGTACAAACATTGCATTATAAAATCTGATACGACCAACACTCATCGATCAACTTGACTACAGCAACTGTACACCAACAGTACACTCAACAATATGACTGACTGCTTTAGATGTAACTGGCTGTAGATTGTTTTTCCTTGTTTTCTGTACACTTAATTTAATAGCCTCATGGAAGATGATGAAGCTTAGACACAAACAATAACTAATAAACTGAATAACCAAACAAACAAACAATAACAACAAAGGTACACAATGTAATATGCCTCTAGTCATAACTGCGGGCTATCCAGATGATATCAGTGAGAACGCTTGCTTATGGGAAACAACAATTGAAGTCAGTGATTAACTACAACATCCACTGAATACATAATCTGCGTATGCTAGCGCACAATTGAAGCAAATGGCACAGTGCTGTAAAATGCATTGCCATGTGGTAGGTGAAGACGTACCAGCAGACGAAAACTGTGTATGAGGAAACAAACGATCCATACTAATAGAAAGTTACAATTTCTGACAAAAAAAACTTCAAAGAAGACCCAGGTTCGTTCATCGTTCATCTGTTCGTGCATCCATATGCGGCACAATGTGCTGGCGAGTTTTTTTGTTATATTTAAATAATTCAGCTGAGAGGTGCAGACTGAACCAGCTGAGTGAGTTGCACCTACAATTGCTACTGGGTGTCGATACACTGCCGAAAATATCAGAACTGTGCCGTTTGGCAGGTTATGTAAAGATATCCTGATAAAACCTGCAGTTTCTCGGAAATGACAATATTTTATTACCAAATTTACCACAACGATTCACAAGGGCTTTCATTTGTACTAAACTGGTAATTTTTTTAATCTGTGCAGATTTTATGATAGTCTGAAGAGAATTCCACAAACGAACAAACTTTGCAAGATGCTTTGGCAAAATGTCGTAATTTTTACGCGCGAAAGCAGCTACTGCTTTCAGCGCATCTTAGCCATCGCAATTCTGTCCGTCCGTCCGTCACATGGGTGGATCAGTCAAAAATGGTGCAAGCTAGGATCACCAAATCTTCACCGTCGGCTGCCTGGAAAACTCTAGTTTCAGGAACCGTAAAGCTTTTCCATAAATTCGAAGGGGGTCACCCCGAACGAGGGCACTAAATGAGAGGGAGGGGTGAACAAGAGAGAGAATTTGGTATTCATATATTAACCTAACATGAACTGGAATGCTATAGGCTTTTGCACGTCTTGTGAGCATTAGCTCAAATTTCTTGTTTGTAGTACATATTGCAGGCAACATCTAACATCTATGAGAACAGCAGTTTTTGCTGAGCTATCTATGTTTCAGCTGCATCACCATCAAGTAAGTCAAGACAATGAGACAATGACAATCACACGTTGAGAGGTGTACAGGTACACTATAGGCAGTAGTCTAGTTTTGCTCATCAGATCAGGTAAGATCACAGGTGAGTCTAATAACTAAACATCTCACACCTGTGTAGACCGTAAACAATGTACATTGTAAACAGTGCAGTGACACTGGTGGCGTAATAGTAGGGTGTCAGACTTAAGATCAAGAAGTCGTTGGTTTGACTCCGGGCTGAGTCGCTGTCAAATGGTTACTACTTGGATCGGTGACTGTTTGCAGACAGCTAACCATCTACAGGGTGCGGCAAAAAAGCAGTCCCAAAAGTGTTTCACTGTTTTCTCAGCAGCCGTTTAGAATTTTAATTTGAAATTTTACAGATATGTTTGCTAAATTATTCGACATCTAAACGTCAATCAACATTTTATTCTGTTGAAAAATGATGAAGTTAGAGATTTTTTAACATGACTGCCTACCAATTTTTCAGCATTAAAAATGTTCAAGCTAAAAATGCTATTTATTTTTCAAAACCAGTTACCACGTTACTGCCGATGACGTCACAATGACGTTTTGATAAACAGTAAGTTATTTCATTTATAAATTATCACTAAATTATCATTCTTTTAAAGCAATCACCGACTGTCTACCGAATTCATCTTCCAGCAGGATGGCACGCCAGCACACACAGCATGCAGCGCACAAAACTGGCTGCAGGCCAACTGTCTAGCTTTCATCACAAAGGAGCAGTGGTCTTCAAATTCGCCAAATATAAACCCAGTGAACTATCACGTGTGGGGGGGTGCAATGTTGGAAGCTTACTGCAAGCTCAAGACGAAGCTGAAAACAATCGCTGAAGTCAAGAAAGTGCTTCAGGTTATCTCGAGCAACCTGCCACAAAAACCGATCGACAAAGCTGTAAAAGACTTCTCAAATTAAGCGACTGAAGGCTTGCGTTGGAGCTTGGAGCTGGCAGTGAACACTTCGAACATTCACAGTGACAATGAAATTCTGGCATATGACCATTAGTTACTGATGATGTTACTGAATTGTTGTAGCTTGAACATTTTTGAATGCTGAAAAATTGGCAGGCAGTCACATTAAAAAGTCTGTAACTTCATGTCATTTTTTCAACAGAATCACATTTTACTTTACAATTAGATGTAGAATGTCTTAGTAAATAAAGCTGTAAAATTTCAAATTAAAATTCGAAACGGTTGCTGAGAAAACAGCGAAAAACTTTAGGGGGCTACTTTTTTGTGCTGCACCCTGTAGGTATATAACCAACACTAAGGTCAACTCAGCCTTCCATCCCTCTGGGATAGGTAAATCAAGTACCGGCTTCTATGGCTGTGGCTAATGTGGGGCACGTTCACTAGTGTCGGATGGCAGGTAACAGTGCATGATCCCATATGGCAGATGATGCTCCATAGCTCTGTTTCCCACAAAGACCTTTACCCTTTGATAAGATGACAGAAGTTGTCAGTAAACAGTGAGGCGTAGACTGTAGTAGATGATGTACGTTGTCACTGAATTGAGCAGAATGTGGATGACTTCTGCTGTCATGCAATAACGCAGTGATTAAACGATTTCCGGTGTCATTGAACGGCGCAGTGGTTTTTGTTGTGGAATTTCTCTCTCACTCGCTGTTCAACCTGCTCATCCTCTTCAATCCTACATCACAGCCATACATACACATCAATACCGTAGTTGCTACAACCACCTTCTAATGATTTCTTTACATCTGCCAAGAAGATTATCTGATTCAGGCATTCATCTGTCGAAAAAGCTACAGGCAGACTTGGCGGAAATTTTCAGAGAAAGTTAGACTTGAGTCACTTAACTTAACTTGAAAGTAATTACATTTTCGTAGTGATCAAGATCTGCATCTCAATCTGTAACCATTGCCAGATAGGAGTAACCTCTGCTGAACCAAATATGGAACCGTCACCTGGCAAACACAATGGAAAAAATTGGTATACCTTCAATTACTGATTTCTGGCATTGATGGAGATTCACACTTTCATTATCCTTCTAGTTCACTTACGTATTGATCACCTGCAACGTGTGTGACACTAGAGCAGTAGGCACTTGTGTAATGCAATAATGCAGCAAAGTTTAGCAGTGAACATGTAAATGTTTGCATGAGCACCACCAACCCTTTCTCCTCGTGGTCGCGCTGCTGTACAAGTTCATCGCGCTTGTTAACAATTGACACCAGTTCCTCCAGCAACATCTGCTCCTTCTTCTTCTGAGCATCTGTCTTCTGCCAGTCTATATGCACCACGTGCAAACACAGGTCAACAGAACTGATACAGGAACTAGGTCTGTCCAAGTTATGAATTAACGCCTCACAGTTTGCTCAATATCATGTGCTCTACTTGTGCTGTCTTACTTGCCTCAACAACTTTAAATTCACGTAAATGAGTAAGTAACAAATGGCCACAGCACTGTACAGGTATAATAACCTGTTCACCCCAAAGGTAAGGTAAGGTTAGGAGTAAGTAAAAAGCACCAAAGTTATTTGGCTAAATGCAGAATCATTTCTCATTTCTATTCGCCAGGTGACAGCAACAGTTTGCAACTGCATGTTTTGGCCGAGGGCTCGACACCTCAAATTTCCGTTCCCTTGGGATCAGGGAACTCTACCTACCACAAGTGAACCCGACACGTGTACCTGTCAAATGTCCTCTAAATCCGTCAGATGGCAAACAGGCAGACCACGCTATGAAAAAATATCAAGTGTAGCTGTAGGTGAAATCGCCTGCACTAGCGTGATTCCGCCTGGTAATGGCCAAGATGCTGCAGTAAAGCTAAACAGCACACTGTGTCTATGCAGACCTTGAATGGACAGACAGCTTCTCAATTCACGGTTTAACAGCTTGAACCGCCTTTCCAAGTCGTCTTCCTTCTCTCTGACAAATCAACGTAACACCACAGTACTAATCATGGTGATAATACATGCGTAGAACACCATATAGACCACCTAACACCAGCAGTTATAAGACTGGAATCTTCACACCAGCACTATAACTAAGCGTGCTAATAATACATATGCGATGCTACTAATTATAGACATACAGACTGAAATCTTTACACTTTATCGTATCATATCAGAGATTCCTCGACTACATTTCACTGTCAAATTCAACACAAATTGACACACAACTTTACTACACTGTGTTCAGAAAAAAACACCCACTCACATTTTGTTTTACATCTCCGTGGAAAATGTTCAGATTTCCACAAAAATTTTAGGAAATGTTTCGGAGAGAACAAGTATTCCACCGGTATAAAAGTTAGATATTCTTTGATACCAATGACGTCATGCTGACGTCATATTTCCGTGTTTGTAAACTATGGGTGTTACTCTTGAAAATATACCTTTGACAAAATGTTTGCGAGGCAGCAAAAGTTATGGAGCAGCAAGTTTGGAAGATGTTTCCAGACAATAAACAGACAATTAATGGAATAAAATGTTTAAATTAAAAAACTGACAAAACCGGCAGTATCAAGCCATTCGACTGATAGCGGGCAAGTGGTCATCCATGGTGAGACGCAGTGCGCGTATGACTGCCAACATCAACAGAGTTGAGGATCTCGCACTCAGCCAAAAAAATCACAAAACAGTTTAAAATGAAAAATTGCATAAGGAATTAGCATATTTTTGGTTTTAGTCAGCACAATGACCAATTGGTCTGTTTTAACATTTCAACAATGTCTGTCTTCAACGGTAAAACCCATGATATACAAACACGAAAATATGATGTCAGCATGACATCACCGGTAGAAAAGAATATCTAATTTATTTACAGGTGAAATGCTTGTTTCCTCCTAAACATTCCCTGAAAATGTTTTGAAAATCTGTACATTTTTCTCAGATATATAAAAAAACGTGAGTGAGTGTTTTTTTTCTGAACACAGTGTGGAGCTGCAATAAAGCTAGAAATCACATACTGTAATTTCACGGACAGAAGAAAAATCAAAGCACAAAAATATGCACGTGTTAAATCAAGGTCTAAAACAAAACAAGTTTAAGTGTTAAATGAAGTTATTCCACTCCAGACAGTTGTTTAACCTACACATATTCTACAGGTGTCAACAACTAGTCAGGCAAGCCTACGCTCAAATTCAGCTGTAGAGTTATCAACCTGTTGAACCACTGCAGACATAGTGCTAGAGACTGGCAGTACCACTAAGACAGATGGAAGCAGCTTCCCAATAAAGCTGGTACACAGGCAAGCAAAAGTAAGTAAGTAAGGCAAGCGAAAGCAAAGCAAAGACAGCGTACAGAATGTTAAGCTGCATCTGACGACGAATCAAAGTGTTCTTCTTGTTGACTAAGTTGAACCATTCCAACAACAACACCTCTTCCTCGCTGCTCTTACCTGCTCACATCATCGACCAATCATCAACAGCTTTTGTCATAGAATATTTAGCACATTCCATTCAGCTGAGAAATACAAAAACAGCAACAAGACCCATCACCACAATGTGCCACAATCACAGCACTGTTTCAGCATCAGTGTTCACTGCATCATTCTACGGAATTCCTTCCTATGTTGTTGCTTTCCAAACTAAACAAGAAATTTGAGCTAATGCTCACGAGACACGCAAAAGCCTATAGCAGTTCCGGTTCAGTAGTTTAGCTGAAAATTTGGGTGTTCATGCTAAGTTAATATATAAATACCAAATTCTCTATCTGAATCAACAAACCGAATGATGATAATTCCATCGTGGTGCCACCTTGTGTTGCAGCCCAAAATCGCCAAAAAAATCCATAAAACCCCCTATTTTGGCGTTCAAGGTCATTCAAGGTCATTGAATTCAACGCCAATCGAGAGCCAGTGTACAACTTCCCATTAGTGATTAATAGTAACCAACGCCCTATCTCACACCGTTACTGAGATACAGTGACTTATTGGCCAAAAATCGCAAATTTTGCCCACCCCCTCTCATTTAGCACCCTTGTTCGGGGTGACCCTTTTCGAATTTATGGAAAAGCTTTACGGTTCCTGAAACTAGAGTCTTCCAGGCAGCCGAAGATGAAGATTTGGTGATCCTACCTTCTACCATTTTTGACTGATCCACCCGTGTGACAGACAGACAGATGGATGGACAGACGGACAGAATTGTGATGGCTAAGACGCGCTGAAAGCAGTAGCTGCTTTCGCGCGTAAAAATGGCATACTGATTACTTTGGTCCTGGAGAAAATTGACATCAATTTTGGTTTCCTACATTAATTTGGTTTCAAATTAGAAACCTACATAGGACAGACAGATGAGCAGACATATAGACATATAGACAGATGTGCAAAACCCACAATACAGCCTGTTAGGATGGCCACATAGTACAAAAAAGACGAAATGTATACCATTGTGTCTCTGAAAATGTCTTCAATTGTTACCACGATAAACAGCAAAAGCAACCAAATGGACTGGTAGATAAATATGTGGTAAAAATCAGGAAAAACATGAAATGTTGATGAAACAAAATGAGAGAACGAGTGCACAGATCTCACCCACTTCCTTATGACCAAAAGTTTTGTCAGAAAAATCAGAGCGAAAACTGATGCAGTCATTAACTATGACAAAAAGACGAGGTTAGCAGACTGCTACAGCCGAATGAAATGACTGCAGAGTACCACCTGACTTCATCACGGCACGAAGCTGTGTCTCCAGCTGAGATGCGAGTCTATCTGTCTCAGCTTGTTCAAGTTCTAGACTTGCCATTTCACTCTCCACGTAGCGATGCCCAACCGTGTCTTCACGAGCCAACTGTCAAACATGACAGACACTGAAGGCAACAATACCCAGTGAATTAGCATCTATAAGCATATGTGGTCATTTGTACGCAATGTACAGTCTACAGTAAAGAGTCTACAGTAGAGTGCATAAAGTTAATGAAACAAAACATAAAGTTTAATAGTTAAAAAATATGCAAAATAGTGCAGCATATTGTACAGCAATCCACAACGTTTACTTGACTGCACATTTTCTGCTAAGTTATCAATAAAAAAATTTTGTGAGCCAGTCAATACTTAGCAAAAATACGAACATGGCATTCCATGTCATTTTTACTGATGCAGAGTGTACAATGGAACCATTCAGAGCCCAAGGTCAGTCAAATCTCCTTTGTGCGACCACAATGCTGTAAGAGCATACGACATCGGGAGTAATGTGAAGTTCTTCCCGAGAAGGCCCATACGGTGACACTGACCTCCGTTTCATTAGCTCTCCACCAGACACCAGTTTACACTGCGAGACCACAATGCTAGTGCATTGTGCAGAGTGCCAGTTTCCCCACAATAAATGGCCAAGCTAAGTTAACCGAATATCAAGTGCAATAAGTAAAAAAGTAAGATTTGGCATACGTCGAGACTTGGTGACGTCGGCAGCATGAAACGTTGATCTGTTGGTGAACAACATGCCGCAGGTTTCACCTCAGCCAAGTCCACAACCTTCACGCAAGACATCACAATAACAAGACTGTCCACATAACAGCCAGAACCTTAAGATGTGCTTATTGTAAAATGTTGCATGAATCTTTCAAGAAAATTTTTTTAACAAAAACAAATAATTTAAAGAACACTTATGCATTTGCAGAAATTGTCGAAGAAAGGAACACAATTTTGTCTACTGCAGCTCTCTACCAACTGGTATTACTGTAAATAATATTAATCAATGTTTCACGTAGGTGACTAAGTCAGTAGAGATTTAACACTCAACACATAACGGATCATTTCTGGGATGGAATGTTTCATGTAGACCAAAGTACATCATTATTCAGAGACAAGCGTTGAGTCTTTATTTCTGTTGTTTCTTTCTTTATTTGCTCTGTTTATATTGTTTCTGCTGCTATCTTAAGATGAACAAAGACGAATATGTAAACAGTGATAAAATGAGAAACTCACACAACGTGAATTGGTGGGCGTACTAACAGCAACTGGCTGTAAAGATGTCGGCCTGCTTAGCACAACGGTCTGCAGTTGAACATCGACCATATCACCGGAACCACCATCACCATTACCTGTCAATCATTCACACACTCAACAATTACCATCACGTCTGATCATTCTCCAGCACCACATAATTCCCTCACCAACATTTACCCATATGTCAGTGACAATGTTTTGCCCGTTGCCATGGCCGGCCATACCAAGCTCAATACATCATTTGGGCAACTAGCTCATCACTCATAGAAATGTAGACCAACTGGTTGTAGAAAATCCGTTGATTTCTGGTGCAGGACAAATAAGTGCGGACATGGAGCGAAGGCTACGATCCAGGCTGGCCATGCAGTGATGATGATTACGATTGTAATGTACGCTAACAGTACAAAAACTAGAAATTTGGGGCAAAGCCCAACGTGAGTCCGCCCAGCGCCCTAAGTCCGATTGGGAGGAGAAATTTAGAGGGGTGAAATTCCCCTGATAGCAAAGTCACGTGGCCTGCACACAAATGCATTTGCATACGCAAAATGCGCACTATTGAACTATTGACTTAGAGTGAGTAAATATTAGCCACGTAATCTCTGGTGTTAGTGGACCAAAGTTCACCAAATTTTTTTTATTCAACGCAGTATTAATTGTACTTGATAACGCTTTTTACCGCTTGTCGATAGCTCTATTCGTTCTAGAGATATTTACAGTCAAACTCAAAAGTTGTCGTAAAACGTACTAAATTTTGCACGTTTATTGCCCTCCCAAATTTTAAGGGGGCAGTGCCCCCTAAAAGTTGTACACGCGTTATCACCCCCATCTAACAGCACGGTACGTGGCAAAGTTTCATGAAGCTACACCCTTTGGCTCCAAAGTTCTCGCGGCTAATACGCTACATTTTAAGCCAATTTTTGACTCCCCTTTGAAAAAAGTCGTAAGGGGGCCCCCGTCCCCAATGGGGGGTGAGCTAGTAAGACTTGGTCATTCTCTAGCGCGTGTAAAAATTTGGGGGCGCAGCACCACATAGGGGCCGAAATGTGGCCTTCCGAAAAATTCGACTTGGGTGGGTAAACATTAGCCGCGTAACCTCCGGTGTTAGTGGACTGATGTTCACACAATTTTTTTTATTCAACGCGAAATTAACTGTGTTTGATAACGCCGTTTAACGCTTGTCGATATCTCTATCCAGTTTAGAGATATTTGCGGTCAAACTCGAAAGTTGTCGTAAAACGTACTAAATTTTGCACGTTTTTGCCCTCCCAAATTTTGAGGGAGCGGTGCCCCCTAAAAGTTGTACCCGCATTATCACCCCCATCTAGCAGCACGTCACGTGGCAAAGTTTCATGAAGCTACTCCCTTTGGCTCCAAAGTTCTCGCGGCTAATACGCTACATTTCAAGCCTTTATTGCATTTATAAGCCAATTTTTGACCCCCCTGTGAAAAAAGTTGTAAGGGGGGCCCCCGTCCCTGGTGGGGGGTGCGCTAGTAAGACTTGGTGATTTTCTAGCACGTGTAGAAATTTGGGGGTGCAGCACCCCCTAGGGGCCGAAATATGGTCTTCCAAAAAATGCACTTTGGGTGAGTACGATTCAACATCAAGATCTCCAAGGCCACTGGACCAAACTTCACCGGACTTGTTTCACCTAACGCAGGAGGAATCGCGGTAGACGGAATGACTATCTGATTTTGAATATCTTCATCCGTTTCGGAGATATTCGCCGCCGAACTTCGAAGTCGTCCAAAATCGGGCTAAATTTTGCATGTTTTTGGCCCCTGAAATTTTTTGGGGTGTGCCCCCCGAAATTTTGGACTGGCATTATAAAATAGGGCCTAGTACTGACCATCGTGCAACATTTCACGCCGGTCGGCCCACGCATCTCGGAGATCTCGCGAGTGGAGAAAAAATAAAAAAAAACATCTGCAGTAAAACATAAGTCCTTCCGAAAACTATCGTTTTCGGGCGGACTAATAATTGCCAGAATATAAACTATGAGAGTATGGTTGTAGACCTAATATTGTACATTAAATATATTTCCTTCACAGTTACACATATCACGAAAAAGTAGTAGTATCCTATATAGGCGCCGTGTGGGCAGTCAAGGACATAGGCCAAGGACACTTAAGACCTGATACGATATTATAATAATGATCATGATAATGTCCGACATTATCAGCTAATCAGCCAATGACAAAATGCAATAGAGTAAAAAAATAGGATAAAATAACTAAACCTAAATAAAATCTCTCTGACATGTTAGACATAATGGACACAGACCTCATCGTCATCGCCTGGCGTAGCACGGGTCGACGTTGACTTCTCAATCTGGTTTGACAATTCATTGATCACCAGTTTATAGACCTTCACCAACAGCGGCACCACGGTCCACTCATCTGGTGCTAAAACAACAATCGAATCAGTGCAAACCAACACTAAACTACAAACCCCTTGCATGCATGATAGCATTCAGTGTACAGTGAGCAAGCGATTAATCAGCAACATGCATAGAAGCTTGAAGCTTATTTGGACAAAAAAACAGTCACAAATGTCCCATCTGGACATGTGTCTGTGGCGCTACGACGAGCACCCGAAAAACAAAAACAAACTAGAAATTTGGGGCAAAGCCCAATGTGAGTCCGCCCAGCACCCTAAGTCCGACAGGGGGGAAATTAGGGGTGGGGGAAATTTCCCCGGCATCAAAGCCATGTGGCCCGAACTCAAATGCATTGGCATACGCCGAACGCGCATTGTTGACTTAGGGTAGGTCAACATGAGCGCCTATAACTTTGTTTGTAGTGGACGGAATTTCACAAAATTTTTTTTGTTCAACGCCGAAAGGATCGCTCTCGTCAACGCCGTTTAGATTTTGTCGCTATCTTCATCGAT
>Ga0209367_1002912_pt1 | contig 22956 bp, 10 predicted proteins | sample WorMetLIZISLAND2_FD_187412 | JGI IMG/M metagenome (GOLD analysis project Ga0209367, IMG submission 187412) | Marine gutless worms symbiont microbial communities from Max Planck institute for Marine Microbiology, Germany - Olavius geniculatus... ... | reverse complement strand
ATCCTAGCCTGCACCGTTTTGACACAATACAGCAGTGTGACGGACGGACAGACAAACGGACAGACGCCCAGGCCATGGCTAAGACGCGCGAAGCATTCTGCTATCGCGCGTTAAAAGTAGTTACTTATTTAACAGTTGCATTCACTTTAAGATCGTCACAGTCACTTGTTAAGATATTGCCAAGGTTGGCAAACTGCTGAACGTTGCGCAGGCTTTCTTGATCCTAGAGGGTCCAGACTTGAATTGCTAAAATCTACGTTAAATGCCAAAAAATTCGCACGCAGGTTGTCTTGATCTATGTCCCGCAATTTTGTCGCATTTCATTCTTAAAATGTGCGCTGTAGCCAAAAATTGCGAAAAATTCACTAAAGCCTTCTATTTTTGGGGTGGGGGGTTTAAGGTTGTTTGAAGTCATCGATGTTAATAAATTTGAAAAGCCTGTCGCCAATGCTTGTTATGACAAACAGCATATCTCTGCCTATCTGCAACCCTTTTCACGCTACACGAGCCAATAGCAGTAAAATAACCACTTTTTAGGGGGTAGCCCTCTTTGACGCCCGCGTGCGCAGGCCTTCTTGAACACAGAAGATGGGGACTTGGACTGCTAAAATATACGGTTAATGCAAAAAAATTTCATGTGCAGGTTGTCTTGGTTTATCTTCAGCCCTTTCGTCACAATTCACTGTTGAAATGTGCGCTGCAGCCAAAAATTGCGAAAAATTTACTATAAACTTTTTTGGGAAGTTCAAGGTCGTTCAAGGTTATCGATGTTGACAAATTTAAAAAGTCTGTCATTAGTGCTTGTTGTAATAAACAGCATGTCTGTACCTATCGATGCAACCGTTTTTACACTATAAGAGCCAATAGCGGCAAAATGACGTCTTTTTAGGGGTTACGCTTTCGTTCGAGGGGAACCCCTTCACCCATGGGCACGAAATTTTATCACGAAAAACTAGAGTCCTTGGGGCAGCGCACAGTAAAGATTTTGTAATCCTAGCTTGCACCGTTTTGACACAATACAGCAGTGTGACGGACGGACAGACAAACGGACAGACGCCCAGGCCATGGCTAAGACGCGCGAAGCATTCTGCTATCGCGCGTAAAAATTAGTTACTCAGTTAAGACTGGTGGCGTGGCGTAGTTGATAGCGCGTTTCGGCTGAAACGAAGTTACTCTACGCTGGGCCCGGTTAGTACTGCGATGGGTGACTGCCTGCGGGCAGGTAAACCATCTCGGTGCAAAGCCTGCCAGCTAGATCGACTCAGCCTTCTACCCTCCGTGGGACGGTAAAATGAGTAGTAACTCATTTATATAAGTTACGAAAGGTGGGGACATTGGTACAGCTGACTAGGGTTGCCTAGCCGGCCGCTGCGCCAGCCTGTGTCTGCAGGCTGTACACGGTGGCCGTGCGACAGGCGGCTCTGGTCAGTGACAAAAGCGCATTAGAGGCGTGCGCATGCTCGCGACTATGCGCTATACAAATTGACGACCTTTACCTTTTTACCTTCAACAGTTGCATTCACTTTAAGATCGTGTTGCCAGACGTGCGTGCAGTGCGCGGTCGCCCACTGCCTAGAACTCTTTCCTCAGTCACACATTTGTTAACTTTTGAAAGCAAGTAGTCATGTTCTCTGCGCGTCAAATTTTTCTGCCAAAAAATAAAGAAAAGTTCGTCAATTGTATTTTCTAGCTTCTTTAAACTTTTACTTAACAGTGTTTGTCGTCTGTAGTAAGCACCGCCTTAAAGCGGTAACCGAGTCAACGCATGCGCTGCCCAGTATAAATTTATTGTTGTAAACGGTCAAACTACGACTTCTGCATTTCACAAGGTAGTGTAGCGACAGTATTAAGGTGAGTTGAGCAAACTTTAGTCATTTATGTCAAATTGTGTCATAATAGTAACAAAATTAATTGCAATCGGCCAATGTTTCACGCGGTTATTCAAAAAATAACACCGGCACAGTTTTTGTGACACGGTGCATAACCCATATCGAGTCAACAGTAGTCTAAGCGGCTTACGTGAGAAGCAATTATATCACACGTGGTCTGGCATGGGATCTTTTGTGATCCGGGTAAGTTTCATCAGTGACTTTTTCAGGTATCAGTATGAGACCTTGCGTGGTTATTTATGATGGCTGACAATCTTGACTGTAACTCTATACCACATCAGTGATGCCAGTAGTGACTCATTTAGCTTTTTTATCGACTTTCAAGGTCTCACTAGTGACGTTTCAAGGTTTCATTATAGTGTCCGCAGCTTGAAACGGCGCCAAAACGCGACAACTTTACGAGCCAATGACATACATTCGAGACAACAAATTAACTGCATTTTTGTGCAAGCAAACATTTCAAAATGTACTGAGATTTAACCTTGCACCTCAATTCAATTTTTTCCCACTTTAATACACTTTGTATCTTTCCGTTTTTCGTGCTTGCGTCAAATATGGCATTGAGTGCCGGTGTTGGCCATGAATCGAATGAATGAATGAATAGGAAGGCCTTGAGTTGAGTTGCTGCTGTCTAGTAAGTAAACATAACACGTGATCGACATACATGTATACAGGGTGGGCCAAAAAAGTAAGCTATTGCACTTTGTCTATATCTTCGCTAAATATTGATCAATTTTCACAATTTTTTCGCCAGTGGACTCTGTAAGAATTTTACTACTCAGTGGCATACACATCACACTTATTATGTCGCTATACACTGCCCTGTAAAATATAAATATCCAAAAACATACAATATATACAGATGGATAAAAAATTTAATGGTAAATTTTTGAAGTATTTAACTTAGATGTTAAATGTGAGTTATCATCATCATCACCAAGCGCATGCCCCGAGCTGGAGCGTAGCGGTTTCTATGAGGTGCTTCTAGTGTTCTCGATCTTGGGCGTATTTCCAAGCCGAGTTGAGACCAAGATTATGAGGCTGGAGATCTGCTCCCAGGGTACGTAGCCATGTGTGGCGAGGGCGTCCGGGAGGGCGCTTCCAATCTATGGGCAGACCTCTGAGATACGGTGACTATTAGCTTGAAACCTTTCATTAAAAATTGCGGTCAAACCGCTGCAGATGGAAACATGGTTACTAATGACAGCCTATAGGAAGTCGTCATCGCCCCATTTTACCGTATTTTTACCGTATTTTACCGTATTTTACCCTGCGGTACTATAGCCAACCCCCTGCAACTTACCGTTCAGCCACAATATCGCACGATTGGCATAGCATAGTGCGTAATGACCTCTCAAGGTCATCCAAGGTCAACAATTTTTGTGTCGTGTGAAAAGACTCGAGCGACATTCTATTAGTGATTAGCTTTATAGTAATCTTGGCTCTATCTTACACCGTTTCTGCGATACGGCCAGTTTTCGGTTGAAAAACACATTTTTCCACACCCCTCCATTCAACCCCAAATTTGAAAATGTCTTCCTTGCACTAGATCACTAAAATTCTGCACACGAGCAGCCACCGGAGTAGGCTAATTAGCCTACACGTGTAATTAGTTTTTCGGTGTGATCTATCCCTTAGCCACAATACATCCGTGACAGACAGACAGACAGACGACAGACATATTGTACCAAAGGGCCAGATTTTTAAGCATCAGCTTTACGTGGCCCAAAAATGTTGATGAGGCAAGAAGTTGCTATTTTCCGCCAGTCAGCTGAAAAATTTCTGACAGAATAAAATACGGGTGCTCACAATTTTAGTTTTGCTGTAATTTTTTCCCCAAAATAGGGAATTTTCAGTACCAATTTAGGCGTTTTGGGGTAAAAAATTTTTTGACACAAATAAATCTTTAAGACAGGCCAAAACTTGCATATGAAAATTTGTTTTTGTCAACAAACGTTGTACTGCATTTTTGTTTTGTATCTTAATACCAAGCTACGTTTAGTTTTCCAGTACGACTGGTTACTCACTATTTGAAGTACTTTTTATCATAACTAAAGGCTTAGTTTTAGTCTACAATTTTTACGCGCGAAAGCAGCTACTGCTTTCAGCGCGTCTTAGCCATCGCAATTCTGTCTGTCTGTCCGTCCGTCTGTCCGTCTGTCCGTTCGTCACACGGGTAGATCAGTCAAAAACGGCGCAAGATAGGATCACCAAATCTTCACCGTCGGCTGTCCGGAAGACTCTAGCTTCAGGAACCGTAAAGCTTTTTCCATAAATTGGTAGGAGGTCACCTCGAACGAAGGCGCTAAATAAGAGGGGGTGGGCAAAATTTGCGATTTTTGGCCAATAAGTCGCTGTATCTCAATAACGGTGCGAGATAGAGCCTAGGTTACTATTAATCACTAATAGGAAGTCGTACACTGGCTCTCGATTGGCGCCGAATTCAATGACCTTGGATAACCTTGAACGTCAAAATAGAGGTTTTAATGGATTTTTGGCGATTTCGGGCTGCGACACAAGTCTATATCATTTACAAGGTGGCGCCACGGAATTATCGTTATGCGATCCAGATATAGAATTTGGTATTTGTATATTAACTTAACGTGAACACCCTAATTTTCAGCTAAACTACTGAATCGGAACTGCTATAGGCTTTCGCGCGTCTCGTGAGCATTAGCTCAAATTTCTTGTTAGTTCTTAAGACGAGAATAATGAGGGTTGTCCAGTACCAGTCTTATGCCGGTGGCCCGGGCAAGCTGACACCCGACGAGAGAGAGAAAAGCATTGCATTGCAATGCTTTTTGTGGCCGACAGCCGGACAGTCGGCTCGTATGTCACTAGACCCGAAGGCCCGGGCACCGCTTAAAATAGAATTTTATTTCCATTTACACACTTATGAAATTGAACAGTGCGTCTTGAGAGAAATTTGATTTGTTTATAGGCTTACACTTTACGTCTAGTCAGGTCGACTAAGAATTATGTTGGTGGCGTGGTGTAGTTGGTAGCGCGTTTCGGCTGAAACGAAGTTACTCTACGCCGGGCCCGGTTAGTACTGCGATGGGTGACTGCCTGCAGGCAGGTAAACCATTTCGGTGCGAAGCCTGCCAGCTAGGTCGACTCAGCCTTCTACTCTCCGTGGGACGGTAAAATAAGTAGTAACTTATTTACATGGGTTACGGAAGGTGGGGACCTTGGTACAACTGACTGGGGTTGCCTGACCGGCCGCTGCGCCAGCCTGTGTCTGCAGGCTGTACACGGTGGCAGTGCGGCAGGCGACTCTGGTTATTAGTGACGAAAGCGCATTAGAGGCGTTCGCATGCTCGCGACGATGCGCTATACAAATTGACGACCTTTAGGCCTACCTTTACCTTTATGTTGTCCTCCGATTCTGAATTTCCGTAGGCCCTACTTCGTACGTATTACCAAAGTTTTCTAGGATGATCGAGAACGTGTAGAAAAGTTGACGAAATTATATCAATCACACAGTAAGTTGTCTATGAGATATGAAGATCGTGGACTAAAAATATTACAATAAAGAAAACCAAGGAAAAAATAGGAATGCACTTTAAACTTTTTAGGCCTAGCTCAGTTGACTTATGCGTCATTGCGTTACATATAATGAGAAATGTCAAATAATTATTAGAACTACTTTGCTGACGACGGCTGGCTCCCGGCCGGCTGCTCGGCCGCATTCCGGCCGGACACCTAGCTCGTGTGTCGCTGGCTTAAGTGTTTGAAATGGCACTGGCTGCTAATTTTGCTAAACATCTAGCTTTCTGTTAAGCCTGGGCGTCCAGAGCCTTGCTACGCCACTGGTGAAGAAAGTCTGCAGCTTATCGCCGCCAACGACTGGTCGTCGTGCGCGCGCCTATAAAAGCGGTAGCACCATCGGTGCGATTCCAGTCAGTCACTGTGCTATCTAGCGCGTCGAATCGAGTCGTTTTTTGACAGCATCAACAACAGCGTTTTTGTTCACGTGTGACTCTCCGCTAGTGACTATAAGCATAGAGCAGCAGTGACACCGTACGCGCGCATCACGGTTAATATGAGGCTCGATACCAAGCAGACTTCTTTGGACTGGAACAATCCGGACATCATCTATGCTCCGGATCAAGGTATGCATCTTTACCTGTAGTACCTTTACCTGTACAATACAATACAATACAATACAGTGGAGAATTTGCACTTAAAAACTGACAAACAAACTGTCAGTTTAATCTAGCACATAAACTAAAAAGAACTGAAAGGTTTAAAAAATGAAATGAGAGATACTGAGAATAAAAATACTGTTAAATGTAAAACTGACAAAATTTGAAAAATGACTGAAGTAAAGAAAGCTAAAATAAGAAAAAAACTAAAAAGGAAAAAAAATAAAAAAAATAATAATAATGAAAACTAAAACTCAGAAAAAACTGAAAAGAGTAAACATAAAAACCGTGAGCGGTCCGAATAGCCGTGGAGTCAGTCCGAGGGGGTGCCAGATGTTTATGGAAAATAGGATTTAAGAAAAAAAAGTTTTGAGACTGGAATGAAAGAATGATTGGATGATGGATGACAAGAGTGGTGATGGTGACGCTGACGAAGTAAGATGACCATGGAAGTATGGTGAGTCGGGAGGAGATACTATCTTTACCGCCTGCTGATTAACTGATCTACTCTGCTGCATCTGATTCTCTTGTCTCAATTTTGTATCTTTTTGCCGCAATCGTGAAACGGATGCAGCATACGTGGCGGTTTTTCTTTCGCAAAAGTTGGCTTTGCCGGAAAAGGACACGTGTTTTGTACGTTGTGATATCGCATTGCGGATTGCACAAATAACAGCTGATAACAATTAAACGCATAATCAGTTTGTGTAAAATATAATGCAAAATGCGCGGTTGAGTAGTAATTTCCGTGTTCATTAACTAATTCGCGCCATTTTTAACAAAAGTTTTTTTTGGCTTTACACACTGCTGCTTTTTCCGCATGTTTAATGCAAAGCGCGAGCATAGCCACCGTAAAATGCCTGTCCGTCTGTCTGTTTGTTCGTTACTTAAACGGGCTCAGGGTTTTTCGCTCCACTAAGCCCTAACGTAATGCGATAGTCTTACGACAACGTCGCAAAATGTAGGCCAGAATGGTAATAAATTGGCTGTTTTCATGGAAGATAACGTGCAACATCTCTGTAACGCTGTAATATCAAACCGTTACGAAGTCACATGTAAGCGCCTTCAATTGTCAGCAAAATTAACGACCTTGGATGACCTTGAACGGCTATTACGAACTCTACTGCACAAGAATGCGTCTAACTGATACGCGTCGTCAGAATAACGCATCAGTATGATTGTGGCATCGCGCGAGTTACATGAACAAAAAAGTAGTCAACGAAATGTTATTGTCGCTGACAGATACAATTAATATGCTGCTTTAAAAAGCTATTTTTATTTTTATTGTTACAAAATTTTGTATTGTTTTTACTATAACTAAATAAACTTATATCGAAGATTTCTATCGATTTGTCGTAAAAATTTCAACAATTATAAAAAAATTCATTCCTTAAATTACGACAAAGTTTTCTATAAAAAAGCGTAATTAAATATGCAATCTTATTTTTCACAATTATTTTTACAGAAAGAAAAAAATTTCCGTTTATTGCATTAAATCACACAGTTGTGAAGCGATCAAATTTTGATTTGTTTGCCACTTTGTCTTTGTCTTTGTTTTAGCTGAATAACCGACGAGAGTTGATTAACCAAAAAGTTAGCATACAATTTCGAAAATTGCTGATGTTCGGTTTGTACAGAAATCAGCTGTTACTATTAACTCCATAATAGTATTTTTAGTATTTTACCAGTATTTAAAATTAAAAGTACGAGTCAACAATGTCAAAACTTTTTCCCATCAGAAAACTTTTTAAAGGCTGCTATCGGACGCTGTAGATTTTGCACATTGCTTTGTCGTAAGTAAAAGCAAAATATTATAAATTTTCATAGTTTTTTAATAGTAAATAAAACAATAAAGTTAAACTTTACAACACCTATCGCTTTTAAACTAAGCAACATTTATTGTCATTGTCTTCTTTAAAAAATATTGTTGGCCATTACATTATCCAGTTGAGCTTAAAACATTGTTAACAAACAACAGATTTTAAGCAAAAAAATTGGTTTATTATTTTATTATAATTATATTTTGCGAGAAAAAAATCTGTGACGATTAAACCTGTGATGGATTTTTGATATACATAAGGCATGCTAACATTCGCATTAAATTAATACAATTATATACGTGCAACAGAATTGTATACTTTGTCAATCACTGTAAATATTTATTTATTATGTTGTTTTAATACCAAGGTCTAAGGGCGTCGTGGGTAAAAAAATGGGGGCTAAAACTTGCAATTTTTTGACCGACAGCTACAGGTCTTCAGCAAAAGAAATTGTGAGTGCTTAAAAATTTAATTCTGCTTTTGATTTTTTGTAAATTGAGGTTTTAGCATTACATTTGGTATTGTTGTAAAAATATTTTTAAGAAAACAAATTTTGAAGGTTGAAATTTAGAAGAGAATGCTTTTTGCCGTCCGTGCCACAACGTTGTTGTTTTTAGTACAACATCGAAATTTTATTTTTTAAATAATTTTCTAGTGTCAATATTGTAATTTAAACCAAAAAATTAATACCACAGTAATTATTTTAATTGTGTCGCAGTTGCGTAATGAATCAAACACGACAAAAAATGAAAATTACAGATAATCTAGCAAAATTGATTAACAATTTTGTGTTAATCACGATAATGTTCTTGGATTCCAATGAGAATTTTTCGTTGACTTTTCTCGAAATGTCAACTACAACAAGATAGCTGTACAAGTAATTTGAGCAAAGCTCGTGAGACGCGCGACAGCCTTAACAGTTTCTATTCGCAGGTTGTCTTTGTCTATGTCCAGCCATTTCTACGCAATACACTCTTTATGTGTGCCTCGTAGCCGAAAATCGCAAAAAAACACTAACCCCTCTATTTCGCGGGTTCAAGGTCATTTAAGGTCATTGACGTTGACACCATTATAAGCCTTGTCACTAGTGCTCGTTATTATGAGCAGTATGTCTGCGTCTATCTGCAAGCGTTTTCACGCTACACAAGCTAGTATCGGTAGAATAACCACTTCTTAGGGGGTACCCCTCTTTGACGCCCTCGTTCAATGAGAATCCCCTGACCCAAGGGCACAAAATTTTGTCACAAAATACTAGAGTCCTTGCGGCAGCCCACAGTAAAAATTTTGTAATTTTAGTTTACACCCGTTTTTTATAAAGCTCAGGGGTGTGACAGACGGACGGACAGAGACAGACGGACAGACACCTCGACGATGGCTAAGACGCAAAAAGCATTAGATGCTGTGGCGCGTAAAAAGTGGAAAAAAGTAATTTTCTAGTGCGTTAGAAAATTAACGGATTCCTTCTAGGCGGAATCGCTTCCTGGACAAGCAATTTCGCATATTGCGACACATTTAAGTAGCATTTCTACAACGGCTGCGCGTTGCTTTGCGTTTAAAATAGAAAAGCCGATAGTGTTTGTATTTTTGTTCACTATACGAGCGAGTAATTGCGAGTAACCGGCTCGTTGTAGCGCGTTGAAACGCGTTAAACGCGTTCGAACGCAACGCAACGCAACGCGCAGCCGTAGTGAAAATAAATCTTTGTTTCGTAAAGTCGTTTTTTTGTTTGTTTGTTTGTTTTTTCTCTGTTGCATTTGTGTTCTGTTTGATGGATTTGAATGTTAGACACTATATTGGGGTGGGGGAGGGCAAATGATGCGTTGTGTCAAAATGATGATGACCCCAGAAGAAGCGGAGATTTTGGGTCGGACCCTAGAAAAAAAACACACTGCAAATTGCTGTTGCCACCTGGCAAATAAAAAGAAGCGCTTTTGCTTCTGTCCAAGTTTTTTGCTCTGGATTTCAATTCTAATACCCTTGGCAGCATTTCCACTCTAATAGCGTTGCGCTGCGATAACTATCGCCTTGAAGCGATATGGCGGTTTAGCCAGCTATGTGACAAGTAGGCCTAATCTAAGCAAAGCTCACATGACGCGTGACGGCGTCGGTGCTACCACTCGAAAAATGTGTACAACGTGCAATAAAATAGCAATACGCATTAAGACGGTACCCAAATTGTGACGACGCTGTACGAGGGATTCCTTGAACCCAGAAGGTCGGATCTCTAAAGGCTAAAATCTACGTTTTGTGCTGCAAATTTCATATAAAGTTATTTTCGTCTATCTCTGGTAATTTCGGCACAATCTACTGTTGAAATATTTATCACAGCTTAAAATCGCGAAAAAGATCACTAAAACCCACCTTTCTGGATTTTAAAGTCGTTAAGATCATCGATATAGCTACCCCCGGAAAACAAGTCAGTGTCTACCTGCGATCGATCGTTTTATGCTAAATTAAAAGGATACTTAATTTTTACGCGCGAAAGCAGAATGCTTCGCGCGTCTTTGCCATCGTCTGGGTGTCTGTCTGTCTGTCCGTCCGTCCGTCCGTCTGTCTGTCTGTTCGTCTGTCTGTCACACTCGTGAGCTGTATCAAAACGGTGCAAGGTAGGATCGCAAAATCTTCACTGTGGGCTGCCACAAAGTCTCTAGTTTATCGTGACAAAATTTCGTGCCACTGGGTGCAGGGGTTCCCCTCGAACGAGGGCGTCGAAGAGGGGTACCCCCTAAAAAGACGTCATTTTGCCGTTATTGGCTAGAATAATGTGAAAACGGCTGCAGATAGGTACATGCATGCTGCTTATCATAACAAGCACTGGTGACAGGCTTTTTGGATTCATGAACATCGATGACCTTGAACTACCTTAAACCCCTCAAAGAGAGGTTTTTAGTGAATTTTTCACAATTTTTGGATGCAGCGCACATTTCAACACCGAATTGCGACGAAATGGCTGGAGATAGACCAAGACAACCTGCATATGAAATTTTCAGCATTCAACGCAGATTTTAGCAGTTCTAGTTCCGACCCCTTAGGTTCAAGGAGACCGGCGGAGGCGGGCGTCAAATACAGCTACCCCCCCTAAAAAGTGGTTATTTTACCGCAATTATCACGTGTAGCATGAACACGGTTGCAGATAGGCACAGAAATTTTGCTTATCATAACAAGCACTTGTGACAGGCTTTTTGGATTCATGAACATAGATGACCTTGAATGGCCTTGAACCCTAAAAAAATTAATTTAACGTGATTTTTTGGCGATTTTTGGCTGCCAAAGAGTGAATTACGACGAAATGGATAGATATGGAGTATAGACTACGATTATCTGCGAACAGGAACTGCTATAGGCTTTCGCGTGTCTCGTGAGCTTTGCTCAAATTACTTGTAATGCCCCCGTACGAAGAATTTTTAAACCCAAAGGTAGGGATCGAAACTTACACAGCCATAGTCTACGTTTGATGCTAAAAATTCTATACGCAGGTTATCCTGGTGGATCTCCAGCCATTTCGGTGAAATTCACTTTTGAATGTGCGCCGCAGCTTAAAATCGCCAAAGCAGAAAATTACCAAAACTTTTATTTTTGGGAGTTGAAAGTCGTTCAGAGTTAATTTTTTTATGTTAATCGAAAGAAGGTATAAGACTTTTTTTATTACTGATTAATAGTAACGTTTGCCTTATCTCTCACCGTTTAGGGCGACTTATTGGCTCAAAATCGCCAATTTTTCGTACCTACTTTTCATTTAACCTACTTCATCGGGGTGTCTTGTTTCGAATTTTCGAGAAAAAGCTTTGTGAATCCTAAACATAGAGTTTTTGTGGCAGTCCACAGTAAAAATTCGTGATCCTGGCTAGCGTTGTTTTGACACAATACCGCAGTGTGACCGACAGAAAAAAAACAAACAGACGATCGCCTCTACGATAGTAAGATGCCCCATAGCATTACATGCTGTCGCGCGTAAATATCGCAAAAGTAAACAAATGATCAAATTTTTCGGATACATAAACCTTGGAATCCGTATTGCCAGTGAAAATATTTTGTTTTGAGGCAGGCTTAACAAGCAAGCATGTAATCGTTTCGTTTTAATTGTTTCAACAAATGCATTTAGTATGCTTTTATTGCTGCTTTGTGCAATATCATAAACTTTTATTCAATAACTAAGACCTTTTTGTGACGTGTTTCAGACATACCGTTTCCTCTGGTGGACCTGATATACAAAGTGAGATGTGACAAGATGGGATGACGACGACTTGGAAGGATGTGACGGGTCGTTATACACTGTATGGTTTCGCTGCTTTCTTCGTATGTAATCGTCATCATATTCCCGGTGATATCGTTCGTCTTACCCGCCGCCTGATGGGGCATTCACATCACGAACAGTTGCAGCAGCATATAATTTTCGTGACGTTGTGAACCGGGCTTTCGGTCGTGAGTTGATATCTTGCCTGCATGGAAAGTTGCAGTGGCATTTAGCAGATCCAGTTGCGTAAGAACTAGCGAGACTGGCATTTTGCTCAAGTACAGAGATACGGTCGTTAACAGTAGGTCTAATTATCGCACAATGAGTTTTGAGTTGTTGAGTTAAGGCGCTCGGTTCGCACATAAACGATAAAGTAATAAACTGATAAAAATAGAACAAACTTGACATTAGAACAACACTTCTGTCAAACAACAGTGACTTAGTTTCACGTATTCCTCGCAATAAAATAAATATTTTTCGCAAGTGTGTAGTTGCATGTTTGATTAATCTGCGATTAACAGTAAACGGAGACTAAGGCGACCGTCTTCGTTTGCTTTATTGTATTTTACTTTTTCGTACATGTGCGAGCCCTTTTACCGTCCCCGGTAGATTTCGCGTTTATAGTCATTTAGTTGCTGTTTTCATTACTTTTCTTGTTTGTTGAGTGCGTTATTGTTATGCATGCGTTTGTTGTTATGAAACAGTAGCGTAAAAGCAGTAATTAGCCTACATACATACAGCAACTGTCAAATGGACTTTCTAATACAGATTTTTCTAATCATGCAAATGCGAATGAATGATATTGGCAAAACTGTAATAATTATGACTCAAGGAGTTGAACACTAGGGGCCTATTTTCAAAATGACCACTGAATGTCAGACAATTTCTCCAATTGCCATTGTTTATAGAATATGGCTTGTTGCTTATTGCTTCAACATGATGACAGCAATACAGACATGTAGATATCTAGGCTACCTGCAGAAAAAAAGCAGCAATAATGCTTTGTTCTAGCCATGGCTTGCCGTTTGAGACGATCGATTGGTCGATTGTTGCTCAGTGATTTTTGGTCGCCGGATTGAGTAGCAAATTTGCGATTAGACAGTTTTCACTCAGCCGTCGTTTGGTAAAATAAGAAAGCAAACTTCGGCAGGCGTAGACGATACAAAAACTTTTAAAGAAGATACTCAATTTGTACCTTTTTTTCGGTCATTACGTTATAAAATTTCAATTGTGGCTGATGTGTTATGTTTTAGTCTGTTTGCTTGCGGATTTGTGCAAACGCTCACTGAGCGTGAAAAGTGACGTTGGTGTACAGAGCGAACGTTATGAACCGATCACTGAAATGAGCATTGCGTCACTTCATCCAGTTTGTTTGCTTTGTACACGTAGTTCATAACTTGTGTGTACCGTTTAGCCTACTATTAGCCTACGATTAAAAAGATGTTCCTGGTGGATTAGGACCTATATCTGCGTGCCCGAAATTAGCCTAATTGATTAGCTTAAACCCCTACTTCTGCTGAAGAAAGCATGGAAGGTTATGCGACCGGATTTTTCTTTCGTTTGCCTTTGTTTGCTCAAAAAATTATGAACCAATTCTGATAAAATTTTGAAAATAGATTGGAAAGGATCTGCTCAGATCTTGGTGGCAATCCAGAGTTTTCGTGGATTCTGGATCACATGCAATCCAGAATGTTTTCTCAGTTACAATTTGCCGTGTAGCCTATCTCAGAAAGTTATGAACGGATTTTAATAGAATTCTACAAAGGAGTGGAGAGTGGTTCAAACACCTAACTTTTAGATTTCGGTGGCGATTCGGTTCATAACTTTGATCAAGGGTTGTTGAATGTTGAATCCTAATCCGAATCATCTGTAACACGCGGCTGCTATATTGAGTTAGTTGCATTCGCCATGTGGCAGCACTATTTTCAGCGCAGGTCTGCTGTCTCGGCACTGGTTTTTCTAGCTAATTAATTAACTAATCAGACGGAATGTTAACATGGTTAGCAATAGGCATTCTTGAAACGCGCAACACACGAGCCCAGTCTGTGGGCAATACTTGTCGTTCGTTTTGCCGGTGTGCTGTTTGACACTATTCAGACAGCTTCACGTATTCACGTAGCCCATTCACGTACTCACGTACCGGTATTCACATGATTGAATCACATACGTTGAGACGCGTATATAGGCCTATTTACGTTTGGCTCGTTTATCGTGCGTTGTGAATCGAAAAAGCCATCAACCAAAACTCGTACAATATATTTGTTTGTCGCGTTTCGACGGCCGAACAACGTCACTGTCGTTTATCCTATATCGGAAATTGACAAATTGTACGTATCATAAACACAGACGTAAAGAAGTGTTATAAATTAGCTGATAAAATGCCAATAAAAATGTAGACCTAGGGCCTATGTGAGCCGGTGTGCCGTAGTGTTTGACTGTCAGTTAACTGATCGCACGATAGTAAGTCTCATGTCTTGCAGAAATGTGGGAACTCGATCGATGTTCCCAGTGCACCGCCAGTGGCTTCTGTCGCCCCAAATCTAACAAGTAATTTAAGCAAAGCTCGCGTAACGCGCGATAGCAGCGGTCTTGCCACTTTGGCAATCAGTGTACAGCAATAAGATATTAATGCGTCTTGAAAGAGTACTTAAATTTGAGGCCTCCACATGGAAAACTGGTGGAATTTAAGATATCGAAACTTAGATTCTCAAAATGTACGTTCTGTGCTAAAAATGTCATACGCAGGTTGTTCAGGTCCATTTCTAGCCATTTCGGTACAATTCACTCTTAAATTGTGCGACAGAGCCGAAAATATAAAAAATTCACTAAAAACCCCTACTTTGAAAGTTCAAGGTCATTCAAGGTCATCGACGTTGGCACCAGTAAAAAACTTGTCACTGTTGCATGTTATAATAAGCAGCCTGTTTGTGCCTATCTGCAACAGGTTTCACTCTACGAGCCAATAGCGGTAAAATGACCACTTTTAGGGGGGGGGGTAGCCGTCTTTGGCGCACGCCTGCACCGGCCTCCTTCAATCTGATAATTAGTCTTTAGGTTCCACTGCTAGTCGACCAAAAGTAAGATTAATTACGGTTAATTACGGTGCTGGACGCGTGGACGACTGCTCGCCCGATGATGTTCCTCGCGATGAACAGACTGTCGCCGATTAAGTGTTGCGCGATTAGACCTAAGTGTCATGGAACCCAATTTTGCATACACCCTTGACAAAACTTCCCCCACTTATTTTTCACTGGGCGCAAGCCTCATTTACGCAGCCTCATTTACGCAGCCTCATTTACGTTGCCTCATTTACGCAGCCTCATTTACGCAGCCTCATTTACGTTGCCTCATTTACGTTGCCTTTACGCGTAGCGGCGTATGGGTCATTTCGCCATTTTTTTAAGATTTTGGATGTAGTAATATGTGAAAAATGAAGTGTAGAAAAACGTATAAAACCAAATATTTTTTATATCTATATTTATTGCAAAATAATAATTTACAAATTTCTCTGCATGATTCCTTGCAGAAATTTTTTTGCAGCAAGATTCAGACTGCGCAGTTTAAATTTTTCTCACGTGTTTGGGCAGCAAAGAATGAATGCTTTTGCAATCAGAAACTAAATATTAAAATGATAAAAGACTAGATATGTAACCATTTGATATTTTGTTTACTGATTAAGATGTAAATTTAAAGGCAATTCATGTCTATAGTGAATTGAAATTCACATAAAGTAATACTTGGTTATTTTATGAGTCCAAAATTCACTGTACAAATCACGTGGGGATAACTGGCTGTGTACAAGGCGTTCCAAGCTGTTAACTCGTGACTCTGTTATCGTTGTAAGGACTGGTTTACTTAGTTTTTATGCTGATTGTTGTGCAATATTTTACTTTAATGATTGCGACAGTAATGAGAATTACGTGACAGGAATGAGAAATTGCTTGCAGTAATATGTAGAGAGAACATTTGAAAATTTTCTCATTACTGTCAGATCTATTTGGGCAATAAAGAAAAATCCTTTTACAATCAAAATTATATAATTAAATGATAAATATCAAGTCACAGAAAGTAGACTTGTGACCATGTGACATTTTGCTCACTGAGCACACACACAGTTTGCAGTGCACGCATGTGTGCAGCGAATTGGAATTCTCAAAAAGTACATATTTACTTGATTTGCCAGTCTATCATCGGCAGTGTAATCAGGTGACGCAAACTGACTGTGTAGATCTACATAGTGCACCAAATTGTTAACATTTAACTCTGCTGTCATTATGTTTATTGTTGCACAATAATTGTTTTGATGAATGTGACAGTAATGAGAATTAATGAGAAATTTTACGTGACATGAATGAACGAGTGACTGTAGTGATACGTGACTGTAATGAGAAAACTGCATTTAAAATGGCCACGCCCAATGATAGTGATCGCGGTTCAAATCACAGTAATGACGTCATCATTAAAAAATCTCGGCGACGTCGGACAACAACTCGGACGAGGAAATCGGTGCGTGTATCCACTGCATTAGACGGCATCACTTATTGAAACATTAGCGATGCCGGTTATTGCAATCGATGTTAGACGTATCGTAGCGTGGTTTGTCCGTCTGTTGCAGTCGTGCGCTCTAATAAAGCCGCTGAACGGAATGAGGTGTCATTTGGCACGGACACTCATGAGATATGACGCCCTCGTTCAAAAATAACCCCTTACCCAGCGTCACCAAATTTTGTCAAGAAAACTAGAGGCACTAGGCTATCTTACAGTGCAAACCCCGAATTTTTATCTCACCCGATGGGCTTTCATCGGTACCGGGTGGTGACAGACGAACAGGCAGACAAAATTAAGAGCTGATAGGCCTACGCGGTAGCATATTGTACGTCGCGCATAAAAAATACGCAATTTTAATTACTTTTTAACAAATATCAACATTCCTGACCCAACTGTTTCTGCACTACCTGGGAAATGCAAAACAAGCAGTTAAAATGGTCGAAAACGTGAAAAAAATCATCCCCAACATTATTGTTGCTGTTCGCTAGCAATCGCGACATCCGGCTGATTGCTTTGCCACAATGCAGGATTGCGGACCCGGGTGCTGCGCGGCAGGTGCCCTTAGCACCCTCATGTGGCCGCCAATAACCATAGACATTCTGTCGTCCCATTTTTCTGTGACATTCATGACGTCAGACCACCCAGTTTGCACATAAATCGACTTGATAGGACGCCATACGTCAATACACCGCGTTGCTTGTAAATCACCGGATGGCGCAGAGCAGAGTGTAGACAAAACACAATAAATCAAAGAATCTTGTTCACGACACACCTATACGGTAAGATATTTACTTGCACCAGTATATAGGTCAGCGGCAAACAAAGTTGTCATGGAACGTCTCTTCAGCTGCTAATCAGGTAGATGTTTGAGCGTGTGGTAATGTTCACTGCATGATCATTCGTGATTGCTATTTGTAAGCCACAGAGATAGTGAGGTAAAACCATGATGGTAGGCCAACAATAATTGAATAGGCGTAGGCATATGTCTACCCACAAATCTCAGTTTGATCGTCAGTGCGATGTATATACACGGTGTTTCATAAAAAGGGACCCCTTTTTGTTTTTTCATAATTCACTCAAATAATGATCAATTTACACAAAATTTTTACCAGTTGTAGCTGAAAAATACTAATTCAAAATATTTTAACAAAATATGGCAGTTGATTAAATATTTTTTGCTAGACGTGATGTAACGCTCACATCATAATGTGTCGTGAGTACAAGCTTGCTAGTCTCAACTGGTGATGTCAGTTGCTACCCTGCTTCGATGGTAAACTTAATCTGGTTCGCTGATGTAGAATGTTCATCGTGCCAGCTTTAAGCAACATGGGGGCATGAAATTAGGCATCTCGCGATCCAAAAACTCAACCATTTTGTAAGCTTGGTGTGCTAGTGCACTGTCTTGCTCGAACATGTGAAAGTCCGACTATCTCCATAGACGCATAAATGTGATTGCTTAGCATGTTTTTTGTTGATGCAACTGCAAAAACTTCAAGAATTTATCATGAAGGAACCAGAATTTTTACCATTAGAACAGGGTAGTAACTAACAGCACCAGTTGAGACTAGCAAGCTTGTACCCGTGACACATTATGACGTCAGCGTTACATCACGACTAGCAAAGAATATTTAATCAACTGCCATATTTTGTTGAAATATTTTGAATTAGTATTCCTCCAGCTACAACTGGTAAAAATTTTGTGTAAATTGATAATTATTACTTTGAGCGAATTATGAAAAAAACAAAAGGGGTCCCTTTTATGAAACACCGTGTAGTAACAGTGCGGCCTAGACGCGTATCGAACTTGTGAATGGCTGATGACACGGCGGCCTATCAGGCGCAACGGACGGCTCACCTCTGTCAATCAATCAAAACACATTTATAGCGCCATATGTCGAGAACGAATCAGAGGCCTAGGCCTGTTTAATTCGCATACATCGGGGGTTTTCCCACAATCCGTGTGTCCTATGTTACTGTGGGTGGCTGAATCGCTCGGTAAATGGATGGATGGCCCCATACCTGACGACACTCGACGCCGACGTCTTAGCAAGTTTTATGCGCTCAAGCAGCTGCCGGTCAAGTGCGTCGGGCGGCTCATGCACCTACTGCAAATATTGTAAATATTGGTCAGCTTAATTTACAGTCGGTGCCTGAATAATTTGGAAACTAAAAGTATATAGTTTACGGTCGCATACATGTCGGTAAAATTCCGAAGGGTAAGAGTAAGTGTGACATTTTATCATCTTCATATGGTAGGCCTACTCTGGGATCCAAACTACCAGTAACTGGAAAATTATCAATAATTTTTAATTTGGTCTGGTGCAGAACATTATCGTCATTGCTGTCAACAAATTAATGGAAAAAAGCATCTCCGCGTCTATATGCGCGTAATGTATCAACATTTCGAACATTGTTACTGTAGACAGTTGCAAAAATGAATAATATTAGAAAAACTGTTAACGAAAGTGACAGAAATTTGAACAAAAGTAAGTCTATAACATCTTCGAAATGGTGGCCCCAAATTGACGTTACTGTTAAAGCACCCTAGTATACCTAAAAAACGGATATCGCACGGTCCGTTTGCTACGACGGTAGGGCGCTTTCATCATTACAGTGTACATATTGTATAAGCATAACTACAAGTAATTTGAGCAAAGCTCGCATGACGCGCGACAGCATCGCTTCTGACATCTAGGAAATTGGTGTAGGCTACGACGTGCAATAAAATGATAATGCGTTTTAAAAATGCCCAAATTTGAAGCCTCCCTACGGAAAAGTTATCGAATCTGCATGAGAGGTCAAAACACAGACGTTTAAAATCTAAGCCTACTTTTTACGTTAAAATTTTGTACGCAGGTTTTCCTGGTCTATATCTAGTAGTTTCGGTGCTGTTAACTCTTGAAATTGCGTTGCAACCAAGAATCGCGAAAAAAATTACTAAAACCCGTTTTTAAATTTCAAAGTCGTTCAAGGTCATCAATGTTAATACCCCTTAAAAGCTCGTTAGCATCGCTTGTTAAGGTAAGCAGCAAGTCTATGTCTATCGGCAACTGTTTTTTTTACGCGAAATTGGTTGATATTGGCAGAAATCGCGCATTTTAAAGATGTGGCCCTATTTAATGCTTCCCTGCGGAAGACTCTTTAAACCTAGAGGGACAAAGCTTAAACCGCTAAAACATGCCTTCAAATCCAAAAATTTCACCTGCAGGTTGTCTTGGTCTATTCCCAGCCATTTCGTTGCTGTTTGCTCTTTAAATGTGCGCCGCGGCCTGAAATCACAAAAAATCGCTAAAAACCCGTATTGTGTGGCTGGGGGAGGGGTGGAGAGTTCAAGCTTAACTGTCTTCGCGTTGGCATACTGTACGTATGTCTCACTGCATAGCTAGACGAGTTTTACAATAACATCGTTTTGGGCGCAACAGCTATGCCGCGGGTCTTAGCTGTCGTAAATACGTCCGTTTGTCCGTCCGTCTAGTGTCATATCTTTGAGTGCAAAACGGTAAAGGCTATGGTCACGAAATTATCACATTGGGCTACCATAAAGACTAGTTTTCCACAGTGCAGGCCTAAGTATAGTATGCGCATTTACCGAGTTGGCTATACGAGACATGAGCCATGTCGATGATGTTGAATTCCGATAACATGCACTCCGTACTTTCTCACATGTCAGAAATATTGTCTTATCCACAACGAAAATTTCTCGCAGCGTTTGTTACTGGTTATTTTACGATGCTCACGAGGTTCCGTTTCGTTATCATTTTTGTACGTTTAAAGACATGGTATAAACGTTATGAGGTCTTGTGACCACTAACGTACCACACCGCACACGTGACTTGAGCAATCAAATGTAAACATATACGTCTAAATAGGTCTCGTGATTGTTCGTCGCGGGTTTTTCAACCTGCGACCAGGTTTTCTAATGAATGATAAAGGCATGATTTGGTTCCTGTTTAGCACAAAGCTCCATGCAGCAAAAAAAGAAGTGACGTTCCAAAAAATTTAAAATGTAGGCCTAAAGCGAAAATTCATTTATTCATCCATTCATTCATTCGTTGTCAGTAGTAGAAGCTGTAGGCTGAAAAGCGAACTGGTCGGTAAAGATCAAGGAGGGGGTGGAGTGCATAAGGATGGGTAGATGTAATCCCTAACAACAATGCGCTCCAAAATTCTGGAGATAAAGGAAGTGTTAGAGTATAATTCGTACGATGTACTTCTGTAATCGGAAGGAGAATGTGACTTTCGTTAACTTTTTTGCATAATAGGCTAATATTCTAGTGAAATATGCAATATGTGCCAGAGCTCTTGGCATTCGAAGTCTATCGAGAGCTTCGAAGACCGTATGCACCCCTGTAAAAAGCCAACAGTTTTCTTTTGCGACAAAGCCTAAACTTTTTACTCAATGCCGTGTAGATTTTGTGTCGTTTGTGCAACGTTTTTGTAGCGAATGTTCAAATGTACAAACCAGCCGAATAGTGCGCGGAGAAAAACAATTAAAAACGCAAAACAGAATGCATGGTCGCTTCTGTTTCTGATACTGAGAGAGCGCGACCATAGTGACGCATATGTAGAATAGACTTCTCAGGTGCTACGAGCGGCTCAAGCGCCGACTGCAAGTAATTTCTAACTATTGTTAGACCTAATTTACTGTCAGCACCTGCATCGTTCGGCAACTGAACGGACGGCTGCATACATGTCGACACTCGGCGCCGACATTATGTTTTATGTTCACGCAGCTGCCGCTCAGGCGGCGTCGACAGACTCAAGTGCCGACTGCAAGTTAGACCTATTGAACCCAGTGCTTTGTTGGCGCCTGAATCGCTGAGAAACTATAGACGGACGGCCGCATGTATGTCGACACTCGGCGCCAACATTATGCTTTATGTGGTGCCGCTCAGGCGCGTCGGGCGACTCAAGCGTCGACTGCAACGGCATAGGAGTATCCCTATAATTATGACGCAATTATAGAGCCTACGTGATATGCAACAGTGATGCGAGCCTACGTGATGCAACACATGGACGCGTTGCATCACGAATTCACATTGGACGGGTTCGATAGTCTACCGGTAGCAATACTTACCTACAGAGCATGATAAATCATAGATGTATAAAACGTAATCCTATCAAGAACTTCGAGAAGTATTTTTGAAACCACAAAACGAATGAATATTTATTTATTTTGTTTATTGAATAAACCAAACATATCACAAACGTAGTCTATATGCAGAAGTAACTCAACTAATACCAGTAGCAATGACATTACAATCATAAAAAAATAAAAAATAAAGAAAAAGTTTACTAAAAATAACATGGAAAACCAATACTAAAAATCAAACAAAATAACAGGAATAGAAGCAAACAATTATAGTTGTAAACACATCGCATGACAAAGGAATTTCGAAAGAAACTTAAGTGCCAAAGAGGCAATTCGAAGTGATGTTCTCTGTCTCTGAGGCCATGCTTATGTCATAATAATATGTAATTTACTTGAAATGAAATTAATAAACGTTTAATAGTATTGCACCCGAAGGCTGGATTGCGACAATACTTACAATGCAATACAATACAATACTAAAATTAATCACACAAATTGTCACATAAAATGTCAGATAAAATATGGAGATAAAATATCTATAGTTAACGATCTTAAAATCAAAACGCTAGATAAAATCGAGGCCTACTGATATTATTATTTACTAGAGTACGAAATAAAAGATTTCTTAAATTTGTAAGTTCGCGCAAAGTAATGTTTGAAAGTTTGATCGTTCTTGTGACTTGAGTACCGTTATAAATAATGCAGACTTGAATTTTTATTAAAACATTGCGCCGGAAAAATTGTTGTGCGAGTTGCTCTCGGCGTCTCGGCGTCCCTCCAACGTATCAGTCCAGTGAAACCGGCCTATGTCTCACCGTTCAACCATATAATACATTGGTGACGGACAGACGGACGACAGACGACAATCCTGCTATAGATGTTTACAGCATAGCTGTAGCGCGTCAAAAATTGTCGACAAAAACTGCACTGAATTCATACGGTGAAAACTCGTAGGCCTATACAGGGTGAGCCAAAAAAATGGCACAGTTTTTTATACACCTCATAACTTCACCAAACATTAACCGATTTTCAAAATTCTTTTACTGTCAGAATCAGGAGACAATTTGCAATAAAACTGTTACTATAGATCCCACCACACTTAAAGTATGTCGCTACACTACCTTGTGAAATGTCAGTGTCTTAAAGAGTAACAACTGAAAACAGAATGACTTCTGCAACAATATATTTTAAGAAATTAACAACAGAACAACGTGTTTGTTGTCTCAGT
>Ga0209367_1002911_pt1 | contig 22962 bp, 15 predicted proteins | sample WorMetLIZISLAND2_FD_187412 | JGI IMG/M metagenome (GOLD analysis project Ga0209367, IMG submission 187412) | Marine gutless worms symbiont microbial communities from Max Planck institute for Marine Microbiology, Germany - Olavius geniculatus... ... | reverse complement strand
GTACGGTCCCATTGCAAGCGCGGTAGTGCGAGCCTATAATGGGGATCTGGGGGCAGAGGCCCCAACAGGGTCCAGGGGAAGAGCCTCTGGTCAGAGGATTAAGGAGACTTGGGGGTTAGGGGGTGAAGCAGCACTTTTGGTCTTTGGACGTTCAATGGAAGCCGCGAATTTGCCCACTTTTCTACAATTTGGAAACGCAAAGAAATAAGATATTTATGTTATCTTTGCAAAAAAACTCATGGGTGGCCACGAAACTGGGGGGAGCAAAACTGGGGGCCTGTGACCCTCCCGGTCCGAGCCTAAAACCTACACTGGCATTGCTCGAAGGGGCCCCAGTTCAACAGTAAGTTAGGGGTCATTAGTCAGGATGCCCGAAAGTTTGGAGGAGGCGGCAGCGAAACCTCTTTCCGCAAGATTTAGGGTATCGGCTGCCCTCATTGTCTTGGGGGCTCCAGTTCACTGAACCGCCTAAACCCTGGTTCCCACGGCATTGTAGTTCCCCTAAAGTGCACTGAATAACAGATTTTTGTGTGATCAAAAATTACTTAGTTAGGGATATTGTGTCACTAGTGGCCACAATGAGAGCTAAAAATATTGTAAATCGTTCAAGCGCTCCTTCCCATTGCAGAACCCACATCATTCGCCTTTGATTTTTGGCGCTTCGGGCAGCAGCGACTTCTATTGCTCCGGTGGTCAATAAATCAAGTACTGCCTTGTCTGGCTGGGTTAAGGCTGAAAATGCAAGTTCGGAAAATGCAAGTACACGGTGTTTCAATAAAAGGACCCTTTTTTCTTTCTTTCATAATTCACTCAAATGATGATCGATTTACACAAAATTTGTACCAGTTGTAGCAGAAAAAAACGGTAATTCAAAATATTTAAACAAAACGTGGCTTTTGTGTAAATATTTTTTGCTAGTCGTGACGTAACGCAGACTTCATAATATGTCACAGGTACAAGCTTGCTAGTCTCAACTGGTGCTGTTGGTTGTTACTGTGCTCTGATGGTGAAAAATGTGGTTCACTGCAAACAAATTTTCGAAGTTTTACAGTTGCATTTACAAAAAAAACGTGCAAAGCTATCGCATTTACGTGTCTGTGTGGATAGCTGGACTTTCACATGTTCGAGCAAGACAGTGCAGTCTAGCACACCGAGCGCTTGCAAAATGGTGGCGTTGGTAAATCAAAGTGCGGAAAAAGTAAGTACTTACACATACTTGCATTTTCCAGCATTTGCATTTTTGTCGCCCTCGGCGCGTTCACCTCTGTCGATTGGCAGGCAACACGGTGTGATCCCTTACGGCAGGTGACGCTCTGTATAGCTCTGCGACGGATTTTCCATAAAAAGCTATACACCACCGTTAACGATGATTATGACAACATTACGCCCTTGACCTGTGCAGGAGAGTGCTGTGACGTAGTCCTTGGCTATAACGATGAGCGTCAGTCGCTGGACCACATCTCGACTGAGTCGCTGATGCAACGTTACCGTCCCGTTGTACGTATCCAGCGACAGCAGGGCCTGTAAGTAGCAAGAAATAAGGAGTTCTGGCGCATAATCAATCATTTTGATGGATCAAATACGCTTTATGCTCAAGCCTGATTTTCTCTTATAAACGACACATAAGTACACCCATAAACACTACACCGTCACCATTAACAGGCCTATACACCGTGTCTAAAAAAACCATTACCAGTATAAATTCATTGTTGCGAACGGCCAAACTACGATTTCTGCATTTCACAAGATGAAGTAGCGACAGTATTGGGGTAAGGTGGGCAAAACTACAGTCATTTACGCCAAGTTTCTTTGCGACGTTGCGTGCGAAAAATTATTAATATCGACCAATGTTTTACAAAGCTATTCATAAACGTAAAAGTGGCTTGGTTTTTTGAGAGGCGGTGTATACTTATTAGCTCATCCACTTATAATAAACGAATCTGATGTTCTTTATCTATTGGGTCGACTTTATACCTGGTTAGGCTGCGTTCGGTAAGATGTGGGACCTTTGCATATTTTTTTTCTCCCTATTTTTCACTAAACAATCTACACCTTTAACAAAACTTCTCCCCTTATTTGCTTATTTCCCCCTATTTTTCAGTCTGCACCTTTAACAAAAATCCCCCTATTTGTACTTTCCTTTATTTTCACTAGGCAAACTACACCTTTAACAAAATTTTTCCTAGAAGGGAAAGAAGCCCAAAATAGAAGGAAAAACGTGTGTCAGAAATCGGGTGGAACCTCAGCCCAAAAGTGAGGGGAAAGCTGCGCCCGATTTTGATTCCAGATTTGTGGGGTATAGAAGCCACTGCATATACATGTAGGCCATACAGTTATACACGCCATAAAACGGCCACTAGACAAGAAATGTGATGCTGCTATTTTCCTGCCCGCAACGGCCCTCTTTCGTGGGGTCCATGTTCGTTCAAACATGCAGAACATACTTAAATCTGCCTTCGTTTACCTACGAAAAATTTGTTCGTCGCAGTGACATCTGGCGGTAAACAGAAATCGTTCTGAAAAAGGCAACAAAGGTTGCCGAAACGTCGACAAAATCAGTCAGTAAAGGTTGTATTTCATATTCATTTTTATTCCTCATTCAATGACAGCAGAAAAAACAAACCAACAAACAGCAAGAAATAAGTGCAAACTTATAAAAAAATAGTTGTTTGATAAATATTCGTAATTTCGTACATTTCACAAGTTAAGGCCTACGGACTTGCTACAGAGGTAGGCCTAAAATACTTTCGCGCTGAAATAAACACGTTAAAAGCGCCTACGAAGCAACGTAACTAAACTGAACTGTAACGACATAAGCATTGGCGTAGCCAGGATCTGGATCTATGAGTGGGTACGTGAGGAGTGAAGTCTAGGCAAGGGTTTCCCTTCCTACCCGAGAAAAATCCCCCTCCCCAGAAAATTTTCATTTTTGTGTTCCTAGGAGGGGGCACGTGCGACCAGTGCCTCCCCTATGGCTACGCCAGTGAACATAACGTCTCATTTCAGTTGAGTTCAGTTCAGTTAAGCGCTTTAACATACCTGGAGATAATTCCGTTCGGCGATTGGTTGACCTCTGACGTCATAGCCACGTGACTCGTTCGCCAGCCAATCATATCTCAGCCTGTCCTGTCCGGCGGGATTGAGCGCGCGTAGCCGGTAGACCACGTGACCTACGGGTGCGTCCGCTGGAAGTGACGTCACTAGGGTCTCTGTGGATAGTCGATCATTGGAAGACTGGAAGACTGGCGGACCACCGGCGACGTCTACTACGCTGATGTCCACCTCAGAGACTGAACTAAGTGAAGGGCAGCCGGCATCAATGGCCATCACCAGCAGCCTGCAGATGTATAAATTATGTACGGTTAAAGGTTAAAAAATTAAAGGTACTGTATGAGTCTTCACAGGAAACGCGTCATAAAGCTACGGAGCGCCACCTGCCGTATGTGATCACACAGTGTTATACCGCCACCCGACATAGCTGAACGTGCTCTGCCTTAACCTCAGCCACCAGACATACAGGTACTCTATCTACCTACCCCGCAGGGATGGAAGGCTAAGTTACATATCGAGATGGTTTATCTGCGCGCAGGCAGTCACCCATCCAATCCAAGTACTAACCCGGCCTGGCGTAGAGTAACCTTGTTGATCGGACAAAACGCGTTACCGCTACGAAAGACCACCTACCCAAAGTTCAAAGCAGGGATTGGTTCGAGGCCGTCATTTTCAAGGTGAAAGCCAAAGCCAGGCAAATGGCCTTTAAGGCTAAGGCCAAGGCCACTAAGTAAGTAAGTAAGTAAGTAAACGAAGTATGTATGACAATTTTATACTGCGCTTCAAAACCCAGCGTAATCTAGCTAATACAAACCGTAATGAACAATACCATAAACGTATTTGTCAAGGCTTTCACAATATCGGATGCCACGGTGCCCCAGTTTGGCAAATCCAGCTACAGACTGAAAAAAGTTTCATGCAACAACCAGCGTGATTCAAACGCTGCTTGCGTTAGTGCACCAAATCATTTCGGCTTAATGCTCTATGACGTCATAAATTACAACGACATCACTTCCACAACGTGCTCACACGAATACGCAAAGAAGGTACTTTTTACTGATATACAGATAATAAAAAGTTTCAGTGTAATATATTGAGGCTCAAAACTTTTTGACCACCCGTCGTATTTGCATAGAGTCTTCACTCTTCACTGACTCAAACGCTCTCATTTGCAACTAACACAAATTTAAGCTATCGCACATTCTCATATGCAAATAAAAACGTATTTGTTAGGGCTTTCACAAAATCAAATGCCATGGGGCTCTGCTTTGATAAATTTAACTACAGACCGAAAAATTGTTATGAAACAGCAAGCCTGATTTTCCGTTTTTTGCGCTAGCACTCCAAATCGTTTCGGTTTAAAGCTCTATGACTTCATAAATTACAGTGACGTCACATTTCCAACACACCTACACGAGTACACAAGATGTATAGACAATAACAAAAATTTTGGTCTTATATCGAGGCTCAAAACTTTTTGCCCGCCCCTCGTAAAAATAACTAAAACCACTTAACTCTTACTACACTGTGTCCCAAAAACGTCCCATTTTTCATTTTTTATATCTTCGCCAAATATTAACCGATTTTTAAAATTCTTTCACTGGCATATACTATAGACAATTAGCAACAAAGTAGTTGTTAACTATCCCACCACCCCTTAACTGTGTTGCTACACTACCATGTGAAACATATATTTTCACGAAATCACTAAAATCATCGTAATACATAATTATGCAAAAAAATCATCTTCTAAAACAATTTTTAATAATTTTCATACAAAAATTAGATTATGTTTAGGCATTTCTAATATTTGTAAACAAAAGCAAATGATATTGTTTTAAATAATAATTTTTAATGCACTGACGATATACCGGTGATGTAATGTGCCATTTAGCAGTGGAGACAAAGTTCTGATAAGAAGCTTGTACTGGTTCAAAAATACAGTTTTTGGAGAATGCTGGCAAAACTTTTGAAGATAAACTGCAACGGCAAAAAGAGTGGTACGGAATGTTATTAACAGAGATTTGGGTAACATGCAGCACCGTCCAAATGCATGAAACCAGCAGACTGAAGCATACGCGTACTGGAGAGAAAATGATCACTATGGATGAAATTGTATGCTTGCTAAACCACAAAGGCCAGAAACAAACATATCGTTTAACACGCCAGATATCCAAAGAAACGGATCTAACAAAGTCTAGCATCGTACAGATAATTCACTGCATTTTTGGCTGGAAGAGTATTTTGTTTATCAACACGCTTGCTGTCTATGATTGTTAGTTTTTCTTGCATTTATATTTTACAAGGTAGTGTAGCAACATGGTTAACATTTGGCGGGACATTCAATAATCGCTTTATTGCCAGAGTGAAAGAATTTTCAAAATCGGTTAATATTTGGCGAAGACAATCAATCAGTCAGACAATCACAAAGTAAGACGTTTCTTGGGACACTGTGTATGATTGTTATATCTGCAAGGACGAGGTTACGATTAACCGTTTTCAGCTCACTGCCGATGGCATCAATTTCTAAATTTTATGGAACATGAAGCAAAATAATACAGCATAACACATTACATGCAAACAGTAAACGCAGACTTAGGCTTACAATTGTAAACAAAACTGCTACTGATTTAATTTAACAATTTTAATGGCTAATTTTTGGAAAATTAGCGATTAGTTAATAGCTAGTTTTGATCAAAATTAGTGTCGTCGTTGGTTGAAAAAAGAAGGTGGGTCAGGAAGTTGCAAAGTTCCGACAGAGGAGAATGTAAATGTGCAAAAATTAAATGTCAGTTTTGCCCCTATAGTAAAAAAAATTCGGCCCCAAATTTTGCCTCTGCGGACGCAAAACTTTTGACAACATTTTTCAATATTTTTCCGAAAGCCCAAATAATAAAGGGGAAAAGCAGTAGGGAAGAGGCAATTGCTTCTTTGCCCCTTGTGCTTTGCCCGACGCCACAGATTACAAGAAATTTAAGCTGATGCTCACGAGACGCGCGACAGCCTATAGCAGTTCCTGTTCGTCGGTTGTCTTGGTCTATTTCATCGCAACTCGCAGTTCACTCTTAAGATGTGCGCTGCAGCTGAAAATCGCAATAAATCACTAAAATCCTCTATTTTTGGGGGTTCAGGGTCGTTCAAGGTCATCAATGTTAACCCGCAAATGCCATCGTGGGTTGATTCAACCCTTTGCAAAGTTGAACGAGACTGCAATTTTGTTATTTATAAAGATTTCAGCTTCAGATTTTCTGAATTTGTCTAATTTTTTGTGCTTTTTCTGGAAATGCAATTAAATTTTCGGTGTTCGTCAGAACGTTGGAGCTATGAAGCAACAATTTTTTTAAATTTACGTTGGCGTCATTTATGGGTCAAAACAAACCATTGCACGTAATTCCCAGTTGACGTCAACAGTGTCAGGTTTAACTGTGTAATTACATTACTAAGTCATTGCTGAGTTCTCAACACACGCACACCGACAACATATTAGAATTATTTTAAAACAAGCTTTATTTTAGAATTCAAACATGTCATTGCCTCAAGTCACAGTTCATAATAGCATAGTAACGCCCCAAATGTCACCTTGCAAATACCCCTTAAAACCTGTCAGCAGTTCTTGTTACTGTAAGCAGCAAGTCTATGTCTACTTGCAACCGTCTTCACGCTAGACAAGCCAACAGCGGTAAAATAACGAATTTTCAGAGGGGCATTTCTCTTTGATGCCCGTGTGTGCAAGCCTCCTTGAAGATAAACCTGTTACCTAATCGAGACCTAGATTGTTGAAATCTACGTTAAATGCTAAAAATTTCATGTGGAGGTTGTCCCGGTATATCTCTAGCAGTATCGGCGCAATTCGATCTTGAAATGTATAGGCTACATTGAAATTATACATTAGTATAATTTGCAAAATCACCGAAAAAAATCAATAAAATCCTTATTTTGGCGTTCAAGGCCATCCAAGGTCATTGTTTTCGATGCCAACTGAAAGCGCTTTTACAACTTCCTATTAGTAATATTGATAGTAGGCCTAACCTTAACCCTATCTCGCACCGTTTCTGAGGTGTGGCGACTTATTGGCCCAAAATCGCAAACTCTCAGGACCCCTTCTCATTCAGCGCCTTCGCTAGAGGTGACTCCTTTCGAATTTATAAAAAAGCTTTACGGATCCTGAAACTAGAGTCTTTCAGGCAGCCGACGGTGAAAATTTGGTGATCCTAGCTCGCACAGTTTTTGACTAATCCACCACCCGTGTATCGGACAGACAGACGGATGGACGGACAGAACTGCGAAGGCTAAGATGCACTACAGCAGTAAAATAATAACAGTACATTACGTGTATGTGAGAGAAGTGAGTTTGGAAGACGTAGAGGCCCGAGAGATGCTTCCTGTGTGTTGGTCTATCTGGAATTCATCTCGTGAGCCGGACTGTATCAGATAGGACACAGCGTTGTTGGGCCAACTGGCGTCAGCGTCCGTCGCCGATACGCTGATTATCGACGCACCTGTACACAAGCACACAAACAGTGTACGCTGATTCCGCTTCCACGTAGAGCAGTTAAAATGATTTTCCAGGTCTATTCACGTCCATTTTCCATGCAACGGTCCGCCATTCCAAAGGGTCACTAAAAACCTGTTTTAGTCGACGAAGAAACGCCAATCTAACTCTAACATTGACCCCAATCCTAACTCCCACCCTATCCCTAACTCTGGCGTGGTGACACCCTTTCGTGAATTGTTTAGTCAAGTAAATATTAAACAAGCCACATTTTGATATAGTACATTTACTAAATTAATAATCGTATATTGTCTCTCAAAAAATATTAAACTTTGTCATTTCCATATACAGTATTCGCCAAATGTCAACCGATTTTCATATTTATTCACTGGCACACTATATGGACAAGTTATTGACAATAAGGCAGTTATTAAATATCTCACCACACCATATCTGCGTCGCTGCACTACCTTGTAAGATATAAATGCAAGAAAACCCCCAAAAATCTACCAATAATAGGCAACGAGCGTGTTGGTAAACGAACAAAACACTTCAAATTAAGATTATGGTGGGTGATCTGTACGAAGCTACACTGTGTTAAAACCCTCTTTTTGGATATCTGACTGCAGTCGTGCGTCATGAGCAAACGACGATGTAGGCCTAGTCTATTCGATCTAGGCGTAGCTTAAATACAATACCGCACTGTCTGGAGTGATATAAGCTTGGATTGCGCCTTGCTTATGCAATCGAGCAGTCTGGTATCTAGTACCACCAACTTGGCAAATGGTGTCATGACAGAGAGTTATACCCCATTTACATGAAGAAGCATAAATCAGGCACACACGAAGCACACGTAGAGCCTATTTAATATACACGTGCACGAGGCGTGCTCTAAGTTTGCTTCATGTATGCTTCATGTATGTTTCCACATGTAAACTGGGTATTACTTTACTGGGTATTATTATAGGCTATGTTTTATTTTGTGATCCGATAAGGAACCTGGCATGCTGTTGGAGTAGATTCTGGCAGAATACGTTTGTCGGCTGAAGACTGGTGCGTGGTCATTCATGTCCTGCATAACAGCCAATCAACACCAGCATCCGAAGCAATATCATTACAAGGCTAAAGGTTAAACGTGGTGTATCCCCTTTTAAAAAAATCACCTTAGAACAACGGAAGAACCTACCATACTAGATCACACTATGTTACCTGCCACCCGACACAGTTAACGAACCCCGGCTTAACCCTAACCAGATAACCCGGTACTCGATTTACCTACCCCAAAGGGATGGAAGGCTGAGTTGACCTAGGCGGTTGGTTACATATCGAGATGGTTTACCTGCCCGTAGTCAGTCACCCATCTAAGTACTAACCCAGCCCGGTGTAGAACAACTTCGCTGATCGGACACAACGCGTTACCGCTACGCCATGTCACCAACTATTAGACTATAAAAAAACTGTATCAAATCAATCAAATCAAATCATATCAAAATACATCTGTAAAGCGCAGAACTACAAATGTCTGTAGTCTAATTCAATGCACAAGACTTTTGCTTAATAATTATATTATCAGTACTTTAAAAATAAAGAGACCAACATCAACAGCTCTGTATATGACCTCTGCATCAAAACTAATAACGTAAGATCGTAGAGGCACCAAAGCAGTCAATCAGCAGTGAATAGGCAGAAACCACAAAATCAAAATGTACCGAAAAGCAGCATCATACAAGTTACAGTATACACAGTGGTTCCTAAAAACGTGCCACTTTTATTTTTTGAATAGCTTGGTGAAACATTGGCCAATTTTAACAATTTTTGGCACGTAACATCGGGAAAGAACTTGACGCAAACGACTATAGTTTTGGCCACCTCACTTTAATACTGTCGATACAGTATATTGTGAAATTCAAAAGACGTAGTTTGGCCATTTACAACAATAAATTCATACTGGATAGCGCACGCGTCGGCGCAGAAATGATTAACTGAAAAGCAACAAACACGATTGGCAACTACTGTATCCCAAAAAGTCACACGTGTCACATCACATTCTCCTTATTACAGCATGTGCTCAGTCAAAATGTCCTCCTCCAGCACGAATGCAAGTGGCAAACGTTGACACCACTCGCAAACAGCAGGCTCAACAATCTGCATTTCACAAGGTAGTGTAGTGACAGTATTAAAGTAAGGTGGCCAAAAGTATAGTCATTTGCATCGAGTTTCTTCCCGATGTTGCACGCCAAAAATTACTATAATTGGCCAATGCACGGAGCTATTCAAAAAAATAAAAGTGGCACGTTTTTATGGACCACGGAGTATAAAACTCCAAGATCTTTCAGGCAAAATATAGCGAATCTCCTTCACTCTTCATTAGCTTTGCTTGACTTTTACCTGAACTAAACTTGTTTGTTAATGTTGTTTGTTAATGATTGTTGTTATTTTAATGTACGACAGATGAACATTGAATTACATCTTCTAGATAGAAAGAGAAAAAAAGATAAATGGCAAAAAGAGAGCTGGTAAGAATAAAAAAGAAAAGAAATTCAGCTCTTTTGACAAAAGTCTGGCTACGCCAGTAAAATGATGACATGACCAGTATGCTGTAATGTGTATGTCCGCGTTACTCATTCACATACGGAATAAAATTTTTTTTTAAAAATTGCGCAAAACGTTTAAACACGTTCTGTACAAAATCAAAATTAAAAATCACTCGCAAACTATCATAAACGTTTATTACCATTTTAGCAGCACTTTTGCTCTGTCCATCAGCTAAACATTATTAAACGAAAACCTGTAAAAATAACAGTAAATAGAAAGATATTCTTACATTGACGTGAATGGTGACGATGGCGGTGTCGTATAGCGAAGGTTTCTGGCTGTCGACCGCCATTACGGTCAGCGTGAAAGTTCCGTTCAACTCAGCAGAGATCATTTCATAATCCAGAGGTGTCGTAACACCGATGCGCCCCGTAGTCGAGTTAATTGAGAAATTTCCCCGAGGATCTCCGTCCACGATGACGTAGACAACTGTACTGTGTTCGGTCAGCACGTCAGCGTCCGTTGCCTGATCAATAAGCAAAAGCACACATACACTGTGTCCGGTAAAAAAACTAATCCCCTAGACATCGTGCAATAAAAATGTCAAATCTGAATGAATCTGAATAAAATTTCGTACAGTTAATTCCCAATAAATACCTAAAGCGGCTGCCAAATTTCATTGAAAAATATTATTTCTTACCGTTTCTTGAATATTGATAACAAAATATCTCTGTTACCAAAATCTGTTACTTTACATTTGCATCACTCCAACAAACAACAGCTGATTCTAACAAAGTTTTACACCAACAATGCGCAATTTATTGACCATCAAACTGCCAGATTTTATTTAAATCTGCCTAAGCAAACGATAGCTACAGCAGCTTTTGTGCGGTCAGCCAAACACTTTAGTTTCGGGTCTTTGTGGATAACGCTAGATACAAAAACTTGAAACTGAAGCGTTTTGGGGTGACCTTGCAAAAGCCGCTGTAGTTATTGTTTGTTTCAGTAGATTTTACTGAAATTTGGCACTTTGATTGGCAACAGATGATGCACTGTCCACATAGAATTGTGTACGAAATAGTTGTTGTTTGTTGGAGTTATGCAAATATACAGTAACAAAGTGGTTTACTTTGTGTAACGCCATATTGGTAACGGAGATATTTTGTTACCGATATACAACAATTAATATCTCCGCTAAGAAATAATGTTTTTCAATAAAATACAGCAGTCGCTTCAGAAATTTATCGGGGATTTAAATGTATGAAATTTTATTCACATTCATTCAGATATGGCATTTTTATTGCATGACTTTTAAGGAATTAGTTTTTTTACCGGACACAGTGTACATAAATTAATGAATGTTAATGTAATTAGACTTTGCCAGTGGCGTGAAATGTCAGTTGGTAGGCCTCGTCTCCCTTCCCTTTTCCTTCCCTTCCTTCTTTCTCTTTTTGTCCTTTTTTCTTTCCTCTTTACCCCTCTTCTCTCTACTCCAGTCTTTCCCTCTTTTCCTCCTATCCCTTCACTTAGAAGCAGGACCTTTTAAAAATCCAGGCAGGAAGCCTGGGGAAGCGCTGTGAGCTACCCCAGCGGGGTCTGTGGCGGAGCTCCATCCGAAATTAAATTTAATGAACTGTAGCTTTAAAATACAAGATCTGGTGGCAACAATCTTAATTATTTTCCTGAGAATCAACTAACCAAATTCGCACATTTCTAGTGCAGTTTAAACGTGTGATTATGTCTTGTCTGAGAGACTGGGGTGCCTTGGTATGCCACTGTTTTGGCTTAGCACGCACTATGCCAATAGGTTAAAATCATAGGCAACGTTATTAAACGTTTAACGGAACGAAGAGATCGCCGCTCGCACTGGTCTCCTCCCTCTATCGACCACCATCTGTTGCCGTCGCTCAGCCATCTTTGGCAGCGAGGCTTGGCGATGAAGTACCAGCTCACAAGGCACTCCACTGTTGCGTCAAATTGTCTCAGGGACACCTCCCAGACCCTACATGGAAACGTCGTCCCGGTCGTCCACGTGGCAGGAGACAAAGAAGAGACAACAACCGCCCACCTGCTGATCAATGGAAGCTGGCTATTAAGCGCGGTCACGGTGGAAGAGCGACGCTACGGTCTCACGACTACACGACTACCTGACCTGACCTGACATTATGCATACAATCTGCCACAAAACTGTCACTAAATTTTCCACTACACTTATAACGCGTTGCTGCATTACCTTGTGAAACACGAATGCTGTAAAGTAGTATGTTTCGGATGCATCGAACCAGTTTTGCTAAGTTACAGACTACCAGAGACTTTTTGTATGACAGGCAGACTGTACCTGAGGTAAGATAATTAAAACAAGTTTCATCGTGTTATTACGAATTTTTTTCTGTTTCCGATAGTAAAAGAATTTTGAATATCGGTAAATATTTGACGAAGTTTAGGCGTATAAAAAGTGTGCCATTTTTTTGGCGCAGTTTGTACAGTGTCGTCGTACCGTGACGGTCACTGGCACGGTGAAGGTGGGTGAATTTTCGTTGATGACGCCGACGTAGCCTGTCTGATGTGGCGGTAGACTACTAAACATCGGTCTATTGTCATTGCGGTCCGCTAGTCGCACAGACAACAGGGCCGCAGAACTGTGGTTCCGGCTATCCGTAGCCATTACCATTACGTCGACCACGGCGTTGGACTCACGATCCAACAGCGAACTGTTGCGGTCTCCGTCCACCGCTACGCTCACTCCTCCATGCCGATCATCCACGCGGAACCTACCAGCACACGTCACATATAGGGACCAACCGAATTCATGGGAAAAAATGCATGATTTCACGGCAGAATTTTATAAATGTGTCAAATTTCACGGAAAATTCACGGAAAGAGTTTTGGAAATTCACGGGCCCCACAGACGTTATTTTGAGGTGCTGCGCTAAATCAAACGAAGAAATTTCAGAACAACGAATATTTACTACACTAAGTCAAGACTCGAGACAGTCAATGCCAACTACTTAGTGCTGAAGTGCGACACGTAGCAAACAGCAACATCCGTACAAAAGCTGCTGATAAAACTCTGGAATTGTCATAAATTAAACTAAAAGCACTAAAATTCACGAAAAATCACGGATTTCACGGAAATCAACGTTTTTCACGGAAGGAGGTCAATTTCACGGAAAATGTCACAGCCGTGAAATCGTAAATTAAGTTGGTCCCTAGTCACACAAAAGCACGACCGTAAACACCACTACTGGCTAGGCCTACGGGTAAAAAGCGGATTGCGGATGTGCGGATCTGCAGTTGTTGAAACGTCGTAATTAGGCTACGCTGTAATTTATTAGTTTAACCATCTCCTAATCCTATTTCTAACCCTGACGCAACATCCGTAGATGCGCACATCCGCAGATCTGCTTTTTACTTTTGAAACAGTAACTTGGATCGGACTTGCGATCGCAAGGTCGTTGGTTCGACTCCCAGTCGGATCACTATCAAGTGGTTAGTACTTGGACGGGTGACTGTCTGTGGACAGGTAGACCGTCTCAATATATAACAAGCATCAAGATCAACTCAGCTTCTGTCCCTCCGGGGTAAGTTAATCCTGCCTGTATGACTGGGTTTAAGGCGAAGCACGTTCGATCCTGTGTCGAGTTTGGTAACACTGTGTGCTCAAATAGGCCTACGTTAAAATAAGTACGTTTTAACATGGTCAACAGTGTATTATGCTTCGTTACACTCGCTCAATAGACCGTGTTGAAACCTACACATAATATGCTTATATATACGTACAGGTGTGCATTAGGTCCAAGCAATGAATAGCGGATGTCGTCAAACTCGTCTGCATTGGATACCTGCGGTGCACACACAAACTCTCAGGCAACAGTCAAGTTTGAACCAAAAAATACTAGAAGGTGCTCGTGAGAGTACATATCTCCGCCAAGTGAAATGATTTAAACATTACTACTACTACTAATACTACTACTAATACTACTACTAGACTTACAACTACTAGTACGCTTACAGCTACAACTACACCCTACAACAAGGAAAGAGGCGGGAGAAGAAAGAGCTGGAAATTGTCTCCTTATCTATCTAGCACCGTTATCAAAATACGGCGCCTTCAAGATAATGGAGTCGCGAACTTGATTTTCGGTCACATGACCTTTCAACTCGCGGCGGTCGACTTCCTATGGGTGGTCCATTGCGACCATGCGTACATGTATATCTGGGACCGTTATAGAGATATGGTGCCTCAAAGTACATGTACACAAACAAACACACGGACACACGGAACGACGAACAGAACGATCAATTCGTAATCTCCTCCAAAGTTCACTACGTTCATTTGGTGGAGATAAAAAGGAAGAACAGAGACAAAGAAATTTTATTAAATTCAATTTACTGAGCTGATTATTGCGTTGAATGTTACTTTCGCTCCACTCTGTTTATGCACTGAACTGTTTGTTTTGCTACGGTGCCTACTGACAACGCATCAAGCATATTAAATATTTCTTACAATGACAGTGTGTTATATAAATGTTTACTTGATAATAATAAACAATAATAATCCATGTGAAAGAACTGATGTCATACTTAACTTGGTTCAATCATTTGCACGTGGATAATCAATTCAGTGAATTAAATAGCATGAAATTTTTTCTATTCTCCTCTCAGTTTTAGCGGACCAAAGCTTGACAGGCAGAAGAAAAAACAGTAAAATACGTGAAAAACTGTCAGCTAAACATATCAAAATATCTGCAAAATTTACACATTTAGAATTATGTTTGACATACAAAAACAACAACCCGAATAGGTACAAAATTTAAACATTGCTCAAATTCACCTCAATTCGCCGAAAACGTTTTACAAAATTGGAACTAATAACTAACAGAACTAGAAAAAAAACGAAAATTTAGCAGACGACATACGGTGACGTTGGCGACGGCAGTACCACGTGACGAGTTTTCACCAATCACAGCCGAGTACGAAGCCTGAGAGAAGTGAGGAGCGACGTGATTGGTCCAGACGACACTGACGGTGACTTGAGCAACGCCCACGTAGTTCTCCGTAGTCAAGTGCTCACTCGCCACGATCTGATATCGAATTCATACAGTCCGTGCGTCATTAATCACTCAATCAGTAGCCTACAGCCAGGTCAACTCAGCCTCCTGTTCTCAGTGGAACGGGAAATGAGTAGTATAGCTTACGGGCTATGGGGTAAAGGTTTAGTGTGGATGATTGGGGCGGTGGTATGTCTGCTGGCTGCACTGCGGGTCCCTGCAGTTGTTTGCTGACACAGGCAATGGATGGCCGCATAGTGCGCTGCGGTATCATTAGCTCATGCCAATCAGCTGGCACTTCCGAGATTGCAAAAGCGCTTCTAATCTGGAGTCCGTCTGATGTAAGAAAAGCTATAGCAAGTTCCGGATCTGCCTTTACTTTTTTAGCCGACGGTTACTTACCGTACTTTATACGGTGTTTACACGATCGAGCACACACCGAGCAGTTAGCTCTACGTTCTGTGGTAATTAGCATGCTAATTAGGAGAACGGATGGGTTGTAATTGGAAGGCCTATATAACACGCGATCATCTGTGGGCTAAAAGCCTAAGCCTAGGCCTAAATATGAGCCAAGGGCGAGGTTCCAATAGGCCTGCTTGAGCCAACTCGATGTCTGCTCGACGTTTGCTCGATCGTGTAAACACCCTATATGTAACGGTCCAGCGGTCGAGCTTATAGCACGGTTGTCTTCTGTCGCCGTAGTCGTCTGTCTGTCTGTCCGTCTGTAACGGATGTGACCTGGCGATAAGCGGTGCGAGATAGGGCATAGGTTCGTATTGATCACTAGTAAGAAATCGCATACGCCTTTTCAGATGAGATGATACGAAATCGAGTTATCCTAATCCAATAACTAAAAATAAGAGAGCTACAGATAGACTTTTCCTTTAGCCTCCTGCCTTTTGAACTATGCAACATAAACAGGGGGCGTCGTGGTTAGAAAAAGTGAGCAGGGCAGGCACTGCAAATTTCTGGCAGAGTAGATTATCGGTGCTCAAAATTTCGATTCTGTCCCGAAATTACTGCAAAAATGCCAATTTTTTCAGCCGCAAATCTTGCATTTTGGACCACAATAATTGTCCGACGAAAAGATTTCATTTTCTGACAATTTTTCGACAGCTAAAATTTAGGAGGCATTGTCCCTTATAGTCCCTCCTCGTGCCACGACGACACTGGATGTGAACTTACGTCGAACGTGAGTGTCTGAGCGCCGCGAGTATTGGCGAGTGTGGCGTTGTTTACTCGTAGAAACACAAACACGGTTGAACCACTTAATCCCACAGACTCGCGAATCACGATCTCGAATGCGTTGTATGCAGCTCCGTCTTTCTGCAGATGTACTCGAAACTTCCCTGAGTCGCCCTGTACCAGTGATACACTATTATGCAACAAATGCTTGAATTGAGTGGTTAATTAACTGATCCGTAGGCCTATGGGCTAAACAAAAATCACGCAGAATTCACAGAATTCACGGAAACCTCACATATTTTTATCATCTTGGCTATATGTGTGCCAAAAATTATCAAATTTTGCAGAGATTTGACGAAGTTTTGACAAAAACAAGTTGAGTTATTTTTGGCACACCCTGTATTAGAAAGCCGCAATGGGCTTTTGACAACGGCGCGAATGTAACGCTGAAAAAATAACATAGTTTTCACTAGATGGCGCCACTTGTGTGTGTTGCATAATTTGCTCTTTAATAAATGTTAAATTACTGCTTCTCTTGCTAATTTGCATTTATTGTATACAAAAAATAATAAATCGTGCAATCTGCTTGCTGATGTTTATAAATTTCCTGCATTTTCTAACTAAAGTACGATCAGTATTCGAGCGATACACCAATACTTCGTAACTTGTAACTTATTTGGGCGACAATAAATAAGCAGGTAACCGTGTTTTCTTGTACACAGCAGTCAATCGCGGAGTTTGAGATACTTGATGCTGGTTTATAGCGGAAAATTTTCTTAAAATAATATTTTATTCCGCATTTTATGCGAAACTTTTTGAGGCAAAATATGCGGAAAAATATGCGGCATTTGGCAAAATATGTGTTGCATATATGTGGCATATATGCTGCATATGCCGCATATATGCGGCATATTTCTCCGCCAAAGCCTGTCCCAAGCCAGGTTGAAAAAGGAGGAGGGTTGGGCGTGGGGCTAGTAACCTCACCCTGTAAAACAACCCATACTACGGAAACAGCAAGAGGTAACCATTCCTGTATACAAACAAGGCAGGGGAGAAGAAGCCTTTCATCTGATGACGCGGAAGGTGGATCCATGACAGATGTGGACCAAAGCCGAGAGGAAGTCTTGATCTCGAAAAGGCGAATCTTTAATGCCAAGAGCATCAGCAAGATCGGCACTTGGAACGTCCGCACACTATACCAGCGTGGCATCATGGCCCAAGTGCTGAGAGAGATGCAATCATACAGACAGGGCCGGATTTAGCTGGTGGGAGGCCTGGGGCCCCTGGTTGGAGGCCTGGGCCCAGTGGCGTATTTGGCATTTCAGAAAGGGATTGGCTATCGAATTACAGGGTTTTGAAAATTAAGGGGTTTGGTGGGAGACCTGCTGTTGGTGGGAGGCCTGGGGCCCGGGGCCTCCCCCCCTAAATCCGGCCCTCCCACCAACAGGGGGTCTCCCACCAAACCCCTCAATTTACTTTAAGTCCTGGGTGTCAGCGAGATGCGCTGGACAGGACAAGGACAATTCAGCAGTGACGGCATTACCGTTCTTTACTCGGGACACAGCGACCAGCACACCCACGGAGTAGAAATATTCCTCAGCAAAGGAGCAGCTTCTGCTCTTATTGGATGGAAATTGGTGAGCCACGGCATCATCACTGCTAGATTGCAGACGCAACAGACCAAAGCGACAGTCATACAAGTATATGCACCAACAGAGACGGCGGAGGACAGCGAAAAAGATGAATTCTACAGCCAACTGCAAGACTCCCTAAACGAGATCCCAAGCTACGACATAAAGTTGTTGATAGGCGACTTCAACGCGCAGATTGACAGTGACCGACGGGGCCAGAATGTTGCTGTCGGGCCACATGGGGCAGCGAAATAAACCACTAAAACGGTGAGAGACTGGCCAGTCTATGTGTCAACAATGGACTGAAGATTGGAAACACATTCTTCCATCACAAAGATATTCACAAGAAAACCTGGCTATCACCTGACAGCAATACATGGAATGAAATTGACTACATCTGCATCAACAACAGATGGGGATCGTCACTGTCAGACGTCTGAGTATTTCGTGGTGCACACGTGAGTACAGACCACTATCTACTGGTGGGCAAGATCAGGCTCAAGTTGAAAAGGAGTGCCAAGAAGAAACCATCTCGTCCGTATGCAGTAGCGAAGCTGAAAGACCCACACACATCACGCAGATACGAGTTGGAGCTCTCAAACCGTTTCACAGTACTTCAGCGTGACCTGTCCATAGAAGAGAAATGAGAACTCTTCAGCACCAGTGTGAAGGCCAGTGCAGAAACTGTTATTGGACGCAAAAGAGGCACAAACAGAGAGCGCTGGATATCAGACAGAACCAGGAACCTTATCGATGACAGGAAAAAAGCAAAAAAAGAGAAAAGATCGGGCATTTACAAGAGCAAGAGCACAGGTTAAAGCTGTCAACTATAGAAAACTTGACAAGGAGGTGAAGAAAAGCTGCAAACAGGACAAAAAGGACTGGATAGAGTCCAAGTGTACAGAAACACAGGAAGCAGCCAGTCGGAACGAGACAAAGCACGGAGAGGCCACCCAGCAGGGTCTTGAGCAAAGCCCCAGCCAAAATCGACGTTGGTGCAACAATTTTAAATTTTAGTTTTTTTCTTGAGACACTAGTATACATTTTAAACAAAAATTTAAGACTGGTGACCTGGGCCCCATTCCCCCCTCCCTTGCATGTATACGCTACTGATAGCCCATACCTGGTCTAGGTCGTTAACAGTAATGACAGGATCCGTGACTAGTAGGTTGCCTGGCCGAGCGCAGTCAGTTAGCGTGGCAGTGTAAGTAGATTGACTAAACTTTGGTCTGTTGTCATTACGATCTCGTACTGTCAGCGTCACCGGCACTTGCGACGATGGAAATACACCCTTAGCGTTCGCCACCGTCAACTCCGCCTGAATTTGCAAATCCGTCATCATTATTTAAGTTGTTCACAGACAGAAACCACACGACATTTCAAAAGTCACATGTGACGAACAGGAACGGCAAGGTTAAAACAACACTGACCGCCGACTATAAGCTTTATAGATAATAAGAACACAAGCAAAAAGCGAACAAATTTTAAAAACTTCAAAAATACCATAAAATCAACAGAATCTATAAACTGCTTAAAACTATTATAACTTCTGAAGTTTACATCACTCGAAATTTAATTCCAAACCTTTATAATGCACTCACAGAAGAAAGATAAACGTGTACAGTGATCTGTATACGATGTTTATGCTTACTTGGTGACCAGATAAAGGAGTTGTACTCTACATTACAAGCAGACATTCGTTACACGTTTTATCGTTTGTGCATCAATACTCTACTTATTATTAGTTCATTGCAAACTACGCTGTAGAAAAAGGTGTCTGCAGCTCCATCTGTTTTCTGTTGTCCAACAAGTCTGCAACAAATTAGAGTGAAAAAGGAAAAGTCCGGTACTTGCTATAGTGCTTCTTACATGAGACGGATTCGCGGCCACACGCGCTTTTACAATCTCGGAAGTAGCAGCTGATTGGCATGAGCTAATGATACCGCAGCACATTATGCGGCCATCGATTGCCCGCATCAGCGAACAATAGGACCTGCGGTTTGCAGCAAGCAGGCGTACCACCGCCCAATCAGCCACACTAGACCTTCACGCCGTATCTCGTTAAACTATACTACTCATTTCCCATCTCACAAAGGGTAAAAGGCTGAGTTGGTGGAAACTGGTTTCAGACGGCTATTTGTACTGGGTGTAGACGTAGACCTACACGTACCTTCACAATGATCTGTAGAACGCCTTCAGTTCGCATCAACAAAGGATTTTCACGGTCAATAACGCTAGAGACATAGAGTTCACCTGAGGTCGAGTTTATAGCAATCATACCTAGAGCGCCTGCATGACAAAACACACCACAGATAACAAGAAATTTGAGCTAATTCTCACGAGACGCGCGAAAGCCTATAGCAGTTCCTGTTCGCAAACTGTCAGTCCATCTCCAGACCTTTCGTCGCAATTCATTCTTGGAGTGTGCGCTGCAGCCGAAGATCGCAAAATCAATAAAACCAATTATTTTGGAAGTTCAGTGTCTTTCAAAGTCATCGATGTTGATACGACTGAAAAGCTCGTCACTTATATGCTTGTTGTGATAGGCAGTATGCCCATGCCTATTTTATTTGCAACCGTTTTCACAAAAGACTGGCCAACTGCCAACAGCGGTAAAATAATGACTTTTACTGAAGTACCGTTCTTTGATGTCCTCGTGCGCAGGTTTCCTTGAACCGAGAAAACCTAGACTTGGACCGTCGAAACCTCCGTTCAATGCTGAAAATTTTACACGCAGCTTCTCTATGTCAATCTCAATTGATTTCAGCGCAATTCGTTCTTGAACCGTATCTCGCAGCCCGAAATCGTCCAAAAAATCATAAAAAATTCTATTTTGGCGTTCAAGGTCATCCAAGGTCATTGAGTTCAGTGGCAATCGAGAGCCAGTGTACGACTTCTATTAGTGATTAATAGTAACCTAGGCTCTATCTCGCACCGTTTCTGATATACAGCGACTTATTGGCTAAAAATCACAATTTTTTCTACCCCCTTTCTCATTTAGTGCCTTTGTTTGATCCCCTTCGAATTTACGGAAAAGTTTTACGGTTCCTGAAACTAGATTCTTCTAGGCAGGCAGTCGATGATGAAGATTTGGTGACCCTAGCTTGCACCGTTTTTGACTGATCCACCCGTGTGACAGACGGACGGACGGACAGACAGAATGGCGATGGCAATGGCAATGAAAAGCAATAGCTGCTTTCGCGCGTAAAAACTTAAACATGCCAAGTATTACTATTTCCATTTCTGTATAATCCTATATCTCTGTGACTGTGAATGCAACTATAATGTTTTGTGTTTTTTTATTCTGTACTACCAAAATTTGCATGTTATGTACTGCATTGCCAATCCAGCCACTGGAAATAAAACGTCTGTTAGGCCCTATACCATTTTAAAGCTTTCATGATTTCTTTCTGTCTAGAATTTCTATTCACTATTTCGTTTAAAGTTTTGTGGAAGTATAAGGCTATTGTTAAACTAAAAAATGAGTTAAAGTTTGCATTAATTTTTTGTTAATGCATTCAATTTTCCTCAAGTCGAGTATTAAGCGTACTGTACACTTGCAATAACAATTCAGCAATGTCAAACTGTCTAAAAATTTTAAACAACAAACATTCAAAAGTTAGAGATTATTCAATGAGATTTTTTCATGAAATTTTTGCTGCTCATTTTCAACCGCACATCACCTATATATTATCTACACCGTGTCCTAAAAACAATCCACAGAGCAAATTAAACATCTAAATATATTTTTTGTGTCCTGTCTTAAGTCCATAGACTTCAAATCTGAAGGAAATAAAAGGCTAAATAGAAGGAAACGGTTTAAAGCCTACGTTCCACTGATAGCGACAAGGCATAGCATAAGCGTTATTCTGGGCGCGCACGCCCCCCCCCTGTCCTCCAATCGACAGCATTAGGCCTATCACATTGATGACTGTCTGGAGGATAACAGGGAAGATTATTAGAACTACCATTATGTTAATAACATATACACGCACATAATGAGTTCTTACAAGTTTAGGTTAAGCTCATTTTTGTGTTTTGTGTTTCTGTAAAGGTTAAACTTTCTGTTCATTGTAAAGTTTAAACTTACCCTTCGATTAGCCTATCATGTGTTTGTGTGCATTCTGCCTAAAAAGGCCGTCCCCGAAATGACCTATACTGCGTCGGGTGGGACGTTAAACCCTACTCACTCACTCACTCTGGGCGCGCACTAAAACTGCATGGGCAAAATATTTTTTCTAGTCATGTCATTTTTTCGTTTACTTTTTTACGCTACTGATAATAATGAAAAAATATCGTCATATCGCTGACCGCTAACAATGCTGTATCCGATAGCTATCGGAGGACCATCTCCGACGTCAACAGCCGTCACTCGGACAACACCAGAACCCTGCAAGCCAACGGCAAACGCGTCATCAATTAGGCCTACCAACAACACTGACTACTAAACTCGGATAGCAGCAAAGAAGCGACTAAAAGTGCAAGGCTATGAAAATGACACGGACAGCATTTAATGCAAAGCCCGAGAATGTAAGACCTGGAAAATGACAATTGGTCCGTCATTTTCCATGGTCCTGCGTTTATATATTAAAGTGAGGTAGCCAAAACTACAGCCATTTATGTCAAGTTCTTTCGTGGTGTAACCTGCCGGAAATTATTAAAATCGGCCAAAGTTTCACGAAACTATTCCAAAAATAAAAGTGGCACGTTTTTTATGGACCACGGTGTACAAATTTTTTCCAACTATATTTGACCTACGCCAAATACTGGTACCATTTTGTGAGAATGTGTCTTCATAGCATAGATGTAAAAACGTAAACGTTTTTTTTATTCTTGACATGTTTTTTTTACCTTTTTAACGTTTTTTTTCTCAACGTTTCTTTTATTATTTTAAAAAAAAACGTGCATTGAAAATTCCACCAAAAGCTTTGTGAAGTAGCCTACTTTTGGGACCACAGAAACGAATTAATAAGTCACAGTGATGTAGTTTACTTAGTCCAAATATACTTTTAAAAAG
>Ga0209367_1002910_pt1 | contig 22963 bp, 12 predicted proteins | sample WorMetLIZISLAND2_FD_187412 | JGI IMG/M metagenome (GOLD analysis project Ga0209367, IMG submission 187412) | Marine gutless worms symbiont microbial communities from Max Planck institute for Marine Microbiology, Germany - Olavius geniculatus... ... | reverse complement strand
GGATGATGGACGCTAGGTGGCAGAAAAGGCTGACTGAAAGTAGTGGGTCTTTAAGTGACATCTGAATGTAGCCAAGGTTTGACATTGACGAATTTGAGTAGTTAAGGAGTTCCAAATTCTCGGAGCGGAGACACGAAAGGAACGGGAACCAAAGGATAAATTATGCCGTGGAACTGCAAGTAACTGACTGGTACCAATGCCATGACTGGTACCAATGCGATATCAACATAAAGCCTATTACTTTCAGTCCCATTAGCATTATGCAATAAGACTGATGAATAAAAATAAAAAGTAATAGTCACAACTGTAAGCAAACAAGATATTTTAATATGGCATTAGTAGTAGGAGTAATTATCTTCTGCATATGGGTTTGTGTTGGTGGGCTAAAAATAAAAAAACTGATACTGCTTTGATTGAAATATTTCTGCCTATTTACCGATCGCTGGTGGCCTAGAGGTGGGCAAAAAATAATTATAAAAATAATAAAAACAACAATAATGACTGTGATTTAGTAGTTATTGAGAAGCAAACAAGTGGATATAAATAGAACCGAACAAGCTAACTGTCATGCAAGACAGCACTGTACAACAGAACAGTAAAACATGAAGTTATGGTATGCAGGGGTCTAATTTACAAAACATCGTAAAACTAGAAAGCAGTCATAGCCCGCAGGTACCTCCGCCAAGACAATGTTATTCGCCAGGTGGCGTCACCATATTCACTTTGCCAGCGGTTCCCTTATGCCCCCTTTAACGCAATGGTAACGAAAATTTCAAAGTGATCCAGAATCCAGGATTCCTGTCGGATCACCCACAAAATTGAATCACTGGTAGTTTGTGCCATGCCCGACATACCCTCAAAATTTCAGAAAGATCCGTCCGTAACTTTTTGAGTTATCTTGCTAAAAGACAGACAGACAGACAGACAAACAAACAAACAAAAACCGGCAAAAACATTACCTCCTTGGCGGAGGTAACAATCGTAAAATCTTTGCAACCTCGTCATATCTTTGTCGTAAATGAACAAGTTACGATGTCATAACTATCTCGTATGATATTTTTTTAAAAATCGCATTTTATCGTAAGTCTGTCGTAAACCTTCCTCATGTCATAATATTGTTCTAAATCTTACGATGTTTTGTAAATTTGGCCCTAGACCAATGTAGCACAAAAGGTTCAGCGCAGGTGTTAAATTAAGCTGCTATTCACAAGCACCAATTTACCACAAATATGTACAAACAAAGCAAGTGAAAGTAGTGGTTCTTCACAGAGAGAAATAGCAGTAACATTTTTGTTCAAAGTAGCCATATTCTGTACACCAGTAATAAACAACAGTCGAATAATCTGACAAACTAAAGTCTGCAACGATGGGAAATTGTATTCAGAGCTCCTAGTGATGTTACCCTGTAAATAAAACAGATTATGCAGAGAAGTAAATTTCTTTTCGATAATCTTCAATATGGTCTTACCGTTTTAACTGGACACGCCTGAGTTCAACAAAACATTGTTCAATCATCATCGTCATCATTTCTGGCAAGCACCACTAAGAGTGCGTAGCGCCAAACGTAGACATCAATCTCCAGAGTGGACGGTTCTGAGCCAAGTCATCTGCAACCAATTTAATTCAGTAGCAAGCTAATGGATTCAAGAATGTCGAACAGTTTAGGGCTATTTTCTCAGATAATGGCCGCAGACAGCGGAAGACATAGAACATATGTTTTTCAGCAACATATGTATCGCTACATTAATATTATATATTATGGCTACAACAACAAAATATGAAACTTATTAAAAAACAACAAGATGTTCGAAAAATTGGCAAACGATCATTTAGGCCACCAAAATGAGCAACATTGGCATGGAACAAAATAGTAGGAAAAATGTCATTTGATATAACAAAACAACATACAAACCAAAACCACTTTTGGTTGTAAAATACTACTTGGGCAAATTCAAGGATTTCTTTAGATATCTAGAGCACTACTGCTTAACCAAATTAACCTGGGAAAATCATTATAATAGCTATGTATCTGTACAAAAACAAACCGTTATCAAGCAGCACTTACAGACAAATTGCTTGTTCAATAAAATATCAACAAAATGGTAATTATCACAGAGGTGCGGATGGGAATATAACTACAGATGGATACATATAACACTATCATGCAAAACTCAGCCAACATTCAAAGAAGGTACCATTCACAGTGAAATCGTAATTAAACGATAAGATGTGAGATGTGAAGTGCTCTTAGAGTCGCCTAGCTACTAAAAGTGTAATAAGCTAGCAGCCCAAACCGTGGCCTAGAAAATACAACTCAAGTTAAACAAACCGGGATGTGTCAGACTTAAACACCAATGGGCCTAGACAAAAAAATCAATCCAAGACTATGTTCAAAGTTCAAAATTTTCAAATACTTAGGTTCACCCAACAAACGCATTTGACCTAATTTATTGCCACTTGGACATAAGATTTGTTCCATAATGAAGACGTTTGAAAATTTTTCCAAAACGGCAAATCCATAATCGAAATCCCAGAGCCCAGCTCGGATAAAAAATGAATGGGCTGGGCTTAATCTATTCGATTAATCAGGCTGGGATAAAGTGAGTGGGCTTCTTAGGCTTAATACTACTCGGTCATTTCAGTTCCAAATAATACTAATTATCGCCGCCAAGTGAACGTAGTGAACATTGGAGGAGCTAGATTAAGAGATTGGCCATACTGTCCATCGTCGTTCCTTCTGTGTACATGATTTTTTTCACCTTTCCTGTCCAAAGTTCACTCAAATCTTGCAGACTAACTAACCACGCAAAGTTATGACACTTTACAATTTTACAACAAAAATACACACCTAAAGAGCTTACAATACAAATATCTAAACAAGAAAACACTTCACAGGCAGACGTGCAAAAGACTAATGCCTAAAACGACCACAGTGTTGCAGATAAGCGGACACAAAAAGCACACATTTACCTACCGAATGCTTACACACTTGCATTCTTGCAAGGTTACAACTAGACTGAAATTCAATAAGCACAAGATAGACTACCGCAGTAAACCATCTTCGTAAAATTATGATTGCGTATAACTGTCGGGAGGCGTAATTCATAATCTACTGCATAATTCAGTATCTGCTGACAAATTCAGACGAAAACCAGCGATATAACATTTATAACAGTCTAAAAAATCTCTTATTTAAATACAAACGTAGATTAGCCATTTGACATGAGGGACAACATAATCACTGTGAAAATAAAAAGTAAGATATCATATGTAAGGACTTAAAAGCCAGCACAGTGTTAGTCTGTATTTCTGTAGCATTCAGCCAATTACTAGTACATACCAGATTATGCAAAAACATGAGGGAAAGACACTCTATCATGCCATGTGCCTGTCACCTCCTAGTTTTCACTAGTACTCACTGCACACAAGGATGGCCAGCCTGAGTTTCACTGGCTAGCTCACTCAGCTGAAATCAGGCCACATGACACGGAGAACAGAGTCAACCATTATGACTGATCTAACATGCACATGAACCACGACCTCGTTAGCTCACTAGACTGAGCCGAGAACACTATAGCTAAAGTAACAAGCTGTGCCAAACGCCAACATTACACTAACACAAGATTAACGCACAACAGTGAATGCACTAACAGACAGACAGACAGACAGACAGACACAATAACAGTACCACTACACAAGCATTATGGTCGAGACAAACACGATAACAGTATCATTAGGCAGCAATCACACAGACAAGAGTACAAGTCCGGCACTGTCCGGGTATTGTCGTGCACCAGCGTTCACATACATACGAGTACGGGTTACCTGTAAATTTCACTCGTACAAGTAGTTTCTGTGCAGGTCGTGTTTTTATCCAACTCGTGCGAAGTAAACTACCCGTAAACAGCAACAATACAATTTACAAAAAACTGACGTCATTGTGAAACTGTTCATCGTTAGAGTGAGTGAGTGAGTGAGTAGGGTTTAACGTCCCACCAGACACAGTATAGGTCATTTCGGGGACGGTCTTTCCAGGCGGAATGCACACAAACACATAATAATGGAACAGTAAGTTTACCCTTTACAGAAACACAAAACACAAGATACAAAAAACAAGCTAAAACTAAAATTCTAAGAACTCCATTATACGTGTGCATATGTAATTAACATAATGGTAGTTCTGATAATCTTCCGTGTTGTTCATCGTTAGAGGTGTGCGATTAGTAAAAATAGTAACTTTGTCCTCCTCTAGCATAAACGTGAGCGGTGGACGTTGACGTGACTCGCCAACAGCACGTTCAGTAACGCGCGACACAGAGCAGCTCACTCGCCGTTGATGCATCATTTCAGTTCGTTGACGTAGGATCTTAAAATGAATACGATTAGTTAAATATCTAACAGATGTTCGATGACTTTGTGGTCTCAGTAATTTTCTGAGCCGAGCTGTTTTCTGAGCTGTTGTTTTATTCGCGAAGCATTTCCTCGATTCAATTTCATTCAATATGGCCAACAGGCATTGAGTTATGTTTAAATTGTACAAGTGACCGTCAACACTCCACTCGTATGAGTGAAGCATCTACAAGCTACGCCATTGAAATACACGACGGATACCCGGACAGTGCTGGACTTGTACTCGTGTCTATGTAAATGCAGCTTTACACTGGCAAATCGGATCACACTGCGCAGTGGCATCAAACAAGCAAGTTCGTCATGAATTCTGAAAGACCGACAACACTGGTCAAGTGGCTAACTAACTATCACTCTAAATTATAAACTGGAAGCTAGAAGAATAGCTAAAAATAGCACACAGCAGTGCAGTAGCAAATTTATTGAAACTGGTTATTTTTTGAGCAAAAGAAATAACCAGACTGATTGTAATAGGTGGATTGTCACACAGCATAAGTCAAATGGTTTCATGGCAAAAGACTGACGCTTAAATACTGTAATAAATATCTAATAAATTCTACTACTACACCTCACTAAACATAGAAACCCAGCTGCCACCAGGTTAACAGGAAAATAATCCAGCATATTTTCATTGCTGTTAAAAATATTGACATAAACTGCAACGATGTGGTTCTTAAGGTAATTTTATAATTACGCGATGTGCAAACTATTTAAGTTCACTTTCGCAGTTTTGACGACGAATTTGGGTTTTTGTGCATTACTCTTTTACAACCAGTAAATGTTAACAATCATTAAAATGACTAGCATTTTATCACTAATTACAAAGACAACATTTAATTGCTGATTTTATCAGAATTAACCATCAAGATTTCTTTATGCACTACAACCCCTAAAATTGAGAGATTTACGTTTACGATCATCACTATCTAACAACAGCTGAGCACACGAGATAGCAAGCATAACACTGAGCAAATACTGAGTCACGCGAAGAGCTCTGAAACAATGATGAAAGCATTCACTAGTACAAAAAACAACCAGTTGGCCCATCTCTAAACAGCCACTGCAACACTGCAAGCGACTCTGGTCAGTGGTCAGTACAGCTAGCCGGTGCTGCCAAGCTCTCACTCAGCTGCTCTGTTCAGAAACAGTTAAGCTGCAAGAGGGCTGCAGCCGTGACAGCTTTGACCTACAACGTTTTCAGAAACAAATATTTCACATTCATAGCATTCATACAACGTGAATTGAACTTTCCACACCAGATTTTCGTATCGAGAATCTGTAAAAAATTCTACACGTTTAATGAGATAGACACAGTGATGCAGCATTATGCCATGTGCCCAAAACTTACGCATAAAAACTGAAGATACTACTACTACGACGACTATTTCTACATGCCACAGCTGCTTTTGATTTTCAGTTTACTGGATCACTTTCACAGACATATTCCAGTTTAGCGTGTATCCCCCAGATATTTGAGGGGATAAAAATTTATAGCATAGGTTATACACCGAGCACATGTGTATACGTTGAGACAAAATTAAATGCGATTACCAGTTCTTTTAATTAACACAGTAATGCATACAGTTTCTCACGTAAAAAGCAATTTCTAAAATCACAATGAAATATGACATAACTACAACAGTATTCTGTGACAGAACGAACCTGATCTGACCAGCGAGCAGTGGGTTGATAGCGTAGAGCCAGTCGTGAAAGTCGGCGTCATCGGTGGACTGCAGAAGAAAGCCGCGAAGCTTTGTCGCTACAGAGAACGTATTACGCTCCTGCATGTTTCAACCAAAGCTAATATTTAGCTCATCTCTAAACTTACTGCAAAGTCGTTCCTTAGCCCTCAGCCAGACATCAGTTTACACTGCTAAACCACGGATCATACAGGGCTAGTGCATTGTGCTGTGTGCCTGTTTACATCTACGCTTTCACTGGTATCTATTTCACCCATCCAGGAAGTAATAGCCAGGCTGAGTGGACATGCATGGCTTTTCACATACCGGTATCAAGATACTAATGATATGCCCAAGTACTAACAAGGCTAGGCAGAGATTAACTTCGCCGCTAACCACTACACTAAGCTGCCACACTACTGTGCCAATTGAAAAAATGGAAGTTAACCACTCTGACTTTATCGGCAAAAGGGAAACTAACAAAGCCAATAACATAGTGAGGTGCGTTTATTTGATACTATTAAATCATATGGTTTTTTGCTAACAACTGCAAGAGCCAGAAGATTTGTAAGGAGCATCATTAAACTATAATTACCTGCGGGAAAAAATCAAAAAAGATATGCAAAAATATGAAAAAACCCTACCCTGATCATTGAGGTGGTTTCCTCGCTGAATTCAATGAGTGCTGAAGCCACGTTGATAATGTCCAGCTCCTGGTGGTCTTTTTCATTCCGGTAGACAAACATGTACGGACGTCGGATCACCTTACCATATCACACAATGACGACTTTCTTATTTACGCAATGACAAGATATCGGCGCCAAGTGACAGCAAAATATGCAGCCATCCACATTATCATTCGAATTCCCCATCATACGAATCACAGTTATAATACATAGCAATTACTGAAAATCTCAGCACCGAATTTCTGCAGTCTGCTGCATTGATACCCTTAGCATTCAACTACTGCAGCTGTAGCACACAGACCACGGGTGGCCACAGCAACCGTCTTACTATAATGCACGAAAGTCTGTCTGTCAGCCCCTTCCAGCATGGACCCCGACTGCGGCGTTTGAGTCCTTGGGCCTTAGGTACGTGCCCACACCTTGTCCCTCACCTTGCCACCATGGGCAGCCTGAGGGGGCGGGGGTTGAGTTGCCGGGTTTTCTTTCCCCGCTGATTCTGTCAAGTTTGTCAGTATAGTGCTCAGCTTTGTGGCGACATCTGGTGAATGACGGCCACTTAAAGGTCGCAGCCTAAGGCCTCAAGGTCGGCCATGAATTTCATAGTCTTTGCGACATGTGCCAGCTCACACTGGCAACTGGACCAGTAGCGCCCTCTGCACATTATTACGACTGCGTACCACGTACTGTGTACAAACTCTCCCAAACTCTTGCATGCATTCATTTCACTAGCAAAGTGGGCGGGTTACTTTGCTACTTTGCTAGTTATAATAATAATAATAACACACATATTTGTAGCCGTAGCTTCGGTGGCACTGTGTGAGATATGAATCACTCAGGTCAGGTTTTTGGCCGACGCCAACAGGTGACCATGACCTTTGACCTTTTTAACTAAAACTCACACACCAACTGGTGTTGCCCCAAGGAATGTTCACACCAATTACCAATTCTGTATGTTTTTTGTTTTCGACCCAGGCGCCTGTATGTGAAAAACAGACAAGCAGGCAGACGAAAGGGCAAAACTTGTTATCCGGCCCATGGTGATCATATAGCAGGCAAAGATGTGACTTACAACCCATCGCTTGACCCAGCCGCGAGAAGTCTCCTCCATGAAGTTGAGATAGCCTTTGCGCAGAATGACCGGGTTGATGTTTATCTCCGTGATGTCAGGCAGCAAGGCGTCTGCGTCCGGTGTGTAGGCAGTCAGTGCTCGCCGGGATGATGTCCGCGGTGGAGACTTCAAGTTGGGCAGGCTCGACGTTGACATGTCTGACACGACGCTCAGGTTGTCACTCGAGAGACACCGACTTGGTCTGCAGGCACGCAGCAATAACAGTTTATAACAGCAACATCATCACAAGTCATAAATCACCAACAGTGCTGCAGTGGGTGATAAAAATGTTTTGCAACTTCACTATAAAAAGTAACGAAAATGGCGCAAATGGCAGTCCATTGTTCGAAATATTTGTCGCAGAGCTCAATGCATTTGTGATTTTTTTTCTGCTAAACTGTTCAATTCACGCCATCAAAATAACACCTTTATGCCTGTCCTTCCAGCCAAGTTTTTGCCACAAGCTCGAGTCATTCATTGTTTTGATAGCAAACACTGCTAAAAGATATTTCGGACATCAAAACAGATAATAATTACTGCAAGTCAGGTCACCATGGACAGTCACAGACTTCCAATGAAACACATACAATTACAAACAGCAAATCGTTGATTGCAATCTAGCTAACTGACCTGTATTGACTATCTGACATGCGATCACAACTGCCCGCTGACGAAGTTCTGTCACGAGTCACCAAAAAATCTTCACCATTCACTGGAGATTTAGCTTCGACCTTCAAATGTTACATATGACAAATCAATAGGCTACATTAGCATAATTTGTCTTCTTAAAACGTGTCTTAGTGTCCTTGTCTTAGTATTTCACATTTAACTTAGCATGGCTGTAGCTTTTTCCTAACATTTTATTTCTAGCTTTTTATGCTCAGTGAGTATGATTTTTCAATCCGTTTTTCTTTTGTACCAATCTTCTCTGCTACCATATCTGGTGGAATAAAGAATAATAAAAATAATGAATCCGACAGTCCGACTATCATAACTTTGTAGCAACAAGCAGTGATTAGTATGGCGATGACTATACTGTGGGGCATAAAAAACACACCAAATTTTTTTCGGCCATAACTTGAAGAAGGGTTATCCAATTTTAATAATTTCGCTACACATATTCAGGACACAACTGGCCATCAAATGGCCGTTCAGTTTCCCACCCCACCCAAAATCTGCCTCTGCACTACCTGGGAAAAACAGAACAGACAAAATATGCATTAAAATCGACAACAAAAAACTTTATAAAATTTCATCTTTCCGAATATGTGGCCACCAACAGCCAATCAATTACAAGGTTTGACTGTTGTGCAGCAGCACATCTATTAAACAGGCCTAACATTCAAGAATATTGATGTATTCAAGAAGTGACTGGTGAAGTCTGGATTGGTCTGGAGCAGAACGTTATCAACGCTGCTATCAATGAATGGAGAAAGTGTCTCCGAGCCAAGCCCATGTTCGTGGGTAAACATTTCAAACATTTTTGTAGGCAGTTAAAAATGGACAATTAGATAAACTATTAGCTAAAATGATGAAATTATGGACAAAATGTGTGTTTTGCATGTTTTTTTGATTAAGCAATACTACCGAAGTGGTTAAAATGCAACATTTTGTTCGTTTTCTTTCCCCAAGTAGTGCAGAAACAGACAACGGGTGAGGTGGGAAATTAAACAGTCATTTGATGGCAAGTTGTATCAGGAATATTCGTACAAAACTTATTAAAATGGGATCACTTTTCTTCAAGTTATGATAAAAAAAAACAATTTTGGTGTGTTTTTTATGCCCCACGGTGCATTTGGTGCCAGATGACTGCTGAGAGTTTATAGTTTACAGTGACCATAAACGTTTGTTGTTTGGAATAATGTGCATAAATGCAAATGCTTTCATTTGGCTGTTTTTTTCGTTTTATTTTTATTCATTTTAACACGATATTTTCTTGTTTCATTTCTGCATATTTAAAAAATATCGCGATCTGGCAGCAATGTATTTTTAGGATTGACAGAGAATGAAACTTGGAATAACCGTTCACCATTCTTTTTTTCAGACTTGTAATATATGAGGGACATTTTCAGGATTTGGTCGGTGCAGCATTTTTGACTGGGTGTTACAAGAAAAGTAGCTGCCATGCAATCAGCAAAACACATCTCACTCTACAAGGATATACTGAAAGCAGAGAAACCGGCATTGATTTTACCTCGACGGCTGGTGCAACAAGACAAGCGGGCGTCAGATGCTTGGACTGCATTGCCCTGATGCATCTCAACATCAGATCCTTATTGGAATCAGACGCGCCGGCAGACACCACATCAGCTCCAGCAGCGACAGCCAGACTGTCCACCGACTTTTCCATCTCACTCGCACAGCGAAGACGTTCCTTCGGCGACAGCAGCAAAGAATCCTTCTCATCATCATCATCCTCAACAACATTGGTCTCGTGTTCGGCTCCGGTCGGCCGTGGAGTAAGGAAGAGATTCCGATCAAGCGTTCTGACGTCGTCCGTCCGCTGCTCCGCGATGAGCCTTTCTCTCAGTAACAACACCTGGCGCAACCTCTCCACCTATGATATCATTACAAACAATGCTTTACAACAATGATACAACAACAAAAAATAACAAGGACTGGATTAATTTGGTAAAGGGTGTAATCGCTGATCAGTGGTGTCACCTGGTAAATCAAAAATAAGCAACTGCAAGATTTGGCTGGGAGTTTGACACCCAAAATCTCCCTTTCCTCTGGAGGATAAAAGAGCTTGATCAAACGCAATGAGTCCTTCTAAACCAAACAGCATCTAAGTCTGTCAAACGGTTTAAGCAGGGTGCACAGCTGTGGCAGGCGACAGACAGACAGACAGACAGACAGACCATGCTACAGAAAAATGTATAGCTATTGGCGGAATTGCTTACGCTGCAAGAAGCCATAAATACAAAGAACTATACTAGTCACAAAAAACCTAATCTGTTAAATTACAGACATTATAGTGATGAACTGAAAATGAGTTAAGATTTTAAACTTCTGCTGTATCACACACGATATTTATGCTGCAAAGTCTAAAAGGTTTGTAATAAAAAAGATTCAGAAATTCCAAAAGTCAGTAAAACAGTCAGTAGCAACGTGTCAAAATTATCGCAGTGTGAACACAAATAATTGTGTCACACATTCTTCTAAGCACCACAGCACATCATCGATGTAATGATAATTCATCCACTAAACAGCCTTGGCAAATAAAATTACAATTAAAATGGTCAAAATTATAACTATTTATTACTGAATTTGCTGTAATAATACCAGTTCCAAGCGGGTAAGTTTCTCAATTTCCAGATGATGATCAAGAATAAGAGACTGTCCTCGCGGTCTCCAGCCCTACAACCAGTCGCATCATCATTCATCAACAACAATGTCAAAATGCAATGTTTTTTACCACGACAAAATGCACTTTTGGCTGCAGCATTTAATCATTAGTAAAACACATTATTCAAAATAAATATTTCGTTCATTTGTTAAGCGGGTGACCATTTTCTTCAGGGTTGGAGACGCCTTGCTCTCTGCCATCTGCTGGAGTTGTAGACATTACTAATATTTACTGATTTGCTGGATGTCAATTATTTCTGACCACTTCTCTCCACAGCCGATTCAAATACATCCAACATGAGATATGAGTATGCAAAATCAACACAATAAAAATACTGGGAATAAAAATAGTTACCCGAAGATTTTCTTCACCACGAACATATGTTGATGACGTATCGGAAACACGGCATCGAGAACCTAACCACAATAACAGAATGTGTATAGTATAAACTTGATTTGATTTTGTAATTCATAGACTCATATATGAACATCTAGGCCTATACCTATTGCACAATAAGATATTCTGTTTATTTAAAACAGATCCCTTCTGTGATTCATTTGTTAATGCTAGTTATTGTATTTACTTAATAATGCTGTCTCAGTGATATGACTTTGGTTAAAACTTATAACAGTTTGAATTTTACTAACTGTTAACAATTTTCCGCAGTTAACCGTGTGATTAATTTGCTAATTTCTACAGCCCTGTACATAGGAATAATGATCATTTTCAGTCTCAGATACTGCAGCGTGAATTAGAGACCTGCATGCATGAGAAATTTTCTGCAGGAATGCCACGAAAAATGACAGGAAATACAGCGGGTATGGAAACAAAATTAGCAACAATCCCATGGAATAAAAACTTAATTGCTAAAAATCCTGCGGAAGTGGTCGGAAGAATCTGTTTCAGCAAACCAGCATGCCTTCAGCTCGCTTGTGAAATGAACCCTGAAAGAATGCCGCATAGAGCTTTCTGCCAAATCAGCTGACAGTTTGCTGTTTATTATCTCCGCCAAGGTGAACGAAGTGAACATTGGAGGAGATAATTACCCCGTTTACACGATCAAGCTGGTTCGATGAGCTGGCTCGACGAGCTGCTATGTGTTTAGCTGGACGAGCCAGCTCGATGTTTGCTTGATGATTGCTTCGTGTCAGCTATGTTTTATGCATGCTTTATATTTGCTCGATGTTTGCTCAATCGTGTGAATGGGACATAAGAGATTGATTGTTCTGTCCATTGTTCCGTGTGTGTACATAATGACTCATCATCTCCACATGTCATACACAACCGGCAGGAACGGTGGCGCCCTCCTGTGAAAACTTCTACGTTTTACAGTAGTAATGTTTAAATCACTTCACTTGGCAAAGATATGCACTCTCACGAGCACCTTCTAGTTCACAGTGTCTTTGATGACAAGTTCTAGACTTAAAGTTCTCATTTTTTGACAGGATATTATTGCATTTGTCTGTCTGCAACTTTGCTGTTTTGCTGAATACCATACACATCAATGGCAATTGGAAATCAACTTGTTCTGTGAGAGAATGTGGCGGAAAATGAAAACAACCTGGTCGGTGAAGGACGAGTGACGGAAGAAATTTTGCTGGTGAGAAAAGAATGAGGAAAATAAATTGCGCTGAGAGATGACCATACAGGTCTCCAGTGTGAATATTCTACTACTGTTGAAATAACCTGATCTAAGTCCAGGCTGAAGCGTGCAATCATAAACGGCGCTGACGGATCTGTAATCTCTCGACAGACCATGACCTAGCAAAGCCTTCAACGACCTGCCACGTCAACAACATTTCAACTATATACTTGCTAAATGCCAACAGAAAGGGGAATTTTAATCACAATGTGAATGCACTCAGCTTCCGTTTTTTGTGTTAATTATGTAATCCTCAAAAAACAGCATGAAAAGTTTTGCAGCACAACAATATTACACAATGTAGAATTTTTGCAGAATGCACTAATTGGTAATAATTGGAATGATATAATTCTGTCAGCGCTTTGACTCAGTTAGTTGGGTGATTGAGATGGGCACTGGCAGTCAGTATGTAAAAACCTGCTGCAGCAAGCCGCTAACATTCTCCTTTCTGGACTAAGCCTAACCTAAAGTAACTCAGAAAAACTAGATTGGTTAGACAAAAAATGAATGCAATAGCCACTGCTGCAACACCATTTATGGCAATATCACTGAAAATAATTACTGTAACAGATGAAATATGCAAATACATTCTTCTATCAAATTTCATAAGATTGATGAAATAATCACCAAAATTTTCAGCTAATGCAAAAAAAGAGAAAACTAACAACTTTTCCTATTGACGTAGAATTAATATAGGTTCTAGCTATTCGAGTTAATCAATCAATTAATTAACTGTCACTAATGTCAAATCGGTCGCTTAGTTTCATAACAAATGACTAACCATGCGGAAGACGCCCGTGCATCTCGTGAATGTATCACTAACGCTAAATCTTTCCTGATGCATGCCGGTTCCTCGCAGTTGTCCAACTGTTACAAACACGTGACGACACACTATTACACCTACAGTCTACCAGTACTTCCACTGTTCTATGTAGTCTATACAATGCCCCTGTGTACAGACTAGTGATTTGCAGCATTACCTCTTTTAGGAACTGGGTATTGGATGCAATTACCTGGGTACTCGGTTTTAACTAAAAAGCAAGCGAAGGGAAAATGACAGTGAAGTGACATGTACATATCTAATTACCCAGTATTTTTCCAAAATGTGTATTTAGTCCGTAGTCCGTCAACGAAAATGGCTGAATTTGAATCTTCCTTGAAGTACTGAATTTCACCACAAAGCAAAAAAGCAAGATTTTCATCAGTTTCATCAGTAATCAGTGCAAGAAACGAGTACCAATTACCCGGATTTGAAAACGGGTAATGAATTTTGGCGGTTCCTGGTACAAATCACTAGTACAGACAACTACATTTACTGAACAGTACTGACTTATGCATTAGTGAAGTAAAGATACAAAGATGAAACAAGATATTTAATGAAATGCGACCACAGATTGCTAAAATGCATACACACATGGTTTGAAATTGTACAACTTTTTAAATTTTGCCTACAGTCTGCAGTTTTGTCAAGTTAGACAATTAATATGTCTCCCAATGAGCCTCTTCACAAAAGTCCACCAAGAGCAAATGCCTATAATGACTTTAAGCCAAACCAAGCAAAATTTTCAAGTATGACCCTTGTTGGTGTCCTGACAAAACCTGGACCGACCAAACTGGGAATGACAAAATCTGGACATAAACACAGTGATATAGGCTTAGGTTTAGGAAATAAGGTTAAGGATAGGGTTAGAGATTAGGGGTAGAAATTAAAAGTTAGGGTGAGGGTAAAGGTTAGGGTTTGCGTAGTGGGCTAGTTTTGACTGTCCAGGTTTCGACAGGAAACCGACCTGTTTTGATCCTTACAGCATCACAATTCTACGACAAATAATCTTCCAGCAATTACAATCAAAGCTAAATAATGACCTGGAGAAACGCGGTCAAAGTGACGCAGACCGTCTCTGAAACGGGAGTTACACGGTTGAGCAACGGAGAACTGTGCAGTGAACTGTCCCAGGCAGCTTCACAGCGAAAAAACGTTCTGCACACACAACAAAAATGACAGATTTCTGGCTAGAAGACCAACATCAACAAGTCCTCTACAATGGAATCTGAGCTTGAGAGAAAAAATGGACCAATTGCATTTCAGTATGTTGAAAAGTGACAATATATGATGTAGGCCTGGATATTTGTATCTTTTGGCTAACTGTGTCAATGTCAGGCTATGAACTTATTTGTGGAATGACCACTGTAAAGTTAAGTGGACGCCAGAATCGGTCTCCAATCAACTTGTTGTTCTAAACTGATCAACGATCAACTGCGTTTCGTTTTTCCATACATTTTTGATCTCCAATTACATGATCCACAATTTGTTGATTCACCATCAACTGAGCCTACTTTATGCCAATCTGATTGGCTGACAGTGACCCCAATTTGCGATGCTGCACTAAATTACCCAGCATATGCTGCGAGTGGGCACGCCGTAGCCAGCAAATGTCGTCATAGCAACTATATCAACGATATCATTCACATCGTCTGCTGACAGAAATATCTTCTATCATAAATCAATACAGAAGCGTCTATCCATTTTTACTTCTTCACAAAACACTATACGCAGTATAAACTGATCAGTAGTGATTGATCGCACAAGCATTGTATGCAGCGGCCAACTGATACTTTTTTGCAGATAATATTTTAACTGCACAATCTGTGTTAGTCTACTGTCAGATTCCGGTGAATAGAAGCTGAGTAATGTTTGGCAAACACTGCAGAATCACTTAGTGTCGTTTTTAAGTTAACAGTGAACAGTTTTCTGCCTGACAACATTTTCCCCTGAAAATCTGCCGACTTCTTCAAACATCTGCCAAATTTTCGGACATTTCCAGGTATTCCAAACAAGTGGTCATGTTCACTCTTTCTGAGCAGTTCAGTAGCATCGTGGTTAAAATGATTGGAGGGAAGGAGCCAGAAACTCGCAATATTCTGACAGACAGTTGTAAATTTTCTACAGAAAAGACACGGGTGCTCAAAATTTCTATTCCGCCCCCAAACTTCCTCTCTCAGAAAATGGCGATTTTAGCCCCACTTTTTATTCTTAGGCGAATTTTTTTTCAACAATAAGGAAATTTTCTGACAGGCAAAAATGTCAATTCTGCCACTAAATTTCATAAAATGGTAATTTTTTGCCCTCCCCCCTGCTGCAACACTATTGAAGCAAGTAGTAATGCAGTGCACAAACTGTGTATCGTCATCGTAAAGTCTGGCACACGGCACGACCGTAGCATTCAGTGCAAGGATGCCCTGATCTCCCTCAGTACGTTTGCGCTTATGACCAGCCCGCACACAGCCGATGGTCAGCGCGTGTACGTCGGTCCACTGGAGGTCGGTCCGCGAGTCCTGGACAATGGTCAGTGCCACGCGCCGCTGGATGCCCTGGTGCAGCAGAAACGTCCCGCAGCATGGCAACTCATCCGAATGCGATACGCTCGTTGACACGTAGCTAAAACGCATGCACAGCAGCATACCCAAGGCAACACCGCCTGGCCATCCTTTGGTGCAGGTAAGCATACATCTACTACTGCCATTATATGAAAAAGAATAAAGGCCTGTGTGTACAGCTCTTCAGAGAAACCCATCACAGCGTCACCTGCCATATTGGACCACACAGTGTCGCCTGCCACCAGACACAAATGAATGGGTCTCGCCTTAACCCCAGCCTTAAAGGTCCATGGCCACGGTCAAACTCACTCGCGCAATTTCTGTAGATTTAAATTAGACATCTAATCTGGCATATATAATATGTCAATTTGAGCTTCATAAATATATGAAATTAATGTGTGATTTCAAACGAAATGCGGCATTACGTTACGTTATGCAAAATATTCTAATCTATCGGTGCCCGCGGTGACGTCATGACCCTAGCCCATATAGATCATGAATATTAATGGCCTAGCCGACGACGTCATCATTCTAGGCTAGGCCATTAATATTCATGACGTCTATAGGCTAAACTCGTGACGTCACCGTGGGTCATCATGGCGGCACGTTTTCTACGTCGTTTTCATAGATCGTCGACTTCAAACATAAATTTTTCCGTGTTGACAAAACGCTGGGCGCCAATATTACTGTCAAAGTTATCAAAAAAATTCTGCACTTTCAGGAAAATGGATAAAATGTATGTTAATTTTGGTGTCCACAGACCTTTAACCCAGCTGCTACTCGATTTAATACCCTTCATGGAGGGAGGAAGGACTGCGTACACCTCTGCAGCTGGCTATATACCAAGATGGTGTACCTGTCTATAAACAGTCACCTATCCAATTAGTAATCACTTGATAGCGATCAGACTGAAAGTCAAACCCACAACCTTTTGATCATGAGTTCAACATCCCAACTGTTATGCCACCTTTCATCACGGATGGTGCAATAGGTTTTCCTAATGTCCAACCAATAACACCATCACACCAATATCAGGGAAGTGGCTTATAAATTATAAGTTATGCACACAAAATATAATGCCTCAACTTAAACAGCACAATACCATCATTATTTCTCTATAAAAGACAACAGCACTGCATAAAAAACTTCACACAAACAGTACATTCTCTAATGCTAACGGCACAAGCAAACAAATTTCAACTGAAAAATGACTTACTCTCCGTTTTGAGCCAGTTCTTGAATTTCAAACCAAACAAGGAGATCAAACGACTTTCCGCTGCTACTTGCCCTGAAACATTCAAGATTATTTTCACAGCAAATTGATGGAAAAGAAAAGAATATACGTCAATGACAATCTTTATGATGCATTTTCAGCACTTGTAACTAAGGATTCAGGAACAAGAATAATCACATGACAATAGTGGTGGTGTGGCATAGTGGCAACAAATTTCATCCGATCAACGAAGTTGCTCTATGCCGGGCCGGGTTAGTACTGCGATGGGTGACTGCCTGCAAGCAGGTAAACCATCTTAGTATGTAACCAGCCGCCTAGGTCAACTCAGCATTCCATCCCTCCGGGGTAGGTAAATCAGCCTATCTAGCTGGGGTTAAGGAGGCGTGTTCACCTGTGTCGGGTGGCAGGTAACACTGTGCGATCCCATACGGCAGGTGATGCTCCATAGCTCTGGGATGGGCTTCCCATTAAGAGCTATATCACCACCTTTAACCTTTAAATGATGCCCTGCTACGTCAGGCGATCACGATCCCCACTTGAAAGTTTTCTCAGCAGAACTGGGGGATCTCTGATTCACTCATGTCACAAAGCACTATATCAATGGTATCTGGCAGATGCCTTCTAAACACCACTGAGAACAGACACAAATAGGCTGCAACGGTGACCAAAATAATTTAGCAAAAGATAGAATTCTCCTTGTTTGCATTTGCCAGGTGGCAGCATTGGACAGGCAGCTGCATGTTTTGGCTGGAGGTTGGACCCTCGAATCTCCCCATTTGCTGGAAATTATGAACCCACATCACACAATGTGAACCCGCTAGCAACGGATGTTACAAAAAGCTGCACAACTGAAGAGTAAGGAAATATATTTGGTGTGGTCAGATTTAGTCCAGCTGTTTCTGCAGTTCACTGAAAAATGCAAAATTAAAGGCACTGTCAAAATTGATCCGTATCCGACAATGCAGTCAAAAAAGCCAAAGTGGTCGTGATTTCTCAGACATGATGTAAACATAGTGGCAAAAATACAACTAACGGTATAACTTTCTTACAAAATCAACAAAATTAATACAAACACCAACCACATCTAAAAGCAGCTAACGTTTTAACAGACTACCAGTAACTGAAAATTGTTTTTCAAATAAAACCAATTAGTTGCTGTAACAACTGGTGCAAAACTAGATGTGCAACAGATTCTCAGCAAAACTCACTTTTTTAATCGAGCTGATGGCGGCACAACTAAAGAAGCAACTCGCAATTTCTGCTTACTAACACAGACCATCAAAATACAAACTTAACAAACAGAACAAAGAACAATCAATAATAAAAAAGCAATGAACAAAAAGAAACTAAAATTAACAATAAACTACACCAAAAAGTTACAAACAAAAAAAATTAAAAATAAAACAATTAAATATTATGCTTAAAGAATAAATCATTATGACAATCAACAAGAAAACTTATGAAATAAAATCAGATGTATCATTAGAAATGGATCAAATTTATTCTGACTTTCATGTCCAAAAATGGCCAATGCAGCATTTTTTGGCATAAATGCTAACAGTGACACTTAGCAGTCAAAAAATAAACAAAAATGAAGCCATCATTTCCAGCCGATAGGAAAATTGATTTTTCTTCCGAAAATATACACAGCAGCTTTCGCGGTCAAAAAATAAACATAATATATTGTAGTTTTACATTTGGACCATCTTCACCAGACAAACGCAAACATATGACTGAGCTTAGCTTACGAGTATGTTCCGGAAGCAGTGGCATTGCATTTTGATGAAGTAGCGTCACTTTTCACAGCAGTGCTTGGTGACTTTATACCACGAGAAGACACGTGCGTCGTGCTAAAAAAAGAAATATAATCAACTGTGAAATAATAAGCACGAGTGAGTGAGCGAGTGAGTATCACACTAGCACACAAAGGGGCCATTTCGTGCATAACAATGTAAATACCAACTGACTAATTAAATAAACTGCATAAAATCAAAGCTACAAAGAAACAGATAATGACAACTATGAATGCAAAAAGTGATCTAATCACTAACGATGCTTTATAATTTCTGCTTTATATTTCTGAAAGTATGATACTCAAAACAAGTAAAAGTCCACTGCAGTGCATAAGCTAAGTGGCCCACAAGTCAAACCTGAGCCTTGAAATTGACATATTTAGCGTATTTTTGTGGGGTTCCATTAACGAAGTGAAATTCTGCAAAGATATTCATTTATTATGTCATATATTTTTGCTCGTGGCCATATTGTCTGGGCCTAGCAATGAGTGATGTCACAGTCAAAAAAAATTAAATAAGCAAGAAGTCCTGATTCAGGATTTTGTGCTGAATCGCCAATCACAGTGCATTATGACCCTTCAAGGTCATCCAAGGTCACTGATTCTTGTGTAATCTGAAAGACCATATGTGGTATGCCACTTCTATCAGTGATTAATAGTTACCTAAACCTATCTACCACTGTTTCCGAGATACAGCCACTTATAGCTTCAAACATTCCATTGAAAATTGTGGCATTAATATCTCAACAAGCTGGGCTAAGCCAAAATGATCAAAAACTGGATAAATAGATTTAAAATTTGTGCTTAGATTCAACATTGGAGCTTAAACGAATGGCTGTGTGACCAGTTTTGTACATTCATTCAACCCCAGAGAAATTCAGCATTTTTGCAAAATATGCCAAGTCGAAAAATCAACAAACCAAGATGAGCCTAAAAATCATGTTGCTTAATGGGCCACGCACGACTACGTGAACAGGTTGGGCATGTGCACGGGTGTGATACGAAAAATGACAAACAGTGTAACGCAGTGCAACAGTTATGATGTTGACGGCATCTGCGACGGTGAATTGGCACACAATAGATTCACTGCTGCAAAATAACAAAACAACGTAGCCCGCAGAATTAAACTGTGACTGAAACAACAGGTGAGGCACATAATTATCTTACCTTGATGGAGCACTAAGACTGCCAGTTTCCAACATGTGCTGAGCGTGCCCGAACACATCAAAAACGATCGGCCGCGACTTGATATAGTCGATGAAAGCTTTCGTCACTGTGACCGAAAACTGCACAGTTCAGTTCACATACCGGTGTCAGTCAAGAGAATCTATATCAAACCGTACTAATGTAGATGTAGTTCACCGTGTTCCAAACTTAGCGACCCCCCCCCTACAGATAAGTTAGCGAAAAATCATTTAAACCTAATATAAGTTTGAAACAGTCATGGAGACAATCATTCTAACATTAAATGCTTGAGCTCAAAGTGGCTTTCTGCTAAAGAAACAGAAGGTTACCTATGGCCTCGACACAAGCTCTTAGTTTAAAGCAGGTACGCTGCTGCTTGATCCCTTCATCAATAACAACATATTGAACATAAGCTTAATGCAAACAAACTCTGACATCATAATGACCTTACACTGAGCACACACGGTAAAATTCATATGTCATAATGGGTGTGACTGTAGGTAATGTTAAGTTAGTGCAATGTACGATATTTCGTTAAATCCATGAATTACAAACTGAATTAAGTGTGTTTGAAGCAGTGTGGTAGCTAATTTTGAAACACAATGTAGGATGCTATATGGTAAATATCTGACAACAGAACACACAGAAAAAAAATAAAATTATGACTGTCGCATATGCAGTGCACGTCAATTTTTAAGCATGAATTAAAAGTAGTTAGCTTCATTTTACGTTCAGCTGTTGAGGCCCCCAGACCTTTCTGTCCAGCCAACATACAAATACATACATACATACAAATATAAAAAGACTCAACAAAAGTGTGCCAAACAAAATTAAGAAAATTTAAGATCCGAGATTCAGAACTGTTAGAGAATAAGACTCGGAACCAATCCAAACTGAACTGTATACATTTTAGTCCACTCTGACATCAGCAGTAACACATAGCAACCGGTTAAAGCCAACTGTAGAAATCACTGTTGGTCCAGACTAACCAGTAGCTAATACAAAAAAGGTATGTTGAGTGAAAACCAAAGGCAATGTTAACACTACTGAGAATATGCAGACCTGTTGGACATGCTGGAATGATGCAGATTTTGCACTGTTCTTGACTGGTTCAGTAGAGAAAGCCTCATCACATCGATTCTGAAAGCTACAGACAAACAAACAAACAATACGGCGGCCTTTGAATAGACTCATAGGTTAAAACGTAACTTAATAAGTTACAATAAATTCATCAAATTACAACCTTTTATTGTTGTTTTTGTTGACGTTTCGGCAACCGCCGCTGCCTTTGTCCGAACGACTGTCCACCAGGTGTAGCTGCGGTGGACAGTAAGTAGTCATAAATGTGTCATAGAAGGCAGCAGCGGTTGCCGAAATGTCAACAAAAACAATAATTAAAGGTTATTATTTGAGAAATTTATTATAACTTATTAACAATACTGTGGCTTGGTGGTGTAATGGTTAAGATGACAAACTTATGACCAAAAGGTCGTGAGTTTCACTCATGGTTGGGCAACTACCAAGTGGTTATTACCAGGATAGGATGGTCTGTGGACAGATAAACCACCTCGGTGTACAACCAATCACCAAAGTCAACTCAGCCTTCCATCCCTATGCGGTCTGCTTGGCTGGGGTTAAGGCAGGACACGTTCATCTGTGTCGGGTGGCAGGTAACACTGTGTGATCCCATATGGCAGGTGATGTTCCATAGCTCTGTGTTGGCCATAAAGAACTACACAGCCTTTTAGCCTTTAATACATCAAAAACAATACAAGCTCATTATTCTCCCCCAGCACTGCTGACTTTTAGCGGACTTTTAATCAATTTTCTGACATTCCCCTGATGGCTATCAAACTCGCAGACATTTAGATTTTCCAGACAAATGGTAGCGTTGCAAGCATCTCAGTTGCATGGCCAATATCTTACCCTACCTAACGTGTTCTGTTTTGGTAGAAAAAAGTCCAGTGCTTATCAAGAACTTTCAAGCACTTTCTACACCAAAGGTGCTTGAAAGTGACCTTTTGCCACTTGAAATTAAACAGTATTTAACGTTTCTCGCACAAAGACCGTTAACAGCATGAAGTTAGTATTACAGAGCTGGTAAAATCTTTGGTATTTTCTAAACTACAGTACACTTGTCCAGTACAAAGAGCTTGAAGTAAGTAAAATAAATATGAAGTGTACTGAATTGAAAAGTTAAGTACTGACGGCAAAATTTTCACATTGCGGTAGTGATGATGATAAAGTACGGAAATTTAAGGACTTACATCAAATGGCAAAACTTTTAAGATCCTACTGGGTTTTCAAAAACCTTCCAAGTCCTGGAAAATGGACACTTATTCCCAAGGAGCTTCAAGGAAGTATCATCATCATCATCATTGACAACCGTGGGATCAACGCCCGTTGATGTCTGACGCCATTGTTACTATCGCTGCCCACCGCTGCCTATCTAGGGCAGCATGGCTTAACTCCTGCAGGGTTGCCCCACACCACTGCTCAATGTCAT
>Ga0209367_1002908_pt1 | contig 22966 bp, 9 predicted proteins | sample WorMetLIZISLAND2_FD_187412 | JGI IMG/M metagenome (GOLD analysis project Ga0209367, IMG submission 187412) | Marine gutless worms symbiont microbial communities from Max Planck institute for Marine Microbiology, Germany - Olavius geniculatus... ... | reverse complement strand
TCATTCTTTTCACTAAGTGCTTCTCATAATGCAGATCACAAAGAGAAAATGCTTTACTGTCAAAATAAATGTCACTTCTTAAGTAGTATTTCATACACCACTCATCACATAATATCCAGAGGCACAGAAACAAAAGATGAGTTGTGTCAGTGTTAATTCGACAAGCAGTAGTACTGTAGTATAGACTGCCTGAATCCGCCACATTTAAGCATATTATCTTCTACAACGTGAAGCAACAAAACAGCACAGTAGTTATTATTTGTGACAGACTACTATATGGTGCCCTGTGACTGCATTCGAACAATTATGTTGTGCAAACTAAAATTATACACATCAATTTAGCACAAATTATCCAGCATCATAGGCATCCTGCATCAGCAGAGCCAAGGGGCAGTGGTGTTGGGGCCAGGGGAGAACAAATAAGGGCCGGAAAAATTGCCTCCTCTCCCTCACGCTAAATTTTGGGCTGTCACAAATTTGTCAGAAAATTTTCTTTTTTGTTAAAAACTTTTTGTCTAAAAATGCAAAATTTGGGACTGAAAACATTGGTGAAATTTAGGGGCAACATTGCAATTTTCAGCATCCATGATATCTTTTGTCGGAACTTTGCAACTTTCTGCCTGGCCTACTTTTTTAACCCACGATGCTGCTGTTCACAGCCGTTGGAGTCCATAACTCACTCACCTTTCCACTCACCTTTTCACTGGTCTCTTCCCATTTCACCGAATATTGGCTAAGCTTACAGTTATGGTTAGGGTGTGATTAAGGATAGGGTTAGGCTTAGCATTAGGATCAGCCTTAGAATTCGAGTAAAGTTTTGTGATTGTGCCAATTCTTTTTAACAACAGTAACTATTTTACAATATTTACAGTATTGGTACACAGCTCGCTACGTATCATCTGCTTAAGTAACTAAAAGCAAGTATTCAAGGGCTCCCTAACTTTCACACCAACCAGCCTTAGCATATTGCAATCATTTCATAGCAATGTGAAGCTGTTTATGAGTATGTTTTAGAGTGAGGAATAGGGTTGAGATCAGAGTTACAATTCTGACCATAACCCTGTCATTAATGCCAAACCATCATCGTAGGCCTAGCAGGCCCGTTGAGAGCCGCAGCGGAGCCTGGGGAAACATTCTTGTGGGGCCCCCAAACATTTTCACTGGGTCCCTCTGAGGAAAAAATTTTTGAATTTTTTCCATATGGTACATTCTGGCGTACTTTATATTTTTGGCCGACGGCACTCCCCAAACGTCTCGGGGCCCGGGGTAGCTTACCCCCGCTACCCCACCCTCTCGACGGGCTTGCATCGTAGTAATATAAACGGGAAATGGTTTCACACTGCTATGAAGTAAAAAAATCTGTGGTACAAAACTGTAGGAATCTCAGTAGTTTATATAGCGTGTTAACCTCAGGCCTAAATGACGTTAACCTTAAATGAAAACTGCAACATGACCAAACGCATGACTGAGCGATCTCTGTGTTTAGTTCTACGATAAAGTTACACTTACACTAGTACAATTACATAGAATTGTTTATTTCTACATCAATTCAGCACGTTAGAACAACTTTTAGTACAAAAATAACAACTTATTTTACAACAAACAACCACACCCACAATTTCCTCGATTCGTTTGTAAATACTAGTGCTGCTCATTTGGAACTTTTTTACGCAATCGGTACACAAACGGTACGATACGCCGGTTTTCGTGAATAGAGCATATCGTACGTAAGAATTCTTACGTACGCAAAAAATTACGCCAACGGTACACATACAGTACGCACAGTTTCGTGAATATCACGCCAGGACTGCAAGTATACCGATCCAGCCGGTTAACCCGGCCGACTTGGGCTGTATGCTAGCTTAATTGGGCTTTGCCCTCGCCGGCTCAAAGTGCTGTCAAGGGGATGTGCTCCCTCGCAATGGACCTAGCTGTCTATGCGGAATCTTCTTCTTCTTCTTCTACTAAGCTGCTACAATGAATAACATTTATGAGGTTAGAAAAACGTGCATTTTCTGTGTCTTGAGCCTTGTGAAACTGACAAAAATGACCTGAAATTGTCCTGAAATTTTGTAAATATTGGGTCCTGAAATTTCACTTTTTGCTCCTGGGAGCCCTGCCTACTGCTGTCGACTGCTAAATAATATTATCAATTACAGGCAAATATAACAATTCTTTTGCCTGCTGTTTTATCTTCAGCTTTTGGTGGTTTTGCCCCCAGATCCACAGAGGTTTTCTCTCTTGACTTTGTTGGAAACATCGGTCCTCAGACACTAAAACTTCCACTTCACTTTCGCCGCTGGACTCACGAATCATTGCATGGGGTTCCGTGAGTGATTTTGACACTTACGTAGGGTTCCGCTATAGCAAAAAAAGTTGAAAAACACTGCGGTAGAGATTTGGTGGTAGCAAGCTTACCGGTTGTATATCAGCAGAGTTGGAAAAAATACCGGAAACTTTAAGTTTAGAGTTTATAAATTTAAGTTTAATTTTCAAACTAGAAAGCAATCGTAGCCCACAGGTACCTTCGCCAAGGCAAAGCTATTCACCAGGTGGCGTCACCATCTTCACTTTGCCAGCGGTTCCCTTATGTCCCCTTCAACGCACTGGTAACAAAAATTTCAAAATGATCCAGAATCCATGATTCCTGCCGGATCACGCCCAAAATTGAATCACTGTTAGTTTATGCCATGCTCGACATACCCTCAAAATTTCAGAAAGATCCGTCCATAACTTTTCGAGTTATCTTGCTCACACACAGATAGACAAACAGACAAACAAAGTCCGACAAAAACATAACCTCATTAACCTCGTTGGCAGAAGTAAAAATGTTTGATGCTAAACATGTTCATTGTACAGCTGTAATTACCATTATTGATGCTAACTACTAACAGTATCATTATTCATTAGTTAATATTCAACATTCTGTTGTTGTCATTAACTCATTATTACTATTTTGCCTTGAGCACTGGTAGGAAGTGAAATCTAATGTGTGTTGTTTTGCAGGACGCGGAGGACGAGATTCCCGAGACAGACGCAGTGAGTAGTTTAATTATTATAACTTATTTTGAAATTAACTAACACAAATAGATGTCTTCTTAAACAGTTAATGTATTTGTGATGTGTATTGTTTTTACTACTGCTGATGATGATGCTGCTTACCAGTGCTGTTGCTGCTGTTGCTTTTGTTGTTGTTTGACGATGGTTCCCTGTCAAAACCGGGACCGACAAATGACAAAACCGAGAATGACAAAATTAGCCCACTACATGAACCTTAACCCTAACTTTTACCTTAACTCTAACCCTATCCTTAACCCTTACCTAACTCTGTCTCTATTTATAACCCTAACTCTAATCCAATCCCTAGCTCTATCCCAAACCCTAATCCCTAACCCTATCTCTAACCTAATTCCTAACCCTATCCTCAACCTTATTTCCTAAACCTAAGCCTATTTAACTGTGTCCAGGTTTTGTCGGTTCAGTTTTTGTCAGGACACCGTTGATGACATGATGACGCACGCCAGGGCTGTTCTCCGAACAGAATTAGCCCTGCCAGCATGATGACCTCCTGCTGAGATGTCCATAGAACGTCCAGTGTCAAATCAGAATGTCTAAAAATGTCAGTCCGAGCTTCTGTTAGGGCTGCAGCTGCTACTGTTACTAAGTACGAGGGGCGTTAAAAAAGTTTTGCAAGTTGATATGTTAGACTGAAAAACTTTTCAGAATTTATACACCAATAAAATGCATGTTTCTTGTAAACACGTATGAGCCTAAAGCAGATATGATGTCATTGTAATGTATGACGTCATAGAGCGTTAAACAGGAACGATATGAGTGCCAGCACAATCAGCGCAAAATTTGGCTCGCTGTTGCATGACATGATTTCTTTAGTCTGCCGTCGGATTTTCCAACACGAGGCCCTGGGTCATGTGATTTTATAAGAGCCCTAACAAGAACATCCGTGAATTTCTCATTTGCAATTATAAATATTCAATAGCCAAGACCTGTGCCAGTCGTGAATAAACTATACATACTAGAAAAATTAAACAAAGTTTACAACTCGATAGGCCCCTGTATATTAGACTAACAAACTTTTAAAAATTTATACATTAGTAAAAAACGTTATATTTCTCCCATACTTGTATGAGCTTAAAGTGGATGTGATGTCACTGATATTTATGACGTCATGGAGTGCTAACACAAACAGCACAAATATGCACATGGCAATTCTCCAGTCTGCAGCCGAATTTACGAATGTGAGACCCCGAGATACGTGATTTTGTGGAAGGCCTGACCAATACGTTCATGAATTTCTTATTTGCAATATGAATACACAGTAGTAGAACTCTGTGCTGGCTATTAATTAGAACGCTTTTGTTAATTATGATGTCACATCAGGATTTGACGTTGTCCGTAAAATTTTATTGAAAAGTTAACAGTTAGTGATATTCATCGTCTTTGTGTGTGTGGGGGCCTGGGCCTGGCGGGAGGGACCGATATATAGTGAGCCCCCCAAGATTGCCCCTAAATCCAGCAGTGCCCGGCACTGCAACCCAATCCCAAAGTTGAAATTACTCAGCAAGCTGTTCGCGACTCTGGGTTCGTACAATAAGACCACCCTACATGCAGCTGAGACTTGACTTACAGTAACTATTGTTTTTTTCTAAATTTCGAAAAAAATTTCTGTGGTGTCCGCTATCCAAACAATGAATGACTCAAGTCTGTGGTAGAAGCCTGGCGGGAGGGACTGATATATAACGCCTCTTGACGTCATAAGTTACAATGACGTCATATCCACTTTAAGCTCACATGAATTCCCGAGTAATGCACGTTTTATTGGTGTATACTGTATAGATATTGGAAATTTTTTTCAGTCTAACATATCAGCTTGCAAAACTTTTTGAACGCCCCTCGTACAACTGTTGTTGTTCTGGAGATGTGGTTATGCTGATTATGGTGGTTACAATAGAAGAGGAGGCTACAATCTATGCTAATACTACTACTGTTGTTGCTGTTGTTATTGTAGGCTTTGGAGGAGGTCGAGATGATTATGATCGCGGTGGTTATGGCAGTCGTGGTGGTTATGAGCGTGACTATGATGACAGAGATCGCTATGGAGTCCGGCGCGGATGGGACGACGGTATTGTCATTATTATTAATGTTCTTATTATTAATGGGTGGAATTGCTCTTGTAGCACGAGCAGTTGCACCCATTTGTACACATTTCTCTGTAGTATGGGCTTCTGTCACATTCATGCACCCTACTTACTGACAGGTCCACTTGTGGGGTCCAATAACAGTGACAGATTTTATCAGATCGGGAGGGAGAAATTTGGGGATTGAACCCCCACCAGCTGGAACATGCAGTTGCATATTGCAGCCAAATTTTCAGTCCTGTGCTGCCACCTGGAGAACAGAAATGAGTTGGGTGGACTTGCCACGGTGATTTCGTCTTTGTCAGATTACTTTTGTCTTTGTTAATTTCATGATATTATCGTTATCAGCAATAGATGGTTGCTGTCAAGTATAGTATACTGACGGTTGCTGGAACAAATAGGTTGTCTCCCTGATGTCTTCAGTAACGGATGTGCAAATTGGGCAAGTAGGGAAAATTGAGAGTAACCATTTTTCGAATAATAATAATAATATTAGTAGCAGTAGTAGTAGTAGTAACAGTGGCAGCAGCTGGACTTTGAAAAAAAAGCAGAAATTTCTAATACACAGGCTTGTAAGAACAATGACTAGAAATTTGGAGCAGATCCTAACGCGAGTCCACCTGGCGCCGTAAGTCTGATGGTGTATGTTGTATGCGGAACTAGGTCGGGACAGCTGGGGCGGCGGTGTATTTGGGTCAAGCTATGGTGGGGCACGAGGCGGAGGACCAATGAGAGGTGACTATGGATCACGTGATGCAGGACCCTATGGAGGTCAGTCAGATAGTTAGGGGTGTGCAGAAGGTTTTTGTGAACTTCGGCTTCGGTTCTGTTTTTGAGATAAGCACGGTTTTCATCTGAATCATTGTGGGTTCGATTTCATTAAAACCCGCATTATTGTTTCAGACCTTTTTTGCTCTTATGGTTTATGGTAGGAACTGTATTACCGGGTTAACAACAGTCAACTAGTCGACTACCCTTCGGAAAGAATTAACACATAATTACAAAGTTTCTGCGAAATTTAATACATCGGCTTTCCACCTTTGACGTGCTGGTTTGCACTTCAATTGTTGACTGCAGTTCTCAGTCAGCATCGAACAGTGCATCTGGCTATAGTAAACCAACTGAATGGAATTGAAAATTGTGAATGGTTTGTGTTTTTTTTTCAAAACTGAAACTGGACCAACATTTGGTTATCCACACATCTCTAAATAATATGCAGGTTTAGGCCGTATAGAGTGCCACATGGAGATTGCAGAGCTACAGAGGCACTGAAGAAAGAGTTGATCAGGACTTTGCTGCTGATCCAGATCGTGAATGGGAAGTTTTTAAGTACATTGTATAGCAGATTGTACTAAGTCATTTGTATTCACCAGGTGACTGGCTGCACTTATGTTGTGCAAGGTTTGAATATTATCATTTGCATTAATGAATTGTCAAAGCAGTTTTATGAAGACAGTAATAACTGTGGCAGTGAACATGGCTGTTGTTACATGGGAAGTTTTGTGGTAATTCCAGGTGGTTATGGAAGTTCGTACGGCGGTTACAGTGGTACCAGCTATGGTAGCTATGGGGGTGGTTATGGAGGTGGTTATGGCGGTTACGGCAGCGGAGATGGTTATGGTGGGGGTTATGGTGGCTATGACAGTGGTTACAGCGGTGTCTATGGAGGCGGGGCTTATGCTAGTGACAGGGGATATGACAGGTACGGCAGTGGAGGGCGTAGCGGTGGTGGTGGTTACGGCCGTCGCTAAGCACCAGTATCGGCAGCTTTCACATCCAAACAGGTGGGTTATTCAATCAGGTATAATTCATTTCTCTTTATGATTACAGGTGTTGTAGATATTATTCGGTTGCAGCCTGATCTTCTTCTGAAGATATATTGTATACACTGTGAGTCGGAATAAAAAAAGTGCCTGTGCAGTCCATTTGTGCTGACTTACCCAAATGTCGATCGATTCTAACAAGCTGAGATGCTGGCACACCTAGTCGTGATGTATGCAGCTATCCTGGTTGCCAAGGGTCATGTGCCCACTGCACTGCACCCAGTATGAAGCTGCCTGACATGATCCACCGGGTGTAAGTGAACATAAATTTGTAAATCCACCATGTGCATCAATTTCCGGATTTTTTGACATCTGATGACTGTGATCTTTGCTGAAAATGGCTACACAGTCTACTGCTGCTATGGGGGAACATTTGTGCCTTTTTTACGCTTTTTGTGCTTTTGTGCTGTGATATATGTGGGTTAGGAACTAGTTGAGCATGAGGGTCGGTGGACATCCAGGTAACCCAGGGTTTAGCTGCAGTAATGAATGACCATTGAAATGACTATATGTGTGTTTTGCATTGTGATGTTGAAGTGATTTTATTAATGCCCGCTGCTGAAATTGTTTGTATTCCTTTTTGTAATTTTTATAATTTTTTACATTATTGCTGCTGCACATGCTGTTGTCAAACTCTTATATTAACTATGCAGTATTTCAGTTTATAAGTATACTTGTTCAGTGTTCACTGTTGATTTGCAGTACTCTGGGCTTACATGTTGCTGAGTGCAGAACTTTTTGTTAATATTTGTCATTTACACACATCTGTCTTTGCTGGTGCTTATATTTGTGTTTTAATTACCTTTGACAAGGAAGTTCATGTTATCCCAGCAGTCTCTGTGTCTATGTTCAAAATGTGTGAAAAAGTTACAAATTTTGCAGAAGAATGACTATTCTTTCCCGGCAACTATATTAGCTTTTTGTTGGCATTCTAATGCTTTCGTGGATCATTTTAATTTTTCCTGAATTCTTTGCCATAAGCATTAAATGACATTTTGCAGTGTATCTCAGCAACTTAAAATGCAAGAGTTAGGCTGCGTTCACATAAACACGAGTACGAGTCCGGCACTGTACGAGTTCCGGCAAACACGAGTTTGCGTGTATTTCAATGGCGGCCATTCACATACATGCAAGTATTGGTTACCTGTAAATTTCACTCGTACGAGTAGTTTCTGTGCAGGTCGTGTTTTTATCCAACACGTGCGAAGTAAACTGCCCGTAAATAACACTAATATAATTTATAAAAGCTGTAGTGCATATTTGACGTCAAAAATGACATCATCGTAAAACTGTTCATCGTTAGAGGTGCGCGCTTGGTAAAATTATTAGCAATGTGATGGAATATTGTTGTTTTAATGGCAAAGCATTTCCACGATTCGATTTCATTCAGTATGGCCAACACGCATTGAGTTATGTGCTTGTACAAGTGACCATGAATGTTCCGCTTGTACGAGTGAAGCTTCTGTGGGCCATAAATGGAAGCCCTGACCCATACTCATACTTGTTCTCATGTCTGTGTGAACGCGCAGCCCTAACGACGGTAATGTAGCGTACCGGTAATATCAATTCTACATTACAATTCTACATTACAAGTTACTATCTAAAATGGTGCAGCTGCTAAATGTGTAAAAGTGTATATGCCCTAAAGTAGCTTGTTTTTCAGTAGTTAACAATCAGTGCACTATTTTTATGTGATGTGGTTATTAATTTTTTCTTGTTTTTGGTTATTTTTGTGTAATATATATATTTATTGTCATTAATCACTGTGGTTGTTATTTGTTTTTAGTTTTTGTTATTTTATTTGTCTATTGTTTATTAATATACTGTTATTCTTATTTGTATTTTGCTTATGTATTTGTTATTTTGTTTATTGCATTTTTTATTGCATTGTCATTAATCAGTCTGTCTATTTATTGTTATCATTATTAATATTCTTACTACTGCTGCTATTTCATTATTACTACTACTACTGTTGTTAGACAGCATGTCTGTAAGCAGTTCTGCCTATTAGAGCAGTTGTTAATGTGATGTGATCTGTCTGTCTGTCCGTCTGACAATCTCCTGCATTGTACCAAGCTGTTGGACCAAACAAGCTGCCATTTGTCAGGGACGCTTGTGTGGTCCAAACCACCCAATGTAAGATTGTGTTAGATGCTGCCTTTGGGCGTTTGGGGTTGATAAACTGATCAGAGTTTTTACAGCAGGTTGGCATTGCAGACAAACCGCTGGAGCTGTAGTAATTTTGCATTGAGTGCATAGATAATAGCAGAGACTAACAGGTGATGGAGCAGTGTGAGCCAGAGTGAGATCCATCTCTGTTGTGTGAGTGAGATTTGTTTACATGTTGACGTGTTGCAGGTAACTAAGCAGTCTATCCGACATCTTGTCGCTGAGATATATTTAGAATGTTTAAATCAGTGATATTACGCAGTGTTCGTTACAGGAGCTCCCTTGGCAGGCAGTGCAACAGATAGTGTTCTCAGTGCATATGTGATGTTGTTGATCTCAGATATCAGGCTGCATGTAGGCTAGATTGCTGTCTGTGATAAAATCATTATCTGGGGAGAAATCACAGATGTCCAAAAATGCTGTATTATGTACAATACACGTACAAACACTGACAGTAGCTGTGATTATGCAAGCTTGTAGGTTCTACACAGCGGTAAGCTTCATCGATGTATCTGTGCAGTGTATTGTGAGCTGTGGAAAATAACAAAGTGGCAGATTATGAGTTTTAGCTTCCTAGCATTGAATGGGCCTTATGTCAGTTTATGTGGCTTATTTTTGCTAGCCGAAGCTTTCTTTCTGAGTTGAGTGTTTTTAAGCAGCAGTATGTGACGTGAGTGAAAAGCGTCGTTACATAGTAGTAATCTTAGTTGGCCGAGTGCATGTAGAGTATTGTGATTAGCAGTGCAGGAAGATGTTTAAACCGAGCGGACATCAGTTGTGGTAGTGATCGTATTTGGCGTGATGTATCAGGTGTAACGTTAGGTAGCTGTACATCACAACTGTTGAAAGCGTTGCAGATATTACTTAAGTGACTGTTTACAGCTTAAGCAGACTGAGTCTGTGTCATCTGTAGTACTTGGAGAAACTTCAGGTCATACAGTTTTTTAGTGTTTGAGGCTGAGTTAGGTCAGCTGCAAACATACATTCGTGCAGTGGGTGGGTTAATAGTACTGTTGGTGGCAGTTGAATTTTGAGTTGAGTTATTGTGAAGAATGTGGTCTTTCATGTTTGGTTTCAGTCCGAAGTCTGTAGCTGATTTTGGCGTTGCGGTACATCTCAGTCTAGGTTTAAAATCGAAGGTTGCTGGCTAAACTGATAATTAAGTCTACTGCTGTGCATCGGTTTTAATGGTGGCATTATTGGGTCTGGAATCGTTGGTTTTGGTCTCAAGTTTTTGCCTTTACTTTGGTCTCGGTGTGGTTTTGAGTTCTCGGTCTTGGGTCTTCATACTTGAGGTCTGTGGTCATGGTCTTAGCCTGAAATTGTGTGCTCTTGGTCTCCAGATTTCGACGTGATGTGCTTCACCAGCAGACTGAGTAGTTGAGTGAGCATGCGAATCTAAACCGACCTGAAATAACCATGCAATGGATTAATAATTGTTGTCGGTGGCAGATATATGAGTTAGTTGAGTTGAGTGATCACTAAGGAGTGACCATTGTGTGTTTGTGCTATACGCAGGTAGCAGACTAAGTAGTATAGGACTGAGCTCAAGGTCAGGCAGTCGGCAGTCGTAGAGTGGTCAGTGAGCAGCAGCGAATAAAGCATTCATTGAGAGCTGCAGATGTTCACATTTCAGCCATGCAGAACAGCTTCAGCAGTTGAGTGGTGTGCTGAACTCCGTTCAGTCAGCTGCAGCTGTAGTCAAGTTTTCTTCACTGAAGTGAGCAGGATATTCAGCCTCTGAGTAAGGGTAGCAGCTACTCGTAGAACAGTTTGATAGGTGATGTGCTAGTTAGTGAGAAAAAAAACAGAACTTGCATGTAGTTGTTAGTGATGTGGTCTGTGTATTTGGGACCAGATGTACTTAGTTCTGATACTGGTTGGATGTGAAAGGAACTAATTCTCTAACTTCGTATTTGTCTTGTGTACTTGTGGTTGTATTAACATTGTAGTTCATGTCCACGCACTCCATGGTGCACAATTTGCGTGTCAAAATAGCTAATGAGAAAGTCCCAGTGTGCCTCAGGAGTATGAGTGATAGGAAAAACCCAAGGTGTGAAGTTACAGTGAGAGAACCACAAAATTTGACAACCTCCAGACTACACAACCTGTGTGTGCTGGGGTTTGAATTATGGCAGAATAGGTGGGATTTTAGTTTTTGGCTTTTGTTACTTCACTCAAAATTGTGATATTAATCCTGTGTCTCCTGGGATCAGTTCAAACAGATTAACAGCCTCTCGACAATTCAGTCTGGTATTGTACATGGGATTCAGGATGCTAGTGTGGTATCATGATGTTACCATTTCAGATATGCATATTGTCGTGGCATGAGAGTGATTCTGCTTATGTTTTGAGCTGCGTTAGGCCTATTTTAATTAATTATTTTAACACTTCTTTCACCAATTATGAAGGCTTGTACAGTAATAAATTGTTTTCATTCTCCCAACGAAGACTTCCGGTGGAAGTCGAAACGTTGAGGTACAAACAATTGTTTGGTCGTAATTGATGATTTTAATACTGTAAACTTCTTTAGAGCTAATGAATCTATTTGCACGAAGGCTTGTACCTTGGAGAACCTGTGGGTTGTCTTATTAGACTTGTCATGGAAAGCACATGGGGTTGCAATTTGTCCGTGGACTACAAGTAAACAGTTGGCAAATGGTATTTGTATGATTAATGTCTTCTTGTGTATGCAGCAGTATTTGCTGAATAAAGTTTGCTGTTGTTTGTGAAGACTGCTTTGGGGTCCTGCTTTGATTACATTTCATTTCAGTTGGCATCTGAAATGTAGAAAAATTGTCTATATTTGCCACTAATAATACTATACGAGGTCCAACTGATGCTTGTGTCAGTCTATCCAGTTATGTATGGGCTTCTTATTTTAGCAGAGATAAAGGGTTCAGTGCAAATACCGTACATCTATGAAAATGTCATTTTTGAGGTCTGAAAAGTGGTCACCCTGTTTTCTAAAGGGAGTTAGACTTCAATCTTCGGTCACAAAGCGGCCCTCCAGTCAATTAATACTGTAACGCTGAGGGGTCTTGGGAGTGATGTAACTTCCTCATTAGGGTTTGGTGAATGCCGTGACAACAAACACATTTTAGGTGCATTTTTTGGATTGACGGCAGTGATAACATTATTAATTTTTTGACACTATTTTCTATGACTTAAGTAATTATCAGTCGAGGCTGTCTAAAAGCAAAACGGCAGCAGACCGTTGACAACTTTAATCAATCATGAGATACAATATCGGTACGACGAAAAGCCAACAGCGTGCATGGTACAGTAGCATAGTATTATCTAACTGTTAACTACAGAGACAAGCACTTGAATTTCCCATCTTGGTCTGTTTTTATGCAGAACGAGCGCATGGACTTCTTCCAGCACATGGTATACACCACACTTCATGCACAACGACAATATACAATGGGAGGACTAACCAGAGGCTAGAAGGCTATCTTCATCCAGGGCACTGCAGTTACCGTACTGTATTTCATGGTCCCATGGTATAACCTCTTATGAAATATGCCATACTTTGGAAACTGGTCACAGATTTTATGCTAAATGTAAATGTTTCATGTAAATGCTATAATTTTCCAGCACACTCGGGATGCCATGACTTCAGGCAGGCAGTTACGCGCTCTTTGGATTCTGCTACAGCCCCCCAGACCACCCAAAACTGGCGTGCCTATAGTTGCTCCATTGGTTAGTCCGCCTATACTTGAGACAACACTGCCAGCATAGTATGTACGCAAACTGTCACAAAGCTACATCCTATAGACATGATTAGCGGCAACATTTCAGCCAGCAAACGTTAGCAGTGAGCGACAAAACCCAGCTATGCATATGCAATGCAGCAAGTCATGTGACATAACGACATGGGGCAGAGTAATACCATATACAGTTCATCAGAATTTAACATCAGTCATCATTCAGTAAAACTGTACTAACCACAGCTACGTTACAAATCACGAATCAAATATGGGCCAATGATTGGCCTATTTGGTCACTAAATATCCATTTGACTTTCATTCAATAGCACTTTGTGGACACAAAACAAGACTCAGCGGCTCTGGTATATGCCGGTGAATGGATGATGAAGCACAGTAGTCGAGGGCCAATGAAGACTTCGTGAGTGGGCAGCGGGGAACACCAAAAACTGATGTCCAGGGCCCCAAAGACCTTAGTCTAGTTCCTGTTGTTTTAAAAACGTAACAGGTCAGTTTCTTTAACTACACTGCACAATGTACATAATTACTCTCGTAAGCAATGAACAATAAAAAGGATGCACACTGGTTTACAAGCGTTACAATTACAACTACAGTGCTTAATATATTAATGTTGATAACAGTACAATATACATAATTAATATAGAGCCAGCTTCAAAGGTAACATGATTCAACACACAGCCTCCAGTCATCTTTAATGGCTATACAACATGTGATGAGAATTAAAGCCAAAAAATACTATCGGAAATTTGATACTTATCACAATAAATGCCTGCAGTGTAGTAGCCAGTACAAAGCACACAGCAATTACCCCAAAGAGCATTTACTAAATTTGTGCCAACAACTTTCCTTCTTTCCACAGTGAGTGTACCAGTCAGTTACTGTCCCAACAAAGATGTTTTCTTAATCCCAACCATGCACCAAATTGTTCCAACTGGGACACTCTCCAATTTTCTTAAATTTACCTTCCAACAACACTTGCTGCCCCCTCCTTTCCAGGTTATTTTTTCTGGCTACACCACTGCAGACTGGTGACAATATAGACAAACATGAACACAGCATATGTGGCTGTCATGGCTGAATGGAAATGGAAAACAATGCAACGTATTGAATTAGGCCTATTGATGTCTACAAAGAGCACAAAAAACTCTTATTCAAACTTACAAAAGACTTAAGAGACAATGCGACCATTCAGCTACAAATACTTCAGTAGAAACTAATAGAAAAAATAATGCATCAGCTATTCACTAGCTGGCCAAGTTGTTATATAAAAAGAAATATAACAAAAATATAAAAATACTCATGGCACATTAATGCATACAAAAGAGATGTTTACATACGCTAATACTTAAAATGTAAGTATCTTGGAAGAATTGCACTGTTCTAACTACAGTATCTCGGCACATGAAAGTATTGGACATGTGGACAACCACAGCTTTGCAGATAATCAAAAATGGTTAAGTGTGCTGTGCATTGCACAAACTCCAAGCAAGCATGCAGGCATGTGGTAAAGGCAGTTTGATAGACAGATGATATTTAGTCAGATGGAAGAAGTGCAACATGAAAAGCTGGTTTAAGGTGACACCTCCAAAAACATTTTAGACAACCAGCTGTGATTGCAGCGAAAATACCTATGAACGGCAAAACTGGAAGCACATGACAACGAGCAATGGATGGGGGAACTACACGGACAAAAATGAGAAAGATGACAGAACTGTTGGTACATCACATAAGCAAATGACCACAGGCTTTGGCCGACCCCCAAACAGGGTGGAATCATGCATAGTATCAGAAGGAATGTGTTAGCAACGTGGTCCATACTCGCCATCGTCTGATGAGGCACTGCATCATACGAATGTAGGTGCCATGATTATACGTACACCAGAAACAAAAACTTAACGCAGCTGAAAATACTGTGGGACAGGATGATGACCACAGTACATAGAGGCAACTGCTAACTACTTCAAAAATACATGACGACATTATGTCAACTATTTGTGACAGGGAAGAAAACAGGCATGTAAAACATGCTGCGGTAATGGCTAAAGATCCTACCTGAAAGACCTGACCTGCGGTGGAATAGTAGTCAAAAAAGGCCATTTAAAGAAACTGACATTACCCACACACAATGGACGCCTCTATCGCTAATGCACAAAAATAAATCTCCATGGTATGAAGGCAAGTGAATACAGGCGACAAAAACTACTTGCCAGTTTTGCAGACAGAACGTAATTACACTGTGAAATATACACAAAGTTCTTACGACACAATAGCAGGGCTCCTGTCACCGGTTGGTCATATGGGACTGGGGATCATCACGTAAAATGTTGAATTTCATGAAATATAGGACATCATCATCATTGTCCCTGATTCTTCGTAAGTACATGTATTTTAACAGTGGCTAATAATTTGTTCAACAGGCGGAAGACTTTGAAGCTTTCCTACCACAAACTTGGAGAATCCAAGAATCGTAGAAATGCTTACAAATTTTTGAGATTTTTGTAAGAAAATGAATCAGTTTAAAATCAAGTCATATCCAACTAAAATCCACAGCTACTAGTAAGTGTAGCAAAACCTGAGAAAACTAACCGGCAACCAACTTTAAACAAGAACCCTGTGTTAAAAATGTGTCGCGAAACGCATTTCTATCGAAAATTAAGTAACAAACTGGTCAGCACATGTTGATAACTGCTACATTAGAGTAGTTCCAGGAAAAATGCAATAAACATAGTGTATACAACCAAAATGAAATAAAAACTGAGCTAATTGCAAAAATATTTCAGCAGCAAATGTGAAATCAACAGACCAAGTGCTCGGTACAAATGCTAAAACACAGGCACATTCAGTACAAAATGGCACACCATACTGTAATATAGTTCATAATGTTGCTCTAGCAGACAAATCAGCACAGCAGCCAGCAAAGCAATCAGCTGATTAAATGGGACTTCAGACTGCTGAAACTTCACACCCGTTAGGGTTGAACCAACAGAATAAACAAATCAGGAGTGAACAGCACTGCACTATAAACAGAAATACAGCAGCAGAATGCATATATTAGACAGCAGACCTCCTGCAGCTGTTATTTGTACCCAACTGGCTCATTTACAATACCAGTAATGCAACCAAAGAACACATGCTTTTTGTCGCAGGAAGCATCTACTAACAAAATCTGCAGCCAATTATAGTACATTTCTTGCTAAAAACCATTACCAGAGGAAAGCCACCAACGTTAATGTACATAAGGACATGGTTGACAAAACACTGGAGACTGGAGGTTTGGTGGGTGCTATAAAATTTCATCTGCTGATTAATAATTGTCCACAAATCTAGTTCCAGTGAAGACGGATGAAGATTTGTAGACAATACGAATAACAATAAATGGGACTCAGAATGTGCACTGTAGGTGGGCCAATTCTGTTTTCTGTTAATATCACAATGCAACAATTAACTATTCCCATTTCCTAGCAGGCCTATTCTTTGTAAGCCTCCAACGCGCTGGTAAGACAAAGGGCATAATTCAACCCCCAAAATACTGCCACAAAATTACTGCAGGGGACTGCAGTGGCCTAACTGGGAGTAACTCTAGAAAGCAGGTCAGTTAAAAAGTGCATGTAATTGTCAGAGCACCTACTAACTAAACTCCAGCAAGCAGTCTTGCTAATCTGCATACTGGCACAGGGACGAGATAGACGAGCAGCAAGCAGTGGCAGCCGAAGGATCAATCAATGACATCAGCACAGAACCCAAATATTAGGGGTGTGACAAAGTTTAAATCTTTATTAACTCACAGTTACATCCCTAGCAAATACTGAGCAGATTCAGCTAGAGATGTTGGTTATATGCGAATATTCGATTGCATATTTTGCCAAAACCTGCACATTGCATTATTTTTCCGCATATAATGGCATTTTCAGAATCGCATGTACGAAAATTATGCAGCATATGCAAAAATTCGCATATATGCCGCATATTTTTGCATATGCGATCACATTTTTTCAGGATTTTCCTTGTCCAACATTCTTTTAAGACTGCTAAATATTTGGGTGGCAAATGATTACCGGTATTTGCAATTAGACATTGAATAAATTGAAGTAGAAAATGTCAAAACTGTGCAGAAAAGGCCTATTAATAATCATGATTATGATTCTCGGTCACTTGAATTTGCATATGCCAGAAATATGCGGAAAAATATGCCGCATATATGTGGCATATGCAGCATATATGTCACATATATAGGCCGCATGTTTCGCCAAATTCTGCATATTTTTATCTCCAAAAGTTACGCATATTTGAAGAAAGTTCTCCACTATAAACCAACATCCCTATTCAGCTGCAGAACAGGTTGTCACCGCATAGCAATTAATTACAGTGGCAGATCCAGGAGGGGCCAGATCTTGTAGCCCCAAATTCACAATAAAAAAACAAAATTTCACATTGACAGATTTTGCAATGGTCAGGCCGAAAGGGTTTGTTAACGTCACATGCACGTAAATGTATTTCCATATCATTTCGGTATAGGCAAATTTTTAACTTAGCAGCCCAGAATGCACCAAAATATGCCCCTCCCAAAATCCTGGATCTGCCCAATCAATTACAACAAAACACAAGTCTTGCACCATAGAAAGCGGCAAACAACAAGCAGACAGAGAGACAGCAGACAGAGTGCCAATGCAGAAAACACGCATGTGCTTACTTAAGAGAGAATTATTACAATCAACACTTAACTGACAAATTCATCACGGCCCCAAACTGCACGCACACACACAACACATTTCTCTACCCCGCCGAGTATGCCACAGGCCAGTGAGGGTCAAGTTTCCAGAATGTTTTCAATGAGGAATTTTGCGGGAATCCCCAGACACAATGGAGCAAGTGAGCTGCGGTTGGGTTAGTTTGCATCGGGCTTGTCAGCAGCTTCAGGTTGTGTTTCTTCTTCTTTCTTGTCCTCGGTCTTAGGTTGTTCCTCATTCTCAGCTTTGTCACCTGCAGTCAACCAGTCACAATAACATTTTCCATAGCACCTCCTACACAGTTCTCAATGGCAGCACTTAACAACAAATAAAGACACTAAGGTCCTGTTTTTCCATGCACATTTAATGGCCCATCGAATTTATCTCCGATCAACTTTGATCGGAGATCATCTCAATGACTGTTTTTCCATCGCCAATTAGCGACTGATCGTCCATCAGATATCCCATCAAGTTGATGGCTGACTATTGGCCAATCAAGTCAGATAATTGACGATTAAATGTGGCGATCTGCAGTTTGTTGCTTATTCGCACCGGTCAGAATGGCAGTTCACGCATTAACATCAAGTTCCAGGCATGGCGATCAATCACTACTGGTCACTTCATACTGTGTATAGTGTTTTGTATAAAATGGATAGACGCTTCCATATTGATTTACGATAGAACGTATTTTTGACAGCAGATGATATCGTTGCTATGATGACGTTTACTGGCTCTGGCGTCCACTCGCAGCGCATGCTGGGTAAAGCCCAAAGTCCATTATGCTATCCTGTCCGCTAGCACGTGCTAGCGAACAGGTCTCGGACAAGTTCGCTGGTGTCTGCGACAGGCTGATGATGAATCGAGACTATCACGCACGTACGCAAGTCTGAGACTTGCTACCGAGCAGGTCTCCAGCAGGTTTCAAGCAGATCTCGGACCAGATAGCATAATGAACTTTGGGCTTAATTTAGCACAGCACTGCAAATCGAGGTCACTGTCAGCCTATCAGATTGGCATAAAATAGGCTCAGTTGATGGTGAATCAACAAATCACAAATCGTGGATCACATAATTGGAGATCAAAAATGTATGGAAAAACAAAACGTAGTTGATCGATTCAATTCAAGTCGATCAATTCTGAACATCAAGTTGATCAGAGATCAGCAAATCAGAGATCAAATTTGATTTGATTGGAGATGGAAAAACCGGACCTAAGCCTAAACAATATAATAAGACCTAAAATGGCTTATAAATTCTAAAGGTCACAAGCCAAAGTGAATAAAAAGACCATCTTTAAAAGTGGAGTATGTGGCAATGCGGTGAATGTCAGCAACAGACGTCTTGGACAACATGCTACTGACAATATGATAAAGACCCATGACATGCATACTATTGCGTAGCTAAAGCAGCGTAATATATACAGTAATGATTTTTCAGCATTGAGAAACTCGATAACATTTCCTCAATGCATCTTGAAACTCTTAATTTAATAATAAATCATAATAATAATAAAAATGTAATAATAATGTTTTAATACTGTTGCCATTATTTCCTATAAGATGCATTAGTATTACTTATGCATGTATTACTTACAATACAATCATGAGTGGTTGAAACGTTAGAGCAGTTAATATCAATATTTTACATAGGCAACTTCTATAGTACACATATTCTGATATACATTAATACAGAAAATAATCACTTCCAATCACTAGTTTTTCATTTTCTAAATATCAGCACTTTTACCAACGTGAAACTATTTTGTAATAGCAACTAACTGACTTATTAGTCTCACCGGCTGCTTTCTCATCGGTCTTAGTCTCCTCGGGCTTGTTGGAGTCTGTGATGATCGGTGTGTCTCCAGCCTCCTTCGCTGCCTCTCCGTTTGCCTCCTCCGCCTTGGGTTCAGTCTTGGGTTCCTCCGGCACCGGCTCGGCTGGGGGTGGAGGCACATCGAGCGGAGCAAATCCTTCCAGGTGGGCGTATCCGCCAGTCATCTCCCAGAGCTTCTTCTGCTTCTCCTCATCCATCGACTCCTCCGAAGACTTCACCTCCACTCCATCGCGGATGTACTTCCCAGTAGTGTCTGCAACAACAATGTCCACAATAATGTCACACTGTGTCCCCCAAAACGTCCCACTTTGTCATTTTTCATATCTTTGCCAACTATTAACCTATTTTCAAAATTCTTTCACTGTCACATGCTGTGGACAATTAGCTTTAAAGTACTTGAATATCCCACCACACTTTAACTGTGTCGCTACACTACCATGTGAAACATAAATTTTCAAAAATCACCAAAATACATATGCAAAAAATCATATTCTGAAACAATTTTCACTAATTTTTATACAAAAATTATGTTTAGCTTTATACACATTTCTGATGTTTGTAAACAAATGCAAATGATATTGTCATAAATAATAATTTTAATGCACTGAAGATATACCGGTGATGCAATGTGCCACTTAGCAGTGGAGACAAGGCTCTGATTAAAAACTTGTACCAGTTCAAAAAAATACAGTTTTCGGAGAATACTGGCAGAATTTTTGAAGATAAACTGCAACAGCGAAAAAGTTGGAATGTTATTAACGGAGATTTTGGAAACATGTAGCACCGAACAAAGGCACGAGACTGGCAGACTGAAGCATACATGTACTGAAGAACGTGATCACTGGATGAAATGGTGGGCTTGCTAAACCGCAAAGGCCAGAAACAAACATATCGTCAAACATGCCAGATATCCAAAGAAACGAATCTAACAAAATGTAGCATCGTACAGATCATTCACTGCATTTTTGGTCAGAAGTGTATTTTGTTCACCAACATGCTTGCTGTTTATCATTGTTAGTTTTTCTTGCATTTGTATTTCACAAGGTAATGCAGTGACACAGTTAACGTGTGGCGGGATATTCAATTATCACTTTATTGCTAATTGTCCACAGAATGCACCAGTGAAAGAATTTTGAAAATCGGTTGATTTTTGGCGAAGATATAGACAATCACAAAATGAGAAGTTTTTTTGGGACACAGTGTTCTAATACTAGCACAAACTACAAATGCTTACCGAGTACTCAACAACAACTGCTACTACAACTGCATATACACAATACTACTCACACACTTCCATAGTTCCACTCTGTCTCCGATGTACTTGCCAGTTTTACTCACCAGTTTAGTGGTGTGACTTTTGCAAACAGTAACTGGTAGGTAGTCTTTGCAAAAATTCCCACCTCTAAACTACTTACACTGTGGATACTACTACTACTACTACTACAGTTACACTGAGGATTTCACGTCCAAACCATTCTGGATACACGTACTTTTATTCTCCATCCCTCCGAAGGTAGGAGGCTGAGTCGGTCTGAGTACACTGTAGGTTAGGGACTCACTCAAGGTTGCTTGCAAATGACCCATAGCAAGACTCAAACTGCAGACAGTGCAGAGTCTGACACTTTACAGATTTTCAATGATTTTTAAGTCTCGCAATGATTTTCTGAGCAGATACATGTGCTACCCATCATTAATGTATCGCTGTGCAAACTATGACTTCCGCATTTCGCAAGTAGCAATAGTACTAAGGCGAGATCGTCAAAACTATAGTGGTAGTACAGATCTTGAAGTTTCTTCATGATGTTGTGCATCAAAAAATTAACATTTAAAATAGGCCAACGTTTCGTGGATTAATTCAAAAAATAACACTGGCAATGTGTTTTTGGGACACAGCATAGATTACTCTCACAAGTAGCAGCATAGTGGTAGACTGGTACAGACCTTTGAACTTGTCGCCAGTGGCAAGGGTACAGATGGCGGCTCCGGCCTGAGTGATAGTGCGTGTCTGCCTGGTGAAACGCAGCATGCCGTGCATAATGTAGCGAGTGAAGAACTTCTGAGTGCCCGACGCATGGCGCAGCAGATCAGTCGACGGCACAAACCCTGCATGCAAAATACAATAACATCAACTCATAATGACATGGCTAGCTGCCCAATGTCGAGTTCAAACAATCCAAGACTGTTTATGGGTAGCCAGGTTGGTGACACTAAGCAAAATGGTAAAGATGAATAACCATTATGGGGGCTCATTGTGCGTAGGGGCTTAATGTGTTAGCAACTAACTCCATATTACGCAGCTATACAGCATTATGAGGACATTATCCAGTCTTTCACCACCTTACCTCTGACCAAGTCGATACCCAGTAAAGGCATCGCAAATTCACAGCTGAGTCATGCAGATCCATATGTGAATGGATTTCCAAAAAAGTTTCCACAGCAGCCAAGAGTCAAACTGGGGCAACAAACGTGGCAGACCAGCACACTAACCACACCGACTGGAAACAATAAGCAGCAGGCACGAAAATAAGATAATTGAAAATAAAAACAAAATGACAGAAAAACAAGATCGTGATACACTAGCAATGAACATCTGGATAAACCATTTCCCACTGCATTCTGGAGATATCATCAGAAACATTGCAACAGACATGCATGTCATGCACCTTGAACAGGTCTGAGTATACTGCTGATCACTTTTGTCCCAGACTAGTTTGACTACTACTTTGGGTTTGCTAAAGCTGTGCTGCACGAAGTTCAGCGCATTTTTCTATCTGCGTTATGTCTGTATTGGCAAGTTGTTAATAAATAAATACATTAATTCCTTGAATTCCGGCCTGCATATGGTTGCATTCTGGACCAGGATGCTCAAGAGAAGAAGTACTCACCTTCTGCCTTGCAGTTACACATGTACCAGCATACAACCACAGCCAGTATATTTACTATCTAGCTCTTGACTGTATTATAGTGTTCCTCGTGTATTACATCATCAAAGCAAACAGTGGTAAGTTTTTCCATTGCCCAAAATCTAAAGCAACCTGGCTTTAATGTTCAATGCATCCCCATTCTGTTCCAAGCCATGTCAAAACAAACACAAAACATTCACATTATATCTGTCAAAATGTTTTTTGTGTTACATACGTAACAATATATTCTCATACCAGGATCGACGACGGTGACTTTGATGCCGGTACCATCCAGCTGTCGACTGAGTTCATAGGCAAACAGCACGTTAGCCAGCTTGGAGTTCTTGTATGCCTGCAGTCCAGTGTACGTGCCGTCGTTGAATAAGAACAGGTTGTCCAGGTCCAATGGCTGCACCGCTGTTAGGTACACACAACCATCATAAATACACTGCATTAGTCTACTGCAGTCACCTGAATTGCTGCATCATTTACAAAGCTTCGTGTTAATTTTGCTCACATTTCTTCCTAAGTCAGCAAATTCATCTTACGATTTTTAAAAAAAAAATTGCACCGTGTTTTGTTAAGTCCGATTCTGCATAAGTTTTTCATAGGTTCGACTTGAATC
>Ga0209367_1002906_pt1 | contig 22969 bp, 12 predicted proteins | sample WorMetLIZISLAND2_FD_187412 | JGI IMG/M metagenome (GOLD analysis project Ga0209367, IMG submission 187412) | Marine gutless worms symbiont microbial communities from Max Planck institute for Marine Microbiology, Germany - Olavius geniculatus... ... | reverse complement strand
CCCCCCTTGTGCAGATTTACATGAAATTTTGCATGAGGGGTCATCTAGCCGACGTAATCAACCGTGCCAATTTTTTAACTCAATCAGATAAGGAGGTTTTGATTCTGTGCGGGGTCGAATTTTTGGCTTTCCCATAAGAAAGAAAAGTCGCCGTTAACACGTGGCTTGAACTACCGTTCAGCGTGTGATTGGACATTGTTGATGTCTAAGAACGTGAACTTATCCGTGTGCTTGCCATTTATAGGCTCTTTAGCGCCAATGAAGTCTTTTTTAGCACATACTGGCGCTTTACACGTCAGATTACTATTATTATTATTATTATTGACTGCATGCATGAATGATCCGGCTGTCGTCTTGGCCCTATATTCGCTGCTAGTGCACTCAATTTTAGCCTGAGTAGCCTATTATGGCAATAACCATCTGATGCAGCAAGCTTATAGTATTTTGGTCCAAAGTGAAAGCAGCTATTATGAGATCACCATATCGTCATTACGCAGATTTTTACATTTGTTAAGCTTATAATATACGTTTAGGCCTATCTGTTGTTTTACGGTGCACATTTTGAGCAGTTCGGCCAAATCGGTATCCATTGGGCAAGTCGGCATAATACGACAAATAGGTCTAACATCAAATGGAGAAAGTTTTTACGCGCGAAAGCAGAATGCTTCACGCGTCCTTGCCATCGTCTGGGCGTCCGTCCGTCTGTCTGTCCGGTCGTCTGTCTGTCACACTCGTGATCTGTATCAAAACGGTGCAAGCTAGGATTACGATAACTTCACTGTGGGCTGCTCCAAGGTCTCTAGTTTATCGTGACAAAATTTCGTGCCACTGGGTGCAGGGGTTCTCCTCGAACGATAGCGTCAAAGAGGGGTACCCCCTTAAAAAGACGTCATTTTGCTGTTATTGGCTCGAATAATGTGAAAACGGTTGCAGATAGGTACATACATGCTGCTTATCATAACAAGCACTGGTGACAGGCTTTTTGGATTTATCAACATCAATGACCTTGAACGACCTTGAACCGCTCAAAAAGAGGTTTTTAGTGAATTTTTCGCTGTTTCCGATGTGTCACTCATTGCATGTCGCCGTTAACAAGTGTATAAACTGATGTTTTGTACATTTATATATATATGGCTTATGCGTGCATCTAGGCGGATGATAGGTCTATAGTCCTACTTGTCTGTTATCGTAGGCCTGCTACCTTTAATTGGGACTAACAAATATCAGTAGGCCGCCTATAAGAGTACAATAACTGCTATTCATTAAAATTCAAACTGGCCATGCCTTGGTGAAGACTCAATGGTATGCTGCACCAAATACGCAGCCATAAATGCACTGTTGAGTGGATAGCAAACGAGTAATAGAAAGACCCGTTCTGCATTCGGATACCCGGGTAACCGTTCCCAGCACTAGACGTGACGGTGGTCTAAAAATAACAAAGTTAATGAATTCGTAAGCTGCAGCGTCACTAGCGTCGACACGAGCGAATCACTCGGGTTCATTAGTGTTATCGTGTCACGTATCTCAGAATAATCACCCAATCCTAAGATCATTTACTTCACTAATTCGCAGAAAGCGAAGCTGAAGTTCTTACGAACCAAGTTAACTAACCTCCTAGATTGAGTGCGTAAGTCTTACGCAGCGCAAGAAACTAGCCATGGCTTCTGTTCTCACGTTTTAACTCTTGCGTCGTTTGCGTTCCTTGCGTTTGTTGCGTATTTGCTTGCGCTCTTTACGTAAATTTACATTTATTCACCAAAAAATTACACTTGAATCAGCGCAAAATAACAGCGGTTAAGCTGTTCCATGAGCCGTGAAAAATAATGGCGTAAAAAGTGACAGCAGTGTCGCTTGCGTGAAAATTGTTGGCCCGTGAGTTGCGTTACGTGCGTTGGACAGAAATCATTCTTTACTACGCTAGTAAACCGTGCCCGGTGGCGTCGCTGCAGCAGTTTGAAAGTTTCATATCGTGCGTGCAATCGACAGCACGGACATATCTTATGGCTGGCATAATCGACATGGACAGATACAAATGAGTGATGCAGATCAACTGGAAACCACTGGTCGCGTGTAACACGTTTGGCATATAACGTTCTTTGACGCATTCGAACTATCTCGGATGCAGCACATTTGTACGCCAGTTCAACTTCTCGTTGCACTGGCATATGCACGGAGCGCGTTCGAGGTCATTTACAAAATCTATTCAAACCGGTGCAGAAAACATGTTTTTGTCTGCAGAAATCGCATTTTTGAGTCATTCAGAATGACAAATTTTGTGTGTACATTCTCCGTATGTTTGACAGTATGTGTGTACGTAAATGTATGTTTGTTTGCGCTTGTAGGGTTCTCTGTTGTCAGTCTGTGCCGACGATCAGATTCATTTGTGGACGCTGAAGCAATGGCGCCCGGAAGTCGTTCACTCGCTCAAATTTCAACGAGAAAAGTGCGTATCAGTGAATCAATCAATCAATCAAAACGCATTTATATAGCGCCATTATGTTGACAACGAATCATTAGCCTATAGCAAAAGCACGAGTCAAATCTCTAGCGTTCTATCATTCCTATGCACAAAACTATTAACAGTAGTCATCTTTATACACAACGAGTAAAGACGAATAAATAAAAAAATAACTGTAGAAAAAATCTCTAAAATACGTAAATAATGGCAGGCATCAGGCATATCAATGCAATAATTACATATAATTAATTTGTAAAACACAAAGCAATTGCAATCTATCTCAAAATACAAATTTCTTATATTTGTTACGAAACAAATTACCCAGTTATGCAAAAAATTACAATGTTGCAGGTTTCTGTAAATTTTATTTATAAGCTTATTTGTTGTACCCGAGAATCAAGCAGTCGCTCAGTCGGATGTTTAATCATCAGCCTATTGATCATAAACGCTTCGTTTTATAAGTGCGTTTATCACATCTGTTATATGGTAGCCTGTATATTGTAACGTTGCATTTTTCCAATAAATAAAATAGATTATCGCAGATGTGCCAGCTGTATTCAAGAAATATTTTGCGGCGCCCGCCTATATCTGTGCAATTCTAACTTCTAACCCGAATCTTGACTTTTTGCACTGAAAGTTGGCTCTGAGTGAGGCACCAATTTTGCTTTTGCTGCGCTATTTAGTTAGGAGCCGGTACGCAACGGACAGACAGACATCACAGCCGGACGGGCAAGACCCGCATTGCCGTCCAGAATTCCTGCCCAGAATAAGCGGATATTGTCGTGGTGTGGTGTACAGAATTAGTTACTGCCATCTGCCGTTTCAAAGCAAGTGGTTGTACGTGGGGACGGAACGCGGCAATGTGCACGTTGTTAGCCTCGAGTCTTTCACTGTGTCTGGTTACGTTATCAACTGGAACAAAGCTATCGAACTGTAAGTATCAACGCCGTGCGCTGTCTAATAATATTTGCCGTCACCGCTGCCGCTCTGGAGGCGATTGCACATGGGAAACAAAATAAAAACAAAGCAACTGCAGGAGACGGTTTGTATTATTTTGTTTGATCCAGCCTGTGCATGGGAAACAAAGTTAGTTTAATTTATATATTAATAACATCCGTCGTTTATTAATTATATGATACATAGTCTAACAACAAAATTGCAACAGTTGCAACGAAATAAAACAAGTTGCCCGTATTTATTGCAGTTTTATTGCAGTATGTGCGAATCCTTCAACAAAATTTCTTTGCGTGTCTGTATAACGCCACGTTCTGCTCTGTAATAAATACAGTGCAGTATAAAACGGTGTTGACGGCGACCGCTTCTCTGCAGTTGCTTTATTTTGTGTTATTGTATAGTTTTGTTGCACTTTGCACATGTGCGGAGGCTTTAATATCTCAATTTTCGAAGACCTGATCGACCGTGCAGATACTGCAGTTATTCGGCAGGGTGCGCCAAAACAGCGTTGTTGTAGCCCAAAGCGGGATTTAGCATACGAGACAGATAGCTTACATTCTTCTTGCGGGGGCCATGCCATTTGGTTTTCTGTCAAAACAGCATACTTTTATACTTCAGTAGTCAGTAATTTAGTATCACAGGTAGGTTAAATTCGTTCATTGATTTAAAAATCATATAAGCCAAAATTTGTCTGAGGAAAAAAACCGATTAATTTTTATTTTACCGTCACATTAATCCAAATATGGTGGTAAAACACGTTGTGACCCACCCAACCGAATATTGGCAGGGAATAGCTTATTGCTTCCATGTATATCCACACGTTTTATTGGATAAGTAAGTAAGTAAATTTATGGAGGCCACAGCGCCAAATCTAAAGTTTGCTGCAGCAACATTATCAGAGTCCAGACTGAATACGTGCACAGTGTGAACGAGATATGAACAGACAACGGAGCGCGTGAGAATCAATAAAACGTATTATTTCATTTTTGCTTAATTTTCTTTGTCTTTCTGCGCAACAGTCTGTGAATTCCAGCGACCTTAATGCTTCGTACAATATGTGAACGTTTCTCAGAACGGCAGTAACCCGTATGTCAAATTCAGTTTTAAAAGTCAAAGCTTAGACTAATGCAGTGGGCGAGTGCGTGTAGCTGGGTGGATGACCGCATTTTATGTCAGTACTGGGCCGATATTTTTGCTTGTCGTAACGTCGTGCGCTGTTTAATTAAGGCACATGATATTTATCCGGCAGCCGTATTAATAGCCCAGCAGCTGTTGATACGGAAATCGGATAAATATCCGGTTTTACCGGGGCCGGCTATATATCCGGCCACCGACTTGGACGGCTTTAGACGATACGTAAAATGTCTCTGCATCGTTACGACAAACACCCTTCGGGTGCTCCTCGTACCGCTTCAGAGACACGGCGGCAACCAGGCAACTGACGACCTCAACCCTAACAAGTAGGGAGTCACGAATTGCCAGTCGGTAAGTTACATATACTTGCCTGCAGCAGCGTTGAATTTGTCACCAATATTGTACGCTTGGTTTTGGTATGCATGATTACTGTGACATAAATTTTTGAATTACGCTAACCCTAGCTCGAACCTTAACCATAACTCTCATCCTAGTCATAAACCCTACACCATAATAGCATAACGTTAATTTTGGTCACTATGCGTAATGAAATTATGTCGAGCGACATTGGTGCCGCCGCCTAGCGAGTGCGATTGAGTTTTTCGTTATCGTTCATTGCCGGAAAACTAGCTTACAGGCTATTTTTACGGCTGCCGGGCTAGGACGAATAGTCACCGCGTGTAATCAATGCTTATTTGTGGCACTGGGGAAGATGAAACTAATGGAGTGTTTAATTAGCAAGCCTAGTGGGGTTACTGATTCATTAAGTGTAATGAATTGAGGAGTGTGGGCGACTAGGTAGCCATCTGTACGGCACAGCATGTGAGCCTAGCTCCATGCTGGGAGTAATAGTTGTAATACAATTACAACTACAACAACGACGAAAATGAAGACGACAACACGCTATGCTGTTGTTGTTGCACATTCGATCAGTAGTGTACTTGAAAGTAACGATCTTTTTGTCTCCGCCCACCACTGCTCGCAATCGCTGCAACGGCCGTGGCGGACCCATCTGTAGCACTAGCAGTGTTATTATCGATGTCAACGAGAAGATGCATCTTCGCGAAGTGGATTTTTTTTACAGATTAGAAGCTCTGTTAGTTAAAAAAATTACAATATTAAGCGTAAGAAACTGTGTACCAAATTTGAGATCCGTAACTTTGAGGTGTTCTGAGTTAAACGCCAAATGTGTAACGCCAAAAAGTGTCAGAGATCACAAATTTTTAAAAAATTCAAGGGTCATGACCGGACTGTACATGGGAACATGAACGTTGAATTTGAAGTCCATTGCTTTAACGGTTTTTGATAGCACAGACAGACAGATATCAAAAGAAAACAGTAGGTATTACTCTGTTCACTGGGTGAGGATAAGAAGAAGAACGGTAGTAATGTTATTTTACAACCACAGAAAATTCTGCAAAACAGTAGGCAGAGGATCTGCAGGTGATGAGTGACAACGTATACTGTCAACCGCTGCAATCTCATGGATAATGCATAGGCGACTTACAGCAGCTTTTATCTTTTGCTTTTGTGGGATTTTCAGCAAACTTGCGGCGTACTTATATGTTGCAACATTATTTTTTTTATTTATTCGTAAATGCCAAAGATATGGTAGCGGAACGAATCGTCGATCTCGGTGACGCATCTTTTAGTTTCGGACGGACGTCTGCCTATGTAGTTGGTCATGTTCCATTAATTTAAACTTGAAGCAGCTTACTGGCTAAACTGTTGAATGATTCTGCTTCTGTGCATCAATTTAGTGAAGGTATTGTTCAGACCAGATATCGCTGGTCTTCGTCACGATGTAGTCTCTGGTTTTGGGGTCACGGTCTCTGTAAAGTGTAAATTATTGCACAGTATCGGTTCAAAGATGTATCTTGTTAAAGCTTCTGTTAGCTACAGATATCGCGAAAAAAACTGTGGTATATACGCGGCAGTGTAAATAGTCTGTCTGTCTGTCGCGCGTTTGGCCGGTAGATGATCGATGAATCACGCAAAAGCCGGGCCTGTATGGCTCTCACGTCATACGCCCATTCGTCTTTATTTTGCGCTTTTTCTTCCCTGATGACGATGGATGTTGACAGCTACTAGGCGTTGTTGGGTGACACTTCTGGCAGAGGCTAAACTCAGATCTATACGGATACCAGTTTTTCGTGCCGCCACAGTCACGACTGGACCTTCGCATAATCCGCCAAGACGATGCCTCGTATCTCCATCAGTCTTCCGCCTAATTCATTCATTCATTCATTTATTCATTTATTTCCTTATTGCAAATGTTAAAACGCATTCGCTGTTACAAATAATTTGCAGATAGTACGATTATGTTAAAAAGTGAGTAAGTATATGTTAGAAGTGTAGATAATTTACGTCTATGCGTACATAAAACAATTTTCAAATATAAGGTAAGTTTTAAGTAGTATGTCAGTAGTTTAAAACAAATTTTGATTGTAGCACAAAGTACAGAAACCTTAAGTAGCAGAGCTATCTCAAAAACATTTTTATGAATTATAGGGCAACGATAAATGAGCAGCCGATAGTGTCAGTGTTAAGTCAGAGCGAAATGCGTCAATGAGAGTTCGAGTTGTGAAAAAAATAAAAATAAATAATAAGAAGAAAAAAAGAAAAATAAAATAAATAATTGCCGTGCAGAAAAATAGCTGGAAGGTGATGTTTTCCGCTGTCAGAGTCCGTTCGAAATTGTAATAAGGGCTTACACACATGTACGTTGTTGTACGAGAAAACAATGCATGTACAATTAATAAGAATCTTTATAATTAAACATTTGCGTAAAATTGGTCGTTTTGACTGAAGATAAAGAATACGTATGAAGGGTGTCTAGATGCAAGGCTCCCTAAGGCCCAAAGTCCACTACTTAGATTTGTACAACAAGCGGCACGGCATTTTACCATATCAAGATGCTTTGCATTTGGCTTAGGTCTTCGATTTTTTTACGCGTACACGTTGTACAGCACTTTGTACAACAAATCCATAACAACTCGAAGTGCAAGTGGAATTTGCGCCTGGCTGGGCCTTCACGTGCGATAGCTGGGAGGCTGGGAGTCCGGCGGATACTTGACATAGAAGGCGCACGGGCGACGGGCTTCTCCTATGGACTGTATGTAGAGACGATCAATAGTAGCGCCACACGCACGGCGCCATAGCAGAGTCTTCTCACTCACATAATACATGCCAATTCCATTCACGCTGTGTATGTCCTGCCAGCAGACATGTGCCGCGCGATCTGCCCAATGTTTCCCGAAGATTCGCGGATGCATTGCGGATCCTGATCCTTGATAGGTAATAAAAATCTTTATTCACCATCACCGGTAGATAGGGAATGCAGCTAAGAAAGAAAAGATACATGCTTGACATACATAAAATAATCTTAACAAACTGTAAAACAATGAATCTCAGACACAACACTGTTAAAGAACGGTCTCCAAGATTTCCACTCGAGTCTTTTAATATGTTTTGTAGTTGATTATTTTTGAAAACTATAAATAATTTCGGTTTTGTTTTAGTTGTTACGTTGGTGATTTTTACTTACAATATATTTTAAATTTTGGTTTCTACGCATTATGCAACTGCAGCAATTCTACTGTAGGTAACTAGGACTACAGAGACTGTTGGCCTGAGATGAACTGCCAGTTCACACGGTAGTAAGCATAATGCATTGAGAATTCCTGACTTGTCTTTGTAGAATTTGCACAAATACACGAACTCATTCAAATTTGTAAACTTCGTCAAATCTCGTTTTTGCAGATCCGTAGTGTCGATATCCAGCATTTAACGTTCGCTCAAAAAAATCTCGATTTAAACAATGTTTTAACGTTCTGAAATTCGAATTCCGAATTTTATGGTAAACACTGCGGATAGGGACGGACTGCGGACCCGAGGTTGCGCACTGCTGTATTGTGGATGCGGTTGCGAATGCGGATCTTAAATCAACCAGAATCCGCGCAGGGAGGCGGACTCAAAATTCGAGGATCTCTAGCTGCCAGTGCCGCACTGCACTCGCTGTCACAGTCACTGCCGTCGTTGCAGCTAGTGATGCACCGCACCAGCAATTCGATCAGAGTGCTCGATACTTTCGTCGTCGTCCTGATATCGTCAGCTAATCTAATCACACGTTTAGAGAGGCAACTCGACAATTTCTAGTCTCCGTAGTAACTGCCTTGCAAAGCCAATGCAATTAATTTTGGTCCAAAGCACCACGTGCTTGCCGACTTTATGTAATTTCTGTTTTAATTCGTTTTATGTGATCAGTTTTATTTCCTATTCACTCCATAATGCACTGCAAGCTGCATAGCCTTCCAGATGTTCGTGACTTGTAGAGCTGGGCCGGATGACGTTTTATCGAGTTATGAGGCACTTCACTACTCGGGACACATCCAGGGCAGCTGCGGTCACGTGACAATGGCGATGACGTCACACAGCGGCATCATGACGTCACAGACCGGCTAGATAGTCCGTCACGTCTGATTAACATGATTGAATTACGTGACGGGTTTTCGGTCGATTCAATCGGGTGCTTGGTATGAGCGTCAGCTGGCTGGCAGGTGCTCGATTCGTCTGCGACGTCCGCGCGTGACGCCGAGAAGTCGTTCATTCAAGAGGTGATTAGAGTCCATCAGATGATGAAACCGACGCTTGAATTGAATCGCGAGGCTGTAAAAACAGTTCTGTAAAGCCCAGATCACACTATATGTCGTTTACTCGTGTGCAGTAAAACCATGCAGCATTCATAGGTCAATGCCGAACATTCAGAGCAAACGTAGACAATAGAAGAAGAAACAATGCGATAGTGTTGCATGAAACATGTTTTTGGCTTCGTCCTCAAGGCCGTCGCTGCTGCAGCTGACGTGATAAGTGGCATCTATATGCCGATAATGCGAGTTCCTGACTTTGTCGTTGCAGATAAATTAATATTTTACATCTCTGCAGAGCAACGGTAATACGTCGTAGTATTCTTTTATAAGGTAATTCCGCAAATATCAGAGTCTCTACAGAATGAATTATACTCTTACATCGAGTAACCTTTTGCACTGCGCAGGGATCCAAACATTTTTTGCATAATTTTCTGTCTTTGAAGATATGCGACTTTTCTCTAAAGACACAGCCAAAAATTTGATGAAATTTTAATTGCTGTCACACGCATATTACGAATTGCATAAATTGTACGCTCTATTTATAGCAAAAAAAGACAGAAACACATTAACATGTATTTATCCGATGTAAACACTGTATCTATTCCATGAATGGAATGGGACAATGACAATGATATTTTTACTTTTTAAAAAAATTAAGTTAAGAAAGTGATCCGCTGTTTTTTACGTTGTGTCATACATACATTTACGGCAAAACTAAAACAACACTAAATAACAAAAGTAAAAACAATTTTTGAGCAGAATGTTATTTTGAGACATTTATCACTTATTTTATTTTACTACACATTTTCTGTATTTAGTGATCGTGGTTTTCACTCGGCAAGGCGTGCCGCCTACGTACAGTATTAATATCGTTTCACTTGTATTATATTATAGTCAGTTTTTACATTGCGTAGGTCTGCGTGGCAGTTGTTTGTTGTAACATTGTGTCTTATCTTTTTAGCAATCAGACTACGATTGCAGTAAAAATATTGAATGTATAAAGCAAAATCGCAATCAAAATGTGCAATTCCGCCTCACGTTGGCTGCTCGTTGTCGCGTTTTTAGTTTTTACGTTGTTGCTTGTGACGCCGGTGCCCCGTTATAGGATCGTCCGCCCCAGAAAAGTCTCCCCCCGGCCGACAATTTACCGGCAAAAATCCGCCGCGCCCATCGTCTGCTCGAGCGGGACGGATTTTTACCGGTAAACTGTCGGCCGGGGGGAGAATTTTCTGGGAGGCGATTTTACAATGGGGAGACTTTTTATGGGGCCGGCGATATTTTAGTAAAGGGGAGAGATATCATTTCCGTGGTTATTTCTCCTCGGGTGGATTTTTCATGGTGGAGACATTTTAATCTGACACCGACGTCATTAAGCTGCGGGTAATTGCCTGAGCACGCCCGCCTGAGGAAGCAACAGATCAAATAACCGTGCAACAGATTTGTTGATGATAACGATCATGCACGAAGCGAGCACTGATGCTTTTAAAAATTCCTGTGCTTTCAGTTGCAGTCTGGCAAACAGTATGGAGGAGCAAAATTATTGTTTTCAGTATTACTTTTTAATTTGGTATTAAATGTCTTTATTTCATGGCATTTGTAGGAACAGTGTGACACAATAAATAGTACCAATGAGAAATAAAGCAAAGTACTGCAGTCCCCAAAAAACTAAACAATTTTGTTCTATAGAAAGTTTCATTGCAAACAAAAAAACTACAATATTTTGAGGGTCTGATAAAAAAAAACTTAGGGCCGGATATTTTTTAGGGGCGGACGGCAACTAGAACGCAGCGTTTACGTCTATAGAAAAATATTAGCGTGTCTTTTACTTGCCATGCAGTGAACCTATAAAATTTATCTCTGTGTAACTGTTATAAGAAGTAACGAGATTCGTTTGTGTTTACAGCGGACGTTCAACGCATCCTGGTTCCATTGTACATCTCAGCGACAATCCCGTCGATGTAAATAGGGTCTGTATTTCTATTTTATTTTATTGTTATTTTTTGTTCTGTCATCACGGTTTTGGCTGCACAAAATAAACAATGTGAACGTAAAATGACAGAGACAAGTGGCATTATGCAGAGTTATTTTTAGTAATGTTTTTCTCGAAAATAACAATAAAGAGACATTTGAAAATAGTTTACAACTACAGGCCACAGTTAGCTTATAACTCACACCGTCGTTTTGTCTCTACTTGAAGTAACGTCAGATGCATCACGTGTGATTTTATTTAGCTGGTTAGGCGACTAGAAGTCTCAAATCTTCGCCAATTAGATAAACGCTGCCATCTGGTGAATACAAGGAACCTAATTCGTCTAGAAAAAAATTGGGGTTCCGATCGGGATCTTTACATCGAGCTTCTGAAGCGAATCGCCAGAGTGCTGGTCATTCGGCCACTCTGCACGTAAAATTGCACCGAAATCCGCCCGAAACTTGCTGATATACGCTGCAAAGTGTCAGTTTTCGCCGTATATTTTAATCGGAAAAAATCCTGGACAGTGATGATGCAGAATGTGATCAACAACAGAATCCGGTTGCTTCCCTTTGGCCAACCTTTCCGCAAAATTTCATCAAAATCCGTTCACGACGTTTCGACTAATCAGCAGAGAAACAAACAAACGAACCAACAAACAATCGGCCAAAACGGAAGAAGGTAACTTTCTTCTTCGTTTTCTTCTCCGCTGGAGGTAATTACACAATGTCGTGACTCGTTGTAGCTCTCGCTGTGTGGACAGATAAGGCTATTTTTCAGCACGGCCTAGACTGCCGTGCAGTAAATGTGGCTATCAGTTACGAAGCTGTATTACCGCGTAAGGCATGGCGTCACACTGGCGTAGCAATAGATTCCAATAGGTAACTTTCTACCGCTCTCTCCGAGTGCCCGCGTTCTTTGGTATGTGATATATTACACAGTTTTGTTTAAAATTGGTCATAATTTGTTCAAAAATTGTAGTAGGTTTTGGGACGCACTATGGTTTATAAGTGCAAGTGATGTTTGAAGCAAGGTCGCATTTAGGGTTATTGCACATTGAGCACTTTAAAATAATGTACATCTGAAATGTAGGCCTACTACTTATTTTCCCCTTTTCATTTCACATTTCTATCAATTCGGCTGAAAAGCAGCACACACTCTGTTCACTTTTAGACGCTTTTTGAAACATTTTAGCTTCTTTTTTACTAGCGCGCTTAACCGTTCGACGTTTAACGCGCTATACCGGGTAGCGCACAAAAGTACATTTTTACGCAGATCAAGCAATTGGACATTTTTGGACATGACTTTACTCAATGATTTTAGTGAAGAGTTGTCGTATAATTATATTAAACATATGTTCACCACGACCACCCCTCACTGCAATGATAAAAGCTAATCGTCATCAAAACCGTTCGAATGGTTATTCTATACAAACCACTTTTATGTGCTACCGTGTGTAAATCACTTAGTTACCTACCTACCTACCTGTTTACTTACTTACATACTCACCTGTAAATGCGCTCCCCGATGACACGACATGGGCGACTGTGTGGTGTAAGCCTTGTAATGGCTTGCTGATCAAGGACTGCTTCTCTCTCACACACAAATCCATCTCTCTGTCTGCGTAGCTTCCGTCGTCTAATTGCCTGTAACATGCTGTAATGGCTGGAAGGTCTTGGAGGTCTAGCACTGACTAGAGTGCGTGCTTGTTATGAGCGCGTTTGCAATGCATTGCGTGTATACTGCGCTTTACTGCTCGTTAATGGACATGACTTGATGACACGTGCCGCGCCAACAATTATTGCCCACAGTTAGATCGGTCGCAGTGCGGCGAGCAGACTTAACACTGCTCGTATCAACTACAGTATCTTCACGCTGTAAACTACATGTATATAATAATTATTACTATAGCCGATAGGTCAGGTATGCACCGCCCAGCTGCTTTAAGCCATTGCAAATGCTGCTACCAACTCCCACTACTGTTCTCTGTCTTTTGGAATGTCACTCAAGTGTCATTCATTCTTTAGGGTTAGTGGCGTGGCTTAGCGGTAACGCGTTTGATTCGATCAACAAAGTTACTCTACACCGGGCCGGGTTAATACTGGGATGGGTGACTGCCTGCAGGCAGGTAAACCATCTCGGTATTTAACCAGCCACCTAGGTCAACTCAGCCTTTCATCCCTTTGGGGTAGGTAAATCAAGTACCGGTCTATCTGGCTAGGGTTAAGGTGGAGCGCGTTCACCTGTGTCGGGTGGCAGGTAACACTGTGGGATTCCATACGGCAGGTGACGCTCTGTAGCTCTGAAATGGGCTTTCATTAAAAGCTCTAACACCACTTTTGTTTTCTGGTTGTTTCCACAAACTTGTGTAGACTGGCTCTTCAGAAGTTTTCTTTAACACGGTCCATTCATTTATTCGGTGGTTTTTCTCTTGATCTTTTGTCGCTTGGCTGCCGCTGATAAAATTTTTTCTGATGATTCTGTCATCTCGCATATGCAGCGCATTTCCCCTTCATTTTAATTGCCATTACAGGAAATACTGCATGCTAGTCGTCAAACTGCAGCACACTGCACAACGGTATGTGAGTGCGGCCAAGTTTCAGGGTGCGTGAAACCCAGAATCTTTGAGCTGCGTGCGATTGCAGTGATAGTCTCGTCTTGACGACTGGCGACCAACCGACGTTGCTGCGTCTTGCTTCTGCCATTCACTTTACTGACCGATCGTAATCCGATGGATTTCCACACCACTCGCTCAACCCACGACGCGCTATAATCTGACAGGCGACCCGTGGCCGTGGCGCAGCAGACCTCTAGAATGCACGGGTTGATTATCTGATCAACTGGGGAAATGTACAGCTTTTCCGGCTGTTATCATTTTTAGTCTTACCCCACAGTTTTGCGTTTATAGTGGCGTAACTGTTAGAACGTTGGACTGAGGCTGTGAGTTCGACGCCCAGTCGGGTCGCAATAAAGTGGTTAGGCCTAATACTTGAATCATGATGGCTAACTTTCTACAGAGAGATCTGTCTCGATATATAGCCACTCACCAACGTTAACTCTTCTTTTTATCCAGTCGGCAAACGGACATTTCCTGTCTACGCTGCCCACCTGTGGAACGAACTTTTATCTGACATCACCTCTGCATCGTCACTCTCGGTTTTCAGGCAGCGTCTCAAGACTTTCTTGTTTCGTCGCTTTTACCGGGACATATCTGACACTTTACTGACGTCTTCCTGAAAATAATGCTTATTATTTAGGCCACTGTGATGATAACAATAACGCTGAGAGCTAGGGCGATGTAGAACGTAGAATGAACATCCATAAGATGACAATCTACAGCCAGATTTCGGTACCAGAGCTTAGGACCTACTTTTTCAATTTAGTGGAAATTAGATTTTCCGCTTCATACTGACAGCAACAAATACTGTAACAGCCAAACAGAACCTTATTGATTATATTTACCCACCGTAGCTGGTAACAAAAAAAACAAAACAAAATTAAAACACACACATCATGTCCACAAAATCAATACAGTAAATAATCGTATGGGGGTGAAAACAGTAAACTGGCACAGCAAACTATTAACTATAGTGTGAATACTGAGTACACGTCGGTCGTACCCCATAAATCTGACAGATTTTTTTGGCACCTTACCTTAGACCCTTAGTTCCTCCAGTTCCTGCCGGAACATCGGGCGACGAGCTTTCTCCATTTCGGTCTGTCGCTGGCAGATCTCTTTGGCACATTAAACTCTTATTGTGATCTTCATTAAATTGCGGCAACAAAAACACTGTCAAACAATTGTCATCATTCGCTTTATTCTCAGTGCGTTCGATGTTGTGCAAACCAGCAAGAGTTTTCGTGACAACATCGTGCCTTAGTTAGGCCTCTACACCATTCTTGTGATCGCAGCTTTTTGAAGGGATAGTCGTTATAACTAATAACTACGACGTTTGTTTGCCGTAGGGTTTGCTGACAACTCACACAAATGAGCATTAATAGAAGATATAAAGCTGACATATGACAGACAGAATTAATTAGAGAAAAATGTGCAGAAATGGGCTAAATGACACCACTTCACGTCAAGAATACCGCTGACTACACTATCAAACCGTAGATCTAGGCTCAAAGAACACACATCAGCAATAGTGAATACTAAAAGTGATTAGAAATCTCAAACCTCTGCCGGGAATAGTGCTGGCAGCTGGCGATTACAACAGACTTAGAACATTGTTAGACTTATTTGTATTAGTCAAAAGTTTTTTATTCGGATTACCATTTGTTCATTGGGTCACACTCAACCTTCCATTTTTGTCAAAAGACTTTGCCCAGATCCTAGCATGTAGATCTATATAACTATAGGCTCTAAGAGAACACGTTTCCGTGCTACCGTTTTCATACGCTTCCCCACTAGGCTCCAGTAGGGTTAGAAACAGTGTTAAGGGGTCGTATACACTGTAGCTCTTCAAAGGAGGCCCATCTCAGAGCTACGGAACGTCACTTTTAACACGGGATCACACAGTGTTACGTAACGGATATCCAAGCAAAGCGGACAGGGCAGTACTCGATTTATCTACCTAGGAGGGATGGTAGGCTGAGTTGACGTTGGGTTGGTTATATACCGAGTTGGTTTACCTGTCCAACAACCGTTAACCAGGTAGGCCTACTAACGTGGGCAACCCAACTATGTTGTTATTCACTAGACCATTACGTCATCACCTAAATCGTTACATCTATCGTGGCTATTCCCTGCTGCATCACAATGTCGAGGGTCGGTGGCTTGGAGGTAGCGAAAGGTCGTCGCTGGCTACCATTAGTCTGCCAGTGCAGGCGGGCGCAGTGTTCGTTCGCGTGGGTTGTGTTACACCGAGCCCGGCCAGTACCGGACAGTGATGGGTGATACGATCCCGGTCCCGTGCAGCGAGCGCTTTTTATCGTTGATTGATTCTAGCTAGTGCACGGCGCAGCCGCGTGGCTTGACGCGATGTTGCGTGAGCCGACTCGTAATGACTGTCCACCAACCGACCCACCCGCCTGATAGGCTGGCTGTATTTCAGTTATCCCATCTAATTAATTTCAGCTTTATTCAGTTTTACTTCAGTTCTAGTTTGATAAAAAAAAGTGCAGCGATCGTCCTACTTAACAACACCGTGGTGAGTGGCACATTGTTAGCAGCTGAACGAAATCGTTATGTTTCTGTTCATCTGATTTGATCTGTGGCCCCAAGAGCAAGTCGATTACAAAATTTGACTGTCTTGCTGCAGTATGTCTACCATATGACGTTAAGGAATGTTTATGGATTCAAGAAGCGACTGATAAGGTCTGGATTAGTTTGGAGTATAACATTATCGATACTGCTGTCAAAGAATGGAGAAATCGTCACCTTGTTTTTTAAGTTACAATCGAAAATGTTTGGGATGTTTTTTGAGACACAGTGTATAGCTCGTATGTCACATGTTTCAAGTACGTTGAATGCTGCAAACTGCCGTTCTGATGCAAGTCGTTTAATTATCCTGCATCGTATAAATTTCATTTTCGTTATTTTTCTGACGTAAATAATTTTTTGTTTTAGTTTGTTTTGCTTGTCGTAGTTCATACTTTTTTACATCCGAAAAATTCTAGTTTGCTGTCTTGTAGAACGAAGACAAACAGTTTTCGTTTTCGTTCTCGTTCTCATTCTCGTTTTCGTTTTAGTTGCTGGGATATTTTTGCCCGCATGGCCCGTCACTGTATATAGTCTATGTCACACTGACCACGCTATGCATATACATCTTCCCATGTATCTCTCTGGACGGGACGTCGTTATGCAACCGCGCATAATCCTGAGAACGTTATTCATATAAAACCATGGTTGATAGCACCAGCTTACGAGCTTGAGATTATTATGAAACGGGAACCTGTTACAAAATGGTCCACTGAGCCATCATCGTTATCAGTATCATCGTCATTGCCATTATTAGGGCGTATTCGAAAATTGTAAAGATGCACGTTTTAGAAAAGTGCTGAAGGCGTCTTTGGTTCGAGCGTTATCAAAGTAAGTGCGTAAGTAGATTTATATAGAGCATAATGTCGATGGCTCACTCACCGTGTGTTTTAGAAATATAACTTTTCGACAAATTTTGGACGAAAAAATTCTAATATTGCTACGGGCGCTCCGTTAAAAGGTAACTTTTTTACCGGTAACCACATACTGCATAACACAGAGTCATACGCAAGGCCGCTTTTACACTGTGAGACATAAAAACACACACCAAAATTTATTGATCATAACTTGAAAGCGGATTATCGGATTTTAATAATTTTTGGTACAACTATTCCTGATACAACTTGTCATCATACGATTATTCAAGCTCTTACCTCACATAACATATGTTTTTGCACTACCTGTGGAAATCAAAAACACATGAAATCAGCGTTAAATGAACAAAAAAAGCCAAAAACCATCTTTGACATGACTGATAGTAACTTGGAGAAGGATAATAAGATTCTAATAGTTTTTAGTACAAATATTTCCGACATAACTGGCCATCAAATAACCGTTTAAATTTTCAGCTCACCTAACGTCTGTTGCTGCATTACCTGGGGAAACAGAACAAATGCAACATGAGTTTAAAAAAGAAAGAAGATTGTCACAATCACCGGGTTGTAATGTGCAAACAGATGCAGTGAAAACAAGCCAATGCGAATTATTGGCTTCTGACAAACTTAGTATAAAGGATAGTTTTATAAAAAGATTAAAAAAATGTGTCTTAATTTTTAAAAATGTTTTTGAAACTTGCGGTGCTGGCAACAGACGAAATTGTTCAAGGCAGTTGGTTAACGGCGCATCACCACAAAATAGACTTTTGTCACTGCCGTTAGTAATCATTCAATAAAATTAACTACTATAGTACTAGTGAGATGTAAGTTGTACCGGATGAAGAGATGGGTTTATATTTTGTGACGAAAGAAAAGTCTTTGATCATAGAAAGAACTTGCACTTACAGATTTTTTCATAGCATTGTAATTATTTACCCAGAACCAATATATTTATTTTTGCAGGACTTTGTGCAGAATTGTATATTCGCGTCCGTAAAACGGGAGCCACAAGGTAAAAAAAACAGTAAAAGAACGAGTACAATTACTTGATAAATCAGTTACTCATTTTAGTTAATACGTGGTAGAAATAATACACGTTCTTTACCTTGATTTTTTAAACTCATACTGAAAAAATCTGATAATTATGACGTGGATTAGTAATAATTTGAGATTGTTTTCGGGGTGTAAAATGTGGCCCCTGCTGTTGTACCCGATGCCGACGAAGACGTGGTCACGTCACTGACGTCATTTAGTACGTGACATACACAACTAAATAACAACTGCTTATGAAATGATGGCGGGAACTGCAACAGCTGCTGCTGCTGCTGCTGCTGATGATGATGATGCTTGTGATGCGGTCGTGCTTGCCATTAAGATGTGGATTTTAGCCGGCGCCACACATTGCTACCAATAGCTGCAATATAAGTAATCCTAAGTACTACATTTTCACGTTGCTTTGACGTTCGTAAACGCCGAGATCTGTAAGAGTAAACAACACCCAGCTGGACTAATTAGGTGTGGGGCCTGTAACAAGAAAAAAGATTGCAGTTTAACTGAAATAGTCAGGCAAAATAACAGAAACATACGTATGAAAAGTTCTTGTGGCTGCCAACTTGGGCATCTGTTCTTATGCTTTCTAGACAAACCTGTAATTCAACTTTGCTGTACTGACTTTTTTAAAACTATTTCAAAAACCTGTCGTCGAAAATCCCAAATTTTTGTCATTTTTATCAGAATTGGCGTCGAAGACGAGTAGACGACGACGTGCATGACGTCATGTTTAAAACACGTACACGTAGCATTCCTAACGATGGGCAAACCTGGGAGCGCTTTGACGACGTGTCCTTGCGTTTGGCCGCAGTTTACAGCTGTCACAGAAGGACAGACGGACAGTTGGCTACCGTACTGAATGTCGCAGTATTTACGACCGTGCTTAGTCGAAATGGTCCTCGAAGCATTACGTTGATTGGTTGTGGGTCATTAAACCTGGTCGCGTCGCTAGCCCTGGGCAGCTAGCGGCTGCAGCAACTGTGGATCGGTATGATTAACTGGACGTCTCTGCATGTCTCTTGTTGTTATTAGCCTCTTTTGCCGAAGACTTCTTCGTCCTTTACCAACCATTTATCATTAGAGCTGTTACGGATACTCGGTAAACGAGTAACTTTTCTACCGGTAACACAATAACCTGTAGAAAGATGAAATGTTTTAATCACGAATGTTCAGCATTTTGTTTCTTCTCTCTAGATCTGTCGTTCGCTATACGAGTCGCTGTTAACTCGTACTTGTTTTGATCCCACTTCCAGCTTTCGCTGAGAGTCAGCGAATTTTGCTTTAGTGTAAACAACTGAATTTGATAATTTCGTGCAATGTTCGGTTTAAAATTATGACGATTTCGCTTAAAACGAATGCTAAAGGACGGAAAATTTATTAAGCGCAGATATGTGTAAATCTTTTATTCATAAACGGAAAATGCGTATAAAAAACAAAATAAAACCTAATCAGTAAGTTCTGCTACTTTAAATAAATATTACAAACTAATAAAAATCGTACGCATTCTTGATTTTGGTTTTATAACGAACTATTGCAAAATTACCGGATAGTTGCATCACCAAATCGTCATCGTTGTCGTCTTTATATGCATTTTGTCTGTGTCATTTCTGAACGCAATCTAATACGACAGCTCTCTGACGCATAGCGATATGACCACCAGTCGGCTTGGATTGGTGAAATTTTGATATTGACCCTCCAATCCACAGTTAAATTGCATTGTCACGATGCCAGAAATATTTCAGTAGCTAAAACGAGAACAACAAGAAGGCAGCTGTCGCTGGGATAGCTGACCGTACTGGTTGTCAGTTACCTTTAAGGTCATCCAAATTTTGCATGCTCAGGTTTGAGACCCATAGCTAATTATTCGTGCAAAAAGTTTTCTTTTACGACCTACCTGTTAGCCAGGATACATTTGTTACAGACAGACGGACAGACGGAAGGACAGACGGACGACAACCATGCCAATAGCTCGACCGTTACTTAAAGACGGTCGGCTAAAAACGAAAATCGTTGGTTTTCGTTTTACTAGAGTTTTTAGGTTAAAGAGAGGGAAAATGTATGAAATAAAAAGTTCCAGACGAACTAAAGCGTAATTATTTACAGCGGAACGTCGAAAATGAGATATTTAATTATATACAGTTTGTAAAACGACACATTTCATCGTAAAACCAGTTTTTGATACTGATGTAGCTAATGACGAACGGTGAAATGACAATTTCGTGAAGTTGCTAATTTGTCATGTGTTGTTATTAAGTAGCACAATCGCTTTATTTGTGGGACTAAAATTATATCTTCTAAAGAACTATACACAAATTAAAATTAAGTCTTTTGCGAAAAACTAAAATTGTGAAAAAGTATAATATTATATGCGTTCAGCGAACACTACAATAACTAGTAAAATATGCCTGTTTGGTACGACTATACGATGTAGGTTCGTTTAACAATAATCGTACGAAAGAATACGAGGTCGTATATGCGTTCCTACATCCGTTCTATTGGTACGAGAATGTGGTACGGTAATCGTAGTGCAAACTGTGTTAGCGATTGCGGCACAGAAACGTCCGCAAGGAGAAAGAGACCATTAGCTTTTATGATAGCAACGTGATTCCTCTGTCAACATACAGTAGGCACTATAATTCGTACCGCTAAGCTTGCGTGGAAATGGCAGCTTGAGGAAAAGTTGTGGTCACTGGGAAGGATGGGCTAGTAAGGCATTTGTCTTCTCTGTATTCCGAATGTAACGGATCCCACACTCCCATTCATTGGGCCGATAAATCGGTTTCAACTTTCATATTATCTATTCCCGCCAAGAAGGTTACGTTTTCGTAGCGATCTGTGTCTTTCTGTCTGTGTCCAAAATATCTAACAAAAGTTGCGAACAAATTTTGATGAACATTTAAAAAAGGAATGCCCGTTAAAAACAGTTAGGGACAAAGCTTTCAGCTCTTTGAGAGGATCCAGAGTCTTTCAGCCGATCACGGATCATTTTGTCAGGATTCCTTACCGCAGGCCGATAAGGCTAAAGCAACATTTTGCAGTTTATCTCTACCAGTTCATGACTAAATTTGATTAAACTGGCGAGAATATTTTGGCAGAGTGGTGAGAAATACCCTTGTTCTTTGGGGAAAATCTGGACTTTGTGGATTTATACGATTAGTGCTTTATAGCGGGGGTACTAAGTGCTGATCGAGTGTGTAGGCTTAATAATTTGCACTATCAATAAATCAATTATTCAGTCAATACCACACTAGGAAGCAACGCAAAATATAACAAACATGTTGATAGACAAACTGTACGGGGAAAAGCTGCATGAAAACAGAATAAAAAGTATACTAACCATAACTATAATTATACTGTCTGTGTCTGACTGTGTGTGTAGTTGTTAATAGGATTTGAATCCGGTTGTGTCGTGCTGTGGGACTTGAAGAACAAATCTGCCGAGTTTCGATACTCTTGTGTTGAGGTAAGCCTTTCAGGCGCTCGCGGGTTTGCTTTCTAGTTTAGTTTTGTCTGCCTGAGACCGTGTTTAAATCGAAAACAAAATATTTTAAAATATATATTGCGTTGCGGATGTAATTATACTCTGCACGGACAAAGTTCTGTTTGATTTGTTGTACAGCATGTCGCACAACAGATTCAAAACAAATCCAAGCAAGTGGAGTTTGGGTTTTTAAAAGTCTGTTTTACGCCACTCAATCACACCTCACACGGTATAGTGGACTGTGAGTGTTGTAAGGACTATCAAAGTCTATGGGAAAGGGCAAATTTTGACCCTCAGCCAACCCGAAACCTCTGAACCAATCGTCACCAAATTTGAATGGCGTGATTAAGCCGGGGACACCTACCAGTAAAACTAATTTGGGCTCGATCCGCTCAGAGGTTTTTGCTCCCTATATAAATAATATATACACCTATTTTGTTCGAAATGTACTTCACTTTTTACCGTGTTATGGTCACATGACGTTGTGGCTTGATATGAACGCAATTTAGTCATCTGATACGAGGTTTGGTGCCTGAGCCGTCTATAAAAATAATAACAAAAAAAGAACAACTAATCACAAGACGAGGGAAAATAAAAATGTTCATTTGAAGTGTACGCCCACGCACTTTTTTTTATACATTTTGTTTTAAAATACGCGTTTCATTTGGCGTAAAGCCTTCGAGCTATTTTGTGTAGTATAAAGCTGCTTTCACACGTCGATCCGCGTCCTTCCACTTAACGCTTCGGTCGATGTATAACCGCCTTAACTTAACTACACGAATCGCAGCATTTGTTCAGTATTTCGTGTCTTGTCTCTGGTCAATTAATTCTTTGACGTTTGAAAAGTTTAAGATTGGAACCGTGTTCAGCGGTAGCAAGAGATAATTATTTGAATGTACCCAAAGGGTACAGGAAAGCTCCACTTGTTTCGATTTGTTGTGTATTTGACGTGCAACATGTTGTGACTGTTCGCCGTTCACGTCGACTTGCGAGGAACTGTCTGCCTCTATAGCGAAGAAATGTCCTCGTAGCGTTAGCTGGTCGAAGTCCATACTGGAATAAATGTACAAAACATTAGTTTATACACTTGTTAAGGGCAACATTTAAGGAATTGCACATCGAAAACAGCAAAAATTACAAAAGGCGATATTGCCCGCATCACACTGACTGTGTGTCAATGTGCTGCTGAATAATAT
>Ga0209367_1002905_pt1 | contig 22970 bp, 16 predicted proteins | sample WorMetLIZISLAND2_FD_187412 | JGI IMG/M metagenome (GOLD analysis project Ga0209367, IMG submission 187412) | Marine gutless worms symbiont microbial communities from Max Planck institute for Marine Microbiology, Germany - Olavius geniculatus... ... | reverse complement strand
CAGGTTCCCCACCCGCAATTTCTGACTCCAGTTTTTCTCTCTATTTTGGGCTTTTCCCCCTCTAGGGAAAAAGTTTTGTTAAGGATGTAGTTTGCCCAGTGAGAATAGGGGGAAGTTTTGATCCGCAACCTTATCAAAACTCCACCCCCCCATTTTTCACTGGCGCAAGCTGCTCCCACCAGGTATAGGGATAGAAGCCACTCTCTAGGATCAACTAACATACAGATTTCAAGAACTATTTATCAACATTGAAAAGTAAAGTCATTCTGGTACCAAAGTGGCTTATTCAAAGGCATATTTTTACTAATTCTTTGCAAATCAGTACAGCAACCACCACGCAAGGGTACACACCACTGTACTACTAATTTTGCTGCAAAGACCAATGTTGTATTCAGGCAATGTCAAAGCCCTGATTTTTTGCCAAAAAGTACTTTCACAAGGCTGAGTGAGAACCCTGCACAAATATGTCAACACTGGCCAACACAGTTTTACGGTTCGCTATGCTATGCAGTACTTGCCCAATGAACCGGTGCCAATGAGAAAGTGTAACAGCATCACTTTAATGAACTAAATGAAACCAGTCACACATTCAGCACACTGCAAGTCGTTACAGAGTCAGCATGCTGTCCAGTGACAAGTGTTATCACTGAGCCTTGGCTTGAATACGACGATCTCTCTCCTCAGCAATGGTTAGTCGGATCCCCTTGCCACGTGGAAGTGACACCCACGGCTTGTTGCCCTTGCCAATTACAAACACGTTGTTCAACCTGCAAACACATGGCAATCAACAGTCTTTGAATAGACTCACAGGTTGAAATGGTAACTTAGTATTTAGTAAGTTATACAAATGCATCCGTATCAAAACAAGAAATCTGAGCTAATGCTCACGAAATGCGCCAGAGCCTATAGCAGTTCCTGTTCGCAGGTAATCTTGGTACATCTCCACCTGTTTCATCGCAATTCACTCTTTTGCAGCCGAAAGTCGCAAAAAAAGTCACTAAAAACCCTTATTTTAGAGTTCAAGATCATCAATGTTGATACCATTAAAAGCACGCCACTGGTACTTGTTACGGTGAGCAACATGTCTGTGCCTATCTGCAACCGTTTTCACGATAAACAAGCCAATAGCGGATAAATAACCACTTTTTAGAGGGGTACGCCTCTTTGACACCCGCGTGCGCAGGCCTTCTTGAATCTAGAGCATCCAGACTTGGACTGCTAAAATCTACATTTAATGATGGAAATTTCATATGCAGGTTGTTTTGGTCTATCTCGCAGCCATTTTGGCGCAACTCACTCATGAAATGCGTGTCAAAGCCCAAAACTGTGAAAAATTCACTAAAACCCCCTATTTTAGGGGTTCAAAGACATTCAAGGTCGTCGACGTTGACATTTCTAAGAAGCTCGTCACCAGTGCTTGTTGTGATAAGCAGCATGTCTGTGCCTATCTGCAACCATTTTTATGTTAGATGACCCAATACCGGTAAATAACGTCTTTTTTGAGGGGGTGCCCCTCTTTTGCCCCCTCGTTCATGGGGACCCTCTTGACTTAAAACCATAAAATTTTGTCCCTAAATACTAGAGAATCTAGGCTATTATATGGTGAAAACCCAAAATCTCTATCTCACCTGGTCTCCAAACGGTACCGGGTCGTGACTGACGGACAGACAGAATTACTGTAGCTAATACGTGCCATAGCTATGCTAGACTCTGGCGCATAAAAAGGTTGTATACTGATACAATCTTTATTCTGATACATCACAGATGCTGATGTTTCGGCATCTGCTGCTGCCTTCACCGTAATCACTGTCTGCCAGGTGTCGCTGCGGCCACTTACTGTCTGCTATAGCGACACCTGGTGGTAGCGAACAGTCATTCTAACGAAGACAGCAGCGGTTGCAAAATGTCAACAATAGGTATCAAAATAAAGGTTGTATATTGATGAATGTGCATAAGGTATAAAGCAACCAACAAAATCACGGATATTAGTTAGCTAAGCAAATAATCATTAACTGATATTAAGGCTCCAATGCACTGTGCATAGCAGTAGTCTGAAATGAAAAATCTCAGCTAGCAGTGAAGTCACAAGATTATCAAAACAGTACATTCTTCAAGTGCTACATACATCATGGTCCATAAAGTACAGGCCACTTCTATTTTTTCAATAGCTTTGTGAATCATTGGCCGATTTTAATAGTTTTTGGCAAGCAACATGTAGAAAAAACTTGACGCAAACGACTGTAGTTTTGGCCACCTTGCTACACTCTGTCGCTACACTACCTTGTGAAATGCAGAAGTCATACTTTGGCCATTTACAGCAATGAATTCAGACTGGATATTGCATGTGTCGGCTCAGAAATGATTAACTGAAAAGCAAAAAACATGATTGGCAACTATTGTATCTCAAGTCACACGTGTCACATCGCAGCCTCTTTACTACAGCATGTGCTCAAAATGTCCTTCTCTGGCGCGAACGCAAGTGGCAAACGCTGACACCACTCGCAAACAGCAGGCTCAACAACCTGCATTTCACAAGGTAGTGTAACAACAGTATTAAAGTGAGGTGGCCAAAACTAAAGTCGTTTGTGTCGAGTTTCTTCCTGATGTTGCACGCCAAAAATTATTCAAATCGACCAATGCTGCATGGAGCTATTCAAAAAATTAAAGTGGCATGTTTTTTATGGACCACAGTGTATTTACCAGTATACTGTGCAAATCACAGGCATTTATGTACGCTGCTGCAGCTGTCGCTTATACGGTGCCTTATTTTCACACATATCTCTGCAAATGATTGCACGTGTCAATCTATCTGGTTGTGTTATATTAATATATAAACTTTCTGCTTTTAGTCTCGCAGATTGACCTGAATTTGAGCAACTGCGAAAAGATGGACACACCATGTCGCAAAAACATCACTGACATTACTGACTGCAACTTGAAGAAGGATCAATGGATCATCATATTTTAATATTTTCTTATACGAATACCGGCACAACTGGCCATCATATTACCGTATTTGAGACACAGTAAATACTGTCTCAAGTGTTCATTTTTGAAAAACAGTCTCACCAAACAAGTAATTTACAGAAGCTTAGCAATCATTGATCCAGATTCAGTCTAGACACAAAGTGTGTGTATCCCCTATCCTATCTGGATCTGGCTAGATCTACAATCTTCAGATCCAACCTGGATCTAGATCCGGCCAAAACGGAACGTTCTGGATCTGGTACACCCATAGAATTGTCAAGTGACATGACAAGGTTCTCAATAACTGACCGTGTGGCAAACTGGTGACCAAGGCTGTCCTTGATGTGTACGATGTCGAAGCCTCCGTGATGACGTTCACGATGTGTTATCAGACCAACACGACCCAAGTTATGTCCACCAGTGATCATGCACACGTTGCCTAAACATTGTTTACACAGCCATCTCCATATGTATTATCACACAGGGCCTAGGTTACGTTATGCACAAAAATTTTGAAGCACATGCACATCCGGAGACATCATCTGTGTGGCGCATCAACATCGTGACTATCAATGGCCCAGCAAGTGACGTCATTAGATAAGGCTAGGGCATTAATATTTATGATGTTGATGGGCCGTGCTGACATCACCGGTTGTGCAGCCTAGCCATCATGGTGTCGCATTTTTTACATCATGTCTGTAAATCATCAATTTTAAATGTAAGTTTCTCCATGTTAACAAAATGCTGGATGCCGATATTACTGTCAAAATTATCACATAAGTATGCATTTTTAGGAAAACTGATCAAATGCACATGTTCATTTTGGTGTCTGTGGACCTTTAAGGTGGGGTACTATAATTCTGGCTTCCAACAAAAACAGCCTGGACAAATCTGACACTGAAATATGTCAATACCAGGCAGTTACCAGAGTCAAATTTGACGAATTCTTCAATTTTTCCGGTTGCGATGTTGACGCGGACAGTGTCGTTGACCTTGATCAGAGGGTCTGGATAGCGAATGGTGCGCCCGTCACTAGTGACGATACTTGGCACACCTTTCAGCCCGACCAGCACTTTCTTTACTTTGCACAGCTTGTACTGAACAAAACACAGCCAGCCACAGCGTATGAACAGTGGCAAGGCTATCACGGCTGAAGCTAAAGGAACGTACAAAGCAAACAAAACAAAAACCAAAGTAAGTGGAATCACTGTGGCAAGTCCACCCAACTCTGTATTTGCCAGGTAGCAGTGTAAGACTGACAGTTCGGCAGCAGTTTGTTGTATGACTAAAAAAAGGCAGAGTTGCCTGCAGTAAAACAGCAATTTCACCTAATAAAAGCTTGGTTTAGGTGTGTTTACGTCATCTGGTGCTTAATGATTATACATCAAATTAGCAAACATCAAAACATGAACCATCAGCAAAATTAGCCACCGGCAATGACTAACAGATAACCAGTGCTTGAAGTGGGATAATACAAACCAGTAAGGCATAGTGGCACTTCTTTTGCTCCCCATAAAACATGCCGGAAAAAATGCTGTCAATTTTTTTCCGAGACAGTTACAAAATAAAACATTCGATACACTACATTAGATCAGCATCTGGCAAACTGACAGTTTTCATAGAGTAACTTATTTTCTTCCTCTTCAAGCCGTGCAGGTAAGAGTTACCCCACCTTTGCCTCCTCTGGTGTGATGCGGTGAACAGCAAAACGTCCTTTAGAATCGTAGATAAGTCGGAAGTTCTCACCAGTTCGTTCAATTGTGATGACATCTGTACCAAACATGTAACATATACACATGGGCACTGCTATATATGCAGGCTCAGACCCTCATCATTGACCACCAACAGAAAAGTGCCCTCGCCGAGTCCGATCGTCACGTGACCGATGGTGTCAATGCATAAATTAGGGTTAGAATGATACCAAGCAAGCTACCCAATGCCCAATATTACTGAGTCCCGCCAATACAGTCATGTTTCAACAAATACACACTGTGTAACAAAAAAGTAGTACACCAGCTCATATCAATAACTTTATCAGTTGTCAAAAGATTTTTAAAATTCTTTCACTAGCAATCTGGCATACTCTCTTGTTAAAAATCTCACCACTCATTTAAGCGTATCACTACACTTATAAAAAAATAACATAAAACTGCCATGGTTTGGCTAACTGCTATAGCCAGGTGGCCTACCAAATGCAGGATAGAAAAGGGTGTCACACAAACTCCTGGGTGGAAGTAAAAAGAAATAATTAAAATTTGCAACTCATTACACAAGTTTTTCATAATTGACGAACAAAAATGCAGACCCATAAAGCCGGCTGGGTACGTCTTGTCCGTCCGTACTTTTCCGTCAACTTTCACCAGGCGCTGGTTGACGATCTTTTTGACTTCATCATAGGTAAGAGCGTACTTCAGCCGGTTGCGCAGAAACACAGCCAGTGGGAGGCACTCACGCAGCCTGTGAGGACCACAGCTTGGACGAGGTGCCTACCAAGTAGACGACAAAACAAACATTAGTCGGTGACGAAGTAAGGTGGCTTGGTGACATTAATGGTTAGGATGCTTGACTAATGATTTGACAGGTCGTGGGTTCAACTTTAAATGGTTACTACTAGGATGCCAAAGGTACGGTAAACCATTTCAATTTACAATCAACTCCACTTTCCATCCCTTTGCTAGAAGTAAACTGAGTACTTACCGACCTGCTTGTATTCGGTGGCAGGTAACTCCATATGGCAAATGAAGCTCCATACCTCTGAGATGGGTTGCCATACTATCAGAAGCAATAGATGACATTCAATCTTCTTAAGTAGTTTTACATCCTACTTAACATGTTATCAGTCATTCAGTGATAAGTCTTTTCTGCCAATCACATGCACTAGTACTGATAATGAATTAGCAACACCATAAAGAACCTAAATAACTATTAAAAAACAGCTACGTTATCATTAAACAGTGAGCAAAGTCAGACTAACTACTTTTCCTACAGAAGAGATGACTGACTACTGAATGACAATGGGAAATCAGGCACAGACAGACTTTTCAACTCAATGCCTACAGCTTTCTGCTGATCATGCTAGGGAATCTCGGGTGCACTGCAAGCACCCCAATTGTATCTGGGACAAAGCACTGGCTGCAAACTCATTTTTACACATTTTGAGGTAACTAACTGCACCTGGTGGTGACTTTTTTGCTTATGTTTGCACAATTTTTCCTTGTTTCGGCTGACGGGGGTTGACCAAATCCCCAGCCTTGGTGATGGGCCTCAGGATCTTATCTCAACACTTGACGTGCTACCGATACACGCAACAGAAATGATCTATGCTACTACAAATTATGCAATTAAACAGTAGCATGCTATAACAGCCATACTTACAAACACCCCTCCAAGCTTGTCCAACATCCAATGCTTCGGCGCATTGATTCGCTTCAAATGCTTCTTCGGACCACGACCCTACAACACCATACACAGAACAGCAATTGTAACTAAAAGTATAAGTGGGTACGATGATACAATATTCCGACAGACAGCTGCAAATTTCTGTCATCAAAGATTATGAAATGGGTGCTCAAATTTTTAATTTTGCCCCTGAATCCTAGCAAAATGGGGGATTATCAGCCCCAAATTTATGGTATAACTAGGACTAATCAACAAAAAAATCCGAACAAAATACAACACAAAGTTATACAAGAACGTACAAATCGAGTAAACTCATGTCTTAACAGCGGTTCATCGCGTTCCGTCCAAACCAGCTTTTAGGCAATGCAGTCCACGTGTGAACGCCTACTTCAACAAAGTTCTGCTCTAGTCCTAGCACATACGGAAATCATAAAGAACAATTTAGGCTGAGCAGACAAATATACAAAGTAAAAGGAATCGTAATATTAGACTAATCAGATGTATACTATCGCAAATAAACGGCTTTTTTCTCACGACAATTAAAAACAATCACCATTTTTTCAATGGACCACAAGAAAAGGCGGAAGTAGCATAGAAACAGTAACTTTAGCTTTAACTTGAACTTGAACTTGAATTTCTGCATAAAGCGAGATTTCCATGCAACGCAAGTTGCGCAACGAACGCAAGAAAGTACAATAACAAACGCAATGAACCCAACCAAAAATGGAAAAACTTAAGTTTTTCAAAGAAGTTTTAGGTTTTAAGTTTTTAGGTTTTTCTTCAGTATTTTGAGGTTTTAAATTTTTTATCTTTTTAACTTTTTAGCCGATCGTACTACAAGTTTAAGTGAGCCTAACAGTCCAGCTAGTGGCATGGTTGTCGTCCGTTTGTCTGTCCGTCCGTATGTAACGAATGTATTGTGGCTAAGCTTTAGGTTGTAGGGAAAACTTTTTACACGATTAATTAGCCATGTGTGTTAAACTCGGGCATGCAAAATTTCAGCCATTTATAGTGCAAGGGAACATTTTCAAATTGTAGGTTAATTGACGGGAAATAGGAAAAATGTGTTTTCAACGAAAAACTGGCCTTATCTCGGAACGAGAGTTCCAGGAAACGAAAGCACTAGGAAAAAAACGCTTGATATGTCAAAAGTTTTGCAATCGTGTATAGAATCAAATAGAGCTTGCATATCTGTCCATGGAAATATTCTTTGCCCGATTTACATAAATCTGCGCCATCCCTAAAATCATGCTAAATTCACAGTAACGCATGGATGTATGTTGATTTTTTCATCAGCATACAGTGAAATAACAACAATCATTAACGCACATGTTTAGTTTAAATGAAATTCAACACTGGCAGTTAGACACCCTTAACTTGCATTCATAGGCTAACCATCGTCAGTTTTTTGGCAGCTAATCGATCTCTGGAGTCAATGTGTTCAGGATCAGCTAAGCCCAGCATTTGATTAGCACACGTTTTAGCTGGTCAGTTTCCGCAATTTTGTAACCATGTCATCTGCCGCAAATTATAAGCCGCAACACCGAGTAATCCACAGGGTTAAAATTCGGCTTATTTGGCAGCAGGTTTTCGAGTTCAATGAACTAGGGCACATATGAGAGTGCAGGCAAATGCTTAATTTCAACGGTAATAATGATTTATGCAAATTAGGCAAAATAGGCCTATTTAAATCCGCTATGCAAGTTAATCATTTTTTCTTTGAAGCATTTTGACACTTTCGACATATCACACGCCTTTCTGGTTTCTACCACTAATCGTCGCAAAGTTATCAACGCTCAAACAGTCCGGTTTTTATTGGACCACCCTATAGAAGCGTCATCATAGCGTTTGTGTTAGGCCTACGTGACTGCAGACACTCTGGGAAATCACTTTTTTCTCCACGTAGTGTCAAAAAAAGAGATCGCTTGTCTCGTCGGTGGTGGCATCCGTTCCGTCAGCTGCGTTCACTGCGTTGCGTCATTTATGTCAGCTACGTCAGTTGCGTTGCGTACGTTACTTACCTCTGGTGCGTGGTGTGCGATGCGTGCGTTGCGTTACAAACCCCGCTTTAAAGTCTATCGCTCCGTCTGATGTTGTGTAATTTTAACAGTAGTGTTATATACAAGTAATTTGAGAAAAGCTCACGTGACGCGCGATAGCAGCGGACCTGCCACTTGATCAATCAGTGTAGGCCTACAGCAATAAGATATTAATGCATCTTGAAAGAATGCTTAAATTTGGTGCCTCCGCACGGAAGACTCATTGAATTAAAAAGATCGAAACTTAGATTCTCAAAAATGTACGTTCTATGCTAAAAAAAATGTCATATACGCAGGTTGTCCAGGCCCATCTCCAGCCATTTCGGCGCAATTCACTCTTCAAATGTGTGACGCAGCCGAAAATTGCCAAAAAAATCACTAAAACTCCTATTTTGGGAGTTCAGGGTCATTCAAGGTCATCGACGTTGACATCAATATAAAGCTTGTCACTATTGCTTTTTATGATAAGCAGCAAGTCTGTGCCTATCTGCAACCGTTTTCATGCTACATGAGCCAATAGCGGTAAAATAACCACTTTTTAAGGGGGTACCGTCTTTGACGCCTGCCTGCGTCGGCCTTCTTAAACCTAGGGTGTCGGGACTTAAACTACTAAAATCTACGTAAAATCTACGTTGAATGCTGAAAATTTCATACGCAGGTTGTCTTGGTCTATCTCCAGCCATTTCGTCGCAATTCAGTGTTGAAATGTGCGCTGCATCCAAAAATTGCGAGAAATTCACTAAAAACCCTTTTTGGGCAGTCAAGGTCGTTCAAGGTTATCGATGTTGATAAATCTAAAAAGCCTGTCACCAGTGCTTGTTATGATAAGCAGCATGTCTGTACCTATCTGCAACCGTTTTTACATTAAACGAGCCAATAACGGCAAAATTGCACTTTATCATGCCAAGGTGTAACTTGTGTAACATTTTTTTGCAAGACAGCATAAATATCTGTGAGTTTTTTGCATTTCCAAATATCAGAAAGCAAGCAAATTTGCGGCTTCTTTTGCATGTCCAAAAGTGCTTCAGCTTCAGAGGGTCTTCGCCCCATGACCCCCTGACCATGGCTCTGAACCCCGCTGCCACTAGACCCCGCTACATCTGTTCAATACACACAACTGAATTAGTCGACATTTGGCCCACACAACAACAAAAAATTATTGCCCCTGTGCCCTGGCCTTTGCCCCCCGTTGCCACCTAGCTTCATTCCTAGCATCGTCCATGCCTACAGGTTTACTTTTTCGCCAGACCTGAAGCACGGGAAATTGTTCGCTCGTTCGTTAGGCCTGTCATAGGCCCCATGAGGAACAAAGACGAATATAACTTAATACGCCATATATTCGTCTAAAAGGGTTACTCACATTCGCATAACAATTCACAGGCATTATACAAAGCATGTACAACGGAAAAGCAACTACAGGTGAATTAAGCCTACGTACAAAAGCAGCTCGTAGTCAGACTTCTAAAAGGACTGCGGTTAGACTCGAGCAAGCGGCCCTCCATGAATCCAGCTAGGGATCTGGGAAGTGATGTAAACTAACCCAGTGGCGTCGGGGGCAAAACCGCGGCAAAGGGGCGCAGACGTATGCATTCCTAGCTCGAAAGTTGCATATGGTGATTAGGTCAAAAAAGTAAAAGTAAGACTTTCAAGGTTTTTAGGCTTTTAGAACTTTCATAAATCTAGGTTTTTGAAACCAATTTCACAAAGCTTTTGATGGTAATTTTCAATGCACGTTTTTTAAAAATAAAAAAACGTTGAGCAAAATAAATACGTTAAAAAACGTTAAAAACGTGGCAAAAATAAAAAACGTAAAAAAACGTTTTTTTACATATATTCAAGAAAATATACGCAACAGACGCGACGCAACGAACGCCGCTGACGCAAACGGCGAAAACGCAAAGACGTAAGCGAGCAGTGGTTGCGTCCGTTGCGCTACGTAAACTGCGCCGGCTGCGTTGCGTACGTTGCGTCGAATGGAAAGCAGTGTACAAAGCAAGCGAACTGGCAGTTTAATTATTTCTGTCGCTTAATTTCGTACACGCTCTATGCGTGGTTTCTATCCAAAGCAACGAACGCATCGTACGCTACGCTGCAAACGCAGTTGATGCAACGACCACTTTTTGGGCCCACCGCTAAGCGGTAAGCTTAAATGTCGGCCGACCCTTTGTCGTGGTTGTCGTCTGTCCGTCTGTCTGTAACGAATATATACTGTGGCTAAACGGTTCAAGATAGGCTCTAGATTGCTATTAGGCTAATCACTAATAAAAAGTGGCATCGCTTTTTCAGATGACATAAAAATCATCGACTTTGAATGTCCTTCAAAGTCAGTGACAACCAGTAAGGTCGGCTCTACCCTAGCGACAGCTGGGCTTCTTGTACCCTTACGTTTTCGCCGTAATTGCGTCAAGCGTGTTCGTCGCGTCTGTCGCGTAAGCCTACTGCTCTTGCGTCCATTGTCTTCGTCGTGTACTTCCTTGCGTCATTTTCGCTCCTCGCGCCTGTGTCAATTGCGTCAAAAAGTACGCAGCTTTGCTTTGTGGCTAGGGGCGTCGTGCGTTAAAAGAAAGTAGGCGTGTCAAGAAGTTACAAATTCCTCACAGAGGAAACTATGGGTGCCCTAAATTTTCATTTTGCCTTTAAATTTCCCCGCAATTTTTTTCTCAGTCTCAAATTTTGCTTTTTTGGACAAAAAATCTCCGACAAAAGACGATTTTCGGACAAATTTTAGACCGTCAAAAGTTTGGGGAGGGGCAATTGCTCCCCTCTGCCGTGACATCACTGGTTGCGTCCGGTGCGTTGAACGAAAATTGCCTAAACGTCCACGCGTTTAGCCGGATCGCTTCATTACCCAGCATAAGACGATGCAGGCAAACGGGATGAAGACGCATAGTAGTATGTAGCCGGCGGTCGTCAGCCAGAACGCGTACCAGTACAGCGTCGGGTTACAGTACGTGTCGTCATCAGAATTGCCCGTAAACTTGTGGAAGGTCGAATAAATCCAGTAACTACCTACTCACACACGCACGCACGCACGCAAGGCTGCAGGGCGTTCGATTTTGATTTCGATTTCAGTCAACTCTTTCGATACAGAGACAACAGCAATAACAGTGAGAATATGCAGAGCACGAATTGAACAGGACAGCACTGAAAGGCACCACAAAGTGCATTAACAGTAGCGTATGCCCATAAAATAGACCGAGATAAAACAAAAATTACTATACTATACAGTTATACTAATAGCGCCGTCCAATGGACAAAGAAACCAAAATCAACGTTTGGGGAATTCAGGAAAAATTAAAATTTGAAGTACTACCCATAATATGCTTTGTGCGAAATGTAATTTTGCTTTCTAATTTATCCATAATGGAGAATTTTTGCCTCAAATTATGTATTTTTGGAAAAAAATTATCGAATGGCTGAAATATAAAGCGAAGGGCAATTGTTTCATGCCCCTGCTATGACGTCAATAATTTTACATTTAACCGTGTCGTTAAACAGAGAACACCGATACAGAAAGGTGTCGCGTTTGCGGCCCCGCTGGGAGAGCTTGCCAAGGTTCCCAGACTCTATGGCTACAATTGGGGTAAAAGGAATAAGGGGAAGAAAAACAAGCGGAAGAGAGAGGTGGAAAGGGAGGGGCTTCTAAAATGCCCCCGAGACAAGTTTTTGCCTACACCAATGAAAGACGTGGTACGGAGCTCACCGCAGATGAACCAAACGAACATGAAGCAGCCAGCCGTGCACTCGGAGACTTTGCAGAACGTGTTCAGTGCGTCAATACGTACAATGGGTCTGTCAGGGTCCTTCACCAGGCCGATCGACTGCAGGAACCCTGACAGGTTCTCATACAGTGCGAACGCCCCGCCGACCACCAGATACATCGGGATGAAACGTTGCACTGGACAGTCTGCCAAGAATAGCGCTCCTGCACATAACAACAGCCCAGTTGTCGCTAGGAGAAGCCAACCGTACTGCTTGCGCCCAAAGTGAACGTATTTTTTTACTTGTTTACGTAAATTCCAATATGACGTGAACTTTCGGTTGTTTGGCATCGCTCCCCTCAAAATACTTGTGTTGTCAATTGAAACCAAACCACTGGAGTTAGCGGCATGGTTACTATCGACAGCCTATAGGATCTTACGAACGCTTTATTTGACGGTAACATCGCCGACACTTTACGACATACCGTTTAGCCACAGGACATAAGTGACGAACGACGAACAGAGGACATGCGAGAGACGGAGAGACGAACAACAGAGCGTACCATAACGGTCTGCTTAAAATGAAATTAAAAGAACATTTGTTTGCGATGCAGCTGATAAGGTGGATTGCGTCAATACGTACAATGCAATATACACTGTCTCAAAAAAAAACATCCCCGACATTTTTGACTGTAACTTAAAAACCAATTATCAGATTTTGGTAATTTTTGGTAAAATATTTCTGACACAACTTGCCATCAAATGACCGTTCATTTTTCCACCTTACCCACTGTATGCTTTTGCACTACCTGGGGGAATCAGATCAAGCAAAATATGTGTTGAAATAAACAGAAAACCTGAAAAAAACATCCCTGACATTATCGATCGTAACTTAAAGACAGATTGGCAGATTTTAATAATTTTTGGCAGAAATATTTCTGACACGACTGGCTATTATACAAGTGTTTTAGTTTCTACCTTACCGAACGTCTGCTTTTGCACTACCTGGGGAAATCAGACAAAGCATAATACGTGTTAAAATGAATGAAAAAACGTCGATACATTTCATCTATCCTAATCTGTGGGCCCCAAGAGCCGGTCTATTACAAGGTTTGACTGTCATGCAGCAGTGTGTCCAACAAATAAAGTATAAGAATGTTTGTGAAGTCAAGAAGCGACTGGTACAGCCTGGATTGGTCTGGAGTAGAACATTATCGATACTGCTGTCAATCAATGGAGAAAGCGTCTCCTTGCCTGTGTTCGCATTGTGGGCCAACACTTTAAGCAATTTTACGCAAGCAGTTGAAAAATGGACAACTGAATGAAATGTCAGCCACAGTGTTAAAAATGTAAACAAAATGTGTTTTTCGCATTGTGCTAATTAAGCAATCATATTGCATTGGATAAAAAGTGATATTTCGCTGGTTGTGTTTTCCCCAGGTAGTGCAGAAACAAACGTTGGGTAAAATAAAAAAAACTAAATAGTCGTTTAATGGCAAGTTGTGTCAGAAATATTTGTAATAAAATTATCAAAAATCTGGTAATTGCTTTTCACGATACAGTCAAAAATGTCAGGGATGTTTTTTCGAGACACAGTGTAGTACAAATATCACATAAAATGTCAGAAAAAAATTAGGTAAAATGCAGTTGGCGATCGCAACAATAAACGTATTATCTACGAGCTTATGTTCCTGTATAAACGAAAGTAATTAGATAACTTAGTCGTTATCAGCGGAAGTAATAAATAACCTGTTAAATCGTTATGACACCTTATTATGTTTATGGCAAATTGTGTACCATGGCGATATCAGCTCTGCAAAAATCGTTCCGAAGAAAATATATCTAAAAGCAAAACTTCGAGTTATATTGCTCGAGGTTTGCTAAATGGCTTAAAGTAGAATTCCCACAAAACTATATTTCATACATGTCAGAAATGCGCGCGACAAGCTCTAAAAAGGTTTTTAAACTCTTAAAAGCTTTTTGTTGTAGACTGAAATTGTCATGGGACACAACTTTTCAGCACAGATCAGCAATATTTTTGCAATTGTGCGGGTAAAATGTTTTGACATAAAATGTAAGATATTTGGCTTATGCATATTTTCTGCTCGTATGACAATACTATAGATGTAAAAAATGTTTTTTACGTTTTTTATTCTTGCCACGTTTTTTACGATTTTTAACGTTTTTTATTTTGCTCAACGTCTTTTTATTTAAAAAACGTGCATTGAAAATCCCATCAAAAGCTTTGTGAAGCACTTTTGGGACCACAGAAACGAATTAATAAGTCATAGTGATGTACTTTACTTGGTTAGTTCAAATACACTAAATAAAATGTTTTTAAGTAGTATATTTAGTTAGCTTAATGCTACTGTCTTACGACCACACAGCTGAATTGAAATTAAATGACGTTCTTTCTATCTGAAATATAATTCCAGGTATACTGCACTTACAGCATCAGGCATTAGGCAAAAAGTTGAACACATTATGGCCAACGTTTTTTATTCAACGTTTTTAAACGTTTTTTTATTCTTCCTGGAACGTTTTTTTTACATCTATGGACAATACTGACACTGGCGTAAATTATAGCGTAGGAAGTAGACTACGCCACTGACAAGACGACACGTCATTTAGTTAAGTGCAGCGTAGGCTATGTAACAGCCACATAAGCCATATGACGAAGGCCTACAGCCGTCATAAACACAGGTACTTTCTCCCCTCCCCGCTCCAACGCCTAATGGGGTGTTTACACGATCCAGCAAACGTCCAGCAAACTTCCAGCAAATGTATTCAAAATACACGTGCTAATGCTGGACGTTTGCTGGATCGTGTAAACACCCTATCATACCTACCGGCCCTTACGTTGATGAGCCGGTAGCGTAATGAATTTTTCTGCACTGACATCACGCTCACGTGACAGCCGAAAGACCTACGATATAGGTAGGGGCCGTAAAGGTAAAGGGAGCCATGCCCCAGCTGGGCCGTAGGCGGGGTGCTCATCTCCCACTCGCGGCCGTTGAGCCCGTAGGTGGATAAACCACTTGAGTCCGTGACGCATGGCCAGTGCGACGCCAGACCTACGGTTACCTTTCCAGCCTCGGGGCATCACCGCCCTTTGACCGGTACCAAATTATACTGCTTGGTGACAGAGGCACATGTGTGTGAACAGCTTGCCTAAGGTCGTTACCCGGCAGTGTCCTGGTGCGGAGTCGAACCTGCGCCCCTGAGTGACCTCAGGATTACAAGTCCGGCACGTTACCGTTAAGGGCCGTAGGGCCTATAATATAAGCTTATGCCCCCTGTTTACATCAGTTGTAATTAGTTGTACACCGTGAGTTAAAAAACATGACACTGAACACTTCAGGTGTGGTGCGAACTTTAACAGTCATTTGATGGCAAATTGTCCGCTGAGTCCGACAGTTTGTCGGTGAAAGATTTTTTTTTTAAATTGGTCAATATCTGGTCAAGATATGGATATTGGATAAAAGTTGAGATAAGAGTTAAGTTGATGTTTTTTGACTCAGGGTACAGACTAGAAAATGTCAGAACGTTTTGACTGTAGGCAGGCGAGTGTCATGTGAAGCTCAGGCAAAACTGTATAGGCTAGGCTATACGTCATGACATGTAACTTACGTGTAAATGTTTTTATTACTGTTAAAAGGTCAAAAACAACATCTTACCCATAATTATCATCGAGATCGGAATCGCCAACACTAGTCCAAGACAGACGCTGCAACCGACTACAAAGCAACGCGACAACACAGTTTGCAAGTTGCAGTTTGCATAGAAATCGTATATTTGGCGAACATAAAAACAGAGACGAAACATTTTTACTTTGGTTTTCGGTTCATTTCGATGTTTTTCACACGTGGACAATTTAAAGCTAACAGATATGGATATAGAGTTCTTGTCACTCGGATCTGCTATGCGAAAAAATTATAGTGCGTTTAAAAACTGAACTGAATGGCGAACATACAGAGCTCACCGCGCTGCATTAAAAACAGTGATTAACATTATAATGTCGACTTAATGTCGACATGCAGCCGTCCGCATAGCTATGCACATCTAAAAATTTGCTTCTACATACTGTAACGTATTAAGCGTTTGTAGTAAATTAAGTATACAGCGCAAGCCGTGTTTATGCCACTATGGTGAATGGTGAGGTTCTGATATTAATATAGGTAAGCTTTTTATTTGTCCAGTTACATTAAAACTACCTAGAGTACATCAATTCTAGATCTTCTGCGTTCTTTTGTTCTTTTACTCACGATACGAGGCTGTACGAGACAGATGGACAGGCAAGCAAGACTCGCATGCAATTTATAAGATGATCACACATGCACCGTGGTCCATAAAAAGTGCTACTTTTGTTTTTTGAATAGCTTCGTGAAACATCAGCCAATTTTAATAATTTTTGTCAGGCAACATCAGAAAGAAACTTTATGCAAATAACTTAGTTTTAACCACCTCACCTTAATACTGTCGCTACACTACCTTGTGAAATGCAGAAGTCATTCAGTTATTGAACTTGCTGCTGGCAAGTTAGGTTAACGTCCACTGCTTGCGTTCGTGCTGGAGAAGAACATTTCGAGCACATTCTGTAATAAAGACGATGTGATATGACACGTGTGACTTTTTGAAAGACAATAATTGCCAACTGTGTTTGTCGCTATTCAGTTAATCATTTCTGAGCCGAAGCATGCGCTATATAGTATGAAGTCATTGTTGTAAACGGCCAAACTACGACTTCTGCATTTCACAAAGTAGTATTAAGGTGAGGTAGCCAAAACTATAGTTATTTGCGTCAAACCTCTTTTTGGTGTTGCATGCCAAAAACTTATAAAATCGGTCGACGTTTCACAGAGCTATTTAAAAATAAAAGTGGCACCTTTCAATGGACTACGATGTATTGTATATAGGCCAAATGCAGCGTACCGGTGCCAGTGAATATGCAGAGCAGAGATTTGATAAATCTTGTGTTACTGGTCGACTCCTGCTTAGCAGCCTTGACCTTCTTGAACACTGAGTTGTAGGATGGAGGTGGCTACCCTGGTACTAACGCACAACAAACACTTGTCTGTCAGTAATTTATAGAGCGTTTGTTAAGCAGACAGTTACATTTGCAGCTCGAGAAATATTATTTTAAAAAACCAATAAACAGGGCACTTGTTTGCGACATTGCCCGCTTTAGAATGAAAACCTGTAACTATGCATTACTGTCTCAAAGCCGGACAATTTCAAGTCTAGTAAAATGACAGTAACAGTGTGCCTCATGCGATAATTAAAGAACAAGTTTTGATGATATTAGCACTATTGACAACCTGCAGTGTCCTCGGTGTGTTCCGGTGCCATTGGACTACTTGGTGTGCTTGTCTCCTCAGCTCCAGCATAAGAAGCATCGGTCTGAGGTTGACCAGCTTCCACGTCCTATGAACAACATCTGCTAGGAAACCGGCCTACCTACACCACCTCAAAATTACGAGGTCTGCAAGTAGGTCGTCGGAAGATTGCTGCTTCAACGTAAAATAATTCACATGTGCTTCCGATTGCCGTTAGTCGCTAAAAACTTCAGCCTTTAACTTGGCCCCTGAAAATATTGCTGCAGTTTTAGTTTGCTTTAAAAATTTTCACTGGTAAAAACTGTTTGCATCTAGTCTGTTATGCTGCAGTATTTTAGGCGAAATCGCATCAGTGCAAGCGATTCCGCCTACAGCTACACATTTCTCAGTAACGTGGTCTGTCGTCTGTCTGTCGTCTTTTACATTTGTGCACTTTGCTTAGACCGTCAAACATGGCGAATAAAAACGAGAAGCGATTTTTTGTTTTACCAACTTATTTTAGTGCTCGTTATTTTAGTTCTCATAGGTAATAAATGTCAGAATATGTCACTTTATTATTTTATGGGTTTTTGTATATATCACACGAATTGTCATTAAATAAAATTAGCTAGCAAATAAAAAGTATTCCTCGTCCTACAGACTGCAACCAGGCTCACATGAATTTATTAGGCCTTACTGTAGCCAATCTCTGATAGTGCTAGCGTTGTCAGCGAAAGCTTTCGAAAATCCGATGAATCTTCCATATTTTGTCACAATTTTGTGTTTTTCAATGCATTTTCGATGGAATGTGAATAATTTCCTATTATGCTACAGCTGATTAATGGGACTATACTGTGTTGCTGTTTTAAGTGGCGCTTGCATATAAAAAATTTTACTTTCACAAAAAAATCTTGCAAAATATTATTCTACAGGCTACTTTTAACACGTTTGAGATAGACCGTAGTTGCACGTAGAACTAAGCCTGATTTTTGTAGCTTTTTTAGACACGCGCGCCGTCGCACGGCGCCTAGCACCGTGAAATGAAACGCATTCTACTGCTCGCTGTAACTGAATTACAGCTCAGTTAACATAACATTGTCCATACAACAAAATACGAACATATTTAGGCTAACATACCGTCATAGTGCGACCTAGGTGTGCAAAGTTTACGACAAGCACCAACACAACGTGAGACAGCAAATGTTCATATGTGAACACACCGAACTATGACGAATTGACGATGACCTGAGCTCAGGCCTATTATTATTATAATACCACGCGCCTGCGACTAAACAGCCTAAATAGTAGTCTTCGCTACAGGCGCCAGTCTCCCCTCTTTCCTCCTTTACATAGACACAGTAAGCCAGTTCTCTTCATGCATCGATAAACCGTTGTAGAAGCTAGTGCAGGGAGGGCGCCTTTTTGCATGCATCACTCGGAGAAGATTCGAAAACGAAGTGGGAAAATTTGTTTTTAATATTTCACGCAGGAGACGCTGAAAATGCAAGTACTGGTTTGCTAGTTACGAGTAGGCCTACAATACTATTAAGTGCTTGGTACGCCTACAGAATCACCTGTACTGACCGGCCGAGTTAGAAAAGTTAGCCAGCGAATGGGATCACCGACGAGGAACGAAATACAATACAATACAATACAATAAATTTAAAGTGAAAATGCCAATGGCACTGCAGTCACTTTACAGTCAACTGTGGGAAAGATGAAAAAAACGAGAGTTTTTAATTTAGTTTTAAATGTACGCAAGCAGTCCGAAGACGTCACTTCTGAAATGTCTAATTGTAAAACCGAACTGTAAAAAATATTGCACTGCGACACATACATGTAGGGCAGCAAAAATAGGTTGTTGTGTATTTGATGCAAATATGCAGGCGGTTCCTGCTATCAGAAGTGTTTACTGATCCGCGAAAGAACTGTTGGCCATTGTACATTACGAAACGTGTTCTTGTTATTTGCGGAGCAACATCATCGTCTGTTAGAAGTATCGGTAATTCTAGTCGCCGGCGTTTATATACGCTGTTTCATGAAAAAATGCACCCTTTTTTCATAATTCAGTCAAATGATGATCAACTTACACAAAATTTTTATTAGATGTAGCTGAAGAAATACTAATTCGAAATATTTGGACAAAATATGGCTGATTGTTAAATATTTTTGCTCGTCGTGACGTAATGCTGACGTCATAGTGTGCTGCGAGTACAAACTGACTTGTTGCAACCGGTGCTGCCAGACTTGCTACATAGCTGCCCTGCGTCGATGGCGAGCTTTATCTGGGCTATTGATGACTAACTGATGAAGTTTTACTGTTGTAGCCACAAAAACGTCCAAAACGATCACTTTCACACACTTGTGTAGATAGCTTAACTTGTACAACTTTTAGCAAGACAGTGCACCAGCACACTCCGCTTAGGAGATGGCACAGCCACATTCTCAGACTCCACCCCTATTTTTCCGCTTTCCATTCCAAAATTCTGGATTCGCCACTTCTATTATGTGGTATTAAGGGCCCCGCGCATGCAAAAGACGGCTCTGTACCTATCTGCAACCGTTTTCACACTATAACAACAAATAGCGGCAAAATAACGTCTTTTTAGGGGGTACCTCTTTTTGATGCCCTCGTTTGAGGGGAACCCCTTGCATGAAATTTTGTCACGAAAAACTAGAGTCTTTGGGGAAGCCCACACTGAAGATTTCGTGATCCTATTTTGCACCGTTTTGACATAATACAGCAGTGTGACGGACAGTAGACAGACGGACAGACGCCCAGGCAATGGCTAAAACGCCCGAAGCATTCAGCCATCGCGCGCATAAATCGTGTTTTGAAGACATTGGGCTATGTCGGTCGCAATTCTAACCTAGGCCGCAGAAAGGGTCATGTTTTCAATCTGCCGGTTACTTCTCTATGCATTTTGTTGTCCGCTTGTTTGTCCGCTTGATTTGTGGAAAAAAAATCCAGAATAATTCTGTATACTAGCCTATACGAATAAGTGAAGATTGGTTTGAGAACCACCTGTTCAAACTCTGGTGGTGATCTGATACAAGATTCCGGGTCTAGATATAGGTCCAAAAAATAAGTTTAATTTTCGTTCAATTCGCTAGGCCCCATTACTGTTGTCGACGAATATTTGAGATCTCTGACATGTTTTATTGAACTCCATTCTATTATATTCCGTTATTCTACAAAACGTACGTTGTACGTATTGCGGTTAATCTCTTTCCCTTAAAGTTACAGGCGCGCATTCGCTGAATTTTAAACCAATGTTTGACCCCCCGCCTTTCGTGAAAAATGTTGGAAGAACCCCCGTCTCTGTTGGAGTGTGTGTTAGTCAGCCTTGATCATTTTTTAGCGCGTGTAAAAATTCAAAGGCACAGCACCCCTTAAGAGTCGAAATATGGTCTTCCGAAAAAGTCGATTTTGGTGGGTCAAAATGCGGTTTTGAAATCATATAGCTACGTCGGTGCTTTCCCAGCGTGTAAGTGCGAGTAGGTATAACCATGATTACCATATACCTGCTCACACGCGCTTACACGCTTGGAAAACATCGACGTAAGCTTTTTCACATGAACTGAACATCGACTCGTCGCGAACACTGATGTTTCATTAAGTCACAGAAAATCGTCGCTTGATTACTCGCTTATCCATAAATTGTCAGGTTTGCCTGATTTATTTTTAACGGACTTTTTCTCGTTATTTTAATTGTGATATGCTACGTACATTACTTTCGGTTATTTTTTCTGTTGTTACATATTATTGTAGGTTACTGTGACTATTTTCAGTGCATCCTGTCTGTCTGCTGCCGTTTTGGCGAATAAATATTTTTTGATATAGCCTTGGTATCCTAATATAATACAGTCACTGTACAGTGGAATAACTCGTTAGCTCACTGTATAATGTATATAGGTATGATGAATAATTTTTACTCCCCCTAAAATGACTCCTTAGTCATTATTGTATGTAGAGTACTGCCTTCGTATAATATTGACTTCTTGTGTAATAATTTGGAGACTAATAAAAGTTATTTTTTAAAATCGTTGTTGCCGGTTATTCCGAGTCAGTATAATATGTTCGTAGCTGAATAGCTATAAATAATGACTGAGGGAGTGTAAATTATGCACATAATATTGACTTGAAAATGGGATTCATTATTATATGGAAATCATTATTATACATTATACCGGCACAGCAAGCGCTTAATTGATCTGTTCGATACTTGGCTTGGTACATTTTATCTAACGGACGATTGTTATCACACAGTCAACAGCATCGAAACACGCACCTCCTGGAAATTCCTGTAGGCCTCTGCACGGCCACCAAAAGACACAACCACAGCAGCGCACACGTAGTCAATCGCCATTGGCTACGGCCATGGTGTGTTTTCTTGAGGATAATAATTAAAAGTTACAACGATGATACATTTACAGTGATACATTTATTATGAATGCGACGCGTTATTTCGAATTACGCTAGGTCTATCGTTATCAGACTTGCTGTGATACCAACGTACGTCTTTCGTCACACTTATTGATGAGTCGATCTGTAGGCTATTTATAGGCCTACCTGCAGGCCCGTCGAAAGGGTGGGGCAGGGGGTTAGCTACCCCGGGCCCCGAGACGTTTGGAGGCCCCACCGTTGGCCAGAAATATAAAGTACGCCAGAATGTACCATTTTGAAAAGTAAAGTTTAAAAAATTTCTTCCCAGAGGGGCCCCGTGAAAATGTTTGGGGGCCCCGCGAGAATGTTTCCTCGGGCCCCGCTGTGGCTCTCGACGGGCCTGCCTACCTGTGACGACGTTAAGTGTAGGCCTATAATCTGAACTTGGCATAGCTTTTGCTAGGAAGTTCCTTTCTCCTTTGTGGCTCGGTTTTTACGCGCGACAGCAGAATGCTTCGCGCGTCTTAGCTATGGCCTGGGTGACTGTCTGTCTGTCTGTCACACTGCTGTATTGTATCAAAACGGTGCAAGCTGGGATCATGAAATCTTCACTGTGGGCTGCCCTCAAGGACTCTAGTTTTTTTGTGAGAAAATTTGATGCCGCTAGGTGAAGGCGTCAAAGACGGGTACTCCCTAAAACGTTATTTTGCCGGTATTGGCTCGTCTACTGTGAAAATAGTTGCAGATAGGTACATACATGTTGCTTATCGTAACAAGCACTCGTCACCGCAGCCGAAAATCGCAAAAACACTCGTCACGATCTTTTTAGTTATAACAACATCGATGACTTTAAACAACCTTGAACCCCCAAAAAGCGGTTTTGGCGAATTTTTCGCAATTTTGGGCTGCAGCGCACATTTCCAGAGTAAACTGCGACGAAATGGCTAAAGATTGACCAAGTAAACCTGCCTATAAAATTTTTAGCATAAAATATAGATTTTAGTAGTCCAAGTCCAAACCTACCTGGGAACCTACCTCACCTACCTGGGAAGCAACATGACATATGACCTGGACTGTTCAAAGGAAATAGCAGTCAGAATGGCAAAGGCAATGGCAAACCTGAAGGCCTTGGACAAGATTTGGAAAAGTAAGGCGATCACTC
>Ga0209367_1002904_pt1 | contig 22980 bp, 13 predicted proteins | sample WorMetLIZISLAND2_FD_187412 | JGI IMG/M metagenome (GOLD analysis project Ga0209367, IMG submission 187412) | Marine gutless worms symbiont microbial communities from Max Planck institute for Marine Microbiology, Germany - Olavius geniculatus... ... | reverse complement strand
ACCCTGCAGGAGTTGAGCCACGCTGCCCTAGATAGGCAGCGGTGGGCAGCGATAGTAAGAATGGCGTCAGACACCAACGGGCATTGAGCCCACGGTTGCCGATGATGATGATGAGGTAGAACTACGGATGCTAGAGGGTAGTGAGTTCCAGACTGTGGTAGCTGCAATGCTAAAACTGCGGGAGGCAAAGACTGTGCGGACAGGTGGAACCGACAGAAGATTGGTGTTAGCAGAACGCAAAGATCGTGATGATAACTTAGCCAATAAAAGCGCTGCAGTATGTCAAGAAAGGCGTTGTGTTGCAATGGGACTGTCAGTTGCTTAGGTCTTCAACCACTGGCACCAGCTATAGACGTAGGCCTACCGCTGCCATAGTTTGAACTTTAGGCTATCATTAACTCGTCGTCGGTCTTTCTTCTATAGCAGCACTCTAGCCTAGCGAGCGGCCTGTAATCATCAGTTTACCCGCCGCCACATCAACACGGCGTCTCGGAACACTAAGCGAAATTATTGTTCTTGTCAGAAATTCGTCAAATTTTTACCAAGTTTGACAATTGTTGGCACATATATGGCCAAGACGATTAAAACTATGTAAGATACAGTTATTTTTCAAAATTATCATTTTCAAGTTGGTGGAAAATGGAAATTTGACGCGAAGTTTTGACAGAGACAATTTTGTTCAGTTTTTGAGACACGGCGTATAGACGGTGTCCCAAAAATTGGCACACGTAGTCATATCGATAACTTTGTCAATTTTCAACGGATTATCATTATTATTTCACTGCTAGGTTTTTTTGGAAAAGTCGCAATAAGACTGTGATAAAAAAAACCTAGCACACTTTAAACGCGTTGCTACACTACCTTGTGAACCATCAATGCTGTAAACTGGCGTGTTACGTGTGCGGTGAGCCACAGTTTTGCTGAGATAGGCCTATGAACTACTGAATTCTATGGCACATATCAACTGTGTTAAGAAAATAAAGTTAAATTTCGTCGACTTGAACTGCGGGATTAACGAATATCACAATGACATAGTCCAGGACGCCATTCTAACGCCCAAATTTTTAGCCCACTGAATGTTAATTTATTTATTTGATTTAGGGAAGAGATAAACCGAAAGAAATGTTACTGAGTTGGTTAGCTCTACCGGAAACAAGTGAAGGGAAAATAATCGGATCATCTTCAACGCAAGGATCTAGCACAGGAACAGGCAAGATGGGGTCGAGGAAGAGGAAAATTTGTCCGTAAGAGAAAAGCAGATCGAGGGTCGGTGAAAACTAAGTCACATGACCCACTGACACAGTTGAGGGAGAAGCGAAGACCGCACACAGACTGCACAGGAGCATGCAGTAAATATTGCACTAGAAAATCCGCGACAAGCTGCGATGTACGACGCAGCGACAGTAAGAGCGTGACCACATGTTGCACAACTGTAAGTAAGTAGGCTAAGTAAGTAGTCTGCATTTGTAACGCGCCATATGTCAAAACAGAAGTTCGAATCGTAGGCGCGGATAGTAACAGTTAGTCGATGGCGGTGTTGCCGGAGAAAAGATGAGTCTTGAGGTGTCGTCGAAAAGTGTTGGTAGTGGATGCTGCTCGAAAGGTAATTGGTAAACTGTTCCAAATACGAGGTGCAGTTGAGCTGAACGCACGGCCGGCGAACACTGTGTTGTCTGTTGGCTGGGACAGCAGTTGGTGGTCGGATGATCGGAGTTGACGTGACGGTGTATAGTCACTAAGCAGAACTGACAGGTGTTCTGGCTGACCAATGTTCAGTGATTTGTGGCGCAACAGTAACCACTCACCCAGTGGCGTAGTCAGGATCTGGATATGGGGGAACATGACGGATTCAGTGTAGGGAAAAGTGTTTTCTTTTTATCGGGGAAGAGGTTTGAGAAGAAGCTGTGCCCTTTCCCCAGAAAATTTTTCGATTTTTTGGAGTGAAAATGAAGCTTTTTAGTGCATTTTGATGCTATTTTGAGTAACTGAAGCGGCCTGACTTCTAACTGTGGGGTCACGTGCCTCCAATGCCTTTGTCTAACAGCGTCGGCGACTACTGCTTGCCCATTGGTCAGATCGTCAAAAACTTAAGCGTGTCATTTCAGGTTAGTTAAGCTACGTCGCTCTGTACATGCCTTTCTTCTTTCTTCTTTTCCAATAATGCACATATCCTCTTGCGAGTAATGTCGTCATCATCATCAGGCGCATGCCCCGAGCTGGAGCGTAGCGGTTTCCACGAGGTGCTTCCAGTGTTTTCGATCCTGGGCGTATTTCCAAGCCGAGTTGAGACCAAGATTATAAGGCTGGAGATCTGCTCCCAGGGTACGTAGCCACGTGTGGCGAGGGCGTCCGGGAGGGCGCTTCCACTCTACGGGCAGACCTCGCCTTTATGCGGTGGTTATACGCACTGATTTCTTCATTCCTCGACGTCGTTGTGCCTCCCTAGGTTTAAAAACCTCGTCCGAGGAAATGAGACGGAATGTTCATGCTCAATTTTAGACGGTGCCTATACGGTTGCGCAATAGTTGTGCAACAGTTGCACGTGTAGTCACTCTCTAAGTCTCCACGACGCCGAAGCAGCAGCGACAGTAAACCAACAGCAGTTGACACTCGTATAGCGTCGGCCTGACTTCTAACTGTTATACATAGGCAATGTGCCTAGGCTTTTTTAGGTGTCTGTATGATTTGAGTCGGATGTCATTGCTATGCTTAGTGAATGACAGTTGATTTATGTCTTACATGCACGCCGCCTGCACACGTCAGTGCTAGACACTAAACCAACCGCACAGAAATCACGCCGCCCAGTCATTTAACTCTTTCTGTCTGTCATTCTATCTATTTTTGCCCCATTGTGACATTTGCCATTCTTTAAGGTAAACACAGCCTTCCATTCCTCCGGGGTAGGTTAATCGAGTACCGACCTGTCTGGCTGGGGTTAAGGCGGGGGCACGTTCACCTGTGTCTGGTTGCAGGTAACAAAGTCTGATCCCATATGGCAAGTTTTCCACGAAGAGTTTACCATTTAACCATTAACGATTCTGTCAATAAACATTTACTGGAAAAGGCGACGGATTTTATGTCAGGTAAATGACTGGAATTTTTTTTACGGACTTTGGATCATAATCAATGCGGAAGCGTTTAAATCAAGTCTGGCTTATGGTTAATGGTTATAGCTGTTTATAACACAATGCCGACAGTCACGACAGTTGAGTTGAGTTGAGTTGCGTCGTAGGTCTGAATTGGCCATTGGTCTGACTGTGAAACGCACTGTCATGTTACATAGTGTCGTGTAGTGTACAAGGGTAGCACGCTGGACCTTTCGAATACCGTTTCTGCAACTTTAAGTAATCAGTAAAAATTTCAAAACATCAGAGCATTAAAAGCAGTTCTTTTTTCATGCCATATAAATGTTGTACTTCATTTTGCGAGGTAAGGTGGCAGCACTGATTAAGTGAGGTGGACAGAACGACAGTGATTCAGCAAAGTAACTCATTTTTACACTTAGTCATGTAATGTTTTATTGCCGTTTTATTGTGTTTTTATTCTTTCGATGAAAATCGCTTGTTATTTAGGGCCTATCACTGTCGTTTGTGTACAAAGCGTTTACGCTCAGAACACGTGAGCGAAGCGCCGAGGTCTGTTTCGTAGCACTCGCTAAAGATTTCTTTAACCTTTGCTCGCCTTTCGTTCCCGCTGACTCGATGTGTGTGTGTGGGGGGGGTGTCAGTTGCACTCCGGTCACCCACAGATGCGGCATGACGATTTTCAGTCTTCTAGAAAACCGAAATTGGAGCTGTAAGAAATTACTGGAGGAGTTTTTCCCTTTCTCCCTTTTTATCGTTTTTCCATATTTCCTTTTTTCTTTCCCTTGTCTCCTGCCATCTTCGTTTTTTCTCTCTCTTTTTGTTTTCCTTTTTTCTGTTAACTCTCTCACTCTCCTTCTTTCATTTTTACGCGCGAGAGCTAGCTAACTAGCTATAGCGCGTATTAGCTATATAGTAATTCTGTCCGTTCGTCTGTCCGTCTGTCTGTCCGTCACGACCCGTTAACGATCCAAGATCAGGTGAGATAGGGACCTCGCGTTTTTACCATACGACAGCTTAGTGTCTCTAGTATTTCGTGACAAAATATCACGCCGCTGGGTGAAGGGGATTCCCTCGAACGAGGGGGAGAAAAAAGGGCAAACGCAAGCCTGACCCGTAGATCCGGCATAAGCGTAACTCTACAGCGTTCAGGGTCTATGTCTGTCCGTCCGTGTGTATGTAGCGGATCTGCGAGTGGTGTCTGAGTCGTTCGGAAGTCAGGTGCGCTTACAATCAGCTCTCAGTCGATCATACCTCTGCTTCAACCGACGCGCTCGGCTCATCGTCAAGGTTTGACCAGACACTGCAGTTTCACCAGCGAATAGCGCAGCAGATTGTGTTGCTTCATGTAGGCCTATGTTTTTCCGGACACGGTGTATAGGAACACTCCGGACACTACAGTGAGAGCTAGGAGGGACAAAGCAGGCAATAAAATGAGGGTATCTAGGCCGTTTGACTATGAGGCAGGTATACTGTAACAGATGGTAATATGTCATGCAGTATGGTAGGTGCTTTTTTGTCAGTAATTTGTTTCAAGACGTTTTTGTGATCAGTGTACGATAGTGCAAACGATAGGTGTCAGCGTCAGTGTGAGAAAATGACTCTTGCGATAGCTTCACGTACGGGAGTACATTTTGTACACCGGTTTTTAGTATGAGCGGACGGTGAAGTTTTTGCTGGGCCACCCAGTGAGCAGTGACGTCACATGCACCTGCGTGCTGAGGACTCGGTATGACCGCACAAGTCGAGTTGACGACGTATAGCATCTCATTTACACTTTAGCACGCCATCCGCATTCTAAACGTTACTGGTCGCCAGACAAAACAGCTTCTGTCGCAGTGACGTATACAGGGAGACGGGCGTTGGGCCCAGACATCCTTATTCATGGCCGGGCATCATTTTCTGTTTAAAAAATAGATACTAGTGACGTAGACAAATAATTAGCTAAAATTTGTGCCACCAAATATCATATTTAAATGACATTATGCACTAAATTCGATTTCAGCTGGAGTTCTGTCGCCGACCCCGCAGCGAGAGCTCACAGCGCTCCCCAAGACTGCTTAGCTGAAATTTACTGGTCTTACTTCTAAGGGGAGGTAGGAGAAGGAAAAGAAAGAAAGGAAAGGAAAAAAGAGGGGAGGCCTGCCAATTCACATTTCTGGCTACGCCACTGCTCTGTCGTCGAACTTTCAGTACAGTTTGTCGACAATTGTCTTTTTCTCCTCGCATCAACTTTCCGGTGACAAACTGTCTTATTATGCTAACCAGTGGCACGTCGCCGCTAAGATGGATTCGATAGCACGAGACGGCACACAACCGCACTCCTGAGATTTATTTATCGATGATCGACGCGTGCACAGTGGCTTAGCCAGAAATTTCAATTGGGGGCCTCGTCTCCCTTTCCCTTTCCCTCCCCTTTCTTTCTTTTTTGTCCCTTTCCTTTTTTGCCCCTTTTTCTTTTACCCCTTTCCTTTCTTTCCGTGCTGTCCCTTTCTCTCCTCCTTTCTTTCCCTTAGAAGTAAAACCCCTAAAATCCAGCTACGGAGTCTGGGGGAGCGCTGTGAGCTCCCCCAGCGGGGTCTGGAGCGGAGCCCAGCCGAAATCAAATTTGATGCATTTTAGCTGTAAAAGATGAGATCTGATAGCAACAATTTTAATTATTTTCCCGAAAATAAACTGACCGAATTGGCAAATTTTGTGCAGTTTACACGTATGTTTATGTTTTGTCTGGAGGATTGGGGGCCTGGGCCCTTTGGGCCCCCTTGGCTATGCCACTGCGCGTGCACAAAACAGCGCGTAGGCCTACTAGGTGCAGTATAGAAAGCGTTTGCAAACTTTGCAAAGCTGCTGACACTCGCGCAAGCCGCAAAGCGAATATTATTACCTTTCGTCGACGATGAATGTCTTCCATTTTAGTACCGATGTGCTTTTATTGTTTACTCTGCAGTAAATTTGTCAGCTAATTTTCAGGTGAATTATTTAAATTGTTGCTACCAGATGCCATATTTTAAGGCTAAACTGCACCAAATTTGATTTTGGCTGGGGATCCGTTCCTGACCACATGACAACGTTCCTCACATTCCTGGCTGGATTATAGGGGTCCTACTTTTAAGGCACAAAAGAAAACAAAAAGGGAAGGGAGAAGAGGAGAGAAAGGAAAAGGGGGAAGAGAATGCAGGAAAGGGTATTATTACCCGCATTGGCAGGCTTTCTGGTATAAAAACTTGGCGCTTAAAATCATCCGCAGGCTTACGCTTACAGCGAATTTGGGGTATTCATAAGTTGTATTAATAAGTTTCTAAGATGTTTATCAAGTCGTTTATATAGCTGCGGCTTCTAGCGATGCAGTCGTTTGAGTGTTACTAAGAACTGAGTTGAACGACAGCTGCAGACTTAAGCACGCTCAGGGCCCGTCTACATGTGCGCCAAAACGCCGCACGCGACAAAAAACCGAGGCGGGGTGGGGCTACGTAGAGTGCAGCTGTAAATCAACTTGAGCTTGGCAGCGCCGTCGCACGAGACACCCAGTTGATTGGCAGCTGCACTGCACGTACACTGTAGCCCCGCATTGATTTTTTTTGTCACATGCGAGGTTATGTTGCAGACATAGACACTCTCTCGACGAATAATGCCGTTTATACACACGATGCGTCGTCGCTGTGTAGGCCTACATACAATATTATTGACACATCACAGCAAACTCTAGGCATGCGTGACTGTCTGGCAGTGTACAGAGGCACATCAAAACGACGTAACTGAACTGAACTGAACTGACACGGTTTAGTTTTTGACGAACTGGCCAATAGACAAGCAGCAGACCTAATGCACTACATTAGATACCGTCTAACGGCATCGGTGACCAACTAAACCGTGTCAGTTCAGTTCAGTTCAGTTACGTCGCTATGTACACGTCTTAACAGGCGCCAGGCATGCGTGACTGACACGACACACAAAACATTCTGTATGGCGTCCAATTACGTTTTTAGAACGACTGAAAAAGAAAGAAAGAAAGAAAGAATTAAAGAAAGCTCCGGGGTTTTGCTTGTAGTTCAGATGGTAGGCCTATAGGAATGAAGTGTTTGTTTAGTGGGTCGAGTGGCAATGAGAAGCTGAGACTCAACGTAGGCCTATGCCTTTATGTTATAACACAAAGGCTACTACTAAACTATTATCAAGCAGACACCCCCGCTGTACATGTAGTCTGCATTCTGTTGTTGATCTTTAATTAGCCCATTTCCGTCGGTCTTTAATAATTCGCTCGACTGGTAGTGATGCCGCAATCCACAATTTTGCTAGTTCCAACAGCTGCAAATCGATCACTACTACTCGCAGTGATGTTGTCTTGTGTTTGTCTTTCTGTTCGTGTGCCCTTCACAACAGTTAGCTATTATAACTCAACGAAAAGCTATATTTAGACCGCCCGTACGTAGTAGAAAGAGGCTTATGTTTTCGCTTTGTTTTTCTTATTTTTTCTTCTCTTTCTGTGGAGAATAAGCGTCCATCATCGCGTGTCTGTGTGTTTGTCAGTTATCGGGCCACAGTGATAGGCGGTGCCTGTTCCAGGAGCTGCAGACCAATGACCACTACACTCAGTTTCGTTCAGTCTCGGAGCCGCATTGGTTCGTTGGTTTCAACCGGCGCGGGCGCCGCCTACCGGCCGATACTTGGACCAACACCGTCCATGGTCTGTATTGTAGGCTACTTTAGTGATTTAGACCAAAGCGTAATGAAGTAGGCCTATAGGTTATAACACCGTCTACGGTGTATTATGCGAGTGTAAGAATACACAATAGGCCTACATTGTAGACCGTGTTGAAACGTATTTATATTTCATGGCCATGATCGACGGCGTGTTCTGCCTAAACGCACGTGCGAGACACAAACGGGAGACACTATAAGTCGTCGCGCTTGTTTTAAGTGGTGTGAAATTATGGGCAATTATAACACTCCAGATACTGCAGACAGGAGAACTAAATCGGTCATAAAATAAGACCAGCTTTTCATTGGAACCCATTTCAGATTCAGAGCTACCGTACGGAGCACACCTTCCATTACACTCATCACCGACACAGGTGAATGCACTTTACCTTAACGCGAGCTCGACAGGCCGGCCGGTTCCGGTATGAAAGCGATGACAGGCTGAGTTGACCTGGCCTGGTGGTGCATTATACAAATACCAGCGTGTTGATTTTTTTCAATTTTTAAAGCGTTTTAGGCGTTTTAATGTTGGTGCTTTATCGTTTAGCTTCATTTATGAAGGCAACTGTTGTGCTTTTCGTGGGCTTTGTGCGCCTTGTTAAGCAGTGTCCAGAGCGAAGGAAATGAAATAAGCTGCATGAAATGAAAGCCACAGCACATACCGTTAGCATCATCCTCCAACCCTCCTCAGCGCCAGGAAGTAATCTTGGCGATATACTCGCCAAGTCACACCAATCCCGTCTTTCATTCCTCCCATACTCTCCCATTGCTTTTCCCCCGTTACTTTTCCTTCCGTTCGCCACACCTTGCTTTTCTGAAGATCCAACCAGAGGGTCTCTTTGCGTGCTGTAAAGACGCATAAAGAGCGATATACTCGCCTTGAGCGCGTACAGTTGTCTTTGAGGCCTTTGAGGCCTGACAACGCTCTCTTGCCGGGCCGCAAAGGCATTTTACGCATTTTAGTCGTTTAGCTTTCAGCATTATATTGGGAACTCACTGCCGTATAACTGTAGATCCGCCGAACTTTTCATCAATTTCAAAAGTAGGCCTACGCCTACTTTAAAAATCTTAACTGTTTGACATTTGCTACTTCTGCTATTTGCTACATTTGAACAGCTTAGCTTAGTCTGAGTAATCTCTGTCATTATGTGACAGTAGTAGCCTAAATGTTACTGGCCGATCGACTGATTTCTGTATTGTTTGCTTCGCGTGGGATAGATGATCACGAGGGGCACAGTTTGCGTCACACCAGCGGACGTCGACGACGACGACGACGCGCGAAACATCATCGTGTCGACAAATGTCGACACTTCGTCAAAACACGAGTGACACTTGTCAACAACCACGACCACGTGTCATCAACAGCAGGCGGGTTCAAACATCAGCAGCAGCACCGGCAGCAAAAGCCAATGTTTGACTTTCACCGAATTTACTTGAGACTTCGAGCTGCACAACAGCGACGCGGTGACCCTCCAAGGACGTGACGTCGTCGCACGACAACCGCATTTCCCCCGTAGCCTACCGGCATTTTCCCGCGGTTTAGCCCAGTGGCGTAGCCAGAAGTGTGAATTGGGCCGGAGGGGCTCGGCTCGCCATCTTTTTCCTCCCTTCCCTTGTTTCCCCTTTCTCTTCATCCTTCTCCTTTACTCCCATCTTTTTATTTCCCCTTTTCCTCTCCTTGGAAGTAAGTTAGTTAGGGCGTTTGGTGGAGCGCTGTGAGCTTTCCCATTTGGGTCCGGGACCGAGCCCCAGCCGTAATCGGATGTGGTGCATTAGTCTTAGGGCGGGTTTCTGGATCTTAACTGGGCGGTCAAGTTAGCGAACTCGCGTTTCTCGTTGCACTAACCAACGGTCAAAATGGCGATACTATAAAACGATACTATAAAACGATTTTTACCGTATAGCAATTTCTTCAAAACGCACGAGGAGACGTATGCTGCTACCAATTTTACTACAAATGGACAAAATGGCTGTCCGCTATTGCTAAGCAACTATAGTTTGCCATTCAGTTAGCTAACGGCCAGTCAATGTTTTGTTCAGAAACGCGCCAAACTTAACTAGCGAGTTACAATTAACAGACGGTTTACTAACTGATCAGTTAACTAAAAGATCCAGAAACCGGTCCTTAAACTTAAAATATGAGGTCTGGTAGTAACAATTTTAATTAGTTTCCTGAGTCCGTAATATCTGTTTTAACCAAAAAAATGAGATTGGAGGCTGGGCTCCTTGGACCTCCTTGCCTACGTCACTGGCTCGATAAGTCCAAACTCGAGACTTTTTCCTTGTCGCAGAATACGTACCGTGACTTAAAACACCGTGCCACTTTTTTCGAATAACCTTGGCGTGAAACATGAACCGATTTTAATAGCAATTTCATCGTTGTAAGCGGGTCATAGTCATACTACGACTTCGGCATTTCCCGAGGTAGTGCAGCGACAATATTAAAGTGAGGTAGACAAAACTACACTGTTACAGTAGCTCCACGAGCGGGTCGGGGCAAAGTGGTGCATCGTGAGCCAAAAACAGCGTTTCTGATAACGAGATTTAGGCCTACATAATAAACAAAACGTTAAACTCCCCCTAACTTTGAATGCGCCTACAAACTGTGGAGAAAATGTTCAGGGTAGGGGAACTGAAGAATTTTCTACACATTTCTACGACAAGCGCGGCAGCAGTTAACCAGGTAACACAGAAACAGACATCAGAACTACCTATACCTATACGTCAGCTTAACTTAAAGTAACTGTATACAATATGGACACTGCTGGTAATATGGTAATGTTAAAACTCATGCTGTTTTTACGCGCGAAAGCAGCTACTGCTTTAGCGCATCTTAGCCATCGCAATTCTGTCCGTCCGTCCGTCTGTCTGTCCGTCACACGGGTGGATCAGTCAAAAGCGGTGCAAGCTAGAATCACCAAATCTTCACCGTCGGCTGCCTGGAAAACTCTAGTTTCAGGAACCGTAAAGCTTTTCCACAAATTCGAAAGGGGTCACCCTGAACGAGGGCCCTAAATGAGAGGGGGTGGGCAAAATTTGCGATTTTTGGCCAATAACTCACTGTATCTCGGTAACGGTGCGAGATAAGGCCTATTAATCGCTAATAGGAAATCGTATACTGGCTCTCGATTGGCGCCAAATTCAATGACCTTGAATGACATTGAACGCCAAAATAGGGGGTTTAAATGATTTTTTTGCCGATTAAGCGCTGCGACACAAGTCTATATCATTTACAAGGTGGCGCCACGGTACTGGCGTTGGTGGCGTGGCGTAGTTGGTAACGCGTTTCGGCTGAAACGAAGTTACTCTACGCCGGGCCAGGTTAGTACTGCGATGGGTGACTGCCTGCGGGCAGGAATTGCTATAGGCTTTCGCGCGTCCCGTGAGCATTAGCTCAAATTTCTTGTACCTACTACAGACGTTTACGTCGTAGCTGATGTCGTCAGCGCGTTGCCGTAGAATACATGTTTTAGCATATTTGTGTTAATTTACGAATTTAATCGTCACTGTTGGTGAATACGTACAAATTCTTATTTGTTTTGACTGTTAGAGATCGGGAAATGAAAATAACATTTTTTACTGGAATATGAACACCGGTTCAGTTGTTTTTCTGACAGTGGCTGCCACAGCGAGATTTGGTTAATGTACGTGCACATTTTTCGACAGTATGCGACTATATAGTCAGCCCAGTGCCACTATTATGCGGCCGTCCGCCTATAGCTATACAGCTATACAATTATGCAACTAGGGTTAGGGTTAGGGTTAACACAACCCATGTCCATATTACAGACAGGTGCATATAATATGGACATTTCTTATGACTAAAAAGATAATTTTTTGTTGCATAATGACGATAAAATAACCTACCCCCTGTAAAAGTCGTTATTTTACCGTTGTTGGCCAGTTTCTCGTGAAAACGGTTGCAGATAGGCATGGGCATACTGCATATCACAACAAACACTAGCGACGAGCTTTTTAGTCGTATCAACATCGATGGCTATAAATCTTCCAAAATAAGGGGTTTTTATTGATTTTTGCGATCTTCGGCTGTAGCGCACACTCCGAGAATGAACTGCCACGAAATGGCTGGAGATAGACTGACAGCTATAGGCTTTGGCGCGTTTCGTGAGCACTAGCTCAAATTTCTTGTTTGCACTGTTGGCCTGTTTTAGTAGTATCAGTGTCCTTGGCCTGGGTCCTCGCGTTCTTAATGTTCGGCAATCAGTCGCCCCAACCCCAGTTAACGGTAATGTATCGTTGTTGCTTTTTGATATTTTTGGTTTTGGCCTTGGTCTCGAACACAAAATCCTCGATAACTGTTCCCCTTTAAGACGCAATCATCCAGGAATCGTTAACACAATGATAACAAGAGCGGCAAGTGTTTTAACAAACGCTCTATTCTTTACGTTTCTGACGCAGGAATGCTCACGTCTAGGCATCTGCTAGTAAGAAGACAAGGCTGCTAGCAAGGCACGAACATAAAAACCACAAACTGTATGTTATACAGTATAGTCAGTTGATGTCCAATGTCGATAAAAACGTGAAAATCAGCACAAAGCGTAGTCGAACAAAAAAACAGCACGCACATATTATTGCGTACATACGACGGACATGGTGTCGCCACTAGCGTCACACAACTACAGTGAGCAAACACGTGACCACGAGTCACGTGACGTAAAATTGTCTATCTCCGCGGAAGCGACTGCGGTATTGTTTTTCGCAGCATCGGGATGAAGTTTTATGCTGTTTTAAAAAACCGCTATATAGGTCAAAGGTCAAGGTCACAGGACCGGATTTTCCGATACGTGAACATTGCAAAATAGAACCAAACTGCTAGGTCGACAGCTAATGGCCGACTCTGACGCCAGCGCTATTAACATCGCAGCGGCCACCGCGGACAGATGTAGCCTTGCGCAAGGTTTGACAGTCTTATAGTTACACTAGGTATCAGATCATCATCATCATCATCATACATCAGACACATCAGATACAAAAAACAACGATCCGTAGGCCTACAGGCTGAAAATATCTACCCGTTAAGATTAACAACTCAGCAATAGGCCTACCATATACGTATGGCTCAATATATCGATTCCAAATATTCATATATCGTTTCGATATGGTACGGTCAAACTAGACATGAAACTGTTCAATATAGATCTATCGTGATATTTTTGTGGCTATTGAATGGCGTGATTTTTTTGTCTGTTGTCAGCATCTGGTCAAAATTTGTATCGATAAATTAACTCGACACGTGTCGAGGAACAAGAAGCCCAGCTGTCGCTAGGTGGCCGACGGTACCATGCCCAAAGGTCAGGGTCCGACTTAGTTGCAGTCGCGGCGAGAAAGCGATTTCTCACAGGTGACAGCTGCAGTCCCATACGCTATGTTAACGCTGCTATTAAACGCTACAATTAACGCTAGGATGCGATACGGTAATTTAGCGCACATGGATTATGGACGCAGGCAGAATGTTTGCATTGAAAACTACGGCCAAACTGCTGGATTACAGTCTTTATTATTAAAGCAATCAACAGACCACCGCTGTCAAACACAGTGCACACAAACTGAAGAGCTAAAACAACTAAAAACAGTCTTTGTACGATACACGACGATACATAGAATTGCACATGGAGATACAGAGATAGTTGGAGATAGTTACTAATGACAGCCTACAGGAACTCGTCAATCGTCATCGCCCTATCCAACGCTACCATCACCGACCCCCTATGACGTACCGTTTAGCCACAATACATAAGTAATAGACAACAGCCAGACAACAGCTTGTGCATAGGCACGACCGTTAGTAGGCTAAAATACGGTCGGCCAACAAAATTGTGACAATGACTCACTTTTAAAACATCAGCAGTATAGCGTGAAACGCATGAACAATAATATTATTTCTACAGGTCGTTAAATAAGAAGGGGAGGGTCAGTTCTAAATCATGTCGAGGGAGTCCCCAACCCCTCGATATGACTCGGAACAAAGCCTCCGTCGGACACAAACATTTTGAGAAATAAACGAACAAAAAATAAAAAACAATTGATTAGTGTAAAGGAGCGGTTACAAAGCGGCGGATCTGAACTGAACTGTAACGAAATGAAATAGAATAACATAATATAAAAGCCGTACATTTCAGTTCACTCCATTTCTGTCGCTTTAAACACAGCTTAACGCGTGACAGAAAGTAACGATATTTATCATATAACACAGCCACGCAGGGTTGCGAGATCTTTTGAAAGTCATGTCGCCCAACGGTGGCAAAAAATAGCCCAATTGTTACCTTTTATAGGCTACGTATCCGATGCAACGGACGCCAGTAACCTACATGGCGCCAAAGTGATACTTTACGGCGGCTACCAAAAGTAGCCCAATCGGCGCTTTTTCGCCCACACTAGCAACCCTGCTTTCAGGCTTCAGACAGCATACAATATATTGAACACAGCATTACAAATGCACACAGTAAATGCAAAAAAAGGCAGTTAAAAATTGCACTGTTGGTAAGAACAAAACGGCTTATAACACTTATGGGGTGTTTACACGGTCCAGCAAACTTCCAGCAGACGTCCAGCAAACGTCCAGCAATTCACGTGTATTTTGAATACATTTGCTGCAAGTTTGCTGGATCGTGTAAACACCCCATTACGTACATGCATAGCACAGCATAGCGGATGTTAAATAGGCGTCAGTCAGCACTTAGCTGCAGATATACACTGTGTCTCAAAAACATCTCCAACATTTTCGATTGTACCCTGATAAATGATTATCATATTTTAATAGTTTTTTGGCGTTAATTATATATATGACACAACTTGCCATAAGGACAACTCAGTTTCAGTTTCGGTTTCAACTCAGCGCTGGTTTCCCACCTCACCCAACATCTGCACCTGCACTACCTGGGAGAAACAGATCAAGCGATTTGCGTTCAAATGAACAAAAAAATGCGAAAAAAATAAAAATAAATAAATGGTCTTCTAATAGCCACTTGTCTCAAAAATATCTGTACCAACAATTATTGAAATCCGATAATTCTTCTTCAACTTACAGTGAAGAATGTTGAGGATGTCTTTTAGACCCAGTGTAGACACAGCAGCAATGAAAGCATTAATCGGCTACGTTCATATTACGGTGTCCTTAAGCAAGAAGCGAATGCGTCAGTGGAAAAGTAAATGCTGTTATTCAAAAACTGCAGCGAAAACTCGAAACTACAGGGTGCAGCAAAAAAGTAGCCCCCTAAAGTTTTTTTGCTGTTTTCTCAGCAACCGTTTGTAACTTTAATTTGAAATTTTACATCTTTATTTACTAAAACATTCTACATTTAACCGCCAAGACAAACGTGATTCTGTTGAAACACTATGAAGTTATAGACTTTTTAACATGACCGTCTACCGATTTTTCAGCATTAAAAATGTTCAAGCTAAATGCTATTTAATTTTCAAAAACCGGTTAGCACATTACTGCTGATGACGTCACAGTGACGTTTTGATAAACAGCAATTTATATTGTTTATAAATTAGCACCAAATTATCGTTCCTTTAAAGCAATCGCGCAACGCTGCACAGCGTACAGAACTGGCTGCGGGCCAGCTGTCCAGATTTCATCACAAAAACCAATGGCCACAAAATTCGCCAAATATAAATCCAGTGGACTATCACGTGTGAGATGCAATGTTGGAGGCTTACTGCAAGATTTTAAAAATCCGAAAACAGTCCTCGAAGTCAAGGAAGCGCTTCAGGTTATCTGGGGCAACCTACTACAAGGACCGATCGACAAGACTGTGAAAGATGAAGGCTTGTGTTGGAGCTTGGAGCTGTCGGAGGACACTTCTGATCATTATTTAACTGTGTTGTTTCAACAATGTTACTGAATTGGTGTTGTAGCTGGAACATTTTTATTGCTGAAAAATCGGTAGGCGGTCATGTTAAAAAGTCTATAACTTTCTCGTTTAGTCTATAACTTTCTCGTTCTTCAAAAGAATTACACTTTACTTGGCAGTTGAATGTAAAAGGTTTGAGCAAAAAAGGTGCAAAATTTCAAATTGTAATAAACGGTTGAGAAAACAGCGAAAAACTTTAGGGGGGGCTACTATTTTTGCCGCACCCTGTACATTGTACCTTGTAGAAACACAAGTTTATGTTATAGACAGGAAATGACAAGAGCGCGCATAAAATGCATGTAAACAACGCTCTGCTCGCACTAGTACTGTAGTTTCAGCTGCAGTCGTGCATCAAAAAGCTTTATACCGCACTGTCTGAAGTGGTATAAACTCATACGTACTGTGTACTCGGTTAAGCACCACATGAGAACTCGGTCTTCCCAGCCGCCAAAAAAGCGAACAGACAATAATGGGTCAACCATGTAAAAACAACGTTTTTATTCTTTTGTAGTCCTGTTTAAAATTGTTATCTTTGTTAGTTCTGCGAGCGGCAGTCCTGTGTATAACAACCAAAATATAACACGAAACGTCATCACAGATACATTGAACATTGTAGCAGCTTACCAGGGTTAGATAAGCGTCATTAACAGTGCCGAAATAAGGTGTATTCTGCATTAGGATCATTCGCGAAATAGGCCAACGACCACGGAGCGAAAAAATGAATTTTTTTTGTCTGTATTTTCTTGGCTGCGCAGGATGACTCACAACGTGGCTACTGAAAAACGTGTCCCAGACGGCTTCCTTCTCACCGCAAATAAGCATAAAATCCATTTTCGGCCAGGACTCAGCCCTGGAGCCCGCTGGGGGAGTTTATGATGTTCCCCAGACCCCACACCTCCTAGTCGCATGGGCGTAGCACTTTAAAATCATTCCTTCCGGTAGTTGCGTCACAAGCTTTAGGGGTCTGAACTTGACGGTCGTTTTATGGCCGAAGCTGCGGCATCGGGCCCAATTTGGATGAAATCCACAACCGGCCTGATAAATGAACAACAGTTAACCACATCACTATGAAGCGAGTTGACCTCAGACGCTGAAATGAAAAAAACGTGTAAAAATTCCCTCTCTCTCTCTTTCCCTCTGGTGGTCTGGTGACGCCCGTCCACGGAGGGACGGCCAGGCTGAGTTGGCTACTTGTTCATGCCGGGTTTCTTGGGCCGTGCCGGCTGTGTCTGGCTAGCCGGTGACGACGTGGGGGTACGTCTAGAAGTGGCAGTTGATGTCGTGCTTGTGATGGTTTGGGGTTTTGGTAGCTTCGACGTCGCGGGGGACGCACGGGCCGCGGTCGGCGTAGTCGTGGTGCGTGTTTGGGCGACCTAAAACACAACACATCCGGGGCGTAACACACTTTCATCATTACTGCAGCCATCTTACAATCCTATTTTATAATGCACCGCGGAAAGTTTGTCTGTTTGTCTGTCGTATTTCATAATACCCAAGCACTGTCTAAAGTGGCGCCCTCTGTGTTGCACGGTCGCCGACTCCGACCACGGCGTCTGAGTCTACCTTGCCCACCGTCTCGCCACACGGGCAGCCTGTCTTAGCGCCATCTAGCGAATGACTCCCCGTGTGGGAACATTGCTAGTACATTAAAACATCTCAGGCACGATAAGACATAAATGCCCGATACGACCGACGTATTAAAAACTACAAAAAATATTGAAAATACAACGCCTATGCCTACTGGAACTTTTCAACAGAATACGATAAAATAAAAAAAAATTAAATAAAAATATTTTTGTTTGTGCTTGCTTTAATGTTTTTCTCAGAAAGTTAGGTATGGGCGACCTGTGTCTGGTAAGTGACAGTGGTTGTGGTCCGTCCTCCTACAGACCGCGTATCAACCCGAGATGTCGTCTGTACGGTGGGGGGTGACTGCGGCACGTCACTGGGGGTCCCCTCGGAGACATCCGAACTCACCGAAGCACGACTGCTTGCTCGACTGCTCAGTGCTGGACTCCCTACAACGCACAGGCCACACGATAACAACTGACAATTTTCCGGAAATCGCCCTCCCTTATTCCCTGCCAAAACGCCAAGTCAAAGTAGGCCTGAAAAGGCCTGACTGCTGGACACAGCTACGGAGCGTCACCTGCCATACAAGATCACACAGTGTCACAAAGGGTGACATCTGAACTCATCGAGGCCCAACTGCTGGTTCTACTGCTCTCCCAAAACGCACACAATAATCACTACAACTCAGCTTCCTACCCCCAGTGGGACGGGAACTAACAGAAGCTCTAGTGCTGAGCTCGGAACAGCACAAACACATCAAACAATTACTAAAAGGTTAAAGTCCCTTAATGGGACACCCATCTCAGAGCTACGGAGCGTCACCTGCCATATGGGATCACACAGTGTTAGCTGCCACCCGACACAGACCCCAGCCAAGTACTCGATTTACAATTTACCTACCCCGGAGGGATGGAAGGCTGAGTTGACCTACAGTAGTCGGCTCGTTACATACCGAGATGGTTTACCTGTCCATAGGCAGTCACGCATCAAAGTACTAACCCGGCCCAGCGTACAGTAACTTCGTTGATCGGATCAAACGCGTTACCACTACACCACGCCACCAACCAAAACATGCATTAAAACATACACCACGCCAGAGTGCGGATACAACCAGCGGTCCAGTGATGGTCCAGCCGCCACTTCAACACCAAGACCAAGGTCAATGCCAACGCCAGTGATTTTCGAGACCAAGGAAAAGGCCAAGGCCAAGGCCAATCGTCCTCGAGGCCAAGGCTGAAGCCACGACTTTGATGTATTCAAGCTGTTTTCAAGGTCGAGTACAGACCACCCCATCCGCCGGAATAATCACTACAGCATATTCACAAAACCGCCATGTTATCATACCGCCAATGAGGGTGATAATCCCTGCGTTCCTTTTTCCTTCCTCTCCTTTTTCTACCCCTCTTCTTCCTCTCACTTCCCCTGCCCCTGCCCCTACACATACTCAGACAGACAGACAGACAGACATAGGGACAGACACGCACACAGTGTCAGTATGCATACTAAGACCACACGCAGCTCGCTCAGCTGGGAATTTTTCTGCTCAATGTTTCTTCACCTGCAGTCATACGTCATCAAGCAAACGCAACCTGAGCGCAGTCTAAGTACAATACCACACTGTCGGGAGTGGCATAAGCTCGTACTGGCTTGTAGCGCAGTGCAGCTGCACAGTGCAGTATCTAGCACATACCGGGACTGGCTGCAGAAACATGCAGATGCCCCGTAGAACCAGCGTGATGACGGGTAGACTTGGACGACGAGACCAATGTCTGGGGTGACATTATCTGACGTACCTCACTGTCGGGATGTACATGGGCCCCACGATGAGACTGCGCACACAGACAGCAACGCAAAGGCACACCTAGATAGACAGCCACAAACAGACAGACAGAGAGACAGTCTGGGCGGACATTATATATCTGCTGCATCTCACTATCTAGGGAGCGCCCTTGAGGTCTTCTCTAATTGGGCGCCATACAAATTGCCATATTCATTCATTCATTCATCTAGTTGAGCCCCACTATGATGTGACTGCATACAGACAAGTGAGTGGATACAGACAATCTATGTGAACTCAGCACTTTATCCCTCCGGACATAAACAGACAAAAACACAGACACATAGACAAACCTAGACAGACACAGACAGACAGACAGGCACAGACAGATACAGAAAAGCCCAGCTGCTGCTATGCTGGGCCGACCGTACGCGGATCTCTAAAGGCCAAGAAATGTGAACAGACAGACGCAGACAAATACACCTACAGCAATGACGTCAGAGTCGGCCAATAACATCAGGCGTATTTTCACTGAGCAAACTGCACCCTTAACAAAACTCCCCCTACTTTTTTACTCCCCTATTTTTCCATTTTCTCCTTCTTCCCGTATTTTTACTTCCCTCCTATTTTTTAACCAAATTTTCTCTTTAGAGAAGGAAGAAGCCAAAAATAGAGGGAAAAACTTGAGTCAGAAATTGGGGGGTCGAGGAAACCAGAGCCTAAAACTGGGAGGAAGTTGTGCCCGATTTCGATTCCAGATTTGGGGACAGAAGCCACTGACACTAACCCTGAATTCCCAAGATAGTGCAGCAACAGTACTGAAGTGAAGTGGGCATCATCAGACGTTGTCTGTAGAAGCAGCGGTAGACGAACTGTAAGCAGCACTGCACCAGACGATGCAGTGTGGGCACGAATGATGCTCTAATACCTTCACTCTTTTCCCAAGGTAGTGTAGCAGCAGTATTAAGGTGAGGTGGCAGCAGACCTTGTGTGTAGAAGCAGCAGTAGACGAGCTGTAGCCAGCACTAGACGACGCGGTGCCTGTGCTGCGGTCAGCAGACCCAGGAGACGACTGACGACCCGCTGACAGCATGCGAGATTTGAAGCCAGACATCGTTTGACTCACGCCCTCAGCCAGGAAGAATTGTTCACGAAGTTCCACGTTTGTTCGGCCCTTAGCTACGCACATAATATACAACACTGCAATACCAGACTCGGGCATTTTCAGTTGTTATTGGTTTAGTATGCTGCATTGAACATTTATCACATTAATGTGACATTATCACCATAAGCATATATTTTACAATTATTGGTTCACAAAAATGACAGAGTTAATAAGTTTTTTTAATCTTTAATTCTAATAGCAGCAGTTAATTCTAGTAGTAGCACTAGTAGCACTGTAATGACACACGACTGTCAGACATGTGTACAATCAGAATTTACGTACCTATGTATGTAAATTACATAGTTAGTTACATAAACACACTCAGAACAACAGAAAGAAAGTAGGCTAACTGAGACAACTTGATACCTAGTTCAAAAATAGTGCAAATTATAAAAAAAGTTCTTTCGTTGAATTCACATACAACTGCATGTTACACAAATTCGCCACTGCAAAGTATTAATCTTGAACAGATTTAACGCAGCAACAGAGGAGCAATCTCAGTACTGAGCCATAACATAGCAGCACATCGTCACAACAGTTCATGCCGATCGATATTACACGTTACACCCGAGCTGTCATCCACCATGGCCGCCTGAGTACGCGTCCCAATTGTCCGCCTTGAAAAAGGCAAAAATCGTAAGTTCTTTATTTGAAAGGGAAAGGCAGAAAAAAATGCTCGTAGCTTGCCCTTTGCGCTATCGTGCGATCAGAAGTGTTTTCTAAGGCTAAACATGCATCAAATTCATTTTTGGCCAACGCTCCGCCCTTTACACTATTTGAGGAAGCTAACTGCCTCTTCGAGACGAGAAACCCTAGTTGCAGAGGGGCATACCGATTGGCATTTCTCACACCTACTCGACGCATGCGGCGTCTCGTTTTCGACAGATTTGTACGAACTTGGACAAATTTCTGCGGACGCCCATGGCTGTTACGTACTGTTATAGAGTTTCCGAGATCAAACTGACGCAGTCACAGTTATACCCGTTTACACGGTAAAGCTGCTCAACAAGCTCAGCTCGTTCGTCGACCATTCATCAAGCACTCGTCAAGCCAATTCGAGTGCACAGATTGCGATGGCATAGTTCCTTGAACACTCATCCAGCATTCACCATGCACATATGAAGCATTCATAAAGCCGGTTCAAGTGTATAGATTGCAAGCTCATCAAGCACAGATCGAGCTGGCTTGACGAGCGGCTGATGAATGTTTATCGAAGCAGCTTGATGCTTGGTAACTCAAGGTTTCATCAAGCTGCTTCGACAAACAGCATCAAGCCAACTCGACGAGTGCTTAATGAGTGCTTGATGAGTGCTTAACGAGCAAGCTTCATCGTGTAAACGGGGTATTAGATTAGCTCTCAGACAGCAGTCGTTAGCATCACTCATGGCTTAATCATTAATGCAAACGCCACACTACACTGATGCTTCATAGAACGAGTTGTCAATCAAAACAGAGACAATTTTTACACAAGTTTACCTTCGTCCTCCACCTCAGATATTGCTACAACATTGTATCAGTCTGCTCTTGAACTGGAAACGTTATCAACGATAAAACTGTGACAGTTATCATGGTACTTTTCTTTACCGTGCTTTTCAAACTCAAATACGCATCGCCGGTTCGTCAAATTCCAGTCCGACATTTTCAAGTGCAGCATATTCAAGTCAGACAATCTTTACGTATTTTGCGTTCTCGCAATACATCTCATTGCAACACTGTACAGTCTTTTGTGTGCAACATAAATGACTACATTTTGTTCTTAAGTCAAGCAAACCCTCTCTGGTGAAAATGCATGTTGCAGTATACACGTTCAGACTATCGAACCTTCGAATTATAGACACACAATGGTGATATATACCGTATTCTCCGTATACCATACATGGATCATGTAGCCAACGCCATGGTTCGACTTTGAGCTGGCTCACCGCCGCAGCTGTCTCAGCTGATTCAGAAAAGTCAGCTTCGACTCTTCGATCACGTGGCAAGGATGGATGCGTCACTTGACATCTCCAGAGCACTCAAAACGTCAATCCGAGGTCTGCCCATAGAGTGGAAGCGCCCTCCCGGACGCCCTCGTACCCTGGGAGCAGATCTCCAGCCTCATAATCTTGGTCTCAACTCGGGTTGGAAATACGCCCAGGATCGAGAACACTGGAAGCACCTCGTGGAAACCGCTACGTTCCAGCTCGGGACATGCGCTTGATGATGATGAAGGGTCGTTCATCCAGTGGCATTCATCCAACATTCACTCACCACGACCGTGCTATACGCACCCTGGACGTATCTTTACATTGTAAAGCTTACACTTTAATGATGATAATAATGGTGATGACGAAGGACGAATAACCTAAGACTATACAAGGACACGTAACAATAAGCCTAAACAGTAAAGTCACGTAATAGTAGTCAGTGCAATGAGACGTTCTTAGTCATGTTTGTAAGACCAGGCAAAAAGTTCGGTTTTCAGTCTGCTGCGGAAAACTTGCAACAACGGAGACGACCGGACTGACTCCGGCAGACTGTTCCAGACCAATGCAGCAGTTGCTTGAAAGGTGCGGTCGCCAATGGTAGAACGCACAGTGCGTGGAACGACCAGCGTTGATGTAGTCGAAGAGCGCAGTCGTCGACGTGCGTTGAGGTGTGACACGCGCTGATGATCTGAAGCCAGGTAGCCAGGTGCAGAGCCGTGGAGGCAGCGATACACCAGCACTGCCAGCCGGAACGAAATACGTTCTGGCATCCGAAGCCAGTGTAATCTGCGCAGTAACGGCTGAATGTGGTCCCGACGGCAAGCTTTGCGGTGTTATTTGC
>Ga0209367_1002903_pt1 | contig 22981 bp, 7 predicted proteins | sample WorMetLIZISLAND2_FD_187412 | JGI IMG/M metagenome (GOLD analysis project Ga0209367, IMG submission 187412) | Marine gutless worms symbiont microbial communities from Max Planck institute for Marine Microbiology, Germany - Olavius geniculatus... ... | reverse complement strand
GCTCCAACACAAGCCTTCACTCGCTTAATTTGAGAAGTCTTTCACAGTCTTGTCGATCGGTCCTTGTGGTAGGTTGCTCCAGATAACCTGAAGCGATTTTTTGAGTTCCGCGATTGTTTTTGGCTTTGTTTTAAGCTTGCGGTAAGCTCCAACATTGCACACCACACGTGATAGTCCACCGAGTTTGCATTCGGCGAATTTAGAGGCATTAGTTTTTTTCTGATGAAATCTGGACAGTTGGCCCGCAGTCAGTTTCCTGCGCTGCGCGCTGTGTGCTGGTGCGCTGTCCTGCTGGAAGATGAATCCTGTGGGCAGCCGGCGATTGCTTGAAAAGAACGAAAATTTAGTGATAATTTATAAACAAAATAAATTACTGTTTGTCAAAGCATCACTGTGACGTTATCGGCAGTAACGTGGTAACCGGTTTTTGAAAATTAAATAGCATTTTAGCTTAAACATTTTTCAATGCTGAAAAATCGGTAGGCGGTCATGTTCAGAAGTTTATAATTTCGTCGTTTTTCAACAGAATTATACTTTACTTAGCAGGTAGATGTAGAACATTTCTGTAAATGAAACTCTAAAATTTCATGTTAAAATTCCAAGCGGTTGCTGAGAAAACGGCAAAAAACTTTAGGGGGCTACTTTTTTGCCGCACCCTTTCTAGTTACTCTGGAACAATGATTTATTCTGTTTTAATTAAACTAAATATGGCAAAGTGTAGATAAGTAAGTAAGAGAGATGGGCATGATGTATAAAACGTGAACGTTCTTTTGGCTGTTCCTAGTAAGCGACACTGAAGATTGATTACTATGCGTGAATAATTATGCCTATAGCCGTGGATTGAGACAGGAGTAGCGGAAAATTCGTCACACCGGAAAATAATTTCCACATGCAGCAGTACGGGTTAGGACTAAAATTAGGGATAGGGATGGGTTAAAGTTAGGGTTAGGGTTAGTTACAACATGAGAATATGGAGGTGGGAAGAATTTTCCAGGTGCGACAAATTTTTCAAGACAGCCTGTCTAGCTGGATTGGGTTAAGGCTTGGCGCGTTCACATGTGTCGGGTAACAACCTAGCAGGTAGCGCTGTGTGCGATAGGTTTCTATAAAAAGCTATACACGACGTTTAACAGGACCTTTATAGGGACGACTTCTTTACGCATGTAATTCTGTCTGCAGGTTTTTGTTATGTCACGCTGGCATTCTGTGCAAAATGATCACCGACGCAAAATTACCGCCGTTACGAGAGCACCTGGGTAGACGTAAGATTAAGACAACTAGAAAACAGTGCTGACTAACAAACTAACAAGTCACATTGCGTATTAACAAGGCCGTACGTATGAGACCGTTAACAAAGGACTTTTTTCTGAAGCCCAGTGCCTTCAATCGACGATTTAGATTTGAACGCTGAAAGTCACCAATACAACAAGCCCAGAGTAGAATGGCAAAACAGATCATCTATATTTTCTATGGCAAAAAAACTCAACGGAAAGATCGCGTAGAAAGTTGTTTCCAATATTCCTGAAATGTCATCGACATGGAACGTTTTGCCATTCTATTCTCGAAGTACTGCGGCGAAGACTGTACGGCGCGTATAGATAGATCTAGGCAGTCGTGATGGCGGCAGTCGTGCCGTAGTTACGATGCTGCAGCTGTTCCGTTGAGTTCTGATCGGCGTTTGAGACGAAACTGACGATCTGACATTCTCTACAAGCGTTGGCGACTGTGACTTGACCTTGACTTTGACCTGTATATTGGCGTGAATAGTGCAGGCCTTCACGTGGATTCTGACCTTAAGCTGTCAGAAATGATCGACTGATCATGGGATTCTCGGTCAATTCCTGTTCTGAGCTGCGGCGTTTGAGACGAGACTGACTATCGGATGACATTCGGGACAGGCGTTGGCAAGGCCGCCGGGCGGTCGTGCCACGACGATCAGCGATCGTGTTTTAGCAGCGGCACCGTTAGCAGCGTCGAACGACGGGTTGGCACGTGAACGCGTTGGGTGGTCCAGCACCCCACGGACGATGGAGGACGACTCTTCTACGTCACGGAGGATGGAGTCGTCTCGGCAGCAGCTGCAGCGATGCCGACGCGACGGCAGCGTCCTACGTTCATTGTCAGTGTCCTCGGCGGCGGCACATTTACACGATGTCCTCGTCCTCGTGCCAGCGGGGCCGCAAGGAAACACAGCGGTGGTCAGCTCCGTTGCCGCCGTGTGGTCACGTGACGTGTGATCACGTGACCAGTGATCACGTGAGCTGCTGTCATCGCGTGATGTGTCAGCGGCACATTTACACGACCTCGTCCTCGTCCCCGGAAGCACCTCGACCAGCTCCGGCGGCGGCGGCGGCGGCGTGCATGCTGCGATCAAACCAAATCAAACGTTTCTTTGGTGCAACAGTTATCAGACCACAGTTGTACAATAAACAACAAGATAAAACGATGGAGTCTATTATAACAATCACAAAACAGCAGTAGTACCAGGTGGCGAAAAAAACGTCCCGAATATTTGCATGCATTATTCACCCGAGCTGTCGAAATGAATCAGTGCAAAAGCATATATTTAATGAACAAAAATCTTCGAATACGTGTAGGAATTTTCGTCTAAAACACTTCTGTATTAGCCGTGACACAAACAAAATAGCGTCATACGCCGTAAAGCAATTTTGCAAGCGGTTCATCATTTGCGTTGCCGATGGTACGCAGGCTACGCCAAAGCGTCACAGTAGGCTGAATCATCGATCAACTGATCAGCAGAAAATATGCTGAATAGATTCTCCATTCTCCTTTGTACTGCTGCTAGACGCTTTTTCCACTGGCTTTTCTGATTTTGATTGTCTGACGTCGACATCGTGCCATTTGTCTCTGATAACATTCGGAATATCTTTAAGATTTGAAAAACGCATTCCTTCATTAACGTAATCAAGTTCTTGCAAAGTATCCCAAACTAAATAATGAGTGGGGATTCAAATCTGTTGAACGCGGTGTACATTTTTGTAAGCTGATGAAATCGGGTGATTTGTGTCGAAGGAAATTTGAGTTGCTTTGATGCGGTGTGATGGAACGCTGTCTTTACATAATCGGATTTTTAACTTGTCTTACGTCATTGAGCGGCATTCAGTGGTGTCATTAGTAAGATCATTGAAATTTATAAGTAAGTAAGAGTACATATTGGTCTACAAATGTGCGAAAAGAAATTTATCTTTATAAAGTATACGCTCCTTTATAGTTACGCAAAGTTCGGGACGTTTTTTAGCACCACCCGGTATATACACGACTTTCTTCAAAACCAACACCAAGACCAAGACTTTTTATTTCGTCCTCCTCGAGGCGCCTTGAGACCAAGAGGACTACATCACCACAAAACAGCATTCGGAGTACAAAATTACAATCAGTGACACGTGACATGCGGTCAGAAAGCTCTGAAGCTACCTTTTATGTAGTCTGTTTGTCTCTTGAATAATAACTACGATATGCTAGAGTAAAACATGGTGCCGGTTGTACAGAATCTCAGTAAACAGCATTAATATTTTATAGCTCAGCGATTATAGAAATCGTCCAGTTGACTTGCCGGTTGCTGTGGAGCGTGACGAATGATCACGTGACTGAGCGGCTCTGATGCGGACGGACGCGTAGATGCCTACAGTGCACAATATTCTTTTTATTACAATCGTACACAGACCGCTACGAAGGCCAGTTAGATACAGGTACAAGTATCGCAAAGAAATGAATAATTACAGCGACACAGACAGTACAATGACAGGTAAATAGCTAATGGTAAAATACAATTTATGACTTATAAAATTTATAAATTCACAATTGCGATAACATTAATATACACTGTGTCCCAATAAAAAGTTGATCCCAAAACAAACAGCTATAACTTTTCAAAAACTTATCACTTTTGTCTCAAATTTTAAATATACTAACTTTAAATCAAGTCAAGAAAAATAACATATCAGTTTAGAAAAAAAACATGCAAAAATGCCAGTTTTAGCAATATTCAAAGTGTATCACTGAAAATATGCTGAAAATATGTAGTTTACAACACAGCAGCCTCAATCTTGTGTGCTGACGTTTTGAAAATTTCTGTCTCTTGACTCTGACCAATTTTAGTAAGTGCCAGCTAGGAATATTTTTGACTTTATACCAGCTCCTTGGCCGAAACAGCATTCTGAGCAATCCATGTTTTGTGCATTTTACCACTGCTGGTTTCCATGCTACAGTACTGGCTTCAGTGGTTTGATGAAACTTCGTCAGCAAAAATGCAAAGATGACGGAGACCATTTTCTGTTTAAATATTCAAAGACAGTTTTTTAACTTTGGTTTCCATGACCTTTTTGATGCAAAACTTGAATTAAGCCTACAACTTAAGCCTCTTTACCAAAACCGATGTTTATGAATAGGGCCTATTTACACAATAGTAACATGCCAATAACGCCAATAGCAGGCGTCTGTGAAAAGCTCTTTGTACTGGTATCTAAAAAATGACACTTTTTTGAAACTCGGTTTTTTGCACGTGGTTCAAACTTTTAAGTAAAATTTTGTAAATTCTTCCAAATTAACTGCAAAATACTGGACAATAACTTACATTAATGGTAGTTTTAGTTTAACATAGTTATTGATGACATTCTAAGGGTCCACTTTTTATTGGGACACAATGTATTCTGTATAAGCTTCTAAACATGATTTTAAAACGTTTTTATTTAGCCTCGCCTACGGACTTTAGATTTTATCATACAGTTTTTTTTTAAAGTTTTGACTGTTATATCGTTTAAGCCTAGTGTTTTCAACTGCTAACAGTTCAGGATTGTATAGAAGTCCTGCACTATACAATTTTTATGTGATTGAAAACTGATTAATTGATTACAGGCTGGTGGCGCAGTAGAATGAGATATACATACAACAAGAAGATCAGCTGCCGCTAAAGTGGGCCGACCGTACTGGTTGTCTGATCTTGAAAGTCATTCAAAATCTGCGTGATATCCTTCACAGGAGTTTGCAGAGGATAGAGACAAAAACAGAAACAGAAACAGATGATTTTCATATCATCTGAAAGAATGTATGCCACTTCCTATTAGTGATCAATACCAACCTAGGCTCAATCTTGCACCGTTTAGCTACAGTACATCGGTGACAAACGGACGGACGGACAGACGACAGGCGACAACCACGACAAAGGGCCGACCTTTAAGCTTACAGCTTAGCGGTCGGCTTAATAATTTACGTAGTTTAAGAGAATATTAAAAAACAGATGCCTCGATGGAGCAGCGCTGCGCTGCCGTAAAGGGGAAGCTGCTCCTGCTGTAGCGAAGACGTCAGCGGCGCCTGGTCGCTTGTCACGGAGGTAGCAGTGGCGGCGGGCTGGGTAGAACCAGCGTGACAGGCAACTGACGATGGACTACCTCTACTGCCGCTGTCCACAGGCTGGTGAAGTCGCTGTTCCATTCGACACGACCTTTCGTAACTACAACAGAACACAATGACGCTTTCGTTATCTGTGCGAAGTATTTGACACGGTGCAGGCGTGCGTTTGTTGCTGCGAAATGTTTAGGGGGCCACTTTTTTGTCAACACCGTGTGTAAGTTTATATGAAAAAAAATCTTCACGGCAATAAAAATAAACAACAGCGCAAACTATAACAACAAAAAATGCCACAAAAGATAAAATTCACACAACTTAACCACATGTATTGCACAACACGTAATATTTTTGTACTAATTTATTGCATCCTTTACCTGAAATAATATTTGGCAAATCACTTAAGTTAAATTTTATACAAGTCAATCAATAAATTCTTTTATTTGCACGACGCTCCTTCGTGGTTGAACGGATGGACTCAAACGCAGTGGCGTCATTTAAGTAGGCCTAAATCTTTGGTGGTCTCAGTCTACGTAACGTTTAGTTCTTGTAGCAGTAACACTCTTTACAAGAAAAAAATAAAATCATAAATTTTGGGGGTCCGTAAACCCGCAGCCCTTCATAAATGACGCCCCTGCTCGCCCGAGAGTATACGTGGGTCGACTGTCTGAGATGGTAGATCTCTAAATCCGTCTGTGCGGAGTTTCACGAGTAACATAAAACAACCTGCAAACTAAGCTTTCCTTGACCGGTCGTGGTCGTATACAATTCATCTTGGTGTATACGTATAATCTTAGCGCTGTACTGAAAAGTTGAAAAAATTGCGTAAGTTTAAAGCTTGTCGTATTTGCCGTGTTTTGGGCTCTTGAGTGTTAGATCCAGCTAAACAAGCGCACGATTCGCAGCCATTAGATGGTCGACACCCTTAACATTTAATAAATGCACAAAACATCAGTTTATACCCTTGTTAACGGCAATATTAAAGAACTTGCACATCGAAAACAGCAAAAATCACAAAAGATGATATTGCCCGCATCACACTGACTGTGTGTCAATGTGCTGCTGAATAATATCACCTTTTGTAATTTTTGCTGTTTTCGATGTGCGAATTCTTTAATATTGCCGTTAACAAGGGTATAAACTGATGTTTTGTGCATTTATATTTGCGGTTCTATTACTAAAATACTGTTTTCCTACTGGTGATCAGTTAGAAAGATATAGCGCTTCAGATATTTCTTACAGTAACCAAGCCGTTTATAACTGTTACTTTACTACCTAATGGCGTGACTGAACAAAGCAGACGACACGCGTCAGCATGACGTCGCCGCTGGCCTGCATTGCTGACAATATTGAACAAAATTCTTTTTATATCCACAAAATGGCCATATAAATAAACAAACTACTTTTGCACACGTCACTCGCTTAATATAGGCCCGGAAAACACTTCAATAATGCTAATTGAACTAATCGTATCATTGCAGTTATTACACCGTTGCGTAAAATGGCCGACCACAAACGACTATAGCCTAAAGGCAAGTCAAACTAAAGTCTGAGCCCATCTCGTAAACTTTAGTTAACCGAGTTCTAGCCTATTTTTGGCAAAAATTCTACAAATTTTGTTGCCATGGCAACGAGAGTCAACCATGGTAAAGTTACTAAAATTATTTATTTGCTCCACCCTCAAAACCCCTTGTTATATGCAAGAATCTCAAAGATATCTCGTACATATGTCGAGTTATAGCCCATTTTGTCCCAAAGTTTGTTCCCATTGCAACGAGAGTCAGTCGTGGTAAAATTCGATTGGCACAAAAATCTCGCAGATATCTCTTTACACAAACAGCGTTATAGCCAATTTTGTCCAAAATTTCGTTGCCATGGCAACGGGGTCGGTCGGGGAAAAATACAATTGGCAGCATTCAATGGCCCATCCCCGAAAACTCCCCTATAGACGCAAAAATCTCGCAGATATCTTTTACGCAAGCCGAGTTATAGCCCATTTTGTCCCAAATTTTGTTGCCATGGCAACCAGGGAGAGTTCGGGGTAGAATTAAATAACACCATTAGATTGGCCATCGATCCCAAAAGCCATATCCTAGAACCAAAATTACGATTCTAGCTTAGCCTATACACAGCCAATGTTACGACCGTTTAACGAATTGCTTAATTTTCTCCATAGGCGCCATTGTATTTTTTTTGATTTTTGTGAATAATTACGTTAAATATTAAATTTTAATTTTCTAACCCCAAAAAGGTTAACCCCACTTCCTTGTGCAGAACCACGTCGTTTGACGTATTAAGCGTAAAAATCCCTTAAGAGGTCTGACCTGTAGGTGCGTTGAAGAAAAAAAGGCATAGGCCTAGGCCTATATAAATAAAAATTTGGGGTATATTTCACCCATTTGCCGAGGAGCCCCCCTTGGAGAGATTTGCATAAAATTTCGCATGACGGGTCCCCTCGCCGACGCAATCAACCGCGCCAAATTTTATCTTAATCCGATCAGGGGCTTTGTTCTGTGGGGGTCGAATTTTTGGTTTCCCCATAGGAAAGAGAAGTCGCTGTTAACACAGGGCTTGAACTACCGTTCAGCCTGTGATGAACTAAACCAGAATTTCAACAGTCCTGCTAGCAGAGCCTGAAGGACTATGCAGTTGATGTTTCTCAGCTGTGAGATGATGGGTTTCTTTCATCAATAGTTATACAGGGTAGGCCAAAAAACGTGTCACTTTACTTTTGTCCATATTTTCGCCAGTTATTGACCGATTTTCAAAATTCTTTCACTGTCACACTCTGCGGACAATTTGCGATAACGTGATTATTATAGATCCCGCTACACAGTAAATGCGTCTCTACACTACCTTGTGAAATATCAATGAAATATGCATACATAACGATAATAACAAACAAACATTTTGGTAAAATTAAAAAAAAACACTTCAGACCAACACTGCAGTGAATGGTCTGTATGACACTAAACTGTGTGGGTATAAAACAGTTTAGTGCCATACGAATCGTTCATCGCAATCTTAGTGTGAAGCGTTTTTTTCACTTACCTAAACTTTTGTTATTATCGTTAGTTTTTGCTTACATTTATATTTCACATGGTAGCGTAGAAACGCTTTTACCGTGTGGTGGGACATATAATAAAACATTATTTCAAATTGCCTGTAGAGTGTGCCAGTGAAAGAATTGTGAAAATTGGTCAATAATTGGCGAAGATATGGACAAAAGTAACGTGGCACGTTTTTTAGAGATCTTTGAACATGCCACTGGTGTTAGAGACGTACCGTCGATAGACGAGAAGACCGACTGTGAGAACACAGAGACTGATGGCGACGGCGACACACAGCCAGATCAACGCCACTGCAACTGAAAACGATAACCACAATCGACACATCAACATCGACCATCAGCGCTGAAACGCGTCTGGCGTCTGTTTATCACACGCAGAACGCGCCGTCGATCAATCACATCATGTAATAAGTACGTGGCAGCACGGTCTCGAGTTTATTAGGCCTATGCATTGTTAAGTACAGGTTTTAACACAGTCAACAGGGTATTGTGTGTTAAAATGTACTTATTACATGACTCTAATCGACGGCGAGTTCTACCTGAGAATGGGTGCCGTACACAGACCTGAGCCACGTTTCGGTCGTCACGCCTGAGCGGAGTCAAATTATGGGCAAATATAACCATAGATGTAAAAAACATTTTATGCTTTTTATTCTTGGCATGTTTCTTACTTTTTAACGTTTTAAAAATTTTTTCAATGTTTTTTTTATTATTTTTAAAAACGTGCATTGAAAATCTTACCAAAAACTTCGAAAAAAAATTTGAAATCACAGAAACGAATTAGTAGGTCATAGTGATGATAGTTTACTTAGTCAGTCTAAATATATTAAATAAAGTAATTTTATGTGGTATATTTGCTTAGTTTAGTGTTATAGTCTTATGACCACACAGTTGAATTAAGATTAAATAAAGTTCTTTTTCTATTTAAACTATAGTTTCAGGTATACTGCACCTACAGCATTAGGCATTGGGCAAAAAGTGAAACAAATTATGGCCAACGTTTTTTATTCAACGTTTTAAACATTTTTTTATTCCTGTCACGTTTTTACGTTTTCAGCGTTTTTATTATTTTTTTCTAGAACGTTTTTTTGCATCTATGGATACAACATTCCAGACACAACAGTGAGATTGGCGAAAAAAGTATAGGTCATGAGATAAGGTGTGTTCAAAACGACAGAAATAAAACCGAGATAAAAGCCGAAGTGCACGGCTTCCATTTCATTTCATTTCGGTCGCTTCAACACACCTTTACATTCACATAATACACTCGTGGCTGAAATAAAACGTATATACGTATGTCTTATTCAGCAACACGCTCTAGCCGATTGTATCAAGCGTGCGTGCACGGCAGCAATGATCGCAGGGGTGTTATCGGCGTGATGAGAGGGAGGGGACGACTGACGGTGACGTATAATGTAATGACGGAAGGAACGACCAACAAGACGTCGTGGGTGGTCCGCCAGATGATGATGATGCAGTCACCGATGGCTGTATGCGGCCCAGTCAGGCGTGACGATATGATAGCGCAACCGTGTACAGTGGCGTATAGCAAAGGCTCTGAAGAGCCCTGATTCAACAGTAAGTTAGAAGCCGCCGATTGTGAAGCCCGACTTACGGCTGGGAGCAAGGGTAGGGTTTAGGGAAATGGGCGAGTCTCTTGCCCACCAGCAGAAAAGGACTTGGGGAGCGTTGTAAGCTTTTCAGTGGAGTCCTGCAAAAGTTGTGTTTCAATGCTTTTTGTGTTCTTCGCAGATGATCTCTCTTATAGCTGTCAAGGAACATTGCGTGTGCACTGTGAAATTGTATCATTTCACTTACTTTCTTGCTTATTTTTGGTGAGGGGCCCTCAAGAGCTCGCGGGTCAGTACTGTTCATTGCACTGTTGAATCCCCGGCTCACTGCAACGATGTCAGCTATTGCTGCTTCTACTACAGCTGCTGCAACAACAAAACTGCATCTTTACAACGTTAACTTACAACAGCAACGTCAGCTACGCCGCTGTTATTCAATTTTTAGTCGATCGAGTCTGTTATGCTGTAGTATGTTTACTGTATAGTTCTTGTGAGTACTATTTAGTGTGCCAACTAGTTTTATAAATTGTTCTGTGACATTACATGACATGTTATGATATAAAAAATAAAAATTTAAAAAAATATATTTATTGAAGTCTCTATTTTTTCCAGACTGTAAACAGAATTTTTTTCGGCTTCACTTACTACGTACGGTACATACCGTGTACCAAGTCAAAACTCCTACGTACTGTATTGAATATCGAAAGCAAATGTGCCAGTTAAAATACTGTTTTTACATCATTGCAGTTAAAATGTTAAAAGTCAAAAACGGATTTGCATAGCGCCATAAAACCTAAGACGAAAAATTATACGCTCGTACAAATGTAACTCAAATTGTTTTTTAAACACGCCGTTTACGAAAAAATTTTTTCTGTGTGGAAGTAAGATCAGTGGCATGGCGCGTTTTTCTCTATTTTCTCCTGCCATCGAAGTCTCGTGCCATCAATCTCTGTTTTGTATTGACGCTCGCAAGCCATTCGTCACCATTCGTCTAAGTTCATCGTTCGACTCACGGCGCCTCGCACGATCAATTGTCACGCAGCGAAAATTCGTTCGTTCTATTTTATTCCTCTCCTATCTTTATACGTACTAAGCACGTTGTCGTTGTGATTACGCAATTCCAACGAGACATAGACGGATGGTTACAATAACGACGTAACAGACATGTCAACAACGACTACAACCATGCGAATGATAACTTACACTGCACGCCTTCATCAAAGAAGACTAAGAAGTTATTGTTTGCCTTGTCCGTATGTAAGCAAAGTTACAGTTAACAGTTATAGTTTAATTTCCATGTCATTTTAAAAACGTGCCTATACGCAAAAAAATGACTAGTATTTTTGAAGTATCTGTATCACTTGGCCGAGATCTTCGCGTTTTAACGGAGTGCGCAGTTTGCACAAAATTACCACAAAATCTGTGCTCGTAATGAGTCAGTTTACAACACGGCCGGATTTAAACCTAATTGGGCAATGGTCCGCAAAAATGTGGAACCCCACATAAATTTTCTGACATTATTGTGTAAAAACTAACCGTAAATTTGGCGTTACAACAATTCTACGCAGTTTTGCTGCTATTGCATGATTTGAGACACGGCTTTCCAAATTCGGAAGCGTTAGTCGGGGCAGAGAATATCGTGCTGGTCTAAGTGAACTTTTAAATGTGGAAAACACGCCATAAATATGACCCCCACAGTGGCATTGGCCAGAAAATGTGGCGCTGTCGTGGCCTGTGCACGGAGGCCCCGTTTCGTGAGGTCCCTGTTCGGCTGAGCATGTTGAGGACGCCTAAATCCGCGTGTGGTTTACAAATGTCGTCCGTGAAATCTAGACAGAAGTCCATGAATTTCAATAGTGGCCGGTCGGTTGTCTCGACGGCGGCTAATGCTTCTGCTAAGCTGGGTCTGCAGGACAACAGCTGGCTGGCGCAGTGCTATATCTACTGTATAGGCCCTACTGCACAGTGTTACAGTAAGTCAGGTGGACTGTGTAATTAGAGACACGTAGCCTACCTGCGCTTAGTTGGAACTGATCAGGACGAGCGCTGGAAGATGCCGCTACCCTGTCATCTATAGACAAGCAAGCAACAATTCATGTGATATAATCTGCTGCTAACTTTGTGATGCGATGTACCTCTATACGACGTAAACGTAGTGTAATCTGCAGGGGAAAAGGGTTATTGCGTTTAAACTTTCCAGAAATGTTGGGATTTTTGACTCGCTATACAGCTATGCTGTAGGCGTCTATGGCACGGGTTGTGTTGTCGTCTGTCGTCTGTCGTCCGTCGCCCGTCTGTATGTAGCGGATGCATTGTAGCTAACGGGTAGGTTTTAGGAGAAAACTTTTTGCACGAGTAATTAGCCCTGAGTCGATGCTCTCTGTGTACAGAATTTGGAAGATGCAATGCAAAGGAAACATTTTCAAAACATTTTTAAATTTGGGATTGAATGAAAAAGGTAAAAAAAAATTAGCGTTTTTCATGCATGGAAAACTGGCCATACCTTGGAAACGGTGAAGGATAGGGCCATGTTACTATTAATCAGTAATAGAAAGTAGCATACGCCCTTTCAAATGAAATAAAAATCACAGACCTTGGATATCTTAAATGTCAGTACTACAACAGCAACTGTATAGGCTGTAGTGCGTCTTCTCTAGCGACAGCTGGGCTTTCTTGTTTTACTTGATAAAACAAAGCAATCAAACGATCAAAAATGTAAGATGAGTTTCGAGAGCCGAAAATGCGTAAAAGTGCGTTTGCGGGCGCCACCCCGGACGTCGCTGGGGAAACGTACAGAACTTCCCAGATATCGTAGCGAGACTTGGAGAGGTGAGAAAAACAACTCGGGAACGGAAACGGAAAAAAGGGGAAAGAGAGGGAAAGAGGAACGGGAGGAAACGTGGAGGGGAAGGGAAGTCAACCCCCAGCAAATATTGTGGCTACAACCTTGTATTCTTCAATTACAACACTACTGTAATGCTACTGCGCGTTATAATGTGCACGAATGAAAGTAACTGGGCATAGAAAAGATTTATGCAAATTATGCAAAGTATATTAAAACACACCGCTATCCAAGTTTGGCGGCGGGCGATTATTTTATACGACATTCTGAAACTTTTGACATAATCACACGCCTTTCTATCGCTAAGCGTCGCTAAGTTATCAACGGTTAAACAGGTCCGATTTTTGGCTCATCCTGTAGATACTAGGCCTATTTAGACGCTGTAGGACTAGATGAATATAGCACAGTGGCGGGTGGCGACCGACTCACCAGCAGGCAATGCGGGTGAAGATGCGGAACAGTTGCCTAGGTGACCAGTCCAGACATCATTGCGACATTGCAGCCTCCAGCGTGGCTGACTGCGTCGACTGCCACAACCAACCTCAGCGACACTACGGTCAGCAGAGTAGCTCACCCAAGCACCCGATGACTTGTCCACGTCACCGCAACCTACCACTAACACATCATAACCACAGCAACAATAGTCAAACAATCAATCATTTATTTGCTCAATAAACACAACTTCAACCAATAAACGTTTGCAGCAAAGATGTACACACGAACAAGACATGTCAGGCTCGTTGTACAGGGCGAAAAAAATATTAAAAAATGTCCAACTGAAATGAAAGCCGCGCATCCCAAATTTTATTTCATATTAGTTCATTTCGTTCTTGTCGCTATGTATGTACTTTTAGAGCACTTACAGCAGCCAAACCAACTAAAACTAATAAAATTACAATAATAGAATATTAATTTCTCCCATCTTCACACATTTCAGACTCCAGCTCTGGAAGCCGCCGGACATCGTACAATAAGCTCTTCCGGCATATTATTTCTCGCCGAGCTGGGGCGACAGACGACAGATGTTTCAGGAGACTGACTCGCGTGAAATCACGTGTCTTTTCCAACGAGTATCTTTGGCCAAGGTGAAGTCAGCCTGGCCATCCCTGCAGGAGTACGAGCGCAAGCTGGGGCGTAAAAGAGCACACCGTGCGATGCACTAAGCTCCGGATGAGTGGCCTCGCGGTGTGCACTGGTGTCTGGTCCTGAGACTAAGTGTATGTTAAACGACAGTCCACAGTGGGATAAGCGAAGAAAGCAGAGATCAGCGCCGCCTGTGGGCCCTGTGGGCCGGGAAGGACTTTACGTTTACGTTTATGTGCAAGTGACAGCGGTGTGGTGTCCGCATTATTTGCGAGCGTCTATACGGTCACCAACAACGATACGGAGAGAAAAGAGCAAGCGAGTGAAGGAGACTGTTGAGCGCCGTGGAAAACCGACATTTTCCCCCTGGGCGTCTTTACTCCCAGACCTTTCCCCATCTTGCATTCCCTTCGCTGTCGCTTGCAAGCTGATACAGGATACGTGCACGAATGAAAAACTGCAGGCAATTTATTCCGTGTTGTATAAACGATGATATAAAACAAATATAGGCGCGAACTAATGTATTTGCTGTTACATTTCATATGTCCCCAGTGGCCGAAAGGAGATGGGAACATGTCCGGGGGAAATGTCCTACATCCAGTGCGGGGAGGGGCTGTAAGACGTCGTTTCTCAAAGGGCAGTGGGCAGTAGGCAGTGCACTGACTAATGACCGAACTAGCACGTACGAACCATTTCCCGCCAAGACAGCATTACGACTAGCGGCGACCGGACTAAGAGAGCTCGTGACTCGTGACGTGATTACGACGTGGCCCGACCGACTGACGACCGACTCACGACTGCTGCTGCTGCTGCTGCTGACTACTCTGTGTGATGAATGAATGAAGTTCTTTCGTCGACGACTGCAGACTGTGCCGCTATGCCAAACGCGCAGAGTGCAGAATAAGGAACCCGCCTCGGCAAAAACCCTTGAAATAAAACCCCTTTACGTCAAACCCCTTCTTCTTTGTCATGCCCTACTGCAATTCTTATAAATAATTTTTGTTGTATTTCGTCCGTTTTCAGCGCTAGCTGTGTTGAATAATGAGCCTCAAAAAGCTGCCATTAGTGGTCTTAACTGTTTTCCACGTGAAAAGGGTTTTGTCAGAGGGGTTTTGTCGTGGGGTGTTTTGTCGTGAGGGGAAGTTGTCGTACACTCGTGCCGCTATGTGGAACGCTGCAGCCGTTGCGACGCGCGTCTATATGACAATTGAGTCGCCGACACTAATCGACAACCAGTGGCAACCGGCAACATTGCCCGGTACACGGCCGGCGTCTAAGAACCGTCAATTTGAACGTCTACTCGAACGACGAAATACATCAATTATTCGTTTTTTGTGCGGCACGAATGGTTTTGAGACGAGGTCGAAAAGGCGCTGCTAAGAGTGTGTAATATCACATTCACACCTTGGAATCTGTAAACCATATATTAAATAACGAAAATATTAAAATTAGAAATTAAACATCGATATGTTCTAGCTGTCCGTATTCTATTTTTTTTAGCAATAAAGCAACGCCTAAAGACTTACGGAATGCAATATACGTATTAAAAAACAAAACATTACTAAAAAGTGAGCAAAAGCATGCAATTTGTTTAGCTTATTTTTGCAAAAGATTAACCAAAAGCTTTTCTTTTACACGAAAAGCTAGTGTGGCAAAAATAATTATTATACGAGCAATTTGTCGATCATTAGGCATTAATCACAAAAAAATAAATAAAAAACATCTGCTTAGCTACACCCGTTCGGACACTAGTAGACAAGAGCGTTAATGACGCTAGGAGTCCTGATGATAGTAGGACATTACTCAACTCGGAGCATTTGTACATTCTCGGAGAAACAGTAAAATGTAAAGTTTGGTAGCCTACTTGCTGTAGAGCTTCTTACAATAAGTCAGAGTGGTAACCAAAAGCACTTTACAATCTCGGAAGAGACAGCTAATTGGCGTGAGCTAATAATACCGCAGCGCGCTATGCGGCCATCCATTGCGCGCGTCAGCGAACAATTGGACCCACGGTTTGCAGCTAGCAGACATACCACCGCCGCAACAAGTCAGCTACACTAGGCTTTCACCTCGTAGCCCGTATAAATCACTAGTCATTCTCTATCCCGCTGAGGGTAGGAGACTGAGCTGAGCTAAGAAAAAGAAAAGGAACTGACGACGCACCTGTGAACATAAGCACGAAGTTATCGGACGACTCTGAAGTCTCCTGTAGGTCGAGGACCATCTGAAGACTTCCGGTCTGTGACGCGTACAGAAGCGCCTCACCGAGCGGCGGCAGCTTGCGATGACGTAATCTGTCGTCATGGCAACGGTCGCGTGACGACGACGCTGTTGCTATTTCCGGTTCGGTAAAGTGCACGTAACGGCGACAATGTCCCTCGTCGGGCGAGGCAGCCGACGCTGCGGCAGCGCTCTCTGTATATATGGTTAAACAATTAAATCGTATGTAGCTCTTTATGATAAACCTATCTCGACGCTACGGAGCGTCACCCGCCACATGGGATCACATAGTGTTACTGTCACCTGATGCAGGTAAACGCAGCCCGCCATAACCCAAATCAGACAGACCGGCACTCGATTTACCTACCCCGGAGAGATGGGAGGTTGAGTTGATTTATGTGTTGATTATATACTAAGATGGTTTGCCTCTCTGCAGACACTCACCCACCCATAGTGATTCAATCGGAAGCCAAACCAGCGACTTTGAGATTGCAAATCTAACGTCTTACGTTATACTACCAAGCCGCCACTGTAAGTAAGTAAGTTTTATTGTTTCAGTAGAAGAATTATCGCCGGATTGCACAGTGTTTAAAAATGCAATAATACAAAGTTGAAATTTGCAGAATACAATGAAATAACATCATTATACAGTCCAGAATATGCAATACAAGACAACAACATACGATAAAAAACAAATGTTATATGGCATACCCACCGATTAGGAGAACATGCTAGTAAAATACGAGATGATATTGTAGGTACAGGTTTCAACGTGGTATACAGCGTATTATGCCAATGTAACGAAGCATAATGCACTGTAGACCGTGTGATTGACGGTACGTTCTGCCTGGACGGACGTGTGACATACAAACGCAAACCCTATCAGTCGTCACGTTTGAGTAGAGTGAAATTATAGACATTTATTTCATGACAGTTTTGCCGGCTATCACTCACTGCAGTGTCCAGAGTGTTATAATACCCCGTTTACACGATCGAGCAAACATCGAGCAAACGTCGAGCAAATTTAAAATTTAAAATACACGTGCTAATTGTTCGAAGTTTGCTTGACGTCTGCTCGATGTTTGCTAGCATTCATCCAGCTAGCTCGACGAGCTATGGTAATTTGCATGCTAATATTGGCGGGCGGGTTGTAATTGAAAGGCCTATATAACACGTGATCAGCTGTGGGCTAAGCCTAGGCTTACATTTGAGCCAGGGGGCGGGGTTCCATCAGGCCTGCTTGATGTTTGCTGTATGTCTGCTCGACGTTTGCTCGATGTTTGCTCGATCGTGTAAACGAGATATAACTGCTCACAATCTCACTCCACTCAAGCGTGACGACCGAAACAAGGCTCGGGTCTGTGTACAGCAGCACCGATTCGCAGACAGAACTCACCGTCGATCAAAGTCATGAAATAGGTACGTACGTTTCAACACGGTCTATTGTGCAGTCGTTACACTCGTATAAAACATTGTAGACCGTGTTGAAACCTCTACTTATAAGCTACAGTAAGAGATAGGTCGTAAAATAATAAAAGTTGTATAAACTGCAATAGAAGGAAGCAAATGACTGCAACCTGTGGGGTGGTTGTGAGTGGACCCCTGCTCGCTGTCAGTGGGGTGGTGTAAGGTGAGGTCGACGACTGTGACGTTGATGCGCTGACCACGGCGTGACGTAGCAATCGTCCACGGTCTCGAGCTCGTGCCGCACTGGTGATGGCGAGGGTGCTTGTCTCCCGTCACTGCATTGGTCGTATCGGCCGCTCTGACGAACAACAGAGTCCGTCGTGACGTCAGCAACGCCTCGCACATGCCGACGTGCGACGCCCGCAACACTACAGCACAAACAAGCTCAGGTCAACTCAGCCTCCTACCTTCAGGGGCGACGTACACACAGACAGACACGCGCACATTGTCACACATGCGTAGCGCACTAGCCACCGCACAAACGTGTTTAAAACTGTGTATATCTCGGATGGTTAGAATGGTATAGGCCTAGCTGTTCATAAAAAACCATCTCAGAACTACGGAGCGTCACCTGTCATATAGGATCACACAGTGTTACAGGTAAACGCGCCCCGCCATAACCCCAGCCATACAAGCCGGCACTCGGTTTACCTTTTCGGGAGAGACAAAAAGCTAAGTTGCTCGGTGTTGGTTATATACTGAGATGGTTTATCTGTCCGCAGACAGTCACCCATCCAAGTAGTAGCTACTTAATAGCGACCCGACCGTGTCCCGACAGATCGCAACGACCTCTCAATCGCAACTCCAACGTGTGTTTAAACAGTGTAATGGATAGATAAACTAGAAGGCGCTCGTGAGAGTGCATATCTCCGCCAAGTGAATGTACGCAGACACACACACACATACGGAACGACGAATAGAACGACCAATCTCATAATCTCCTCCAGTATTCACTACGTTCACACTTGGCGAAGATAATAAATAGATAAACGTTGGCTGACTGACCTGGCAGACAGATGTAGTCGACCTCGAGGTAGTTGTTGAGTTCGACGTTGCACGGACGTCGGTTTCCGAACGTCGGCTCAACGACATCTAGTGCACACCTAGGTCTACCGGTGCAGCGGCCGTGCAGCACGTCCAACACGTCGACGTAACAGCCGACGTAACCGAAGTTCGTCCTCACACAACCGCCCACCTAACACAAACCAAACAGATTGTTCTCTGACCAGCGGCGTCGTGGGCGAAATAAGTAAACGGGGGCAAAAGTTACAATTTTTCTACAGACAGCTGCAGATTTTTGATAGAGGACATTAAAGGTGCTCAAAAGTTTGACTTTGCCCCTAAATTTCCCCAAATAAAAGATTTTAGCCCCAAAGGTGGCATTTTCTGATGTGACAGCCGAGAGCTAGATTTAATGTATGTCACTGCCACTGACGTTGAGCCAGTTGCGTCTGTTAAACTTCTTGACGAAATGTGGATAAGCAATCGCTTTTAGTTAGATGTCTTTTTAACTTTTTATACTTGCCCCCAAAAAGTTATAGTCTTTTAATTGACTTTCTGGTCACTTGTTGTATGCTGGTTTGCTATAGTGCTAATGTGCGTTTGCAACATTTGTTAATAAAATACTGTGAGTTACTGTTACTACTGAGTTACTGCGTTACCTTCATGCGTCCGTAGACGGCTCGTAGAACGACCAGCACCTCGCCAGGACGATGACAGACGGCGTCAAAGCGAGCGTGGTGACAGTATTCACCGGACATTGTTGACCCGTCTGACGACAACGACAACGTAGACGCCAACGCCACTGTATGCACATCAAACCATCGAAATCAAATAATAAATGTCATAGTGCCTTATCTACAGTGTGCGTTATAGCGTCGGTTACGAAACAAGTACGTCTACTCATTTTTTTTATCAAATCACTTAATTTCAGGTAATTCAGTGACGAGATTTGAAAAACAACGACTGGATATTTTCACAAGAGAGAGCGTTTATAGTTGTCCTGTACCCAGTTTACACGACAAAGCTGGGTCGACGAACACACGACGTGCGCTCGTCGTGCGCTCGTACAGCCAGCTTTGTACATTGTTGCAATGTACACTGTTATCAAGCCAGTTTGACGAGCGCCCGACAAGTGCTCGTTGAGCCAGCCTGGCGTTCGTTGTGCGCTCGTCAAGCTGGTTCAATGAATGCTCGATGAATGCTCGCAGTATTAGAATGCTTGATACTGCAAGTATTTATCAAGCTCGACGAGCGCACATGAACTCGAGCCTGCTTCGTCGTGTAAACGGGGTATTACACTTACTTCCCTTTATTATTGTCTGCCTATTGTCATCAGACAGCTTCACGTTAAATCACGTTAAATTCTAACATGGTAGATAGATATTGCTGCTAACAGTTGCCTTGCACGCCCTTGACGCGAAGCTTAGATTGCTATAATATAAAGAAAGCTCAAAAAAGTTAATACCATCCCCAAAAAGTTAAGTTAAACACTAAATTTACCAAATATAAGAAAAGCATGCTGTTTCTTTCGCTTGAAACACTCGTCCAAACTATCTTAAAACCAGTACACTCAGCCTGTATATTTTTAGAAAAAAAAACATTTTACTAGCATACCGAGCGCGTTCATAATTTTTCATCAGTTAAAGCTGTATTACATTACACAAAATACCCGTTCACTTTCCTAAAAACTCTGTTTTCGTGAAGTAAGTGAATTAATGTCAAAAGATCGCATTTCTGTCACTTAACCGAAACCGTTTTGTCGTCGGTCAGGTGCAACGTTTGCACTGCAATCAATTGCGATCAAGTGATTGTCGATGCCGACGGAACTACAAGCTGTTTGCTTACGTCAACTAAACGACTCTTGTTGTCGGAGTCCAATGCCGCTCTCTTTGGCGGCGCAATCATACACTCCAGGAAATTGAGACCTTCGACCGAGGGCACTTCGAGGTTGCGGTTGACTGACGGTAGGCTTATAGGGCACTTGACTGGGGGGCAAATAAACTACCGTAATATTAGCCTCGCTGATGAATTATAACATACCTGACTGTCTACGCTGGAGCTGCTGAAACGAGAAATGAAGTTGAAACTGAAGTTTTTAAAGAATACGCCTACAAAAAATGATTAAAAATGCATTATCTTTCAGGTAAGAAACACTACTCGACAATTTTTTCACTGTTGTGGAATATTGTGTATTTTTTGTCCGATCATTAATTTTCTACAGCGGTAAATTTGAAACGTATTGACCACGGCCCCTAATGTGATAATTTACGTATTCTTTGTATTTTAAAAATACAGTGTATTATTTTATTTTTCCTTTTAGCAGTTAGCAGTCGGCACTGTCGGTCACTGTCTTACATTCGGTTTTCAGACTAGTTGGTCTTGTTCACGTCATTGACCATGGAAACAGTTCGAAAAACTAAAGGTTCAATAGTGCGAAAGTTTTAAGGTTTTTCCTATGCACTTCTTCGGACGTTGACTCAATATATCCACATTTCCTTCCAACTAGAGTTACGGCCAGGATTAGGATTAGTGCTGCATATACACCTTCAAACCAGCGAAGCTTTTTCGGATTACAGACACATAACCAGAAAGCAAATAAGCAGTTCATAACGTTCCACATTATTCGTAAACATTACCCATTATCACGACACATAAAAAGGCCACAAATACACCGTGTCTCAGAAAAAAAACAGTCAAAATTGTTTTTCCTACAACTTGGTCAGATGTTTACTACATTTGATAATTTTTGGCACGAAAATGGCCAAGACGATGAAATCATGCAATGTGCACTCATTTTCCACCTCACCTAATTTATGTCAACGCATTACCATGTGAAACATAAATGTTTCAAATTCTTGCATAACCCTGAGTTATTTACCAATTAAGCGCTGTAACGACTTAACTAAGCACAAAATAAATCTCAGTGTAAAGTATTTAGCAGAATTCTAAGTTTGTGTAACAAATCGCTTGCAAATCATCAGAATTTATGTCCAAAGTGGGCCCCGCATACAAAGACAATGACTTAGATGCAACGCCACTGGCTGATAGCGGAATCAACAAACGACTGATCAAACGGCATTCAGCTCATCAGTCAGCTATTTTGTTGTCTGCTGTTTTTACCATAAAATATTCAATACCACACAATTATTAAACCACGTGGCACCCTCAGTCAAACTTATGATGCAAAGGTAAGCAATCCGATACAAATAACCACCGCGTAATGTAACAATTTGGAGCATCTGTGTTTTACACGGTAGTGCGTTGACAAAAATTAAGTGAGGTGGTAAATGGGTAAACCTCACATAATTCTATCGTCTTGGCCATCTTTGTGCCAAAAATTATTAAAGTTGGCGGAAATTTGACGAGGTTATAACAAAAACAATATTGACTGTGTTTTTGAGACACGGTGTATAGTCAATGCTTCCTGTATATTCATGCAGTCTTAAGTCGGTCGTGAAGTGATGCACTGGCTGCAGCGAAAGCGTACGATGCTCCCGAGATCAACTCGCGGCTACGATCGACTGTATACTGTCGACCTACCCAAGTACCGGCGTTAAAACAAATGCGAGCAGCTTAATGAGCATACGCGCGCTGATTGTAGTGACCGAGTCGTCTAGCTGTGGTGAGCGCTGAGGGTACGATTGAGTCTGACGCCAACGATCTGTCTTTAGTGCTGCTCAGTGTCCACAGTGGCGTAGCAAGGACCAAGGAAAAGCCCTGGACCCCTGGTTCAGCAGTAAATTAGAGACCCTCAATTGCGAAGACCGACGTACAGCGGGAAGTAGGTAGTGGGAACGACTTTCCCCACGAGCATGGGAGCGTTGTAAGCTTCGCAGTGGGGTCTAAAGCAAAGCCGGCAAGAGACTGTTGTGATGCTTTTTGTGTTCTTCTCAGATGACCTTTCCTAGCTGCCGTGAAAAATTGCGTGCGCACTGTGGAATTGTCTTATTTCTCCCATTTTTTGCCGTTTTTGGTAGGGGGTTTCGGGAGCTTGGGAATCCGGTTCTTTGAGTCAGGCAAACCCCCGGTTCCTACGTCACTGACTTGCGGCGTCGTGGGTTTAAAAGAAGGCGCGGAAGAAAGTTGTAAATTTCCGACAAAGGAGATTATTGATGCTCAAAATTCCGATTTTGTCCCTAAATTTCTCAAAATGGGGTTTACGGTTCAAAAATTTGCATTTTTGTAAACGAAAATATTTCGACAAGAAGAGGATTTTCCGACAATTTTCCGACAACCAACGATTTAGGGTGGGCAATTGCCCCCTTTGCCTCCTTCCCCTACCCTGCCAGGACACCACTGCAACTGGCTGTCGATACGTCGTCGCCGCCGTGTATTTACGAGCGAGCCAAGACTTATCAGTTC